>Ga0335069_10017108_pt1 | contig 10107 bp, 11 predicted proteins | sample Lox_Sample_11_FD_206714 | JGI IMG/M metagenome (GOLD analysis project Ga0335069, IMG submission 206714) | Soil microbial communities from Loxahatchee National Wildlife Refuge, Florida, United States - Lox_Sample_1.1 | ecosystem: Environmental > Terrestrial > Soil > Wetlands | place: USA...
GGGATCGTGATCGTGTTCACGATCGAGGACAGTGGCACAACGAGCACCACCCAGCACGCCGTCAACCCGGCCATCGACATCGCGCTCGGCGCGATCGCGCTCGTCGCGGCGTTCGTCGTCGCCACCGACCGCCACCTCCGCGTGCTCGAGCGGCGCCGGCAGCGCCGGGCGGACAAGCCGAAGGAACCGCCACGCTGGCAGCGGGCGATGAACAAGGGAACCGCGCGCACGACGTTCGTCGTCGGGGCGCTGCTGACCCTGCCCGGGGCGTCCTACCTCGCAGGCCTCAACCGCATCGACAAGCAGAACGTCTCCACCCCGGAGACGGTGCTGCTCGTGATCGTCTTCAACCTGATCATGCTCGCGCTACTCGAGGTTCCGCTCCTGTGCTTCATCGTCGCGCCGAAGTGGACGCCGGGAGCCGTCGAGCGCGGCAAGGCCTGGCTCAGCCGCAGGGCACGCCGGATCGCCGTGATCGTGCTCGCAACGATCGGCGCGGCGCTCGTCCTCAAGGGCGTCGGCGGCCTGATCGCGTAACCCGCCGGCGGCCCTTATCACCGGAAGCGCAACCGGCCGTCCGTGAGCGGGATGCTGCCGTTCACCGCGGTTCCCGCTCCGGCGGTCGAGCTGATCCGCAGCATGCCGCCGACCGCCTCGATGCGGTCGCGCATGTTGACCAGGCCGCTCCCCGAGTCGACGGCCGCCGGGTCGAACCCCGCGCCGGAGTCACGGACCTCGAACCGCAGTCGCTCTCCGTCCTGCCAGAGCCGGACCGCCGGGCCGGCGCCTTCGCCTCCGTGCTTGGCGACGTTCTGCAGCGCCTCCAGGCAGCAGAAGTAGACGGCCACCTCGATGTCCTCCGGGTACCGCGCGATCCCTGGCCCCCGGACCGAAACCGGCGTCGGCGAGCGGCGCGCGGCCGACTTGAGCGCTTCGACGACGCCGTGCTCCTGGAGCAGCGACGGATAGATGCCTCGCGCGAGCGCCCGCAACTCCTCGAGGGCCTCGTCCATCTGCGTCCCGATCGCGCCAATCATCTGCTGTCCCTGCTCCGGATCCCGGCGAAGCGTCTGCGCCGCGGATTCGAGCTTGATCCGCAGCACGACAAGCCTCTGCTGCACGCCGTCGTGAAGGTCGCGCTCGATCCGCCGGCGCTCGGCGTGAGCGCTCTCGACGAGCCTGATCCGCGACGCCATGAGATCTGCCGTCGAGGCCCGGAGGTCGGCCTCGAGCCGGGCATTCTCCAGGCGCATGAGCGCCGCATCCCCAACCGCCTCGAGAAAGCGCTCCTGGTCTCGCAACTCGCCGTCGTAGATCACGGCCGCGACCGGGCCGTTGTCGCCCCCGATCCATGCGAGCGCCCGGCCGTCCGGTGGCGGCATCGTCACGACGTGACCCGCGGAGTCGACATAGCTTCCGACGGCGGGGCCCCGGTAGGCGATCGTGAGCGACGGATCGCGCAACGCATCCCGAGAGCCTGTCGTGCATATCAGCACATGGAACGAAGGGTCGCCGCCCTTGCCAGGAGCGCCCATTTCACCGACGATACAGTCACGGTCGACCGAAAGGACACGTCGTGGACACGGCAACCGCTCGCAGTGCGATGGTGGAACAACCGGAAGTGCGTCCGATCCGGGTCGTCATCGCGGAAGACTCATATCTGATTCGCGAGGTGCTGACGACAGCGCTGCGCGGCTCCGATGCGGTCGAGCTCGTGGCGATCTGCTGCAATGGCAAGGAGCTGCGAACGGCGATCGAGAACTGGCACCCAGATGTCGTCATGACTGACATCCGGATGCCGCCGTCGCGGACGGACGAGGGCATCCGGGTCGCGGCGGATCTGCGCGAGACGGCTCCTGAAACGGGCGTCGTCGTCCTCAGCCAGTACGCAGAGCCGTCCTACGCGCTCGCGTTGCTCGAGAAGGGCACGGGCGGCCGGGCCTACCTGCTCAAGGAGCGAATCAGCAACAAGGAAGAGCTGATCGGCGCGATCCGGGCGGTCGCTCAGGGAGGTTCGGTGATCGACCCGATGATCGTCGACGTCCTGATCGACGCGCGCTCGCGCGCGGCGAATTCGCGCCTGTCGCAGCTGACCCCGCGGGAGCGCGAACTGCTGGCCGAGATCGCGACCGGCAAGAGCAATTCGGCGATCGCCGAATCGCTGTTCCTGACCAAGCGAGCGGTCGAGAAGCACATCAACTCGATCTTCTCCAAGCTCGATCTACCGGAGACCGAGGATGTCAGCCGGCGGGTGAAGGCCACGCTGATCTTCCTCTCAGAGGAGGAGAACGATGTCCCCTTCTAAGCGAACCGGAGCGCTGCTCGCGTCGCCCGCACTCGCCGCCGCCAGCCCGTCCGCGTCGACGATCGTTCAGATCCCGGCACAGGCGTCCGCGGTCGTCACCGCCGTCAACAACTTCAAGGGCGCGACGTCGTCGAAATGCAAATGAGGCTCTGCCTCACAGGCCCGTCTGCGCGATCACCCGGCCTGACTTGACCGCCTTGGCAAGCGCCTTGTAGTCCTGCTCGTTCTGATCGGCGTACGCCTTGGAGAAGTCGAGGATCGCGCGATCGAACGTCGGACCGCTACCCAGATACGAGGCGATCGCAATCCGGTCGCCGCTGCGGGCGTGGGCCCGCGCGAGCGTCCAGCCACACAGTCGCCCGTACGCGGCCATGCCGTCCGGGGTCATGTTCTCGATCTCGGCCGAGCCCTTCCAGTCGCGCAGCTGTCGCCCGTAGAAGTCGCGGGCAACGCCGTCCATTCCGGACGGAACGTGCAACCATCCGAGGAAGATGTCGCTGACGGCCTGCATCAGGCGCTGTCCGGTGACGACGCGCTGTCCGTGGTTCTTGTACGCGCTCTTGCCGACGTACTCCTCGAGCACGGAGTCCTCGGCCTCCTTCAGCTGCAGGAACAGCGGGTCGCTGTTGTCCCGTCCGAACAACAGCGCGATCCACGCCCGCGTCCCGACGCTGCCGACGCCGACGACCTTGCGGGCGAAGTCCGCAAGTTCAAACTGCTCGAGCAGGATCCGACGATCGTGCTCGAGCGACTGGCGGAAGCTCCTGATGAGCTTGTGCAGCTCTTCGAACGCCCCGCCGACCTGGTCCTCGGGCATGAGCGCGCGCAGCGGCACGATCAGCGGCGACTGATCGACGATTTCGGCACGCCCGTCGACGCGGTTCGTGAGCTTCGAGAAAGCCTGCATGCTGTCTTTCGTGCGCGCCTTCGCAAGCAAGGTCTCCGTGCGCCGCACCTGGCTGCGCTTGAACTGCGATCCGAACTCCCGCATGAAGCTGTCGACGTCGAGCCGCGCGTACCAGACCTCGAGGTTCGCCATCTCCGCAAAGTTGCGCATCGCGGTGCGGTACTGAGCGAGCGTGTCGAGCACGATCCGGTCCTGGTCCTTCGGCGCGTAGGCGTTGGCGCGCGCGGCGATCAGCATGCTTGCCGCAAGTCGCTTGACGTCCCACTCCCACGGGCCGGGCAGCGTCTCGTCGAAGTCGTTGATGTCGAACACGAGCCGCCGCTCGGGGGAGGCAAACACGCCGAAGTTCGACAGGTGCGCGTCGCCGCAGCACTGCGCCCGCAGACCGCAATCCGGCGTCGTCGCCAGGTCGTTCGCCATGATCTTTGCGGCGCCGCGGTAGAACGTGAACGGAGAGACGAGCATGCGGCCGTACCGGATCGGCACGAGCTCGGGCACGCGCGTGCGCGCCTGCGCCTCGAGCAGGTCGATCGGGTCGGTGCGATCTGCAGGGGGCTCGAACGCGGCGTGGCTGGAGCGCGGACACGCTGCCCGAGCGGCCTTCCCGCGGTCGGCTCGCTCGGCCACGGTGAGATGCGTGACCTTGCCCCCGGTGGTCGATTTGCTTGTTGTGGCCATGGTCGATGATCCTTTCACAACCGCTTAGCAATCCATCATCCGATCGGGATGATTGCCGGCGCAGCGGCCACATCCTCCGATCCGGGTGACGACTTTGCCGGCGATGCAGCGAGAGTCACGTGCCGTGAACGCCACCGGGCAGCCGTACGGCGAGACGATGACCTGGAATCCGCAGGCGCCGCGGTTCAGCCTGATGCACGTGCTCCTGTCGTGGCTCGTGGCCGCGGTGGCGGTGTTCATCGCGGCGCTGATCGTTCCCGGCGTCAGCGTCGGCACCTTCACCGACGCGCTCGCCGCGGCCGTGCTGATCGCGGCGCTGAACGCGATGCTGCCGCCGCTCGTGGCGGCACTGCGCCTGCCGTTCACGCTCGCGCTCGGCTTCGTCACGATCCTCGTGCTCGACGCATTGATCCTGTTGCTCGCCTCTCACATCAGCTCGCGGGCGATCTCCGTCAGCTCCTTCGGATGGGCGTTGCTCGCGGCGGTCGTGATCTCGGCGGCGATGGTCATCCTCGAGGTGATCTTGGGCGTCAACGACGAAGACACCTACTCGCTGCGCGTGATCAGACGGATCGCGCGTCGGCAGGGCGAGACGGTCCACACCGACGTCCCCGGCATCATCTTCCTCGAGATCGACGGTCTTGCCCGCCCCGTGTTGCAGCGAGCGATTCGGGACGGCAACACCCCGCACATGGCGAGCTGGATCGAGGCGGGAACGCATCACCTCGAGGAGTGGGAGCCCGACCTGAGCTCGCAGACCGGCGCCTCGCAGGCGGGGATCCTGCTCGGATCCAACCATGACATCCCCGCCTTCCGCTGGGTCGAGAAGCAGACCGGGAGGGTGATGACCTGCTCCTCGCCCGATGACTGCGCCGAGATCGAGCGCCGCCTCGCCAGCGGGCAGGGCCTGCTCAAGGACGACGGCGCGAGCCGCGGCAATCTGTTCTCGGGAGACGCCGACGCGATGATCCTGACAGTCAGCCGGATGGGCGCCGAGAAGCGCGCGAACCCCGGCTACCGCGCGTTTCTGGCCAACGGGTTCAACGTCACGCGCGTGCTTGTCCTGTTCATCTGGGAGGTGGTGATCGAGCGGGTGGCGGCCATCCAACAGCGGCGGCGGAAGGTCTGGCCGCGCGGCCATCGCGGCGGGCGCTATCCATTCCTGCGGGCCGCGCTGTGCGTCGGCGTACGCGACCTGATCGTGTTCGGCGTGCTCACCGACATGATGCGCGGCCGGCCCGCCGTGTACGCCACCTTCTCGAGCTACGACGAGGTCGCGCACCACTCCGGTCTCGAGCGAGCCGACACGCTCGAGGCGCTGCGCAAACTCGATCAGCAGTTCGGCCGCATCGACCGGGCGCGACGCTTCGCGCCGCGCCCCTACAGGATCGTCGTGCTCTCGGACCACGGCCAGACGCAGGGCGCCACGTTCAAGCAGCGCAACGGCTATGACCTCAACGACTTCGTCGAGCGCTCGATCGCCGACGGCACCGTCGCCCGGATCGGGCAGGGTGACGAGAACGACGCCGCCGTTGGCCACGCGGTCGCCGAGGCGACCGGCCGCGACATCAAGGACGGCAAGGACGGCGGCGAGGGCGTCGGCGATCGCGACGTGATCGTGCTCGCGTCTGGCAACCTCGGTCTGATCTACCTGATGGAGTCCTCCGAGCGGCTCACGCTCGAGGACATCGACAAGCGCCATCCGCGGCTGCTCGGCGCGCTCCGCGCCCACCCGCACATCGGCTTCCTGCTCGTGGCCTCGCGGGCGCGCGGACCGGTCGCTCTCGGCCCGCGCGGGGAGCGGTACCTGCGCGAAGACGTGGTGGAAGGCGAGGACCCGCTGGCCCCGTTCGCGCCGAACGCGGCCGAGCATCTGCTGCGTACGGACGGCTTCGACCACGTCGCCGACATCATGGTGAACAGCTTCTACGACAGCGAGCTCGAGCAGGGATGCGCGTTCGAAGAGCTGATCTCATTCCACGGCGGCCTCGGTGGTCCGCAGACGCAGCCGTTCATTCTCCGGCCGCTCGAGCTGCCGATGCCGCCCGAGCCGATCATCGGCGCTGAGGCAGTCCACGACCTGCTGCTCGGCTGGCGCCGCTCGCTCCAGGGTGCGCCGGAGTGGGTGGCGCACGGCCCCGAGCGCTGACGGCGGCGGCCACCGGCTGCCGAAGCCGCCGGTGGCCGCAGCTGTCGCCGTTTCGGTGGGCGTTCAGGTGCCGAGGATCTTGGCCTTTTGTGCCGCGAACTCCTCGTCGGTGAGGATCCCCTGCTCGCGCAGCTTCCCCAGCTCCTGCAGGCGGGTGACGTCCTCCGAGGAGATCCCACCGGCCTGCGGCGCGGGCTCCGGCTCGGCCGCCGGCGGGGGCGGCGGCGGGGCCATCGATTGCTGGCCAGCGGCATACGCCTCGGCCTGCTGCTCCTCCTGTGCCCGGGCGTGGTGCTTGCCGAGCGCGTACGCGCCGCCGCCCACGGCTGCGGCGCGGAGCAGCGGTCGGCGCCTTCTGATGAGTGGCATCGTGACCTACCCCTCGTCGGGGAGTGGGAGCCCGAGCGCGACCATGATCTCCGGGGCGGCCGCCACGACCCGAGGTCCGCCCACCTGCGGCGCGACCGCCTTGAGCACCCCGAGGATGTCCTCCGGGCTCACTCCGTCGTCAAGCGCATTGGCGATCTGCCACGCGTACGACGCCGGCGGTGCATCGAGCGCGATCAGCGCAGCGATCTTGACGAGCGCGAACGTGCGCGCGTCGAGGCCGCTGGCCTGGTGGTCGAGCTCGCGGAGCCCGACCGCGTCCTCGAGGAAGTCGTGCTTCCCGGAGGAGACCCCGGAAAGCGTCTGATGGGTGTCGGCTCCGACAACCGGCATGCTGATCTCCTTTGTTGGAATGATTGCGGCGCGATCAGGCGGCAGGCGCCGTGCTCGGCGGCTGAAGCGCTTCCTGGAGCCTCTGGGTGTCCTCTTCGGACAGCGAGGTCTTGATCACGGTGCCGCCGTACTGCTGGAGCGCCGCGATCGCCTTGTCGGGGGTCGCCTGCTCGATCACCATGAACAGCGCGGATGTGCCCGGCTTGAGGTGATCGCGCACCTGCTCCTGGAAGGCCTTGTCGATGCCCTTCTCGCCCATGTGCCCGAACAGCGCCCCAAGGCCGGCGCCCATCGCCAAGCCCGCGAACGGAATGAAGAACAGCAGGCCGAATAGCAGGCCCCAGAAGCCGCCCCAGACGGCACCGCCCCCCGCTGACGCGCCACCGTGGGTCGTGTGGACGTGGTACTTGCCCTCGAGGTCCCGCGAGATCGACGCGACCTGGTCAGCCTGGATGATCAGCTCCGACTCCAGCTGCGCAACCGTCTGCCGCGCCTCTTCGGCGGTCGTCTGGTCCGAATAGCCAATCGCTACTAGCGTCGCCATACACACACATTCCTTCCTACAGTGATCACCATGATCGCGAGCATCCAGAAAGCGCCGAGCCGCGTCATCATCCAAAACGGATGAGCACCGCGGTCGAGGGAAGCGTCAGGTGAGCAGCCCGACGACGCCCAGCGTCAGCACCACGACGCCGATCAGCGCGGCCATCGCCGCGAGCACGCCGGGCCAGTGCCCGAGAATCCACAGGTTCACGCGCGCCAGCGGCTGCTTGGCGTCGTCGCCGAGCACGAGCAGGGTGAACAGAATCGCGATGACCGGAGCCATGAACGCGACGTTGTAGATCAACAGCATCACCACCTTGCCCGGGGCGGCGACCCCCGATCCGACGATCACCGCGATCGCGGCGAAGTACGGCATCGCGGTCGGAAGCTCGACGACTCCGATCCCCACGCCGAGCATCACACCCGTGCGCTTGCTTCCGGCGAACGTCGGTGGCGAGCGGCGTCCCAGCGTGCGCCGCCCCGTCCACAGTCCGACGGCGATCGCGATCAGGACGATCCCGGCGACGATCTCGATGATGTGTTTCGTCACCGGCTTGGGCTTCGGCAGGATGTCGAGCAGCAGCTGCCCCGGGCCGAACATGATCAGCAGCCCGCCGGCGATATTGACCGCAAGGAAACCGAGCAGGAACTCAGCGAGACGTTTGCGCGGATGATCGATCGTCGCGAGGTACATCGCCGGCCCGATCGTCGTCGGGTTGAGCGAGTCCCCGAGCCCGAGCAATATGACGACGATGACCGCGTGGACCATGGCTCACGGGCGGCCCGGCGTCGCTCATCGAGGCTCGATCGCGCCGGCGGGGCCACCGCTGATCGCGAACCGCCCGAGCGCTCGGACCGTCTCCCACGCCGTGTCCGGCTCGAGCGCGGAGGGCGACGCTCCCGGATGCTGAGGAGCGATCCGCACCCGCAGCGCTCCCGGCCGCACGCGAAACTCGAGCGGCGGATCGAGCTGGGCGGCCTCGCCGTCGATTCCCGCCGGTGCGGCTCCGTCGGAGTTGATCTGGAAGTTCTCGGCGGTCCACTGCTCCATCGCGAGCCGATGGCGCGAGGCATCTCCGTCTCCGTTGCCGGAGATCGGGGCGAGCACGGTCACGCCAAGCGTGCCGCGATCGAGCCGCGGGCGCGTGCCCGAGCCGAGGGCGCGGCCGAGCCGGTACTGGTTGTTGGAGATCAGGATCGCGACCGCCGACTGCGTGCCCTCCGGGCCCTCCCAGTGCAGCTTTGGCGTCTCCGCCTCCGGTCCGAGCGCCGACGGAACGGTGTCCAGCAGCGTGTGCAGCTTCGCTTCCCGATAGCCCGGACGCTGCACCGCCTCCGCGTACAGTCCGAGCGACACGTTGTTCACGAACACGCGCCCGTTGACCTCGGCGAGATCGACCCGGCGCTCACCGCCGGTGACGAACGCATCGAGCGCGCCGACGACGTCGTTTCGGTCGACGCCGAGGTCGAGCGCAAAGTGGTTGCGCGTTCCCGCCGGAATGCACGCGTACGGGAGGTCCAACTCGGCGGCAACCATCGCGACGATCGCCTGCGAGCCGTCCCCACCCGCCATCGCGAGTGCATCGGCGCCGCGCGCGACGGCTCCGCGGACCAGCTCCTCGAGATCCTGGCCGAGCTGCAACTCGATCGGCTCGATTCCGCGCTGGCGGGCCTCGTCCGCGAGGTGGAACTTCTCCGCCTTGCCGCCTCCCGACTTCGGGTTGTAGAACAGGACCGCGTGCGACGGTGCCGGGGCTCGCGGCCAGTGCACGTGGACCCGGAATGCGAGCTTCGCCGCCGCCAGCGCCGCGACCACCGCCACGAGCACGAGCAGGTTCTCGAGCAGCTGACGCTCGACGATCACGAGCACGATCGCCCCGAGCACGAGCAGTGCCGCCACCACGAGTCCCACCGTCCGCACCGGGTCCCTGCGACGCACTCCGTACCACGCGGCGCACACCGCCAGCACGAGGCACACGAGCACCGAGAGGCCGTTCGGGAAGTGCGCGATCGCGAACACGATCGCGAGCACGACCGCCGCGGCAGCGAGCAGCAACGAGCCGGCGGACCAGAGACGCCGGGTGCTCACCGCTCAGCGCTCGAAGACGTCGACGTGCGCCTCGGCATGCGATCAGGATCGCTTCGTGGTGTGCCGGTGCCATCACCTCTTTGGGGTGATGCTGCGGTCCGTCAGCTCCCGATCGCGCCGACGAGACGGTCCGCGGCGGCGCTGATCTCGGCAGCATCGACGAACTCGCTCACCGCTTCGCTGCCGCCGAGCCGTGAGATCGCATCCCCGAGCACACGCTCCCATGTGTGCTCGACGACGAGTGCCACAACGGCGCTGCCGGTCTCGAGCCGCTCGGCCAGCGAGCGGGCGAGGTCACCGGACGGGCCTTCGAGCGTGCGAGCGGTCGCCTTGCGGCGCGCGTCTGGCTCGAGCCGGAAGCTGAGCAGGCGTCCGACCATGCCGGCTGCGCCGTCGCTGCTCATCGAGACGGCGACCACGTCGCCGGACGACCCGTCCCGGCCGACGAACAGCGCATCGAGGATCCGGACCGTCCCGCCGCTTTCGATCCGCTCGAGCGCGCCGACGAGCTGGCCCTCGAAGCTCGATCCCGGCGGGAATGTGTAGACGAGAAGTTGTCGGCCGGCGCTGCTCATGCTCGCTCGCTCTCCTTGGTCGGATCCCTGTCGCCACAGTACTCGCACATCGGTCCTGCGCATCGTCCGTATGGGGTGATTTGGACACGCCTGACCGGGACCAGTCCCCGAAGCCGGGCTTGACCCGGCCTCGGGCCGCCC
>Ga0335069_10017109_pt1 | contig 10107 bp, 9 predicted proteins | sample Lox_Sample_11_FD_206714 | JGI IMG/M metagenome (GOLD analysis project Ga0335069, IMG submission 206714) | Soil microbial communities from Loxahatchee National Wildlife Refuge, Florida, United States - Lox_Sample_1.1 | ecosystem: Environmental > Terrestrial > Soil > Wetlands | place: USA: Florida...
AGGAGAGTACACTATGACCGAAGCGAGGAACACCCTCGCACGTTTCTGCGCCTCACGATATGCACGCTTGAGCGTCTCATACGCACGGATACCACGGCCACTGATTCCAAGCGAGCGCCGCATATTCGCCGTCGCATCGCCGGCGATCAGGATCATGTTGTTCACCGGAACATGTCGTACAACCTCCGCGGCCCACTCGTTCCAATCCCCCACACCACCGCCGCCGGCGATCAGGACGCAGTTCGGAGCGCCCCACCGCCGCACCGCCGCGGTGCCCCGCTCCGGAGACACCGCTGCAGAATCATCGACGATCGTCAGTGTGCGGGCATGGTAGATCACCTCTTGGCAGTGAGGTATCTGGGGAAGCGTCGCGCTCCGGCGGTGGATCGTGTCCCACGAGATTCCCATGAGCCGCGCTGCATGTACTGCCGCCGCGTAGTTCGGAACGTTGTGCGCACCCCATCGGGAAGCAATCTCATCACCGTCCCGGTGCTGTCCGTATTCGTCATCCGTGCTGACAGTTGTATGTCGCACGACCCGCGGTGGAGACTCCATGAGTGCGACGCTCGCACGGCTTCCGGTTGATGCCATGACCGAAGTGTCCGTGGTGGGATCTATCGTGATCGCATTCCCAATGAGATGTGCCGCCCACAACATCGCGGTCGTCTTGCCGTGCGACCCGGTGATACCGATGATCTTCTTCTTCCATGCCGATGCGAACAGGACCCGCTCATCGATAGGTTCGCCCCGGCCGGTCGCGCGTAATTGCCTGATCAGCCGATCGTAATCATCACCGTCCCGGGCGCGGTTCTGTACGAGCGAGATGACACGGCGACGGATCCCATCGTCACGAACGACGACCGTCGCACCCTGTTCCAGCAACCACGCTGCGGTTTGTGCGGTCGACGTCTCGAACGTTCTCGAGCGATACGATGCCATGGTTACTCCATCCCGCGCAGGATGCGGATACGGTCGTCAAGCGGCGGATGCGTCATGAACAGACGTGCGAACCAACCGGCACTCTGCCGGCCACGGAACGGATTCGCGATGTACAGATGTGCCGTTGCATTCGATGCGCGAGGCAACGGTTCCTGGTCCGTCCGGATCTTCTCCAATGCGCTCGCCAAACCCTCGGGATACCGGGTCAACAGTGCGCCGGATGAATCCGCGAGGTATTCACGTTTGCGTGACACCGCCAATTGGATAAGCGTCGCCGCGATCGGCGCAAGCACGGCTGATACGATAGCGAGAATGAACAGGATACCCGCACCGTCTCGATTATTGCGACGATTCCCGCCGAACATCGAGATACGCAGAAAGACGTTCGCCATCGCGGCGATGAGACCGCCGAGCACCACGACGATGGTTGAGACGAGGATATCGCGGTTCCCCACGTGCGAGAGTTCGTGTGCCAGGACACCCGTCAGCTCATTATCGTCCAGTCGCGAAAGCGCACCTTGCGTGACGGCCACGGCCGCATGCTTGGCATTGCGTCCCGTGGCAAATGCGTTGATTTGCGCACCGGGCAGCACGTACAGCCGCGGCACCGGAAGCCCCGCGGTGATGCAGAGATTCTCCACGATGCGGTATAGCCGGACGTTCTGTTCCCGTGATACCGGTTGCGCGCCGGAGCTCGCCAGCGCGATCTTATCAGAGAACCAATAGGCACTGATGTTGCCGATGATGCTCACCGCAGCGAAGACGTACAGGATGGTCGGGTCCTGGTAGACCTGCGAGAATACCCAGCCCAGCCCCAGGAGCAACGCGAAGATCGCCGTCATCAACAGCCACGTCCTCCGGACGTTCTGGTCCTGATGTGCGTAGAGATTGGCCACCATGGCGTTAGAACTGAACTCTCACTGGCTCCCGCTCGGTCGCATTGCCGAGTTCGAAGAAGTCGGCTTTGGTGAATCCGAATGCGTTCGCGATGAGGTTGGTCGGGAACGTCTCGCGCTTCGTGTTCAGCACGAGCACGTTTGAGTTGTAGAACCGGCGCGCGGCCTGGATCTTGTTCTCGGTGTCCGAAAGCTCGGCCTGCAGTGACGTGAACGACTCGACCGCGCGTAGCTGCGGATACGCCTCGGCAAGTGCGAAGAGCGATTTCAATGCTCCGGAGAGTTCGTTCTCAGCCGCACCCTTAGCCATGGCGCCGGTGGCGCTCATCGCGCGGGCCCGTGCCTGGATGACCTTATCGAAGGTGCCTGATTCATGCGCCGCATAGCCCTTCACCGCCTCCACCAGATTCGGGATGAGATCGTACCGCCGCTTCAACTGGACATCGATATCGGACCACGATTCTTTCACTCGGTTGCGGGCCATGACGAGCCCGTTGAACGCGACGATCGCCCAAAGTACCACAACCGCAATGACGATAGAGAGGATAATCATAGGGTGAATATGCCATATTTACAGGAAAAAAGAAAGCCCGCTGCGCTCGCAGCGGGCCATGGGATTCAAAAACGGTATCCGATGCCAAGGGCGTACCCCGGCACCACGGTTCGGGAACGGTCGGACTCGGCTTTCATTGCGCCGGCGGCCCCCCACGCGAAGTCCGTTTCGGTCCATATCATGGAGAGACGGAGCTGGGCTTCGCAGAAGAAGTGCCAATAGACCTGGCGCTGCACACCGAAACTCACGAACGGGATCAGCGCGGTAGAATCCACGGGCCCATTGAGCATCACGTGGCGCCAGGTCCAGTGCCGTGCGGACCCCTCAGTGAACGAGAGCGAGTTGTACGGCACACTCTCCATGGTGAGCCACGAGCCGATCCTTGCCGTGCCCGTCAGACGCCACGGGAGCGAATACCGCCGGCCGACGGCCGCTTCGATGCCGAACCCGTCCGCGCGGTACGTACCCTCCTTGGTTATCGTCACGCTGGTGCGAAATCCCCAGTAGGTCGGCCATTCGACGCCGAAACCGAAGCGGCCGGTCCGAGGTCCGTGGGTGTAGTGCGCGACATCACTCAGCCCGATGTCGGCACGCAGCTCTGTCTGGGCGGATGCCGGGACGGCGATGAGGAGCAGCGAAAACAGCAAGCAGAAGCGGTTCATCGCCCGCCCCCTTTCAACAGGTTGTAGAGCGGACTGAATGAGGGACCGGTTTTACAGGGGCTCGCCAATCCGCCGACCAGCGAATACCCCGAGCACTCGGAGAAGACGTACCAGTAGATACGGGTTGCGCGCCATGAAGCGTGGATGCGTGGATACTGCTCCCTGACGAAGTCGACCTGGGCCGCTTGACTGTCGACGCCCGTTTCCGTGACCCAGATCTCGGTGTTCGCCGGCAGACGCTGCACCTGACGTGCGACATCGGGCATGAACGTGCTTCCGGTGCTGTAGTAGTGCAATGCCAGGATCGGCACGCGGCCCCCATCAGCCAACTTCAGGACGCCCGCATCCAAGATCCCACGGAGGAAATCTTGTCCCCCCATGTTCCCAACGGGTGCGGCCGGGATGACGATGACGTCCAGTCCCTTGTCCACGACGCACGCGGCGGCGGCGGCGAAGATGGGGGCGTATTCCTGCGGCGATATGGCGGTGAAGAGCTGGACTTCGTTGCCGATCTCCCAATACCGAATTGCCGGCGCGCCATGCACCGCCATTTCAAGCGCGGCACAGGTGTCCGGCTTCAGCATACTGTCGGGCAGGATGCCGAGCACGTCGGTAGCGCCGTTCGCCAGCAGCCAAGATGCGGCTGATTGCGTGTCGGGACCGAAGTACTCGAGCCGCACACCCCTGATGCTCCCGTTGTCCAGAAGGGGCTGAAGGAACGGCTGCTGCACGTTCAACGACCAGTCGAACGAATGCATGCCTACGTAAGGCGACCACTGGCTCAGCGATGCCACCGCGTTCGGCGTGGTGACAGAACTTCCCCTGCCGCACGCGGCCAGAACGGCCAGCGACAGGACGACCCAGAACCTTCGCATACTCACTCCTTGTGAAAGGTCAGTGTCGCGATATTAACACGCCTATCTTGTTCTGTCAATTGCCGCGCGGATGAGACCGCAGAAGAGCGGGTGCGGTACCAATGGGCGTGATTGCAGTTCCGGATGGAACTGCGTACCGATGAAGAACGGGTGATCAGGGAGCTCGATGATCTCCACCAGATTCCGCTGCGGATTCACGCCCGCGATGAGCATCCCCTTGTCTTCCAGTCGCTGACGGTACGCATTATTGAGTTCATACCGGTGACGATGCCGTTCATGGATGACACCGACATCGTACAGAGCACGGCTCCGCGAGCGTTCGGCCAGATGGCATTCATACGCGCCAAGCCGCATGGTACCGCCCATGTTCTTTTCCTGGATATGGACGACCTGCTCCGCCATCGTCGATATCACCGGATATTTGGTATGCGGATCCAGTTCCGTCGTGTGCGCGCCGCGCATGCCGGCAACGTTGCGGGCGAATTCCACGGTCGCCAACTGCATCCCGTAGCACAGACCGAGATACGGGACGTGATGTTCCCGCACGTACCGGATAGCGCGCAGTTTGCCGATGACGCCGCGACCGCCGAATCCCCCGGGGACGATGATGCCGCCATATCCCTCCAACTCCCCGACGGCCCGTGGGTTCGCCTCGTATGATTCGCTGTTGAGCCACGTGATGTCTGGCTTCCGACCGGATGCCCACGCCGCATGTTTAATGGCCTCGATGACCGACAAGTAGGAATCAGAAAGAGTGAAGTCGCCCGTACCGAAATATTTGCCGACGATGCCGATGCGGACCGGCTCCGTGGCGTTCCGGATGCGCCGCACGAGGGCGCGCCACTTGGCGTTGTCGGCTTTGCGTGGACGCATATGGAACTTATCCAGGATGCGGGCGCCCAATTTATCTTTCTCGAAATTCACCGGCACCTCATAGATGCTTTGGATATCCGGCGCCGAGATGATGTCCCGCGGGCCGACATTGCAGAACACGGAAACCTTCCGTTTCCGCACGTCGTCCAGCGGCACCGATGAGCGGGCGATGATGATGTCCGGTTGGACACCGGCCGATTGCATGTCCCGCACGGCGTTCTGCGTCGGCTTGGTCTTCATCTCTCCCACCATCGCCGGAATGGGAAAATAACTGACCAGCATACACAGCACCCGGCCGGGGAATTGCTGGCGCATCAGCCGGACCGCGTGCAAGAAGACCGCGTTCTGGCTCTCGCCCACCGTGCCGCCGATCTCCACCAACAGGACATCGGCATGGTTCCGTTGAGCGGCGGCGATGAGGCGCTCCCGTATCTCGTCGGTCACGTGCGGAATGACTTCCACGCACTTGCCGCCGTAGGCCAGCGCGCGTTCTTTCTCGATGACGCTCCGGTACACCGAACCGGCGGTCATGTAGTTCACGCGGGGGATGCTCACGTCCAAGAAGCGCTCGTAGTTGCCGATATCCTGGTCGCACTCCATCCCGTCGTGCGTGACGAACACTTCGCCGTGCTCGGTGGGGTTCATCGTGCCCGCATCGACGTTCAGATACGGATCGATCTTCACCGCAGATACGCGGAATCCGTAATCCTTCAGGATGCGTCCCGTGGACGCGACCGTCACCCCCTTTCCGATCCCCGACATCACTCCACCGCAGACGAAGATGTATCGGGTCATGCACCGATGATACGCCCCCGGTGGTTCAGGTACATCCACAGGCGTCTTTGACACTTTCGCATTTTTTTGGTATATATGTCGCGAACTTTCCCAAAGGAGGACGTATGTGGTCCGTGCCCGTCATCGTCATCCTGCTGCTCGCCATCGTCCTGGTGCAGCTGCTCCGTGCCAGCAGACAGCCGGAGTTGACGCTCGAGGTCCACATCAAGGACTCGTACTGCGACGTCACGTCGCCGCAGCTTCCCGGAGCGTCCTCGATCGGTCAGGGCGACACCGCCGCCATCGGGTCGTTCATCAAGATCCATGGTGCGAAGCTCGGCATCAACGTCGTCTGTAAGTAAGGATAGCCCCGACCTTCCGGTCGGGGCTCTTTCTTACTGACACGGTACTGCGGATTGCGGGTCGGATTGGTTCCGGAGACGGATGAGCGGATCAAGTATCGCGCATGGCGGCGGTTGCGGCGGTACCCATTCCTGCATCCCGTTGAACTTCCTGAAGATGTCCAGGTACTCGTAGGGATCGTCCTTGCCCTGCGCATCCTGATAGAGATTCCGTTCCTGTCCCTCTTCACGCCACTGCGAGATGTTGACCCCCGCCTCGATCATCGATCCCTCGCCCCACTCGTTCCATGATTCGATGAAGATGATCTGGGCACCATCGGTGACCGCGCGTTCGAGGAAATCCGTGATGAACGTGGTGCCGTTGCGTAGTCCGTACCGGCCATAACCCGGGGTCGGCTGCTTCCCGACCCGTTCTTCGAAGCCGGTGTAGGCATGGGCGATCGGGATCATCCCCTGATCCGCATGGGCACGCTCCGCCGCCAGATCACTGGCGAATGTCGGCATGACATTCCAACCGGTGAATGTGGGGATGGCGCTCCAGCTCGGGAATTGCGCCCGTGCGTTCATCAGTCGTTGGTTCAGTAAGATGGTATTGTTGACGTCACCACCACGGATCACCCACGTGACGTTGCGCGGACTGTCGGCTGTGCCATCGAAGAACGTCATCCGCTCATTGTCGGTCATCCAATCCGGGTAGATGAGCCAGTATGCAGGCTTGCCGCCGATGGTGATGTACGCATCCCGGCAGGGCGACGATTCTATCGCGGCGAGGTGGCGAGCGATCTCGGCCTTCCACGATTCACTCGTCGTCGCAACGTCCTGGGGCGTCGTGAGTCCCCAGCCCTCCAGGCCGACATGGAAGTGCTCTTCGTACGCGACCCGTAGCAACCCCTTGATGTGCTTCGCTTCGTTGCCGAAGAATCGGTCGTACACGAAGGTCAGGTTAGGAGCCCAGGAGTAGACGCTCGCGAAGAATCCGTCGATGCCGGCGGCCTGCGCCTGGTGTATCTGCCACCGCAAGACCTCGTCATCGCCACTGTCGTACGGCCCGATGAGCGGATACGCGGCGGAGCTGATGTCCCGGAGCCATGGAGCGCCAGGAATCGTCTGGCACGGGTCATCGGTCTTCCCTCCCCACACCCACGGACCCCACACCGGCGCAGGAGGCCCGGCCGTTGAGCAACGATCCGGCGTCGCCTGGTACCACAGATGGATGAGCACATAGACTTTGGCGCGCTCGTGCTCCGGCCACGGCGTAGGCCATGGCGACGGCGATACGGCACTCGGTGAGGTCGTCATCTGGCTCCCCGGCGCGCAGGCAGCGCACATGAGCGCCAGTAACATCAACACTCGTTTCATTATGTGTCTCCTTTGGAAGGTACTGCTCGTTCGAAAATATCATAAAACATTTATCGGATTTTGGCAATATCCGAAAGGAAAACCCCGACACAAGGTCGGGGGTGCTCTTTCAGTTCTTCTTCGGTTCCGGTGGCCGCGAAGGCAGATGATGATACCGAAGACCGCAGTTCTCGCAGAACCATCCGTCTCGGTGCCTGCGGATCGGAGTGCCGATGACCGCACTGCTCGTGAACGGCTCCGTCCGGCAGTCCGGCACAAGCTGTCCGCGGCATACCACGCATTCGCCCGCCGGTTCGGGCTCCGGTTTCCGTCTCAGCATGCGAACGGCTGTCGCGCTCATGAGACGCTCCTTGTCAATATTCGAGTTTACCGATTCAGTGCCGCACGGGTGGCGGGACCGACGTAGCCGACCGGGGAGATGCCGCTGGCCTTCTGGAAGGCTTTGACGGCGTTGACCGTAATAGGGCCGAAATAGCCAGTGGGAATCTGGAATGCGGGGAAGAAACCGAGTTGCTGGAGCTTGAATTGAAGATGGAGCACTTCGTCATTGTGCATGCCGCGGTAGAGATACTTCGTGAAATGGTACGACGGAACAGGAACCGGAGTCGGAGTTGAGGATGGATACGGAGTCGGCGTGAGTGTCGGCGTCGGTGCTGGACCTGAGGAGCTCGACGGGGTTGGTGTCGGTGCGAGGGTCGGAGTCACAGTGATTTCAGCCTGCTCGATTGGTGCCTCGAACTCCGGGTGACGGCCGTGGCCACCGACTGCGGGAGTCGGTGTAGGAACGGGGGCCGAAGCAATGATATCCGCATAGGACATCCCGGAACCGCCGTTGTACAGATCGCTGACTTCGGATGAGTTCAGTGTCCGGTTCCAGACGCCAACCTCATCAATCTGGCCTTGGAAACCTATCGATGGAAAATCGCCGAAACCGCCGATACCGGTCGATGTAGCAGGGGTGTACGATTCACCGATAGCAGTCTCATCGGTTGTCGTGTCTTGTAATGAACCGTTCGAATAGACGTCTAATGTGCCCGAGGTCGCATCCCACGTCATGACCACATGTGTCCAGACATTCTTGATGAGAGGCTCCGTGAGGCTAAGGTCTTTCGGGTCGGGCGAGTCGAATCCACCAGGGCCAAAATAAACATCGGTTCCGTCGTGGTAAATGTATGAGCCAGCGCCTAGGTCGTCCTCCCCCCACATCGTGCTGCTCCCGCCAGGAGCGACGGTGCCGTCCGTCTTGTACCAGAGCGAGACCGAGAACGAGCTTTCTCCGTCCAAAACCGGCCCCGTGCTTAGAGCTTGGTCAGTAGGATCGGTGAAATCCGCCGCGTTGCCGATTACGCCCGCGGTAGAATCGACATTGTCGGTATCGGTGAGATTATGGCCCCCGACGGAGTCGGCACGCGTTCCGCTCACTTCGTCCATCGTCCAATACGCTATCAGCCCATTTGCAAGGTTCGCGGAATCACCAAAAACAGGCCGCAGATCGAGTACGAGCAACGACAGTACCGCGATGGCACCCACCACGACAAAACGAGCCCGTATTATCATGTTGTCAGTATACCAAAACGACCCTGCCCCGGGTCGTTTTGGAGAGTGGATAAAGCCTCTAGTAGTCCCCCATGCCGCCCATGCCGGGGCCGCCGACAGGTGCGGTCTTGGGTTCCGGCTTGTCGGTCACGACGGCTTCGGTGGTCAGGATGAGCGATGCGACGGAAACGGCGTTGATAAGCGCGGTTTTCACGACCTTGAGCGGGTCGATGATGCCGGCCGCGACCATGTCGCCATATTCGCCGGCCGACGCGTCATAGCCCTGGCCGTCTTCTGACTCAGAAAGCTTGGAGACGACTTCGTTGGCGTCCTTGCCTGCGTTCTCGGCGATGGCACGCAGCGGGCGCTCCAGGATGGAGCGGATGACGCTCACGCCCTTGGCTTCATCTCCGAACGCGGACACGCCCTTGATCTTCGTCAACGCAAGCGCACGGGCCGCATTGAACAATGCCACGCCGCCGCCGGCCACGATACCTTCTTCCAGAGCCGCGCGAGTCGCGGATACCGCGTCATCGATGCGGAACTTCTTCTCTTTCATCTCGGTCTCTGTCTGCGCGCCGACTTTGATGACGGCAACACCGCCGGTCAACTTCGCCAGCCGCTCGGTGAGCTTCTCCTTATCATACGTGCCGGTCGTCTTCTCTATCTGTGCTTTGATCTGATTGACGCGCTTCTCGATGTCGGCCTTCTTTCCCTTGCCGTCCACGATGGTCGTGTTCTCCTTGGTGGCCTTCACCTTGTGCGCACGGCCGAGCATCGCGAGTTCGATGTTCTCCAGCTTGATGCCCTTCTCTTCGGATACGACAGTGCCGCCGGTCACGACGGCGATGTCCTCCAACATATCCTTCTTGCGGTCGCCGAAGCCCGGGGCTTTGACCGCCAGCGTGTGGAAGTTGCCCTTGAGCTTGTTGACGATAAGGGTCGCCAGCGCGTCGCCGTCCACGTCATCGGCGACGATGACCAGGTCGCGTTTGCCGGCAGCGTTGAGTTTCTGGAGCAGCGGCACGATGTCGTTGATGCTCGAGATCTTCCGGTCCGTGATGAGGATGTACGGATCCTCATAGACGGCTTCCATGCGCTCGGCGTTGGTCACCATGTACGCAGAGAGATAGCCGCGGTCGAATTGCATGCCTTCCACGAGTTCCTTGGACATGTCGACGGACTGTGATTCCTCCACGGTCACGACGCCATCCTTGCCGACTTCGCGGAACACGTCGGAGATGAGCTTGCCTATCTCGCCGTCGTTGGCCGCGATAG
>Ga0335069_10017111_pt1 | contig 10106 bp, 9 predicted proteins | sample Lox_Sample_11_FD_206714 | JGI IMG/M metagenome (GOLD analysis project Ga0335069, IMG submission 206714) | Soil microbial communities from Loxahatchee National Wildlife Refuge, Florida, United States - Lox_Sample_1.1 | ecosystem: Environmental > Terrestrial > Soil > Wetlands | place: USA: Florida...
CAGGCGTGGCGGTCATCGGCGGGCGCTCAGGGGGTTCAGGCGCGGAAGAGCTGCCGGGCCGCCGGTTCGCGGCTGACTTTGGTCTGGAGCTTGATCAGGGCGTCGAGCAGGGCTTCCGGCCGCGGCGGACAGCCGCTGACGTAGACGTCCACCGGCACGATCCGATCGACGCCCTGCAGGACGGCGTAGCTGCGGTACATGCCGCCGGTGCTGGCGCACGCGCCCATGGCAATGACCCACTTGGGCGACGGCATCTGGTCGTAGATGCGGCGCACCTGCGGGGCCATCTTGTACGTCACGGTGCCGGCCACGATCATGCAATCCGCCTGCCGGGGGGAGAAGCGCATCACCTCGGCCCCGAAGCGGGCGATGTCGAAGCGGGCCGCCGCCACGGCCATGAGCTCGATGGCGCAGCACGCCAGACCCATGGGCATGGGCCACATCGAGTTGGCGCGGATCCAGTTGATCACCGCATCCAGCCGGGACACGACGACATCCCCCTCGATCTTGCTGTTGTAGGCCAGTTCGGTGTTGGCGGAAACCATGAGCGTGCTTCGGGAAAAAAGACCCACCAAGCTACCAGCGGCCCATGGTCGCGCAAGTAGCTTTTGGGTGAAAGCCACTTGACGGCGCGCGGGATTCACCCTTGACCCTCCTGCGCGCCTTCGGCTCTATCTATCCCCTTAGCCACGCGCCGGAAGCGTCTCACGACGCGCCGACACAGTCCCCGGAGAGGTGACAGAGTGGTCTAATGTGCATGATTGGAAATCATGTGTACGGGTAACCGTACCGAGGGTTCGAATCCCTCCCTCTCCGCCAGCCTGCCGCACTATGCGGGAAACCCGCTCGAGGGCGGCCCATTGATGGCGATGGCGTGAGAACCCTCCCGCGCCCGCGCACCGGCGCGGGGCACACTCTCGCTCCCCGTCGGCTGGGGCGGACTTCAGCCCCGGGCGGCGTTTGCGTCCGCCTGCCGTTTCACCCACGAAGCCGAAACGACCCCGAGAAAGCTTCCGAGGCAGCCAGAGATCAACATTGGCAGCTCCGAGGTCAGGAGGTGATGCCGGATAACGTCCGGATGTGCCGCCCAAACAACCAAGCTGAGGAAGACCAACGGAACCATCAAAGACAGCAGCATGGCGACCAAGCCGGGCCAATTCGCCGCAAGCCCATGACCCTTTCGTGCGACGCAGAACTGGACCATGGCGCAATACAAAACTACTGCCAGACCCCCGGCCGAAATCCAGCCCGCCGGGGCCATCCCTTTGATGTTCTGAACCAACTCCCCCACCACAATGGCAGGAATCGGGACGAGGGCCCCAAAAAGGGCGGAAATAATCACTCTCACAACGGTAGGCATGGGTCGTTAGCCTCCAATTAGGGGTTTTGCGGCCGGAAACTGAATACTGAGTATTCTCGCCTTCACGGACGTCGCCTTGACTGGCGCAGACCATACCAGCCAGGCCCCAAATGTGTTAATTGAAAAACCTGATGGGCCGCAGCGGATCCACCGATGCACACGCATGCGCACGATCTTGGCCAGATGATCGCGCGTGAGGTCCCCGCACCAAAGATTCGTATCCCTCCCTCTCCTCCATTCTGCTGCCGGGCGCCATCAGAGCCAGCCTTGGCGATGGCTTGGCGGCGGCCGCCGTCCCCCTCATCCTGACACGCGGCCATGATCTCCCCGATTGACGCGAACGCTCCCTCTGCACGGCCAAACCGCGTCCAGACGGTCGTCGCGGCCGCGGTCATTGCCGCGGCGGCGCTGGCGGCGTACGCCCGTACTTTTCGCGTCCCGTTCCTCTTCGACGACGGGCCGGCGATCCTGGACAACGCCAGTATCCGCCGCCTCTGGCCGCTGTGGTCCGCGATCTGGCCGCAGTCCAAGGTGACCGCGGTCAGCGGCCGGCCCGTGGCCAATTTCTCCCTCGCCCTCAACTACGCCCTGAGCGGCCCGCAGGTCTGGAGCTACCACGCCCTGAACCTGCTCATCCACGTGCTCGCCGGCCTGACCCTGTACAGCGTCGTGCGCCGCACCCTGCAACAGCCGTCGCTCGCCGCGCGCTTCGGCCGCGACGCGCGGCCGCTGGCCTTGGCCGTGGCGCTGCTCTGGACCCTGCATCCCCTGCAGACCGAGGCGGTCACGTACGTCATCCAGCGGGTGGAGTCATTGATGGGGCTGTTCTTGCTGCTGACGCTCTACGCCTTCATCCGGGCGGCGGCGGCGCCGCGGCCGCGGCGCTGGCAGGTGGCGGCCGTGACGGCCTGCCTGCTCGGCATGGGCACCAAGGAGGTCGCGGTGACCGCCCCGGTGCTGGTCCTGCTCTACGACCGGACCTTCGTGGCGGGCAGCTGGCGCGGAGCCTGGCGGCGGCGGCGCTGGCTGCATCTGGGCCTCGCCGCCACCTGGCTGCCGCTCGCCGGGCTGGTGGCCAGCACCGGCTGGAACCGCGGCGGCGCCGCCGGTTTCGACGTGGGGGTCGCGCCGACGGCCTACTGGCTGACCCAGTTCGAGGCCGTCACCCGGTACCTGGCGCTCAGCGTGTGGCCCTATCCGCAGGTGTTCGACTACGGCACATTCTGGGTGCGCGGCGCCGGCCAAGTGGTGGGCTATGCCCTGATCGTCATTCCCCTGGTCGCGGTGGCGGTGTGGGCGCTGGTGCGGGCGCCGGCCGCCGGCTTTCTGGGGGCCTGGTTCTTCGGCATCCTCGCCGTCACCAGCGTGGTCCCCGGCACGATCCAGATGATCGTCGAGCACCGGATGTACCTGCCGGTGGCCGCCGTGATTGTGGCCGTCGTCCTGGGCCTGCATGCGGCCCTCGGCCGGCGCAGCTGGCCGGTGCTGGCGGCGCTGGCGCTCGCCCTCGGCCTGCTCACCGCCCGGCGCAACCTGGATTATCGCAGCGAGCTGGACCTCTGGAGCGACACGGTGGCGAAACGGCCGGACAGCCCGCGGGCGCGCAACGGCCTGGCCTTCGCCCTGGACCACGCGGGGCGCGTCCCCGACGCGGTCCGGCAGTTCGAGGCGGCGCTTCAGCTGGCGCCGGCCAACGCCGAATTGCATGACAATCTGGGCGTCACGCTGGCCCGCGCCGGCCGCGGTGCCGAGGCGATCGCGCAGTTTGAGCTCGCGATCCGTCTCCGTCCCGATTTCTACGTGGCCCGCAGCAACCTGGGCAACGCGCTGATGCAGGCCGGGGATGCCGCCGGGGCGATCCGCCAATACGAGGAGGCGCTGCGCCTCCACCCGGACTACGCCGACGGCGAATACAACCTCGCCGCGGCGCTGGACCACACCGGACAGGCCGGGGCGGCGATCCCGCATTACGCGGCTGCGATCCGGCTCCGGCCGGATTACGCCCCCGCGCATTTCAACCTCGCCGACCTGCTCGGGCGGCTGGGCCGGACCGACGAAGCGGTCGCCGAGTATGAAACGGCCCTGCAGCTCCAGCCGGAGCTGGCCCAGGCGCACGACAACCTCGGCGTGTTGCTGTGCCGGAGTGGGAGGAACGCGGAAGGCGCGGCTCAACTCCTGGAAGCCGTTCGACTGCGCCCCGACCTGGCCCGGGCGCACTTCGACCGCGGCGTGACGCTGCTGCGGGAGGGGCGCCTGCCGGAAGCCGTCGAGCAATACGCCGCCGCCGTCCGGCAGAAGCCCGATTACGTGGAGGCGCACACGAACCTTGGCATGGCCCTGGCGCAGAGCGGCCAACCGGCCGACGCCATCGCGGAGTTTCGCACCGCGCTGCGGCTCCGCCCGGACTCCGTCGAGGCGCATTTCAATCTCGGGAGCGTCCTCTGGCAGTCGGGACAGCCCGCGGAGGCCGCCGAACAATACGAGGAGGTCCTGCGCCTGCGTCCGGATGACGCCACGGCCCGGCGCTTCCTCGAGATGATCCGGGCCGGGCGGATAAACCCCTGATCCCGCGCCGGAGGGCGGGACAAAACCCAAGTCACCCTCGCAAAAATCTTCGCGCTCGTTCATCTTAGGCTCCCCTCGCTCCGTCCCCATGGTCGCGCCCAAAACCAGTCCCGCCACGCCGCCGGCCCCCGCCGAATTCGACCTCGGCCTCGTCCGCAAATACAACGTGCCCGGGCCGCGCTACACCTCCTACCCGACGGCGCCCCAGTTCACCGACGCGACGCCGCCGGCGGCGCTCGTCGAGGCGATCCGCCGCGACAACCAGGACGCGGCGCGCCCGCTGTCGCTCTACTTCCACCTGCCCTTTTGCGAGACGCTCTGCTGGTTCTGCGGCTGCACCACGGTCATCACCCTGCGGCGCGACGCCGCGGCCGAGTATGTGGAGCACCTCGACAAGGAACTGGCGCTGCTGCAGCCGCTGCTCAACCCGGCGCGACGGGTCGAGCAGATGCACTTCGGCGGCGGCACGCCGACCTTCCTGCCCCCGGCGGTGATCCGGCGCCTCGGTGAGGCCATCCACGCCCGCTTCCAGTTTGCCGCGGACTCCGAGAACAGCGTGGAGGTCGACCCGCGCCGCATCACCCGCGACCACGTGCGCGCCTTCCGCGAGCTCGGCTGCAATCGCGCCTCGCTGGGCGTGCAGGACACCAACCCGGAGGTGCAGCAGGCGGTCCACCGCGTGCAGCCGATGGACGTCACCCGCCAGGCCTTCGACTGGATGCGCGCCGAGGGCTACAAGTCGATCAGCGTCGACCTGATCTACGGCCTGCCGCACCAGACCGCCGACTCCTTCGCCCGCACGATCGACGAGGTGCTCACCCTGCGGCCCGACCGCCTCGCTGTGTTCAGCTACGCCCACGTCCCGTGGCTCAAGCCCTCGCAGAAGATCTTCGAGAAACAGGCCACCCTGCCCTCGACCGAGGAAAAGCTGAAGATGCTCGCCACCGGCGTCCAGAAGCTCACCGCCGCCGGCATGGTCTACATCGGGATGGACCATTTCGCCCGGGCCGACGACGAGCTCGCGATCGCCCAGCGCGAGGGCACGCTCCAGCGGAACTTCCAGGGCTACAGCACCCACGCCGGGGCCTCGATCTACGGCTTCGGGATGTCGTCCATCTCCCAGAGCGTCGACTCCTACCGGCAGAACCACAAGGAGCTGCCCGACTACTACGCGGCGCTCGCAGCGGGCCGCCTGCCGCTGGAGCGCGGGCTGCTGCTGAGCGACGAGGACCGCCTGCGCCGCCAGGTGATCATGCGCATCATGTGTGACCGGCGCCTCAACTACGCCGACCTCTCCCGGCGGCTGGGGGTGGACTTCCGCGCGCGGTTCGCCCGCGAGATCGATTCGCTCGCCGACCTGGAGGCCGACGGCCTGCTCCGGCGCGACGCCGCCGGCTTCGTCATCACCGGCGTGGGGGCCCTGCTCATCCGCATCATCGCCATGCGCTTCGACGCCTACCTCGAGGCCGGCGCGCGGCGGTTCTCCCGGACGGTCTGACGCCGCGGCGGCGGACCGTGATTACGTTCTTGGCCCGCGGCGGGCCGCGCGTTACCAGTCTCGGTTTCAGCGCCATGCCTTTCCGCATTGCCAAGACCTTCGAGATCGAAAGCGGCCACCTCCTGACCAAGCACCCGGACAAGTGCCGCTACCCGCACGGTCACAGCCGCACGGTGGAGGTCGTGCTCGCCGCCGACCAGCTGGACGCGAACGACATGGTGTGCGACTTCCAGACCGTGAAGGCGGCGCTGGCGGCGTTTCTCGAGACCTGGGACCACGCGCTCTGCCTCAACACGGCCGATCCGCAGTTCGACTTCTTCCGCCGCACCTACGGCGAACGGGTGATTCCCTTCGCCCACACGGACCCGACCAGCGAGGTCATGGCCCGGACCATCTGCGAGGAGCTGCAGCGGCAGCTCCAGGCGATGGCGCTGCCGCGCACCGTGCGGATCGAGCGCGTGCGCGTGACCGAGACGAGCACCTCCTGGGCGGAATACGCGCCCTGACTCCGGCCCGCGCGCCGGTCAGGGAATCTTGAGCTCCATGCCGGGGCGCACCGCGTTCTGGTCCTTCAACACGTCGCGGTTCGCCTGCAGGATCTCGGGCCAGCGGCTGCCGTTGCCGTAATAGCGCTGGGCGATCTTGTAGAGGGTGTCGCCCTGGGCGACGACATGCTTGCGCGGCGCGGCGGGCGGCGCATTGCCCGGCCGGGGCGCGCCCGTGGCCGCGGCCACCGCCGGCGCCGCCGGGGCGGTCGTGCCCGGCACGCGGATGCCAGGCGGGCGAGCGGCCGGCAGGCGGAGCACAATGGGGGCGCTGGCGGTGCCCGCCGCGGGCGTGTCGGCGGCATTGGCGCTTCCGCCGGCCGGCACGATGCCCCCGTGCTGCGCGGCGATCTGGTCCTTGAGCAGCTGGTTCTCCTGCTGGAGCTGCGCGATCTTGTCCATCAGCTCGAACCGCGCGGTCTGGCTTTCCAGCGGCTGGCCCGGGATGGTCCGCGCGAATTCGCGCATCGCCGCGTCGATGCGCTGCCGCACCAGGTCGGCTTGGCGCGAGTTGGGCTTGAGCTCGAGGTAGCGGCGGAAATGGTAGATGGCGTAGATCGGCTCCTTGGGCGGGTAGTCCTGGTAGATCAGCGCGGCCTCGAGATGCGACTCCGGCGCGTTGTCCCCGCCCCGCTCGTCGATCGCCTTGAGGAAGGCCCCCAGCGCCTCCTGGTACCGGCCCTGTTTGAGGAGCTGCTGCCCGCGGCGATACTGGGGATCGTTGGTTTCGCTCCCCGCGGCGAACCGGTTGGCCGGCTCGCAGCCGGCGACCAGCCACAGCGCCAGCACGAGCCCGCCGGCAAAACTCAGGATCCGGAACAGTCGCCGCATGGAGGGACGGGAAAGGGATTGAACGGGCGAATCAGCCGACTAAGTTCAGCCCACCCCCCCGGCGACTCAAATCCTAAATGGCTTCCGACCCCCAGTCCGTGCTGGCCCGCGGCCGCGAATGCATCCGCATCGAGCTGGAAGCCCTGCAGGCGACGGCGGATTCGCTCGACGCGTCGTTCGTCGCCGTGGTGGAGGCGGTCGAGGCGGCGGTGGGGTCCGGGCGGAAGCTGATCTTCAGCGGCGTGGGCAAGTCGGCCCACATCGCCCAGAAGCTCGCCGGCACCTTCAACAGCACCGGCGTGACCTCCTGCTTCCTCGATGCCACGCAGGCGCTGCACGGCGACCTCGGGCTGTGCGCGCCCGGCGACCTGGCCGTGCTGCTGAGCAACAGCGGCCAGAGCGCCGAGATGCTGCGGCTGTTGGCGATGCTCAAGCGCTTCGCCCTCACCACCGTGGCCCTGACGAGCAATCCCGACTCGGAGATCGCCCGCGACGCGGACCTGCGCCTGCTCTACCGCGTGCCCCGCGAAGCCTGCCCGCTGCGGCTCGCCCCCACCGCCAGCACCACCGCCGCCCTCGCCCTCGGTGACGCGCTGGCCATGGTGCTACTCGAACGCCGCGGGTTCACCCGCGACGACTTCGCCCGCCTGCACCCCGCCGGCAACCTCGGCACCGCCCTGCTGCTCAAGGTGAAGGACATCATGCGCACCGGCGAACGCCTGCCGGTGCTGCCCGAGCAGAAGACGATCCAGGACGCGATCCTCGGCATGACCCAGGCCAAGGCCGGATGCATCGCGGTGGTCAACCCACGCTCGGGCAAGCTCGCCGGCATCCTCACCGACGGCGACCTGCGCCGGCAGGTGCTGAGCCATCCCAATTTCCTCGCGCAGCCGGTCAAGCGGTTCATGACCCGCACGCCGAAGACCGTGCCGGACGACGCCCTGGCAGTCGACGCCCTGCGGTTGTTCGACCAATACAAGATCGACGACATCCTCGTGGTCGACCGGAAGGGCCGGCCGGTCGGTCTGATCGACGTGCAGGATCTGCCGAAGATCAAGCTGCTCTGACCCCGCCGCACCGCGGGATTTTTCCGCCGCGCGGCGGCGTCACTCGCCCATCACCGTCACGGCGACCGTCCGCGAGTGCGGCGCCCGGCGGTGTTCCCAGAGGAACACGCCCTGCCAGGTGCCGAGCTGCAGCCGCCCGTCGACGAACGGGATGCTCTCGCTCGTGCGGGTCAGGGCGGTCTTGATGTGGCTGGGCATGTCGTCGCCGCCCTCGAGCGTGTGCTCGAAATGCGGGTCATCCTCCGGGACCAGCCGGTTCAGCCACGTCTCGAGGTCGCGGCGCGCCGTCGGATCCGCGTTCTCCATGATGACCAGGCTGCAGCTGGTGTGGCGGCAGAACACCGTGAGCACGCCGGTGTGCAGGCCGCTCCGGCGCAGCGCGGCCGCGCACTGGTCGGTGAGCTCGTAGGTGCCCGGGCCGCGGGTGGCGATGGTGAGCATCTGCTGGTGCACGCTCATGCGGGGAGATTCGGGCGGGTCAGAGGGGAAAGGGCATGCGCGACAGCGGCCGGACCGCCAGGGCGAGGAGCTCGCGCTCCGAGTCGTCGCCGGCGATGCGATTGACATGGACGATATGGCAGGTCCGGCACTGGTGCACAATCAGCCATTCGCCGTCCGGCCGGGCGCAGATGGCGATCGGCTCCATGCCGCCACCGCACTCCGCGGCGCGATCGCCGGGCTTGTCGTCGAGATGGACGCTCCACAGGCACCAGGGACAGTGGTTGCGATGGCGCGTGCCGGGGGCGTCGAGGGAGAATTCGCCCCCGCAACGCCGGCAGCGCAGATACGCCGGCGGTCGCGACGGTGCCTCGCGACGGTCGAAATACCGGAAATCGGGTTGAGACATGGGAGTGCGGTCGGCACTCCGGCTGGTGAAAGGATATCTTGGGGGCGCCGAATCGGCGGCGCCGGCGGCCGGGAAGCCACCGTCCGTTTGCAGCCGGCGGCAGATTCCGGATCGACATTGCCCGGGGCGTCCCGCGGGGTGGGACCGGCGCGCGCGGCGCCGGAGTGCTCGCCTGAATCCGCGCGGACCTCAGTCCCGACGGGTCGCGCAGCGCCCCGGGACCACGGCAAGGACCGGCTGGGAAATGGGCATCATCCGCGCGGAGTCGGCCCGAGCGGCGCTGCCGAGTCAACGTCGAATTCAGCCGCCGCCGCTGCGCGGATCCCCGCCGGGCTTCGTCATCGATTTCGGGTCCAGCGCGCGGTCGAGCGTGGCGGCGTCCATCAGGCCGCGCTCAAGCACCACCGCGCGCAGCGTCTTGTTCTTGGCCAAGGCCTCCTTCGCCACCGCCGCGGCGTTGTCGTAGCCGATGTGGGGGTTGAGCGCGGTGACGAGCATGAGCGAACGGCCGACCAGTTCGCCGCAGCGCTCGGGATCGGCCGCCAGGCCGGCCACGCACTGGCGCGCGAACACGCGGCAGCCGTTCGCCAGGCAGTGGATCGCCTCGTGCAGCGCGTGCGCCATGAGCGGCATGGTCACGTTGAGCTCGAAGTGGCCGTCGCGCCCGCACAGGGCGACCATGTTGGCCAGGCCCATGGTGTAGATGCCGACCTGCACCAGCATCTCGCTCATCACCGGGTTGACCTTGCCCGGCATGATGGAGGAGCCGGGCTGGGTGGCCGGCAGGCGGATTTCGCCGAGTCCGGCGCGGGGGCCGGACCCGAGCAGGCGGATGTCGTTGGCCACCTTGGTCAGGCTGGCGGCGATGGCGGTGAGCAGGCCGGCCACCTCCACGCAGTCGTCGCGCCCGCCCTGCGCCTCAAAATGGTTGCGCGCCTCCCGGAACGGGATGCCCGTCCGCTCGGTCAACACGCGGCAGACCCGCCCCGGAAACTCCGGATGGCAGTTGAGCCCGGTGCCGACGGCGGTGCCGCCGATGGCCAGCTCCTCCAGCGCGGCGACCGCCTTCTGCGCGCGCGCGACGCCCTTGCGCACCTGCATCGCGTAACCCGAGAACTCCTGCCCGAGCGTCAGCGGCGTGGCGTCCATGAGGTGGGTGCGCCCGATCTTCACGAGGTCCTGGAAGGCGGCGGCCTTGGCCTCGAGGGCGGCGGCCAGCTCGGTGAGCGCCGGCTCCAGCTGGTCGTGCAGCGCGACGGCGACGCTAACATGCAGGGTGGCGGGAATCACGTCGTTGGACGACTGGCCGAGGTTGACGTCGTCGTTGGGATGCAGCGGCTTTTTCGAGCCGATGGGCTGGCCGGCGAGCTGGCTCGCGCGGTTGGCGATCACC
>Ga0335069_10017112_pt1 | contig 10105 bp, 8 predicted proteins | sample Lox_Sample_11_FD_206714 | JGI IMG/M metagenome (GOLD analysis project Ga0335069, IMG submission 206714) | Soil microbial communities from Loxahatchee National Wildlife Refuge, Florida, United States - Lox_Sample_1.1 | ecosystem: Environmental > Terrestrial > Soil > Wetlands | place: USA: Florida...
GTGATCTTCACCAGCACGTCCGTGGGTCGTTCGATCCGCGGATCGGGTACGTCCTTCACGCTGACGTCGCGGGGACCGTTGTAGACGAGTGCTTTCATGAGTCTGCTTCCCTCTCGAGCCAGCCCTCGCGGGGTCGCGAGTTCAGACGCGGTTCCGACGTTTTCCACTTTCCGTGTGCATCGCAGATGCCACTGGACCTGGTGGCGGCGCGCCGATGGTCGCGAGCATCAGCGCGGGGCGGACGCCCGTCCATTCACCCGAGGGCGCGCCTCCTTTCCGCCCTCCACGGCCGCCCTCGGCTCGGCGCGGCGCGCGCGGGGGGCGCCCGTCGCGGTGATGACCACGGCATCCCGATCGCTGTCGTAGCGAAGGCGCGCCGTCTGCCCTTCCTGCACCTCGCCGGTCATCATGGCCTTGGCCAGACGCGTCTCGACCTCGCTGCGGATGCGTCGCTTCAGCTCACGCGCGCCGAACTCGGGCTGGTAGCCCACCTCGGTGAGATGATCGACCAGCGAATCATCGAACTCCAGTGTGACCCCCTGCCCCAGCGCCATGCGCCGAACGCGTTCGAGCTGCAGCAGGACGATTGCCTTGATGTCGTCCCGGTTCAGCGCGTGGAAAACGATCACCTCGTCGATGCGGTTGATGAACTCCGGGCGGAAGTGCCGTCGCACCACCTCCATGAGGTCACGCTTCAAGCGCTCGTAGTCCTCGTGCGTGGCCGCCTTTCCCTGCAGGCGGCGCTGGATGAGATCGGACCCGAGATTGCTCGTGCAGATGATCATCGTATTGGTGAAGTCCACGACGCGCCCCTTGCCGTCGGTGAGCCGGCCATCGTCGAACACCTGCAGCAGGACGTTATGGACGTCGGGGTGCGCCTTCTCGATTTCGTCGAGCAGGACGACGCTGTACGGGCGGCGCCGCACGCGCTCGGTCAGCTGCCCGCCCTCCTCGTAGCCGACGTACCCCGGCGGCGCGCCGATGAGCCGCGACACGGTGTGGCGCTCCATGTATTCGCTCATGTCGATGCGGATGACGGCGTCCTCGTCCCCGAAGACGGCCCACGCCAGCGACCGCGCCAGCTCGGTCTTTCCGACGCCGGTGGGACCGAGGAACAGGAAGGCCGCGATCGGATGGCCGCGCTCCTTCAATCCGGCTCGCGCGAGGCGGACCGCATCGGAAACGGCACGCACGGCCTCTTCCTGGCCGACGACGCGCTCGTGCAAGCGCTTCTCCAAATGGATCAACTTCTCGCGCTCCTCGGCCGTCAGCTCGGACACGGGAATGCCGGTCAGGGCCGAGACAATCTCCGCGACGTGACGCGCGGCGACCTCCACGGATCCCGACCCGACGGTGCGCTTCCAGCGCTCGGTCGCCTGGGCGAGCTCGCGCTCGCGCTGCTGGATCTTGTCGGCGAGCTCCTTGGCCCGGTCGGTCTGCTTGCGTGACGTCGCGTAGTCGCGCTCACGACGCTGCTGCTGGAGCTGGGACTCCATCTCGAGCACCTCCGCGGGGCGCGAGCTGGACGCGATCCGCACACGTGCGGCAGCCTGGTCGATCAGATCGATGGCCTTGTCGGGCAGGTAGCGCCCCGCGATGTAGCGGTCGGAGAGCTCGGCCGCCGCGACGATCGCCTCGTCGCTGATGCGCACCTTGTGGTGCGCCTCGAAGCGGTCGCGCAGCCCGTGCAGAATGTTGATTGTCTGTTCGAGGGTCGGCTCGGCGATGAGAACCGGCTGGAAGCGCCGCTCGAGCGCGGCGTCCCTCTCGATGTGCTTCTGGTACTCGTTGAGGGTCGTTGCGCCGATGAGGTGAAGCTCGCCGCGCGCCAGCGCGGGCTTGAACACGTTGGCGATGTCCACGCCTCCCTCGCCGCCGCCGGAGCCCGCGCCGACGATCGTGTGGACCTCGTCGATGAAGATCACGAGCTGGTCGGAGTGGCTGGTCACCTCCTCGAGCACGTGCTTGATGCGCTCCTCGAACTCGCCACGGTACTTCGAGCCGGCGATGAGCGAGTTGACGTTCAGCTCCACGATGCGCTTGTCGCGCAGCACCTCCGGCACCTCGTGGTTCACGACGCGCTGCGCGAGCCCCTCGACGATGGCGGTCTTGCCGACGCCGGGCTCGCCGATGAGGACCGGGTTGTTCTTCTTGCGTCGGGCCAGGACCTCGATCGTCGTCTCGATCTCCTTGGCTCGCCCGATGACCGGGTCGAGCTTGCCCTGCCGCGCGAGCTGCGTGAGGTCGCGCGAGTATTTGTCCAGCGTTGGCGTGTTCGTCGGGGCCTCGACGCGCCCCTCCTCGGCGCCCGCGCCGACGACCTTCACCGTTTGCTGGCGCAGCGCCTGCGGGGTCAGGCCGTAGCGACGCAGTAGGTCCCCGGCGATCCCGTCCTGCTCCTCGGCGAGGCCGATGAGCAGGTGCTCCGGCCCCACGTAGCTGTGGCCGAGCTCGCGCGAGGCCTCGAACGCGTGGACGAGCGCGCTCTTCACGCGCGGGGATACGCCGATCTCTCGGGCCTCGGCGGCGGCCTTCTCGCGTGGCGAGGTCTTCTCGAGCTCCGTCTTGATGTCCTGCGGCGCGATACGAAACTGCTTGAAGATGGCTTGTGCGACCTCGTTGTCGGCCAGCACGTACAGCAAGTGCTCGGTGTCGACCTCGCGCTTGCCCCATTCTGCGGCCAGCTGCGCGGCGCGCTGCAGGAGCTCCTTCGTCTGCTCGCTAAGGTAGTCGGCCACGTCGACGGCCTCACGATTGGCGCGTCGGCGCCGCACGGGCAGACGCCGCGAGCCCGGCTCCGCGGCCTCGCCTGCCGCACTACCGGCATCCGCCATCCCAGCCTGGCGCCCGAACATGTCGTCGAAGATGCCACCGCCGCCGAAGAGCGACTCGAACGGAGACTCCGCGCGCTCCTCGCTCTGGTGGAGTCGCGCATAATCGACGTCGCACAGGTTGAGCACCTGCTCCTGTCCATCTCGAGCGATCCGGACCCGTACGGTAGCCGGTCGGATCTTGCACACGTCGCACAGGGCTGCCGCCATCGTGTCCTCCGCTCTCGGTGAGAACCCGGCCTTGCCACTCCGAGTTCGGTCCATCGGGGAGCAACGCAGGGGCCAGCTTGCGACACGTCCGCATCCCTCACGGCAGCGTCACTCCGGCCAGCCTCCATCATTCCGCCAGCGCCTTGTGCAGCAGCTGCACGCATATGGCCCCCTCACCGACCGCCGATGCGACACGTTTGACGCTTGCGGACCGGACGTCGCCCACGGCGAAGACGCCGCGGATGCTCGTCTCGAGCATGTACGGGTGGCGGCTCGCCGCGGTCCACGCGGCGAGATCGGCCGGGGCGAGGTCCTGGCCGGTCTTGATGAACCCCTTGTCGTCGAGCGCGACGCACCCTCTCAACCACGCCGTGTTCGGATCGGCGCCGGTCATCACGAAGACGTGCCGTACGCGGTGCGCCTCCGACTCGCCCGTGGGTTCTCGCGGATGCGCTGCACGAGGTAAGCGGACATCGTGTCCTTCAGCCCGCCGGAGCGCACGAGCATGTGCACGTGGTCGACAACCCCCGTCAGGAACACGGCCGCCTGCCCCGCAGAGTTGCCGCCGCCCACGACAACCACCGGCTCCCGCTGGCAGAGTTGTGCCTCGACGGGGGTCGCCGCGTAGTAGATGCCCGTTCCTTCGAAGCGCGAGAGGTTGGCCACGGCAGGGCGGCGGTACCGCGCGCCGTCGGCGAGAAGGACCGAGCGAGCGAGCAGGCGGCCGCCACCATCGAGCAGGACCTCGTAGGGGGTCCGATCGCAGGCGAGTCGCTGTGCCGTGCGCGCGATGATGACGTCAGCACCGAACTTCTCTGCTTGCGCGTAGCCGAGACCGGCAAGGTCCTGGCCTGAGATGCCGGTTGGGAAGCCGAGATAGTTCTCGATTTTCGAGGTGCAGGCGGCTTGACCGCCGGGCGCCTCGGCCTCCACCACGACGATGTCGAGGCCTTCGGACGCGGCGTACACGGCCGCCGCAAGGCCGGAAGGCCCCGCGCCGATGATCACGGTATCGTGAACACGCGTCTCGTCGAGGCTGGGACCGAAGCCCAGGCATTCTGCCAACTGCCTCTTGCTCGGGTTGCGGAGCACTGTGCCGCGCCCGCACAGCACCACCGGCACGTCCTCGACGCGCACGCGGAAGCGCTCGAGCAGCTGCTGCACGTCGGGCGCGGACTCGACGTCGACGTAGGTATACGGCTGGCCGTTGCGAGTCAGGAATTCCTTGAGCTGCAGCGTTGCCGCCGAGTGCCGGGACCCAACGAGAACGGCATCGCCCAGACGGCGTGCGATACCGAACGTCCGGCGCAGGAGAAAGGCGCGCATCAAGACGTCGCTGAGCTCCGCGTCTCCGACGACGATGCGCCGCAGGCCTTCTCGGCTGATTTCGAGGACCGCCCCGTCCTCGCGCACGCGCGCGGATACGAGCGATTGTCGCCCGGCCAGCACCTCGAGCTCGCCGATGAACTCGCCGCGACGTTCCGTGCGGATCAACTCCTCACCAAAGAGGGTGACGCGCAGGATGTCGACCGCGCCCTCGAGCACGACGTAGAAGTTTGGGCTCGGTTGCCCTTGCTCGACCAGGACTTGACCGCATGCGACGCGAAGCTTGCGCGCGCAGGCCGCGATGCGAGCCATCTGCGCTTCGTCGAGCTTCGGGAAGAGCTCGTCCTGTCGCGCGAGAGCTCTTGGTGAGTCGAAGGAGAGCACCATGGAGAGATGGACCTCGGTAACGAGGACGCAGGATGCACGCCGGCTGAAGGAGCTGAACGGAGGCCGAAAGCGCGGCCGGAAGGCTCCGAGCGCGTGAGGACGGAATCCGGGGGGTGATCGGCAGGCGTCACTGCTCCGTCTCCAGCCCGGCGAGCCGGGAAGGCAGCCGATGCCGCGCATTTCGCGCCGATGTGACGCGGGACGGGAAAGTCGCGGACGACGGCCCCGTCCCGGCGAGACGTGAGGGGAAGGGGCGCCCTGGATTTCCCGTGCCGGTGAGGCGGGACGGGACGCGATCGTGTGAACATGCCGCCCCGGCGAGCCGGGACGGGAAATGAGTGAAGTACATCCCCGTCCCCCTGGGCTCGGACGGGTCGGGATCGAGCGAGAATCCCGCCCCGTCGAACGGGGAGGGCGACGGCTCGAACGAACAGCCCGGCCCGGCGAGGGAAGGAGGGAACCGGTGTCGCTTCCACGCGCGCCTCGTGTCGGGGTCGTGCGTCTTGGGCGTCTCGTGCGTCTACGACGAGGGCACCCTTAAGTAGAGGGACCGTGATCGCCCCTCGGGGGCGCGCCCCTTCCCGCTTCGGGGCGCAGCTTGCACCTCACACCTTCCGGCGCTAAACACACCCACTCGGTCTCGCGCGCCCGCCTCGAAACGTTCGGGTCCTCCTCGTGTGGCTGTGACGACGTGCCCGTCAGGTGCACGTCGCGCCCTTCCCCGACCGCGCGGCAGCGGAGAAAAGGTGCCTCTTCATGTCACGCCCTCTCGACGGGGACGTACTGCCGCGCGGTGCGCGCCATTTGAGCGACCGACGGACGAGCAGCTCCTCCAGGAGCTCCAGAACGCATTCACTCCGCATCCGACACGGCAACCAAAGGACACGGACAACTCAATGGGCAATCGACTCTACGTGGGCAATCTCTCTTTCAACACCAACAGCGACACGGTCCGCGACGCGTTCTCGCCGTACGGCGAGGTCACCGACGTGCACTTGGTCACCGACCGGCAGACCGGGCAGGCGCGCGGCTTCGGCTTCGTGACTATGGGCACCACCCAGGCGGCTCAGGCGGCAATCACGGCCATGAACGGCTCGAGCCTCGACGGGCGCGAGCTGCGCGTCAGCGAGGCCGAGGAGCGCCAGGCCGGCGGAGGGCGTGGCGGCGGCGGCGGCGGCTACGGCGGGGGCGGGGCCGGGAAGCGGTCTCGCTGGTGAGCGGCCCCTTGCGCCGGGAGCCCGGGAACGATCCGCGCATCGTCACGTTCCGCGGCGCGCTCGAGTCTCTCCTCGAGTCGCTCGACGCGACGGTGCGCATCGCCCGCTGGCGGAATGGCGGGGGGGAGCCGATCCCCGAGCCGCTCCACCGGAGCGCAGCGCAGCTTCAGGACCGACTCGGCTCGGCCACGCGCCTGGCCGCGGGCAGGTTCGTAGGCGCACCGGAGATGGTCAACGCGAGCGACGCCATCAAGGAGGCCGTCCAGGAGCTTGACGCGGCGTTCCTCGCCTATCGCAGGCGCGTCGGCCGCGTGACGACCGACCGCGACGAAGCCGCGATCGTGCTCGACGGCGTCGTCGGGCGCATCAAGCTCGGAGCGCATCGCTGGGGGTGAGGCGTGACGAGAAATGCCGGGCGCGCCCCGCTCGTCGCGCGCGCTCGGCTGGAGGCACCCCATGAACCAGAAGACCCAAGCAGGCTCGATCCGCACGATTGCCATGCTGGGCAATCACGTGCCGCGGCAGTGTGGCATCGCGACCTTCACGGCCGATCTCACTGACGCCATCTCCGAAGAGTTCCCGGACATCGCTTGCTCCGTCCTCGCGATGGACGACCCGGGGCGCAGGCACGCGTATCCCCCACGCGTTCGCTTCGCGCTCGACGAGAGTGACGTGGCGTCCTACCGCCGCGCGGCCGACTTCCTGAACGTCGGCGCGTTCGACGTCGTCTGCCTGCAGCACGAGTACGGGATCTTCGGAGGCAAGGCGGGCAGCCACGTCCTCGCCTTGCTGCGCGAGCTGCGCATGCCCGTGGTCACGACGCTGCACACGCTGCTGGCCGAGCCCGATCCCGCGCAGCGCGCCGTCATGGACGAGATCACGCGTCTGTCGGAGCGCATCGTCGTCATGAGCGCGCGCGGCGCCGAGATCGCCCGGCGCGTCCACGGCGTGCCCGACGCGAAGATCGACCACATCCCGCACGGCATCCCGCAGGTGCCGCTCGAGCGCGACAGCAAGGAGCGACTCGGCGTCGAATGCCGCCGCGTCATCCTGACTTTCGGTCTCCTCTCGCCCGACAAGGGCATCGAGCACGTCATCGACGCGATGCCGGCGATCCTCGAGCGCTGCCCGGACGCGGTCTACATCATCCTCGGCGCCACGCATCCGCACGTCAAGGAGCGCCACGGCGAGACCTACCGTCTCATGCTCGAGAACCGCGCGCAGCGCCTCGGCGTCGACGGAAGCATGATCTTCCAGAACCGCTTCGTCTCGCAGGCCGAGCTCACCGAGTTCCTCTCGGCGGCCGACATCTACGTGACGCCTTACCTCAAGCGCGAGCAGAGCACGTCGGGCACCCTCGCTTACGCCGTTGGCGCCGGCGCCGCCGTCGTGTCGACGCCATACTGGTACGCCGAGGAACTGCTCGCCGACGGGCGCGGCGTACTGGTGCCGTGGCGCGACCCGCGGGCGCTCGCGCACGAGATCACCAGCCTCCTCGAGGACGACGCGAGGCGGATCGCCATGCGTGCGCGCGCGCGCGCGTTCGGTCAGTCGATGGTCTGGCCTGCCGTGGCGCGCGGCTACATGCAGAGCTTCGCCCACGCGCGCGCCGAACGCATCGACCGGCGGCGCACGCTCTATCGCAGGTCGGGTCCACCGAAGCGACCCATGGAGCTGCCCGAGCTCGACCTGCGGCACCTGCGCCTCATGACCGACGACACGGGCCTCTTGCAGCATTCGATGTTCGGGGTCCCGCGCTACGACGACGGCTACTGCCTCGACGACAACGCGCGCGCCCTCCTCCTCATGGCGCTCATCGAGGATGCGCGCGTCGAGGACCGCCAGGCCGTGCGCGCTCTCGCCTCGCGCTACCTCGCCTTCGTGAGCCACGCGTACAACGCCGACCAGCGCCGCTTCCGGAACTTCATGACCTACTCGCGCCGGTGGACCGAGAGCCACGGCTCCGAGGACAGCCACGGGCGCGCGCTGTGGGCGCTCGGCACCGTCGTCGGGCGCTCGGGGGATCCGGGCAGGCAGAGCCTCGGCGGCCACCTCTTCCACGCGGCGCTCCCTGCCGTGTCCGCGTTCACCAGCCCGCGCGCCTGGGCGTTCGCGCTGCTCGGCATCCACGAGTACCTGCGCGCCTTCCAGGGCGACAGCAGCGTGCAGTCGATGCGGACGCAGCTCGCGGACAGGCTGCTCGATCTGTTCCGGCACGCGAGCCGCCCCGATTGGCCCTGGTTCGAGGACCGCCTGACGTACTCGAACGCGCGCCTCTCGCATGCGCTGCTCGTCTCGGGCGCGTCGATGGGCCGCGAGGAGGCGACCGGCGCCGCCCTGCGCTCGCTCGACTGGCTCGCGAGCGTGCAGCGCTCGGAGGCCGGAGACTTCGCGCCCGTCGGCTCCGACGGCTTCTACGCCCGCGGTGGGACGAAGGCCGCGTTCGACCAGCAACCGGTGGAGGCGGCTTGCATGATCTCGGCCTGTCTCGAGGCGCGGCGCATCACAGGCGACGAGCGCTGGGATCGCCACGCGCGCCGCGCTTTCAGCTGGTTCCTCGGCCAGAACCACCTGCAGCAGTCGCTCTACGACGCGACCACCGGTGGATGCCGCGACGGCCTGCACGCCGACCGTGTCAACGAGAACCAGGGCGCGGAGTCCACTCTCTCGTTCCTGGTCGGGCTCCTCGAGATGCGCGGCGCCGACGTGAACGGGAAGAGCGCATGACGCGCAACCGCGGATACGAGCAGCTCGTGCGCCGGTACGAGGGCAACCCGATCCTGACCGCGGAGGACTGGCCGTACCCGGCCCACACCGTCTTCAACCCCGCAGCGACGAAGCTGGCCGACGGTTCGACGCTGCTGCTCTGCCGCGTCGAGGATCGCCGCGGCATCTCGCACCTCTGCGCCGCGCGCTCGTACGACGGCATCGAGGGTTGGGTCATCGATCCCGAGCCGACGCTCCGGCCCGATCCGGAGCACTACCCCGAGGAGCTCTGGGGCATCGAGGACCCGCGCATCACCTTCGTCGAGGAGCTCGGCAAGTACGCGGTCGCGTACACCGCCTTCAGCCGCGGCGGGCCGGGCGTCGCCCTCGCGCTGACCGAGGACTTCCGGACCTTCGAGCGATGCGGTCTCGTGATGCAGCCGGACGACAAGGACGCGGCGCTCCTGCCCCGGCGCATCGACGGGAGCTTCGTGCTCGTGCACCGGCCGGCCACGGATCAGGGCGCTCACGTGTGGCTCTCGTTCTCGCCGGACCTGCGCAACTGGGGCGGCCACAAGCTGATGCTCGCGGCGCGCAAGGGCGCGTGGTGGGACGCGAACAAGGTGGGCCTCTCGCCGCCGCTCGTCGAGACGCCCCGCGGGTGGCTCATGCTCTACCACGGCGTGCGCCACACGGCGGCGGGCGCGCTCTACCGGCTGGGAGTCGCGCTCTTCGCGCGCGATGAGCCGTGGGTGTGCCTCGCGCGGGGCGACTCGTGGATCTTCGGCCCCGAGGCGGTCTACGAGCGCGAGGGCGACGTCGGCAACGTCGTGTTCCCCTGCGGGTACACCGTGGCCGAAGATCGCGACACGATCCGCCTCTATTACGGCGCCGCCGACACGTCGATCGCGATGGCCACCGCGAGCATCCGCGAGCTGCTCGACTGGCTCGATCGCAACGCCGCCGCGTCCGCGCCGGGGTGATTGCGCGGGCATGCCAGCCTGGGCGAATTCACCGACGGCTCGACGCGAGGAAGTCTTGCGTGATGCCCTGCTCCTGGCCCAGAGCATCCTTCGTGCTCGTGCCGTCGAGAAACCTCTGCAGCGTCCCTTCGTGCGCGCGGAAGCGATCGTCCGCCGCACTGCCCGTACGCTCCGGGACCATCGCTCTCGCGTTCGCCAGTTGCCGCTTGATTTCCTCGACTCGAACCGCCCGGGTCGTCGCGAACCGGCTCAGCGTGACGAGCTTCTTGAGGGCCTCGATCTCGTTTGCTGCATCGCTCGCGGGCATGGCGACCACCTCGAGACACTCGTAGCATCGATTGCGCGTGCCCGGAGGGCCGCTCAGCCTCCGATGCCGTCGGCCGACTCGAACGCGGTCAGCGCGTCGACCTGGTGTTCGAGGTCGTCGATCTCGTCGGCCATCAGG
>Ga0335069_10017113_pt1 | contig 10105 bp, 25 predicted proteins | sample Lox_Sample_11_FD_206714 | JGI IMG/M metagenome (GOLD analysis project Ga0335069, IMG submission 206714) | Soil microbial communities from Loxahatchee National Wildlife Refuge, Florida, United States - Lox_Sample_1.1 | ecosystem: Environmental > Terrestrial > Soil > Wetlands | place: USA...
ATCGTGCCGATCAATCAGGACGTGAACGCAATCGCAGGCGGGATCACAGGCGTGGACATCACAGGCCAAATCGTGGTGGTCCGCAGGAGTTTGTTCAACAAGAAGTACCAGGACGGCGACCGGCGCTTCAGGGTTGAGGGTGGGTTTGGCTGCAAGCCGCACCTGATAGGCCGGGCGGTGTACGGCACCTTCGTGGTTGACGGTGAAGAGGTGAGGCTTGACCGTGGCGACGTGGAAGGGCTGGCCGCTGTGGTGCCGGAGCCAGAGGATGTCTGCAAGAGCGCAGCCTGCCACGAAGGGAACCATAACGAATGCACGGATGTCGAGGGCAATTGCTGTGACTGCAACTGCCATCTCGGACTTGCGGAACCCGAGTCACAAGCCAGCAAGCACGCTGATCCAGGCTGGATGAACGACACGAGATTCGGAGCCTACGATGACTAAGGCGCTGATGACGGAAACCAACACGCCTGCGATGCACAAGCGTGTTTTGAGGGCAGCAAACTACAAGCTAGGGCACACCCGGAAGTTCCAAGCCGACTTTGAGCACGGCCAATGGTGGGTAACGGAACTGGGGACGGGAGCGCAGTGGTCGGTCGTAGACTGCCAAACTCAGGGCGGAGTTGATTATCTCGACTTCGAGCAAGTAACCCAGGGCGACGAGGGCTGATATGGGCAACATCCACAAGCACATACGCTCTGGTGAGATTCGCAAAGCGCTAGGACTTGGCGGACAGCGAGTGGTCATGGCCGCCGATTCGAAGCTGTACTGGCAGCGAATCGTCCAGGTGAAGACGCATCGCGGTCTGGTGTACGGTCTGGCGCTCTCCAGCGGGAAGTGGTTTGTTATCCACGATTGGGACGAAAAATGACAAGCCTAGACCAGCGCAAGACCAAGCTCACATTCACTACCGCTTCGACGATCCGGCACAGAGCCGTGGTGATCGAGGCGGCCCCGTACTATGCCGTGGTCCGTTTGAAGGGTAAGCGGACGCGGTACGTGGTCCCTTGGGACGCAATACACGATCTGGGCGCGAGGCTGAAGGTTGAGGCTGACCGCCGAGAGAAACAGGCCGCACGTAAGGCCAAGAAAGCAGGGAAGTATGCCGGATAAGAAAGGGGCAGTAAAGATTCCGGAAAAACTCTACGTGGTCATTGGTCCTTGTGGCGTGGCCAAAGTACGGCATACCAAGAAACAGGCCAACAGCGCTCTTCGGCAGGCAAAGTGGGAGGCCGGGCTTTCCAAAAGCAGCAACGCCTATCGCCTCGCTGTCTACGCATTGTGTGTCGAAGAGTCTTGATCGTGGCCTAGGGAAGCACGCTGAGACAGCTAAACCGTTTTATCAGAAGCAATAGGAAAGGGAAAGAACATGGGAAACAGGTGTAACGATTGCCAGAAGTTCGTCGGTCTCGAAAATGGAGACCCAGAGGTTGACGGCGAAGACCTAACCGAAGGAACGGTAACCATCGAAGTGCGACTGACGCGCAACTGTGCGGAGTGCTCAGGCGAGCTAAAGGAGTACACGTTTCCGCTGGAGGCCGATCACAGCGATGAGATCAAAGCTCACGAAGAAGAGCACCACGACGGCGATCCGCAGGAGTACACACTTGAAGTGGACAGCACGGAAGCGGACGAGTCCGGCGGTGGGCGCTACAAGAAGAACATGATTTCCGTAACCGCCCACTACACAATCACTTGCGATGAATGCAAGGCGGAAGTTGTAGCGGACGCTGAAGTTAGCGACGAAGCGCCAGCGTCTTCGTTCGATGAGATGTATTGAGGGGGCGATCATGGCTGATATCTGGATGGACGCTAAGTACGCTGGCTTGTGTTGTGAGTGCGGCCAGCGAATCTACGTGGGGGACCGGATGGTGTACTCGACCGACGAGATGAAGGTGTACTGCTCTGAGTGCGGCACAGACCTGGCCGGTCCCGATCCGAAGAAGGGAGGGAAGCGATGATCGAGGTACTGTCTCTTCCCGAGCGCGTTCTACCGTGGATTGCTGATCGTAGCTGTGCCGAGTGCGGTCAGTACGTGGGTGACAGCGAGGAGTGCAACAGCGCAGTTTGCCAGTGCTCTGAGTGCGGTCAACCGAAGCAGCACAACGATTACCGGGCCGCGAGTGATCGACGCCTGGGCAACACGGCAGAGTGCGAGCGATGCCTGAAGGCTCAGGAGACTCACGACTTGATATGTGAGGGCTACAAGCTGGACAGAACTGGGCGGTGGTTGCCGTAAAAAACCGCCCCATTGACTCCGCGAAAAAACGCGGTAACTTGAACGAATGGAGGAATTTCCGCAATGGCAATACGAAGAGTTTTCGCTAGCATCGAACATCCCGACAAGTACGGCTATGTCTTCGACTCAGACGCATGGGAGACGGGCAGGATTGATCGGTACAACCTCAACTACAAATTCCGCATGTTTGAGACCTACGGTCACGGTCTGGTACAGCACAGCAGCGACTGGCCAGTGCAGCCGGAGTTTCTGACCGACTACCTGTTTTCGCTGGCCGAGCTTCTGCTCGCGGAAGGGCTTGGTAATTACGACGAGGAGCGAACGCTGGGGGATGCCGTTCACTACATCGTGAACGACAGGCCGAGCGAGAAGCAGATTGCCTTTGCCCGGTCAATCGTTTGGAAGGAGCCGGAGGAAGGCAAGCCGTACCTCAAGACGCGCTACTACTCCGTGAAAGAGCGGAAGGTTACCACCAACCCTGAGAAGCGCCACGACAAGCGTTATCAGGAAGTTACGAGGGCTGACGACGGCAGTCCGGCAGCCATCAAGCGAATGCTGATTTCCGAGTATGCAGACGGGTTTGAGCACTACTGCTACGCATCGGCAATCCACGAGTGGTGCCACGCTGGCACGAATGCTGATAACCGTCCTTGGGCTGACTTGCCTGCCGTGCAGATGAACTGGTGTGAAGACCGCGATAAGGCTCGCAGGATGAAGGATGCTTACGAGGCTGTACGGGAGATCGTGAACGGCTTTCAGCAATTGGAGAGCGCCCGGCGTACGTTGAAGTACCACCGCGAGCGGCTGGAGAGACAGGCGCGAGAGGCCGCTGTCAAGGAGTCGGTAGAGTCGGCGCAGGCGATGATCGAGGCGCACGAGCCGATCTCTTGAACCGCAGTAATAACCGTGTAAGCTCCGGAGTCGAAAAGGATTCCGGAGCTTTCGCTATCTGGAGGAAAAGGTCATGGTTAAGGGATTATCACAGAGTCTCATGGAAAGCAGCCGGAAGCGGCTGGAAGACGAGCAGGCGAAAGCCAATAAAGAGCAACACATCATCGAGCTATGGGCTAAACACCCACTGGCCAAAGTCGTGAAGGAACCAGAACACGTCCATGCCTGGAAGCTGTACGGCTCTATCGGGTCAATTAACTGGAAGGATACCAGTCCCGAGCAGGCGCTTGCCATCATGGAGGCATTTCCGCCAGTCCCATCGGGTTTGCACAAGGGCCGTATGGGAACCAGTTACCAACCGGAAGCACAAGTGAAGAGTGAAGAGAAGCAGGACTTTACTTTGGGTGACGGTTACAGCTTGAGCCTAGACCGCGTGGCGCACTACGCGGGAAATGTCAAGATCAATTGGTACACGCTGCTAGGCGAAGAGCTTGTTCGGATAGCTGTAGAACTGCTTAACATTCATGGAGTTACGCCGAGCATTCATGGCCACGTAGAGACATGGCCAGACGGCAAGATCAGAAAAATCTCAGACGTAGAAATAGCTTGGGGAGTAGAGCCGCCGTTCGCAGTCCGCCAAGTTAAATACGGCAGGCCGTCTGACGATAGCTGGAACACGTTTCTGGTGTGGGCTGAGGAACGCGCTGAGAAGGTCTCACCGATGCTTTCGATGGTTATGGCGTGGGCTGAAGAGTGCTACCAGCGCCGTATTCACAGCAAGAAAGCCTATGAGCTAGACAAGGCGCGAGGTCTCAAACCAGAACCAGCGCAGGCTTATGGCCGGGCTGGTTTGCGCAGTGGTACTCAAGCGCAACACGACTGCCTGAATACCGAGGAAGCACGCGGAGATGCAGCGCTGGCCAAGGCTCACTGGCTGGAGTACATCGACGACTCCGACCAGAGCACATGGCCGGTTAAGCCGAGCGAGTACCAGAAATACTTTGACCACTACGCTTGGGCCTGCCACTGGCTATTTCTTCACGGTCTGTATGTGGACCCAAACGGGCCGGAAGGCAAGCCCTACAAATACGGGACGGCATGGCTATGAAGGCTGACTGGCTGTGCATTTGCGCTGTACTGCGGGGAGTGCTGGAAGTCACAGTGCTGCTTGCGTTTGTGGCTGGAGGCGTTCTGGCTCTGGCCAAGATCATTCACTGAGTCCAAAATTTGGACTCCGAACACTGGAGGAAACCGCAATGCAAACATTACCGACGCTAGAGAGCAACGGTGGGATGCTGACCTACAAGGATGACGGCGTGGACCGCTGCCTGGGCTATCTGATGGACTTCAAAGAGCATGGGGTCCACGATGCCAATTTCGGCAAGGTAGACGTGACGCCGGAGGCCCCCGAAAAGCACAACCAAGTGCTTGACGAAGCCATGCTGAAGGGGCTGGACGAGAGGTGCGAGATCGGCATGGGAGGCACGTTCTACTGGAGCGGTGAAAAGGTGACAACGTTCCTTGGCACGGTCGTAGCTGACCGTGCGATAACCGTGCGCAACCGTTCGATCACGTTCACTCGCAACGGCAAGAGCTACCGGGGCCGTCTTCCGAAGGACGGTAATGCGTTCAACTTCCGGAGGATCGCATGACCAGAGCAGAGTTTATCAAGACGTGGTGCCGTGCTGTGGATGCTGGCCGGGTGAAGAACTTCCCGGCCATGCGGCTGTCAGAGCGGGCTTGCGCTCAGGCCAATGACGAGTTTCTGGCCGAAAAGATATGGCGCAAGTGGCGTATGACGTACACCACCATGACGGTCGAGCAGTTCGAGGCTGAAATAGCCGCTGGCATGAAGTTAGGAGCCGAGCGATGAGAGCGACCTGGAGAGTGATGGTGAGTGTGTTCCTGAGTGTGATCGCGTGGTTTGAGCGCGTTGACTACGAGTCACATCCGGACGCAGGTGAAGACGATCCACTGGAGGAAGCCTGCAACCGGCACTGGTGAGGCATTTTTCGGGCACTTGAAAACGCAACAAAACGGCGCGACAATCGGGCAGCAATGGAGGAAAAACCGCAATGACAACTGCAACTTACAACCACGTACAGTCAATGGGCAGACGGCTGGCTGTCTGCTTACTGGAGATGGAGTTCATGGCCGAGTATGACCTGGGCAAGCCATCGGATGTATTCAACGAAGCACAACTGATGCTGAATCAGAAAGTTAAGCCGAGCAATGCTGGAATCTTTCAGGCCGCCGGTGATGCTCTCCGTTCTCTTCGTGGTCACTACGAGGAAGACGATCCGCTGAAGGACCGCAGGATCAGAGGCAACGCGCAACTACTGGCCGACGATGACAAGGGCAGGACCGCCATCGGAAACACGCCAACTGATTCAGCCTGGGGCGGATATGCCGAGACAATCATTCACGATCCGAAGGACTACGACGCGCTGGAGATTCACGGTGTCCGCGAAATGATGCGCGAGGCGATGGGCGACCGCTACAACGCTGAGAAGCACGGGACGATGTGCGAAGTGGACGATGAAAACCCTGAGTTTTACAGCGTTTACGTACATCTGGCCGAGGGTGGAGTGGAGTGCATTGGGGATTTCGAGACGGCAGAGGACGCAAGGACGTATGCCATCACGCAGATAGGCCCGCAGTACGGCTGGCATGTTCACGACTACACGGTGAACAGGCCCACGGCAGAACCGAAGGTGCTGTGATGGAACAATACTGCGCATGTGGCTGGACACTGGAGTATCTACAGCGGGAAGAGCAGGAATTGAAAGAACTTCTCGCGCAGTGGCGTGAAACCGATCACCCGTTCCGCACGGCTGGCATTGCAGGCGCTCAGGCCGCACTGGCGTCTGTACAGTCGCATCTGGCGGAAGTCAACAGGCGGTAACCGCAGAAAGGCAAGGGAGTTATGAGTTGGAGAGATCACTTAGACATGAACCCGGAGGACGAGGAGCTAGGTGAAGAGCCAGTACCAGTCCAAAATTTGGAAAAGCCGCTAAAGTTCGACTTCTACACAGACACGGTGAATGGCCGCTACTGTGTGGTGGACGAAGATGGAGAAGTTATCGAAACATTGCCAAGTGAAGATGCGGCAATAACTCGTGCGGCTGAACTGCGCGGGGAAACGCCGGAGCCAATCCAAGAGGCAGTCTCTAGCGTACGAGAGGCGATGATGTTGGACATAACCCCAATGGGCTTGAAGACCGAGGAAGGCCGCAAGAGAGAAGCTGATGCCCGGAACGAGTGGGACACAGCCACACATGCCCTGGCTAACGCTCTGCATGAGGTGCTGAACTCGATAGAGCGGCACACGATTCATCCCGAGGACTTGCACCAGCTTAAAGCTCTGGATGGTGCTCGCAACCGTGCGGCTGAACGCTGGCTGTACGCGGTAGCAGGACAGAGGCAAGAGACGCCACAACCGCCGGAGCTTCAGCCGACACGCTGCTATGAGCGTTTGGATACAGCGATAGGCGAGGCAGAAGATGACGAGTGGATCATTTTCGCGGAGTCGCTGGCCTTGGGCTGCAATATGTACTTTGTGCTCCGCAACTTAGAGGAGTTCGAAGGCCGCGAGTACGTAGTCATGCAGAAGCCAAAGACACTCAAACCCGGAGAGTGATTGGCAGTCTACTGCTCATGCCGACCGCGTGGGCAGTGGGAAGTCAATCAACCACTGGAGGAAACCGCAATGGCAGAACGTAAAGAGAAGCACTTCATCCCCGAACTGGACAACACGCAACCGATGACGCCTGGTCAGTGCATGTTAAAGCTGAAGACAGTCAAGACCGACCGAGGACTGTGGTCGTACGCAGGCGTGTCGTGGGCGCACGACGGCTTTGAGACTTTCGCAATGGGCAGCGATTACCAGAGGACTTTCGCCCGCTCAGGGCGTGAAGTTCGAGCAACGCAGGCCAACGTAGACCGCCAGCACCGCGCAGCGTTTGATGGCAAGCTGGAGGAGATCAAGGCCGAGATCGTGGCGTACTATGCTGCGAAGAAAGAAAGGGTAGCGTGATGAACCCGAGAACAGACAAAAGCCGCATAGGTGTAACGCAGATGGCGGCGAATCAACCGCCGTGGTATGTCGCAGACTTACCTGGGTGTGACAAGGACAAGCGTAACCCTACAACACCGAACAGCGACTGGGGATACGTGACAAAGATTGAACAGGCGTTGCCGCTATCACCGTACTGGCAGCGCAGGTTTCAGGCCGACTCGCGGCGGTGTGGAAGGAGCGTACAGTTCTATGCCGCGTGAGATCACCGTAACCGAGAAGCACATCCGTGAAGGCGTGCCAGGAAGCATTGAACACTGTCCTGTGGTCTTCGCCATGATTGATGCAGGCTACAGAAAGGTGAGGGTGGTGATGGGCATACTCGCGATCTTCTATAGAGACGCGCAGGGCCACCGACATCACATGGATATTACCAAGGAACTCGCAGCGTTCATTTGTGCTTGTTACGATGGCAAGCCTGTCTATCCTTTCACGTTTACTGTACCCGACATCTGTTCACGACCGTAGACCGGCCCAAAACCGCAAAGAAAGCAAGCCTACTCATAACCCATACTCCAATACACCTCGGGAGAGCACATGCTCTCCCTGTTTGTTGCGACCCTCCCTCTGCCTCTTATCCTTCCGAGTGCGCTCCAAAACACCTACCAGGTCCACACATACTCCGATCCTGACGCCTCTCCCGAGCGCGATCCCTGCCACATACCCGCTCCAACCCCTTTTCCCCTCCCACCAGTGCGCTCCATTCCTCCGCCGTGCGATCCCATGAAATCACCCCGGACGCTAAGCGCCACGCAGCGCTACAGCGGGGTGCCGTTGTAAAGCCCTTGCAATGAAGGATTTGGCGTCGGATCGATGGGGGCTTGAAACGGGGCGGAAAGGGTGGGAAAGTTGGGTGCATGAAGCGCCGCAACCACAACACGACAGCAGTAGAGAGCTTGGCATTGCCGGGGATGTCGGAAGACATACGCGAGCAAGAGCAGAGCGCCGCTGAGGTATCGGCAGAGGAGTTGTCCGCAGAGATGCGAACACCCAAGGCAGACATCAGCGTGAAAGCAGGAGAGATGGAGCGGCGGTCTCCGCTATTCTTCGGAACGGGAGATAATCCCGGTCTATTCAACAACCTACAACCGACCGCAGAAGACGGTCAGAAAGCGAAGTAACTCTCATGGCTACCATCCCAGTAAGACTCCCGAACGAGACGGAAAAGCAGTACATTCAGCGGCTTACCGCAGCAATGGCCCAGATGCAAACGGAGTTGGAGCAGAAGTCGAAGCCTGCAACGATTACGTGCAAGGTGAGCGAGAAGGGCGCGGTTAGCGTCTATGGCCTTCAGCGCATGCCGGTAACGCTGTATGCCGAACAATGGACGCGGCTTATCGCCTACATGCCGACGCTGGAAGCGTTCATCGCGGCCAACGATGCGAAGCTGGCCAAAAAGGGCGACAAGAAGCCGGACGCGCCTGCTCCAACGCCGTCAGCCGATCAACTTGCAGCCGCTCTGAAGATGCTTCAGGGCCAGCAGGCGAACGCCTGAGCCGGACGGGGCAGGTTCCGCAGCCTGCCCCATAACCGCAACCGTAAGTCACTGGAGGATAAGCACATGCCCAAAGTCTACTGCGTTACATGCCGTCAACCGCTACACCAGCACAAAGCACTCCCGGTGCTGGTCCATGAGACAGGAACGATTAGCTGCCCTGCCGACCTTAACGACCCTTGCCGTCCGTTTGACGAGGCCGTCTCGGTGATCGTCTCCGCAATGGAGGAACTGGTCGCGGAGATCGCAGCCGCCACGCCGTACAGCCGCCGTCGACCGGCCAGAGGGATCAGTCAAGAGGAGTTTGACCGGTGGGTACAGAAGACCGTCAACACAGCCAACTGATAGTCAGCACAGCACATAGGAAGGGCTACCGATCCGTCGGTAGCCTTTTGTTTTGCCCCTCCCCTCCGCCCCGTCCAGCCCCACTCCGCCCCGTCCTGCCTCTGGTCCTGCCGCCCGTCCTGCCGCCGCCCCTACCCCCCGCTGCGCCTCACCGCGCCCCCTCCCACGCGCACACGGGCCGGGCAAGGGGTGGGGGGTCGGTTCCTTCCGGAACCGACTAGCCTCATGCGCAAAAAGGTTTTGAGATTTTGGTTTTGAAATTTCATATCATATCGTTTTTAAAATTGGTGATGATATGAGATGATATGAAGTATGAAATTGAGACCGCAGGTTCAATTGAGATTTCGGGATGAGGGTCAATACGAGAGGCTGAAGGGATTGGCACGTGAGAGTGGATTGTCGTTGAACGAGTGGTTACTGAGGAAAGTGGAGGGGCTTGCTGGTGAAAATTTTGGTAGCAGTGCGGATACCGGAAGAGCTTCTGAAAGAGGTGGACAGACTGGGGAAGCGGAGTCAGGTAATTCGGAAGGCGCTGGAAATGTACCTGGGCAGCCGAGCCGTGGAGCACTGGGAAAATCTGGACAGAGAGCTAGAAATGTTCAAGGCAAAAGTGAGGGGGTTAGCAGTAAAGAGCGGGGTGCGGATGAGGTAGTAGAGGGCCGCTTGGCGGTTGCGGCGGGGGTTCCGGTGGCGGACGATCACAAGGGCCACAGGATAGTGAAAGCCGGTGACCAGCAGTATTGCATGAACTGCAAGGTCTTTTTCTAAAAGAGGGAAGGGTGGTTATGGCGGAGGAGACGTGGGGATCGACGTTTCGGGATGTTTTGCTGAAGGAGATACGGGAGGGTGGGGAGTTGAAGCACTTGCCGTGTCCATTTTGCAAGTTGCCGAGGTGTCAGCGGAGCGACTATATCCGGTGCAGCCGGTGTGGAATTAACTGGCTGGATGGAGAAGACACGAGCAAAGACCCGAGGGTAGGGCGGTTTCGGGCGATGGTTGAGAGTGCGCAGAAGTCGGGCGGGGGTGAGCGGTGAACTTAGAGGAAGCCGCGAGAGAGAT
>Ga0335069_10017114_pt1 | contig 10104 bp, 6 predicted proteins | sample Lox_Sample_11_FD_206714 | JGI IMG/M metagenome (GOLD analysis project Ga0335069, IMG submission 206714) | Soil microbial communities from Loxahatchee National Wildlife Refuge, Florida, United States - Lox_Sample_1.1 | ecosystem: Environmental > Terrestrial > Soil > Wetlands | place: USA: Florida...
ACTGCGCTTCTCATGCAAATCTTGGCCTCGAAGGACATGGGCTCGATCTCGGCGAAGGCTCTGGCTTGCAAGCGAAGGCTTACATTGGGCCTGCCTGCGCGCGCAGTTGCTGAAATACCTGGCCCATCTTGTCTTTCAATCCTTTGTAGTGAGTGAATGCGTCCATTTCGTGTTGCGCATCCGCGGCACGGCCGGCCCGCCGGTAAAGGACGCTCAAACGGTAATGCGCCACAAAGTTGGTCGGATCGTCCTTGACCGCACTCTCGAGAAGCGGGATGGCTGCACTCGCTTGGTCCAGGGAGATCAAAGCGATCGCCAAATCAGTTTGTGCGTCTGAATCCCTCGGTTCGAGCGCGAGAGCTTTCTTGTAATCTTCCTGTGCTCCCTTGAAATCGCCCTTCTCGGCCGCAGATTCTCCCAAGCGGCGCCAGGATTTCTCATCGTATTGGTTTGCGTTGACCGCGGCTCTGAATTCGCTCTCAGCCTGCGCGTTCAATGCTGGGTCGGCAGAAGCCCGCAGCTGCTCTGCAAGTTCAAAGTGGGCCCCCGGCACCGCTGGGTTGAGCCGGATCGCTTCGCGATATTGAGCAATGGCGTTGGTATGGTCACCTTGTCGAGCGAGCTGATTTCCCATGATCATATGCATTTCGGCGGACTCCGGCGCAGCCAGCACCATGTTCACCACGCTTTGATCCATCATCTGTGCCGAGATTTCGTACGACACCAAGAGAATCTGAGGATCGCCTGGTGAAGATTCCTCCAGCTTTTCCGTTACGGTTAACGCCTTTGCGAATTCTTCAAAGGAGACGTCCAGTTCAATCAACTCAAGGCCGGCCTCTTTCTCGAACTTCCTGTCATCGAGGTGGGGAAATGCATCCTCGAGATCGCTCTCTGCCGCACTCGGGTCCCCGGTGCGCTTTTGAGCAATTCCTCTCAGCGCTTTAATCTTCCACAGATCCGGCTGCATTTGCAGCGCTGCACTCATTTCAGGAATGGCATCGGAAAACTGCCCTTGGAAATACAGCAATACTCCTAAGTTTCCGTGCGCATTCACGTTTGTCGGGTCGAGTGCCACGATCTGGCGGAGCAGAGGAATCGCGAGCTGCGGTTTCTGCTCTTCAAGATCCTGCCGGACTTGTTGTTCGAGCGATTCGACTTGTTGCGCCTGGTTCTGGGAGCTCTGCGCGATGACCGTTAAAGTGACAAGCGAGAGAGTCGCCGAGCACAGCGTCTTCAAAAACAGAGAGTTCATGAGCACCACCTATATCACATTCAAGATTCTGTCCCAGAATTGCTCCTTCGGCAGAGACCTGGTTGCGCGCGGTCGAGCCGCGAGCCATGATGCTGCACGATTTGCGGAGAACGCGCTTTCAACTGCCGCGCGAACTCGTGTTGCGTAGGAAACGTATTCCGGAGTCGCGAGGCAGGCTCTATACCTTCCCGCAGGTGACTCTCAACGATCGTGCAAGGCGGGCGCGCTACAGGAGCGGCCGCTCGCATCCTCCTCACAGTTTGGCCCGGATCTCCCGATTGAGAATGTGCTTCCGGCAGCCAGCTCAAATCACTTCGACGTCCCGGTTGGCGCCAAAGAGATCGGCAAGGTGGCTTTTTTCCTTGCTCTTCTCATCGGAATCCCTGACCAGCAGCGACATTCGGGCGAAGCGTTCCCCCCCCGTCGAAAGCCGTAGACCCACCAACTCACCGGATTCGAGATACTGGCGGATTCGGTAGACGGGCAGCCATCCGAAGCACATTCCGCTTCGCACCGCCTCAATCGCAGATTCAATCGAAGTGACCGCCAGGTGACGTTGTGCCGGATCGTGGGGCTGTTGCCTCGGCGCAGGCCCAATCGCCCCTTCGATGATCACGGCAAGCTGATGAATCATTTCCGAGCGCGATAACTGGCTTGTTCCGGCATTCAATGGATGATCGGCTCTTGCGACCGCTCTGATCCTGATGTCGAGGATTGGCTTGAATAGATGGTCTTCTGTGGGCGTTCCAACGATGCACAAATCTGCGTTGTAGTTTACGAACTCGTGGACGGATGAAAGGAAAGTCCCCCGGCGAAGTTTGGGGACGACCTGAGTGTATCTGCGCGTCAGATCCGAGAGCACAGAGAAGAGCCGGTCGTCGGGGTAAACACTGTCAACCGAAAGATGAATCTCCGTCTCACCGCCGTCGGCCAGCGAGGTGGCACGCTGTTCGAGGCCCCTGAACCCTGCCAGCAATGGGCTCGCATCGGCGAGAAGAGCTCTTCCGGCTTCAGTAAGCCGCGCTTTACGCCCGTGCATCTCCAGCAACGGGACTTTGCAATGCTCTTGAAGTTGCGAAATGGCGTAGCTGATGGTCGATTGCGACCGGTTCATCTTCTCTGCAGCGGCGGCAAAACTGCCAAGCTGAACCACAGCTTCGAGAACTTCCCATTGGTCGATGGTAGTGTTCATCCGTCAAAGTCTGAGGCGTCCGACTCCGCCTTTCGAATCTGACCCTCGCTAACAATAGATCGAAGTTGTCGAACATGTAAATCGAAAAATACGACTTGTCAGCGGATTTATCTGTGGGCTAGGATGCCCATGTTTTTGATGAAAAGGCACTAGAAGTCTAGTAAACGTTTACCCACTTTGCACGTCGGGCCGGTCGAAGTCGGCTACGAACGTTTGACGCCTTCGCCTTGTTAGGCAAGAAAAACTTCCCCTGGAGGCAAGCATGAAACTGCAGACGCAGTCTCTTACGATTTTCCTTGCATTGTGTGTCGGCATAGCCTGGGGCCAGGCTACGAACTCCGCAGACGTTACAGGCTCTGTCACCGATCCTTCGGGAGCGGTCGTGCCGGACGTAACGATCACCGTCAAAGACATCGACAAAGGCACGGTGCGCACCCTAACTTCGAACGGGGCCGGACTTTACGACAGTGGCCCCGTTGTGCCAAACGATCGCTACACGATCACTTTCAGCAGACAAGGATTTCAAACCTTGCAGCGCGGTCCGATGGTCCTTCAAGTGGGCCAAACAGGTTTGAACGTGGCGTTGGCCGTCGGGCAGACTACGCAGCAAGTCGTAGTGAACGAAGAGGCGCCCCTGTTGCAGACAACGAGTGCGGAGCAATCAACCACGTTGGCCACTGAATCTTTGCAAACGCTGCCCCAGACCGGCAATCCGGACTGGCAGGGGTTCCTCCTTTTGCTGCCAGGCACGTCGGGAAACGCGGGCACGAGCACTGCAAATCCGGGAATGGGCAGTTTGGAAGCCAATGGGAGCATGCCGTTTTCGACCGCGATGCTCGATGGTTCCGCAATCAGCTCGCCGATGAGCGATAACGTGATCAACACGCCCATCTTCGAGGCCATCGGCGAAGTGAAGATGAGCGATTCGAACTTTTCGGCGCAGTATGGTACAGGCGGCATCATCTTCAACCAGATCAGTAAGGGCGGGTCAAACACCTGGCATGGTGAAGGTTACGACTACTTCGAAAACAACGCACTAAATGCCGCGAGCTATGGATTCGGCTTCGGCAAGGTTCCTGTGCTCAAGTTGAACAACTTTGGTTGGCAGGCCAGCGGTCCAGCAATCAAGAACAAGGTATTCTTCTTGATCGATTGGGAACATCGAATCCAACATTCCGCCGGGTCTGTCACTACGACCACTCTTCCCACCGATGCCATGAAGTCGGGCGACTTTACGGGCCTTCCCACGATCTACGATCCGACAACACAGGTCGTCACTGGATCGACTGTCACGCGACAATCGTTCGCAGCGGAGTATGGAAACGGCAATAAGATTCCATCGAGCATGATCGATTCGGTCGCTAAAGCGATCCAGGCGTTATTCCCCGATAACCCGCAAACGACCTTTAGCACCAACAACTACAAATATCTCTTGCCACCGTCTCCGACGACTGAGCAGAAGTGGTTCGGACGTTTCGATGCGGACATTACAAGCAACAATCGGCTGACAGGGTCGGCGGCTTACAACTACCCCACGACCTTCAAACCCGTGAGCATCGTCTTCCCGCTTAACGCGACGGTCGTCGACGTTGAGAACATGAGCGGTCAGCTTTCTGACGTCCATACCTTCAGTTCGCGCACCATCAACGAAGCGAGATCTGGCTGGATGGGAGAATACGACCTGCTCCAGTCTCCGACCATCGGCAAGGGCTGGCCGACGAAGCTGGGATTGCAGTATGCCAAGACCGACATCGCACCCACCATCAACATCACCAATTACGGGCCCGGCAACGGCTTTTCTTTGGGCCCAAATTCCCCAAGCAAGGCCAATTACAGGGAAAATATCTTCAACGAATCGGATGTAATGACCATGGTCCGTGGCCGCCATAGCCTTCACTTCGGCGGAGAGATGGACTTTTACCGTGCCGACTCGACCCAATGGGGCAATTTGAATTCCGCGACCCTCGGGTTTACAGGCACTTATACCCAGGAGGGCAATACCGTAGGCACAGCCGTGGGAGGTGATCCCTACGCCGACTTCCTTCTTGGCTACGCACAGAGCTGGTCGGCCGGTGTCACGCCGACCTACTACGGTAGGCAGAAACTACCGGCGTTCTTTGTGCAGGATGACTGGAAGATGAACCCCAAGCTCACAGTCAACCTGGGGCTGCGGTGGGAGGGAAGAACCGGCTGGACCGACCCCTCGAACAATATGCGTGCGTTCGATACAACCATCATGAATCCCGCTACCAACGCACCAGGCGGCATGTGGTATGCGTCCACGCACACAAACGGCAGGACCCGGCTGCAAAAGAACCAGTGGAACAATTGGCTGCCGAGAGTTGGCGTCGCCTATCAGCTCAGCGCAAAGACCGAGGTGAACGCGGGCTTCGGGATGTACACCTTCCCGTGGAACGTGGACAACTATGCGAGTTGCTGCCTTGGCAACGCCATCGCACAGAGCGGCAATGAGAACGATTCCACTGGCGGCATTTCGCCTGTGGCTTTCCTTGACGGTACCGGGAATGAGAACCCGCAGGGAGCCTCCGGGCGGAGCGTCAACTCGCTCTATGTGAACTCGCCGACCGCGCCGGATGCCTACAACCGCCAGAATGTTTCGACCATGCTGTACGACAACCCCATTCCTCGCCTCTACAACTGGAACCTGACCGTGCAACAAGCGCTCACGGGCAGCATGATGGTTTCGCTCGGGTATGTCGGTTCCCACGGCACGAATCTTCTCTACAACAAAGACTTCAATCAGATTCCGGCAAGCGAACTGGGACCGAATGACACCACTACAGGCTGCAATGGCGCCAGTTGCCGGCCTTATCCGGAGTACCAGGCCATCAGCGGATTCTCGACCCAGGCGACGTCCGTCTACCATGCCCTGCAGGCCGTGTTCGGGCGCAACTTCGCCAACGGCCTGACGATGAATGTCAACTACACCTGGTCGCATATGACCGATGACCAGGATTCCTCAGGATGGGGAACGCAGCAAGGCACCTCTGTTTTCCAAAACGCCTATGACCCCAAATCAAACTGGGGCGCAGCGAACTTTGACGTGCGCAACATGTTCAAGGCATATGGAACTTATGACCTCCCGTTTGGCAGAGGACGCAAGTTCCTCAACAACAACGAAGCTCTGGATGAAGCTATCGGCGGCTGGACGTTGTCTCTTACTTTTGTGGGTCAGGGTGGGCATCCGTTCACACCGGTGATGGCGAGTTCCACAAATTCCTTTGAGAATACGGGAGCATCGGACTTCAAGTGGTATCCGAACCAGGTTGGGAACCCGAAGGCATCGGGCCAGAGTGGAACGATCGCCCAGTGGTTTAATCCCGCTGCATTTGCAGCGCCGACTCCTGGCACTTTGGGAAACAACCACCGAAACGACGTTTACGGACCGGGGCTGCACGTGATCAACGGGTCGATTCGGAAGACGTTCCATATCTACGAACGGGTGAGCTTCGACCTGGCTGCGAATGCAACAAACCTCATCAACCATCCATCGTTCGCCATCCCTGACCTGAATATTGGCCCGGGCCACCACGCCCAAATCACGAGCGTGAACCAGGGCGGGCGTACTGTCGAACTGGTCGGGCATATCCGGTTCTGAGGACGACGAGTCGACAATCTCGTGGCCGTGCAGAATAAAGTGAGCACCACCCTGCACGGCCGCGCAAAAGCAGGAAGTCTGATTTCATGACGCCGGATCCGTCCGCATCCCGCAGGGATCTTTCCGCGTTCAGTTTCATGCCGCGTCGTTGCCAAATCTTGTTTGGATTTGGAATGGCAACATAACTTCAACGGCCCGTGACAAGGGTCGCCGAACAGCCTCGAAACAGCTCGCGTTGGAGGGACTTGAACATGGGCAAACCGGTTACGTGTCTGGTAATGACAGCTTTCATTGCAGTCGCATGGAGTTTCCCGCTTGCGGCCGGGGCACAACAACCCATGCCTGGGGCGCCTGAAGACCTCCGCGTAAACATCGACACGCAGCAAACCGCAGCGCCCATTTCAAAGTATCTTTATGGTGGATTCATCGAACATGGCGGAATGCTCATGTATCGCAGCCTTTGGGCGGAGATGATCGACGATCGCAAATTCTATTTTCCTATTACTTCGCAAGAGCCGCCGGCGCCACCCAACCGGCCGGGAGGCGGCTTTTTTCGCGGCCTGCAGGTGCGGCGGTGGCATCCTGTTGGTCCCGACGAGGTGGTTGTAATGGACAAGGATCGGCCCTTCGTCGGGGACCAGAGCCCGAGCATCCAGCTTGATTCATCCACGCCACACGGGATCCGGCAGTCGGGAATTGCATTGGTCAAAGGCAAAGGTTATTCCGGACGAATCTATCTTCGCGGCACCACAGGGACAACCGTAAACGTCTCGCTGGTTTGGGGTGAGGGAGAGAACGACCGTCAGACGCTCACCTTTACAGCACTCCCGGAAGATTTCAAGAGATTTCCGCTTCACTTTACGGCGGGCGCCGACACTGCCAACGGCGCGATCGAGATCACCGGCAAAGGTTCCGGAAACTTCCATATCGGCACGCTCTCGTTGATGCCCGTGGATAATGTGCAGGGATTTCGGCCAGATACGATCGCATTGCTACGCGATTTACATGCCGGCATGTGGCGGCTGCCAGGCGGCAACTTCATCTCCGATTGGGACTGGCAAAACTCGGTCGGCGACATTGACAAGCGCCCGCCAGTATTTGACCACGCCTGGAACGCCATGCAATCCAATGACCTTGGAATGGACGAGCTGATGACGTTGTGCAAGCTGATCGACGTGGATCCATACATCACGGTAAACGCCGGTTTCGGCGACGCGCGTTCTGCCGCAGACGAAGTGGAGTATCTGAATGGATCGACAGCCACGTACTGGGGGGCGCTGCGCGCGAAGAATGGCCACCCCGATCCGTATCATGTGAAGTTCTGGGATATCGGCAACGAGCCTTACGGTTCCTGGCAGCTGGGTCACACATTCCTGAGGTATTACGTTCTCAAGCACAATGAATTTGCGAAAGCAATGCGAGCAGCGGATCCGTCGATTACCCTGCTTGCTTCAGGTGCTATGCCCGACGAGATGACGGTCGAGGGCCAGCCCCGAACGTTGGGAATCACCGATCCGCAGGTCCATTTCGGCGATCCGGATATGGATTGGACCGGGGGCCTTCTTGCTCACTGCATGGGAAACTTCGACGGCTTGACTGAGCATTGGTACACACGTGTCGGCAAGTACTTTGACTATGAGCACGCCAAGAGCCTGCCACTGAATGCACCGACCGAAGCTGGTTACGTGGATCTTCCGGAGACAGAGCTTGAGTTTGCGCGGCATCCCGCAAACCGCGTGCACAAAAAAGCTGAGGAGTGGGCCGAGTATGAAAAGGCCTACCCTGCGATTGACGAAAAGAAGATATTCCTGTCGATTGACGAGTACGGTTACGGCCAGGCAAGCCTAAAGTCCACGCTTGCGTACGGCATGATTCTCAACGAGATGTTTCGCCACAGCGAATTCATGAAGATGGCGGCCTACACGATGGCAGTTTCGACACTCGACTACAGCCCCACGGCTGCCACTTATAACTCGAGAGGGCTGCTCTACAAAATGTACCGTGAGCACTTCGGCACTGTTCCAGTTGCGCTGACTGGCAACTCGCCGCAACCGGCACCGACACGCCCGCCTTACGGAGACCAGCCGAAGACTAACTCGGGCAGCCCGACGTATCCCCTCGACATGGTTGCAGCGATGACCGACGACCACAAGTACCTAACCCTCGCCGTGGTCAACGCCACAGATCAAGAACATAAGTTCAACCTGAGTGTAGCCGGCATGAATGTGACCGGACCGTCGACGGAGTGGCAGTTGAGCGGAAGCGATCTGAATGCAGATGACCATGTGGGCCAGCCGCAGCAGGTTTTCGTGAAAGAGATCCCACTGAGCGATCCTTTATCGTCGATCGCAGTTGCGCCAAGCAGCGTGAACATTTATCGATTCTCCGTCCAGTAAGTTGGGGACGACTGAATTTGCGCCGAGCCGACTTCGTCTGAACAAAGATCGGCTCCATCTGTGTGCACCAAACCCTGTCCCCTCGAGCTGCCGCTCGCTGATCGCACACAGAGCAATCCCACGGCCAACGCCATCAGGATTGCCTTCTGTTTGGCGCGGAATGGAACGTCAGACGCGCTACGGGCCACTTATTCATGCCGATTTCGACGACTCTAAAACTGGCGTCAAAGCTCTGGAGGATGTTGAGCGCACGCAGCCTACGCTTTCATCTCCCGCCGAATTCCTCGCAGACCTTCACTTCGCTACCGGTGACTTTCCCGCTTATATTCAGGACACCCAGCTTTCGGGTCCCCACAAAATCCCCCACAGTCACACAACGGTGCGTGTCGCCAGTTCTCTAGGTTATTGATGGGATTTGGCTCCTCAGGTAGGACTCGAACCTACAACCCTTCGGTTAACAGCCGAATGCTCTGCCATTGAGCTACTGAGGAACGCATGGCGAAAGGATGTTCCATTCATTAAGTTAGCAGAGCTTTCAAAGGGCGTCAAAAGCCCTTCGATACACGAGTTTCCGGTCAAAACCCGCCTGGAGAACCGAGGCAGGGAACAGGCCGGGACGATACGATGAAAAAGGAATTAAAGGAGGCGTGATGCCCCGCATTTCTCGCGTCGACCGCAGCCAACTGGCCCCGGAAATCGCCGCCCTCTACGACAAGGCGTATGCCCAGCGTGGGAACGTTCCGAACATGTTTCGCGTGATGGCTCACCGGCCGGAAATCTACGCGACCATGCAGGCGCATTTTGCCGCAGTCCTGAACACGGGTACCGTTTCGACCAAGCTGAAAGAGTTGATTATCGTACGCACCAGCCAGGTGAACCAGACGCCTTATTGCCTCGCCAGCCACACAATTCTTGCGCGCAACCTTGGCTGGACCGACGACCAGCTTTCTCATTTGGCAGACTGGTCCACGCGTGAAGACTTTACTCCTGCGGAAAAAGCCGCGCTCCGGCTCGCCGAGACCGTCACTCGCGATGCCAACGCCGTGAGTGACGAGCAGTTTGCTGAGCTGCGCGGCTTTTACTCCGAGGGCGAAATCGTTGAGCTGCTCTGCGCGATCGGCCTGTTCAATTATTTCAACCGCTTCAACAACGCACTGCGCATGGAGCCGACGAAGCCCGGCGAAGGCGGTCCACAACAGCCGGCAGGCGCCGAAGCCACAGGCGCCACGCACTAACGGCTCCGGGCAAATACTCACGATTTCATGCGCCTCGGGTTCCAATTTTTTCGGCCCCTCGGATCGCACCGCACTCAACGAAACTCTCACGTTGCCTTGGATGAAAATGAAACTCTCGATTCCGCCCGGCCCCTTCCGCGCCTACCTCTTTGACTGCGACGGAACCATTGTCGACTCTATGCCGCTTCACTACGAGGCCTGGAAGACGGCGCTCGGCGAGTGGGGGTGCACGCTTGATGAAGACCTCTTTTATTCCTGGGGCGGAAAGCCGCCGGTCGAGATCATCTCCGCATTGAACCAGATGCGCGGTTTGCAGATGCCATTGGAAATTGTCGCGCACCGCAAAGAAAGCCTCTACTACTCGCTGCTGCCTGGGCTTGAGCCGGTCGCCGAGGTTCTCGAGATTATCA
>Ga0335069_10017115_pt1 | contig 10104 bp, 9 predicted proteins | sample Lox_Sample_11_FD_206714 | JGI IMG/M metagenome (GOLD analysis project Ga0335069, IMG submission 206714) | Soil microbial communities from Loxahatchee National Wildlife Refuge, Florida, United States - Lox_Sample_1.1 | ecosystem: Environmental > Terrestrial > Soil > Wetlands | place: USA: Florida...
GAATACTTGCCTGTGCCTGCCATCACTCCATCCTCCCAAGGAATGGAGCCTCCGGCAAACCCGGGGCGATTCAGTGCTGGCGTGGGCTGTCCGCGGGTGCCTCGCATGGCAGGAGAAGGGCCTTGGCGTGCCCAAGGCAGTCCACGAGTCGACCCGCGAGTACCGGGAAGAGATGGACACCTTCGGCCGCTTCCTAGAAGACCTCTTCGTACTTGGACCCGGCGGGTGGTCGCCGTGGTCGCTGATTGTGAGCACCTACGCCGACTGGTGCGGAGAGAACGGCATCCGGTACCCGCTCGGGGAGGGCGGGCTGCGGGAGCGGCTGAGGGGACGAGGGTGCAGGCCAGACAAGTCGAACGGAGTCCGGGGATGGGTGGGTCTTCGGCTGAAAGTGAACGGCGCGCGACCGCCGGGAATGGACACTACGGACAGCTCGGACAGTCCATTCAGTAAATCTCCCCAAGAGAGAGATAAGGAGAATTTGTCAGAAGGACAGTCCACAGCTGTCCAACCGTCCACGGGAGCTGGTGAGCCGAGCACCTCGGGAAGCCTATTGATTCGAGGAAAATCTGTTGTGTCCTGAAGCCGAGGGCGATCGACCCCTCACGGGCCGCGCCGTCCACCAGCGCAAGCTCAGGGCGGACGACGAGGCGCACCGGCTCGACATAGCGACCCTGCGGCGCCGACTGCGGACCCTGGGCTCGCAGCATTGGACCTCGCGGTGGGGCGTCGGCGCGTTCACCTGGTCCCAGGTCTTCCTGGGCCTCGACATGAGCGACAAGGGCCCGGAGATGGTTGCCTCCCTGCTCGTCGCCGAGAACCGGCTCCTAGTCGACTCCCCCCTCTACCGCATCCCGCTCGACAGCACTGTCCCTTACTACGGCGGCCGAAGGTGGTGGTTCAGGTGCCCCGCCGTCGCTGACGGAGTGCCCTGCAACCGACGCGTTCGCATCCTCTACCTGCCCCGAGGCGCCAGCTGCTTCGCCTGTCGCTCCTGCTACCAGCTGACTTACCGATCCCGGCAGAAAAGCCGCAACCGCTTCTTTGAGGGCCTGGAGCGGCCCCGCCGGTGCATGGAGCGTGTTTCCGCCGACCTCGGGAGCCGCTCCCCGCGCCGTCGGCTCCGAGCCCTCCTGCGAAGCGGTCTGGGGCCCGAGCTGCGCAAGCAGATGCGGCTCGCGGGGATAGGACTGGACCACCGTGGCCGGCCCGAGTGATAAGCCCCGAGACCTCGGGCACCGAGCCGCTCTTCACCCTGCAGAGGCTGGAGTGCCGCCTGACCGGCGGATACGGGCCTTTCTCGACGCGCTCGCTGCGGCTGTCGCCCGGTTGATCCTCGCGGAGATTCGCGACGAAAACCGTCCGCCCCGATGCGACGTGACCGCAGTCGGTTCGCCTTCGGATACTCATTGACAAACCAAAGTGCCGGGCGGATACTCGCAGTCGATGGCAGTACGGAAAAGGAAGCGGGGAGGCTGGGGCGGGCCGAGGCCCGGCTCGGGACGACCCGCGCTCTTCGACGAATCAACGGACCTCACCGTGCGCTTTCCCCGTGAGCACTTCGAGGAGTTGAAGCGCCGGGCGGAAGGGCAGGGGGTGAGCGTCGCCGAGCTGGTTCGCGAGGCCGTTCGCCGGCTCCTCGCAAGAGGCTGGAAGAGGGAAGGGGGCTCCTAGTGCGCGCAGCGATCTACGCCCGGATGTCAACCGACAAGCAATCAACCGACTCCCCGGCCGACCAGATCGCCCGGTGTCGCGAATTCGCCGCTGCGCGCGGCTGGGGCGTCGTCGAGTCGCTCGTGGTGTCGGAGGCGGGCGTCTCCGGCGCCTCGCGCCACAACCGCCCCGGTCTGCTCGGGCTGTTCGAGCGCATCGCCGACTGGGACGTGCTGCTCTGTTGGGACTCCTCGCGGCTGGCGCGCGACTCCGAGGACCTCGGTTGGATCCGCAATCGGCTGCGCGCCCACCGTCGGACCGGCTACGAGGTGAGCACGGGGCTCGACCTCTTCAACGTCGGCGCCAAGGTGCTCGGCGTGATGGCCGAGGAGTACCTGGTCAAGCTGCGGGCCGACACCCAGCGCGGGCTCCGCGGGCGAGCCGAGCGCGGGCTCGCCACCGGAGGCACGCCCTACGGCTACCGGACCGAGCCGGTGGCACTCGACGAGCACGGGCGCGCCGTCGAGAGCGCGGGCTATCGGCTCGTCGTTCACGAGGCCGAGGCCGCCGTGGTGCGGAGGATCTTCGACCTCTACCTCGGCGGGGCAGGGCTCCGCGAGATCGCCCACCGCCTGAACGCCGAAGGCGTGCCGACGCCGCGCGCCCGGGCGCTGCGGGACCGCCGCCCCTCCTGGGCACCGACGGCGACCCGCGAGATGCTCAGGAACCCGATCTATCGCGGTGAGCGGATCTTCAACCGCTCGGAGTGGATCAAGGATCACGAGACGGGCCGCAGGCGCCGCTTCGAGCGACCCGAGTCTGAGTGGGTCCGAGAGGAGCAGCCGGACCTTGCCATCATCTCAGGGGAGACGTTCGACGCCGTGCAAGCGGAGACACGTCGGCGCGGCAACAGATACCTGCGAACAGAAGACGGCCGGCGGCTTGCTGGCCCGCTCCCCGGGTGTGGGCACCAGCGTCCAGCTCGCCACGTCCTCTCTGGACTCCTCGAATGCGGCGAGTGCGGCGGTGGCTTCCACGCCACGAATGGCGCCGAGCGCTACGGCTGCGGCTGGCACCGAGGGCGGGGCCCGGTGGTCTGCTCGAACACGCTCACCGTGGCCCGTAGCGCGCTGGAGGAGCGGATCTTCGGCGCCATCCGCGAGCGCATTCTGGTCCCCGACGCGGTGGCCTACGCCGTCGAGCGCGCACTCTCCCACGTGCGAAGCGAACTCGCCGAGTCGGTCACGGCCGACACGACCCACGGAGCGCGGCTCGCAGAGATTGAGGAGGAGCTAGCGCTGCTCCACAGGGTCGCCGGACGCACGGGCCGGGAGTGGCAGGTGAGAGCGCTGGTCGCCGAGCTTGAGGCAGAGAGACAACGCCTCACCGCGAAGCCCGCAGCGGCCCGGTCGGAGATCGACCTCGAAGCCTGGCGCCCCACGATCGAGGCGCGGGTGCTGGAGATGAGGGCGGCCTTCGAGGGCTCGGCCGACGCTCGGCTGGACGCATTCCGGGCGCTCCTCGGGGACCGCCGGATGCGCGTCTTTCCCGACCCTGAGCGGCGCTTCCGGGTGGAGGGGCTTTTCGAGCTGAGCCTAGAAATGGCAGACGCCCGGGCCGCTCAAGGACACCGGGCGTCTGCTGTTTGTGGTAGCGGGGGGACGCTCTGGCACAGGTGAACAGCCCGAGGGGGAGGCAAAGCTGCCGTGGGCGGCGTAGGTCTGGGTTCGAGTTCCGGGCGGTCTATCAAACGTAACGGCCTTTCGCGGGGGTAGCGAGACGCCGGGGCGGCTGGACCCACTTGGAACTCGCGACGGTAGTTGCCCTGCTCGGTTGCCCGAAGCGGGGATCGCCACGTCTGTGACGGCATGCTCCGGACCCAAGGCAAGGCGCGCCCGGTGTAGGATTGAAGTTGCCTGAGTTTCGTAGACTTCTTCACACTCTGGAGCGAGGGAGTTATCTCTTGTGTTCCTATAGTGTGCAAGGGGGGGGAAAGGATGGCAAACGGTGGTGCCAAGAAGAGTCCTTTAGAACTGTGGCTGGCCGGCGCGGCGGTCGTGATCTCGCTTGTTTCAGTCATCATTACTAGCTGGCCCTCGATCTCGGCTTGGTTGCATCCAGCGAAGGTCACAATCGAAATCCATCGAGACCTTTGGTTAGGCGCCGACCCGATCTCGAAGACAGTAGGCGCATTCATTATCGCCCGAAACGTTGGCGGTCAGCCTGTCGTCATATCGCGGTATCAGATGAAGACGCTGTGGGCAAAGTCAGGGGCGGAGTCAGACCATCAAGTTCTGGAAGGGACCTATAAGATTAATTTTGCATCTAACGGAGCCCAGGGGAAGGGGTTCGTCCCGTTGGGCTCTATGGTCATCGAGCCACACAAAGAATGGTCTGGCGGGGTCTTTTTCTCCGAATCGCGCGACCCAAAGCGCGTGCGGGAGGGGGCACGTTTGTCAGAGCAAGTGGCCGCGGGATTGAAACCTGACTCTCAACTAGTTGAAGCCATGAAGACTTTTTTGGCACCAGTGCTATGGAGTGACGGTGGCTACGACTTAACTGTCACCGCAATTCCAGCGGAGACCGAAGCTAAAGTTGAGATCGTCGAAGGGAAGGGAAGTTTTTCCGTCCTCCGCGAATCGAAGGAGCAAGAAAGTCAGGAACTCTCGAATCCCAATACCCTTGCTCAAGCAGTGCAAAGTGGGATTCGCCAAATCCGAGTCTCCCTGGATGACGGAGGGGTCCACCCCTAGCCAGAATGTGAGAACAGCAGGCTGCTACTCAAGCGGTCAACCAACAGCGGCGGCAGGATATGGAAAGTCGCCCGGCAGCGCCGATTGCGAGTCGACGTGCTTCCTCATCGCAACGTCCGTGATTGCGTAACCCCAGTTGATGAGCCGCTGCTGTGTCAATTCGTCGAGCGCCTTGAGCCGCGTTGCCACGCTCGCTAGTAAAATGGTTTTGCCGAACGGGCATTTCACCGGAGTAAAGGGATAGTTGGGGATCGCAGGAAGATGGTAGTCACTGACGTCACTCCGGATGCCCCAATAGGTGCCGTCGCGGTGAAGCTCGTTTCCCGCTGGCAACTTGTACGACTCGATGACTTGCCGCTTGCGCAGGCTACGAACTTGGTTGTCGATCAAGTCCAAGACCCGCTTGCTGTGACGAGCCCAATCAGCGGGCGGCTCGGGGTCGGCCTCCATCTTTCCCCCGCCGTCGCTCACCAGGATCGTGGTGAACGACTTCCAAGCAGTCTCGAGGCCGAGATTGTCGTAGACGCCGCCGTCCGTCAGCACAACTTCCGTGGTGTACGGCGGCTGATGAAGGTCGTTCCCGGGCTCGGAGACACACTCGCCGGGCTTGAGATCGAGGTGGGCTGGCGATAGGACCGGCGGAAACGCCGACGACGCCGCGACTGCAACGGCGAGCTCGATCGTGGGATTGCGCACCATTCCGACCCGCCAGTCGGCAGCAAAGGGCTTCGAAAAGCGCCACAACGCACCCGACTGGACGTTGGTCGCGTTGAACACGAAGCGAGGACCCTCGTCTGGATCAGTGGGGAGATCTTGCAGAGTCGCGTCGCCGAATAGGTACTTTCGGTACGCGCCCGCGACGCGATCGCTAACCGAGCCGGGTCCGAGGACTCCGCCGATAATCGACCACTGATCGACTGTAATCCCGGCAAGCTCGCGAACAGGCTTCGTGACCTGAGCATCGAACCCCTTGGCTACATCCTTCCCATCAAAGCCCAGCCGCGACCAATTCATCCCAAGAACACCCGCTGTGATCGAACCTCCCGACACGCTGGAGACGCGCGCAAGCTTCTTTAGGTATCCAAGCTCATTGAGCCGCCATAGAGCGCCCAGGTGGAACAACATGGCTCGATAGCCGCCACCCGAAAGACACAGAGCGATGCCCTTGGCGAGCGGCCTCGGCTTCCCTGTGTCCGGCGGAATTGTCTGAACCGGCGCTACTAGTTGGTCCGACACGACAAACCCCAAGCGGAAGTCCGCAATGGCGCGGCCCTGCGAATCATCTTGACATCTGCAGCCCGGTAGCTCAAATCATTTTACTAGCCTCGGCGGCCCAGCCCTAAGGCCACTGGAAGCTCGTCGACCGACGGCCCTGAGAACCCTTCTGCGCGCCGCCGGGTTGCGCGCAAATCATCGATGCTTCGACGGCATTCGATCACTGCCTCTCCGCGCGCGCACGTTCGTTCAACCGAAAGCGAGGAAGGGAACATTCCGATGAATCTCAGTGCCATGGACAATGACGGCAGGCCCGTCGATTGGTGGTTCATGTACAAGATCTCCGGCAAATCGAAGACGAAGGCCGGGAATAGAATTGCCGGTCTCACTGGCGCCGAATATGTCTATTTCGATTCAACCGAGAGCCGGAACGGCAAGCTCTACGAGCCCGTCGGCGACGAAGTGCTGGACAAGGGCGCGCTGCCGAACACGCTCAACCAGCTCTACACCAAGCCCGGAACAAACACCCAGCATCTGGGCTGGTTCTTCTACAATGACGAGGACCCGCTCTCCGGCAAAACCGACGGCGTGCTCGGCCACACTAAGGGCGTGCTCGCCTACGACTTCGGGACCGACACAGCGTTTTGGCTAGTTCAGTCCACACCAAAATTCCCGGAGAGCAAGAGCGCGTATGAATTCCCCAACACGGGACTTCCCAACGCGCAAACGCTGCTCTGCATCACTCTCCAGAACTGCGATGTCTCACGGGCCATCGCCAACCAGATGTACTCGGCGCAGCAGCCACACGTGTTCCTTGCTTCGCCAATCCCAGTGGATCTCGTGCATGTGCCAAACGATCCGCGCGTGCAACTCATGGAAGGCAAGGTCGTGGAGGGCAATTCGCCATTCGCCACCACTGTTCCGTTCCTGTCGAAGGGCAAGGTGAAGTTCATCTCGATCGCCAAAAACAAATATTGGGGTCTCGATTTCTACAATGACCTCGTCGGGCCGACGCTGCACGACAACCTCGACGTCGAGACCTGGACCCACGGCACCACGCCGCCCTCCCTGCAGAGCGACAAGGTGCACACGGTTGTCGACATGGAAGGCATCGATTTGAACCCCCTGGGCTACGACATCGTCTGGCCGGAATCGGACGATCACGCCAAGCTCGCGATTTCCGCCGCGAGCGAGACAACCCGGTTCATCTGCGTGGGCGACATAAACTTCACGCTTTCCATGCGCAGGCGCAGCGGCGGCACGGTGGCGTTCCAGTGTGATCCGCTGTGGCAGAGCATCTCCGACATCCTGGTAGGCGTGACGACGCATCTCAAGACGGGCTCGAAGGCCGCGACGCAGCAGGTCGACATGGCGCCGCCGACCAAGCTTCCCGCCGATCCCGCGGTGAAGGTCACGGCGGCGGCCTACAAATCCGGCACGCTAAGGCCCGACGGTGCGAAAGTGAAGCCGCGCAGCGCCGCCGGCCGTCCGGCAGCGCGCAAGCGTGCCGCGCGAAAGGCCACGCCGAAGCGGAAGACGCCTGCGAAGAAGAAGGCGAAGAAGAGGGCGGGCTGAGGCCATCTCGCCCAGATTCGACCACTAGGCAGTGAAGTGGGCCAACGTCATGAGAGTCCGCGCTCCACCGATCACTACGCGCTTTGCGTGCAAGGTGGCGGGCTTGGGAGGAAGATCATGCGAGGATCATAGTTACACAGAATAGGGTGTGCCGAGCACCAAACTGTACGCCAAGAGCTTGCGGGATTTCGGCATCGCTATAGGCGTCGATCGCATCGCGGCGCTACGCGGCCGCCCGGCGCCTCGTCAAAGACCGGCTTCTCCCACGTACCCCCGAGCGCACGAGCACGACATTCAGACACCCGCTCGACGCTCTTCTGAGATAGGATCTCTATCGATGGCTGGCTACGAGTTGAAGACAGACGGCGGCCTGAAGCAGGCAGCCGAGGCGCTGCAACGCGGTCATGAGGACCAGCAGTGGTACCGCGAATGGATCGATGGACTCGTAGCCGACTTCGAGTGGATTCGCCGCTCAGGAAGGGGCGAACGCTCGACGTTCGAGTTTCAGCAGAGACTCTGGGAGGACAATCACGTCTCGAGTGTCGGGCAGGGGAATGTCTCTGTTGACCGGGCGCTGAAGGACGAGGGCTTTCGCACGTGGTTGGCAGATCGGTCGCTGGAACCTCTCGGGGACTCGCCTGAGAAACGTATCGAGTTTCTCACAGGGTTCTACGAAGAGCTGATGAAGCGCCTCGAGCCGCTTTGCGACCGAGCGCCCCGCCTCAAGGCGTTTCGAGTGCTCGCAGCCTTGTTTCCCGGTGAACTGACCGCGATCTGCTACCGCCGGGCGCTTCGGCGCCTGTGCTTTGCGATGGGGGGTTCTCGCGGGACGGCTCCTGTTGCGCGTCATGCATTTGTGCTGACTCGGCTCACCGAAGCGCTCGGTAAGCCGGGACCGGATCTCCGCGATGTAGCGAGACGAGTTGCGCTGCCTTGGCTCCTCTATGCGGGGGCTGTCGATCGCGATCAGAAGGAGGCGACTGAGGAGCCCACCTCAACGCCAGGCGAAGAGAAGCTGATCCCTCTCCCCGCCTCGAGGAGGCGGCGCGGCGCATGCCCGAAATCTGCTGGCCGGCGCTTCATGAAGCTCGAGAGTTAGTCGACGAACATTGGGGCCCCGTCGATGCCGTCACCTTGGCGCTCAATCAACGTCTTCGACTCAGCGCAGACGAGATCGGACGAATTGTCGCCGAGGCGCCGGCGGCTAGGAACCCGTGGCGTCTGAGACTGAACGGCGATCACTGTGCGTGCGCGGATTGCTCGGGCGCCGGTCTGGTGCCTTGGAAATTTGCGAACTACTTGCCCGAGGGCGGCGAGGGCGTCGCGCCGTTTTCGCACGCGACGCGGCGCTCGCGGTCTCCTCACGCCGCGGTCGCCCTCGGGCTCTCTAAAATGAGCACGGCGGAGTCGTCGCTGGCAGCGTCGGCGCTCTGCAAGCCGGGACGACCGCAAGGCGATCCCACGCTGCGGTAGTCCGGCGCGGCTGCATGAAGTCGTCCCTGCCCGAGGAGTTGGGCAAGCGCGGGCCCGGTCTCGCAGCCGGCGCTCGCGTCCGCGGGGGCGTTCTCCCCTCCGTCGCCTGCTCCTCGGGCTTCGTTCTCTTCGCGGCCGCGTCGGGCAACGCGCGCTGCGGGCGAGCGCGCTCGGCGGTTACTCCGGCCGCCGGCGCCTCGCCAGAATGTCCCGGTGAGCTGTGACCCGCTGATGGCTGCGGCCGCACCGGCGCTGCTCCTCGTGCTGGGCTTGGCAACGAAGTCGAAACTCAGACCGTGAGGCGACGCCGCCTCCGATGAAGCCACGTCAGCAGCGGCACGATGATCGACAGCTCCGAGCAGTCGGGGTCAGGCGGCCCGAGCGGAACTCCGTGGTTCGCCGACGCGCCGCCGTCGAAGTCGATCAGGCCCGTCGCCGTCGTTGTCGATCCCGTCGAGTCTTCTCCGCTGCGCGATCGCGACGAGCATCGCGACACTTGCCAGACCGAGGGGCACCACGTCGGGCTCGGGAGCCGCGATGGCAAGCGTGAAGGAATTGCCGGCCGCGATTGCAGTGGCGGTTCCCGTAGTGCCGTCCACTGATGGGGGCGGCGTCGCGGCGCCCCAGTAGTTGGAGCCCCAGCAGACGACGGCGTTGGTGCCGGCCTGGATCGCACACGCATGCAGGCCGCCCCGGCCCACCGAAATCGCCAAAGCGCTGCCCTCGGTGCCGTTCACGGACGGAGGCGGCGGCGCGGGGCCGCCCCAGCACACGACCGCACCCGTACCGGCCTGGATCGCGCAGCTGGCCTCGGTTACGCAGAAGTCGCCGCAATCGTCTCCCCCTACTGAGATCGCGGAGGCGCTGCCCGCGGTGCCGTCCACGGCGGGTGGCGGCGTGAAGCCAAAGTCGACTCCCCAGCACACGACCGCACCCGTGCCGGCCTGGATCGCACAGCTATGCCATGTGCTCGCCGCAATCGCGAAAGCCGTGCCTTCGGTGCCGTCCACGGCGGAAGGCGGCGTGATGTCGCCGTACTCGATGGATCCCCAGCACACGACCGCCCCCGTGCCCGCCTGGATCGCGCAGCTGTGCGTATACCCAGCCGCGATCGCGGAGCCGGTGCCCGCCGTGCCGTCCACGGCGGGAGGCGGCCGAAAATCGCCCGAGCCCCATCCGACGACGGGACCCGAGTCGGCCCCGGCGCCCCCCGCGGACACGGCGAGGGTCAGTGCCGCGAGCACGATGGCGCTGCGTCGCCCGCGGTCGGCGAGGGCTCCGGGGCCGAAGAATCTCGGCGGCGTCATGGCATTCCTCCTGGTCTGGGACTCTCCAAAGGAGCGGGACGGGGGGGCGGCTGCACGAACCCATCCAGCATTGTCCCTCCTCGCGGACAGTCAAAAGCAACAAGATGTTCGAGTTCTCTCGCTTCCTC
>Ga0335069_10017116_pt1 | contig 10104 bp, 9 predicted proteins | sample Lox_Sample_11_FD_206714 | JGI IMG/M metagenome (GOLD analysis project Ga0335069, IMG submission 206714) | Soil microbial communities from Loxahatchee National Wildlife Refuge, Florida, United States - Lox_Sample_1.1 | ecosystem: Environmental > Terrestrial > Soil > Wetlands | place: USA: Florida...
GCCGATCGCGCCCGGGACGTCGCCGAGGAGGTAGCGCGCATGGGTGACCCGCGCGTACGACGACACGTTCGGGCGCATGCTCGCCATCGTGTCGATCGCGTGGAAGCCGGCGCGGTATGGGCCGAGTTCCACGAGCGCGTCACCGATCACCCCGTAGTTGCGGGCCGTCGTCGGCGAGATCGCCCGCGCCCGCAGGCCGTAGCCGAGTGCCTCGCGGAAGCGGTGCCGCGAGAGGGCGAGCGAGCCGAGCCCGCTCGTCGCGAGCAGGTCGTGCGGCGAGAGGCGGAGCGCCCGCTGCAGCGCCTCCCCGGACTTCGTGTAGTAGGTCGGGTCGCCCGTCTCGCGTGCGCTCTGCTGCTAGAGGAGCCCGAGCTGGTCGAGCGCGGCGACGCTGTACGGGTTCGCCCGCACGGTCGCCTGCGCCTTGGCGACGAGCTCCGCGGTCGTCTGGGGCGCGAGCGCGACCGGCGTGGAAGCGGGGGCCGCGCTCGACGACTCTCGCAGCACGCCCCCGAGCAGGAGCGCGAGCGCGGTCAGGCCCGCCGCCGCAGCTCCGAGCATGAATCGCTTTCCGCTCACGTTCTCTCCTTCAGCCGGGACGGAGGGGCCCGCCGGCTGAGCCGGGCCCCTCCGTCGTCTTGTCCGTCCGACTCGCGCCTAGGGCACCTGGTACCCCTGGTGCGGGTCCGCGACGTACGGGAACGTGCTGGAGAAAGGCACGTCGTTCGCGTCGACGCCGTCGCCGACGAGGTTGTTCGGGCTCAGGTTCGGCAGCCCGAGCGCCCCGTTGAGGAACGAGCCGTAGCCCTGTCCGACCGCCCTCAGGTCGATGTCGATCACGTCGTCGCCAAGCCGGCGGCCGTTCGGGTAGCCGCAGAGGTCGCCGTCGAGGACCCCCATCCGGAGGGGGGCCACGGTGCTCGGCGTCCCGCCCGGGCAGGCCCCGTTCGGCCCAGGCGTGATCGAGGTGTTGAGCCTGAGCAGGTCCGCGTCCGTCGGGCCCGTGAAGTTGAGCCCCGGCACGCCGGTGAGCAGGATCGCCTTCAGGTCGGTGCGACCCGTGGTGGCGATCGGCGCGAGCGCGCCGCCGGGGTGACCGCCGGGCGGAGCGCCGTACAGCAGGTTCTCGATGCCCGCGAGCTCGGGGCTCGTGTAGTACTGCTCGAACTGCGAGTCGTTCCACGGGTCCTCGCGGTTCCAGTAGTCCTTCTTGCCGAGCGGGATCAGCACCTCGTTGATGAGCGGGTTGCCGAGCCGGGAGACCTGCACCCACGGCCCGTGGGTGTCCTTCGTACCGTTGTCCTGGAGGACGGTCTCCTTCTGGCGGCTCGCGGTCGCGTAGATCCCGATCGTCGGCTTGCTGAACGCCGTGATCTGCGAGATCGCCACCTGCATCACGATCGAGTGCGTGTTGTAGTTCGCGAGCGCGTCCACCCCGGCGGTCGCCGCGAGCGGGAGCAGGTGGAACGGGTTGAACGGGCCCAGCCCGCCGAGGTCGAAGATCGAGCCGAGGTCGACGAAGAACGGGTCGTCGCGCTGGCCGGCGAAGACCTTGATCCCGCCGGGCAGGCTCGTCTCCGCCGCCGCCGCGAGGTCACCGTAGTTCGGCGTCGTCCGGGGCCCGACGTTGCCGGGCGGCGTCGGGATGTTCGTCCCGAGCACGACCGGGTCGTTCGGCCCCTTGCCGGGATGGTCCGGGTTGCCCATCACGTGGCCGTGCTTGTCGAAGTGGACCAGCGTGACCGTGTACGTCTGCGGCCGGTTCCAGTTGGCGTAGCCGCTGCTCCCCACCGTGATCGGCCCCGTGCCGTACAGGAACGTGTTCGGGTCGACCGTCGAGGTGTGGAACCGGAACTGGTAGCCGATGTCCGGGACGCCGTCGCCGTTCTGGTCGACCCTGATCTCGTAGAGCACGGTGTCGTCGAAGCTGTAGAAGTTCGGCCCGCTGGCCGGAGCCTCGAGCGGGATGTAGTCGGCGACGATCGTCACCGTGCTCGTGTCGTCGGGACTGACCCACGCGTACAGGTCGGTGTTGTCGGCACGCGGGTCCTGGCTGATCAGCGGCGCTTCGGAGTGGCTCGACGCCTTCGCGCCGCCCGGGCCCGGGCCCGGGCCGTAGGCGAGCACCAGCACGGTTGCGAGCGCCAGGACCGCCACCGCGATCGCGATCGCGATCGACAGCGGCCTGCGCGCGGGAATCGCGAGTGCCTGCACGTCCTGCCTCCTTCCTCCCTTGACGGAACTGTGGTCGTGCTTCGCCGCGACCCCGGGACCGGTTCGGTCCGCCGCCCAGGTTTGACGGGGCGATATGCCGGTGGCTACCCTCCCCTGCGGTTTCGTCCCCGGCGAGAGGAGGATGTCGAGATGACTGTGCGCTCCGCCCTCGCGGGTCTCGCACCCGCCTAGCCGGCGCGACGGCGCACTCCTTCGAGGACGCGGCCCCACCGGGCCGCCCTCTGGTGGCCCCGGGGTGCTCCGCCGGGCGTCGCCGGCTCTGCCGGCGGCGCTTCCAGCGCCCTGCCGCGTTTCCGTTCCCACGCTCGAAGGAGAACCTGCGTTGCACACGTTCGACCTGGGCGAGCTCGGCTTCGAGCCGGGCCTCGCCGAAGCGCTCGAAGCGCACCAGATCCCCGCCCGCGTCGCCGTCGAGCACCGCGGGCAGTACGTCGCCTACGCCGAGCACGGCGAGTTGCGCGTGCGGCTGCCGGGCCGGCTCCGCCACGAGGGCGCCGACGTCGCAGTCGGCGACTGGGTCGCGGTCGCGGACGACGCCGTCGTCCAGGCCGTCCTCCCCCGCCGGAGCGCGATCGTCCGCAACGCGGCGGGCTTCGCGACCTCCGCCCAGACGCTCGCCGCCAATGTCGACGTCGCGTTCGTCGCGACCTCCCTCGGGCCCGACCTCGAGCCGCGACGGATCGAGCGCTATCTCGTCTCGATCTGGGAGAGCGGCGCGAGCCCGGAGATCGTGCTCACCAAGGCCGACCGGCTCGACGACCCGTGGCGGCTCGTCGCCGAGGTCGAGGCCGTCGCCCTCGGAGTCCCCGTCCACGTCGTCTCGGCCCTGACGGGCCAGGGGTGCGACGCGCTGCGCCACCGCCTCACCGCGGGCACGACGGCCGTCCTCCTCGGCTCCTCGGGGGTCGGCAAGTCCACCCTCGTGAACCGCTGGCTCGGGCAGGAGCTGCTCGCCACGGCGGAGACGCGCGCCGACGACGACGAGGGCCGCCACACGACCACCCGCCGCGAGCTGATCCTCCTTCCCGGCGGCGGGCTGGTGATCGACACTCCCGGCCTCCGCGAGCTCCAGCTCTGGGACGTGGGCGAGGCCGCGCTCGGCGAGGCGTTCGCGGACGTCGAGGAGCTCGCCGGCGACTGCCGCTTCAACGACTGCTCGCACACGCGGGAGCCGGACTGCGCGGTGCTCGCGGCGCTCGACTCGGGTGAGCTGCCGCACGAGCGCCTCGACAGCTGGCGGAAGCTGCAGAAGGAGCTTCGCGCGGTCGCCCTCCGCCACGACGCGCGGCTGCGCAAGGAGGAGGCGAGAAAGTGGCGGCTCCGCGTGCGCGAGGGGAGAGCCCGCGCGAGGCTCCGCTGAGCGCTACGCGGCCCGCGGTGTGAACGGGACGAGCTCGTCCTCGCCCGGCTGCACCACGAGGACGCTCGACTCCGGCACCTCGTTCCAGGCTCCGGCGACGTCTCCGAGCGGCTCGGAGACGATCGCGCGGGTCTCGTCGGAAAGCCCGGCCAGCTCCTCGGCCTCGGGGTAGACGGCCTTCAGGTGATCCATCCGGGTGCTGTAGTAGAGCGTTCGCGAGGCGCCTTCGCTGGAGTAGCGGAACGCCCAGACCGTCTCGCCGTCGGTCGTCGCCACCGTCATCTGCATCGGGTTCTCGACGCCGTGCCGGCGCCCGGTGTCCTCGACGAATCCGACCATCCGCTCGACCGCGCCGACCGGGTCGCTCTCGAGGCCGAAGGTGAGCGCGAGGTAGAACATCGTCTCCGAGTCGGTCGTCCCCAGGATCGAGGCGTAGAGCGACTCGTCGACCGCGAGCTGGAGCTCTCGCTTCAGGAGCGGGAACTCTCGGATCAGCCCGTTGTGCATCCACAGCCGGCGCCCGTGGCGGAACGGGTGCGTGTTCGTCTCCTGGACCGGCGCGTGTGTCGACGCGCGGATGTGCGCGAAAAAGAGCGGCGACGAGATCCCCGCGGCGAGCTCGCGGAGGTTGCGGTCGTTCCAGGCGGGGTGCGTGCTCCGGTAGATGCGCGGCGGCTCGGCCTCCTCGTACCAGCCCATGCCGAAGCCGTCGCCGTTCGTGGTCGTCGCGCCCTGGCGCGCATGGAGGCTCTGGTCGATGAGCGAGCGGTCACGCTTGACCAGCAGCTCCTCGAGCCGGATCGGCGAGCCGGAGTAGGCGAGCCAGCGGCACATGCCCCGAAGCCTGCCATGGACGGCGCCGCGCCGCCACGGGTCGTCAGCTCGAGACCGGGGCAGACGTCTCGACGAGGTCGAGCGGCCGCACGATCTCGGCGAAGTGGCAGGCGGTCGGATGCCCCTGTCCGTGGTCGACGAGGGGCGGCTCCTCCTCCGCGCAGATCTCCCGCGCCTTCCAGCAGCGCGTCCGGAAGCGGCACCCGGACGGCGGGTTGGCGGGGCTCGGAACGTCGCCCTCGAGCACGATCCGCTCGCGCTTGCCGCGCTGTCCCGGCTCCTCGATCGGCACCGCCGAGAGGAGCGCCTGCGTGTAGGGATGGGACGGCCGGTCGTAGATGTCGTGCTTCGAGCCGATCTCGACGACCTTCCCGAGGTACATGACCGCGACACGGTCGGAGACGTGGCGGACGACGGACAGGTCGTGCGCGACGAAGATGTACGTCAGCCCGAAGTCGCGCTGGAGGGACTCGAGCAGGTTCACGACCTGTGCGCGAATCGAGACGTCGAGCGCCGAGACGGGCTCGTCGAGGATGATCAGCTGCGGGTTGAGCGCAAGCGCGCGCGCGACGCCGATCCGCTGCCGCTGGCCGCCGGAGAACTCGTGCGGGAACCGGTTCGCGTGCTCGGGCGAGAGCCCGACCGTCCGCAGGAGCTCGTCGACGCGCTGCTTGCCCTGCGCCCCGCCGTACCGGCCGTGGATCCGCAGCGGCTCGCCGACGATGTCGCGAACGGTCATGCGCGGGTTGAGCGACGCGTACGGGTCCTGGAAGACGATCTGCATCTCGCGCCGCACCTCTCGCATCTGGCGGCGCTTGAACTCGGTGATGTCGCGGCCGTTGAAGACGATCCTGCCGGAGGTCGGCTCGGTCAGCTTGATGATCGTCCGCGAGAGGGTGGTCTTCCCGCAGCCCGACTCGCCGACGAGGCCGAGCGTCTCCCCTGCCGTCACCGAGAGGTCGACCCCGTCGACGGCGTGGATGTGGCCGACCGTCCGCTTGAGCAGGCCGGCCCGGATCGGAAAGTACTTCACGACCGACTCGATCCGCAGGATCTCGTCGCCCGTGGAGGCCCGCTCGTGAATCTCCTCGAGGCCGAGCTGCTCCGCGGGGGTGCTCACGCGACCCCTCCGACGGGCTCGGCGAATCGCGACGGGCGCTCGCGCAGCTCCTCGGCGAAGTGGCAGGCCGCGCCGTGGCCGGGACCCTCGATCGGACGAAGCTCCGGCACCTCGGTGCGACAGGCCGAGCGCCCCTCGGAGAGGAAGCAGCGCGGATGGAAGGCGCAGCCGGGCGGCCTGTTGATCAGGCTCGGCGGCTGGCCGGGAATCGGGTGGAGCCACTCCTCGTCCTCGGTGAGACGCGGCAGGCTGTCCATCAGCCCGATCGTGTACGGGTGCCGGGGCGACTGGAAGATCGTCGTCACGTCGCCCGACTCGACGATGCGACCCGCGTACATGACGAGCACACGGTCGCACAGCTCCGCGACGATGCCGAGGTCGTGCGTGATGAGGATCGTCGCGGCGTGCGTCTCGGCCTGCACGCGCTTCATCACCTCAAGCACCTGCGCCTGGATCGTCACGTCGAGCGCCGTCGTCGGCTCGTCCGCGATCAGGAGCGAGGGCGAGTTCGCGATCGACATCGCGATCATCGCCCGCTGCCGCATCCCGCCGGAGAACTCGTGGGGGTACTGGTCGTACCGCGCCTCCGGATTCGGGACGCCGACGATGCGCAGCAGCTCGACCACGCGGGCCTTGACGGCGTCGTCCTTCTCCTTCGGGTAGTGCGTCTTGATCGCCTCGCCGAGCTGGTCGCCGACCTTGAGCACCGGGTTCAACGAGGTCATCGGGTCCTGGAAGATCATCGCGACCTCGTTGCCCCGGAATTCGCGCAGTGCACGCTTCGACAGCTTCAGGAGGTCCTTGTCCTTGAAAAGGGCCTCGCCGGAGGTGATCCGTCCCGGCGGCTGCGGGATCAGGCCGAGGATCGACATCGTGCTGACGCTCTTCCCCGACCCCGACTCGCCGACGATGCCGAGCGTCTCGCCCGGGAGCACGTCGTAGGTGATGTCGTCGACGGCGTGGACGATGCCGTCGTCGGTCGAGAACTCGACGACGAGGTTGCGGATCGAGAGGACCGGCTCAGGCACGCACGCGCCGCTGGGTCGGATCGAGGGCGTCGCGGAGGCCGTCGCCGACGAAGTTGATGCAGAGGACGATCAGGACGATCATCAGCCCGGGGAAGATCGTGAGCCACCACTGCTGCGGGTTCGTCTGCCCGCCCGCGACGAGCACGCCGAGCGAGGGCGTCGGCGGCTTGATCCCGAAGCCGAGGAACGACAGCGCCGCCTCGATGAGGATCGCGGTCGCGACGGCGAGCGTGCCGTTGACGATGATCGGGCCGAGCGTGTTCGGGAGGATGTGCCGGAACATGATCCGGGTGTCCCCGGCGCCGGCCGCCTTCGCCGCCTCGACGTACTCCTTCTCGCGCAGCGAGAGGAAGAGGCCTCGGACGATGCGGGCGAGCGTCGTCCACAGCAGCAGCGCCAGGATGATCGACACGCGCCACTGGCTCCCCTGGCCGAGCAGCGCCGACGCGACGAGCAGGATGGCGAGGAACGGCAGCGTGAGCGTGAGGTCGGTGATGCGCATGAGGAGGTTGTCCATCCAGCCGCCGTAGTAGCCGGCGATCGCGCCGACGATGAGGCCGATCCACGAGGAGAGGATGGCCACGAAGATGCCGACCTCCTCCGAGGTCCGGATCCCGTAGATCACCCGGCTGAACTCGTCGCGCCCGATCTCGTCGGTGCCGAACCAGTGCTGCGACGAGGGGGCGGCGAGGATGTTGGTGAGGTCGATCTGCGAGAAGGAGTAGGGCGCGACGTAGTTCGCGAGCGCGCCGGCGCCGAAGACGATGATCAGGACGATCAGGCTCCCCATCGCCAGGCGGTGGCGGAAGAACCGGCTCCGTGCGTACGACCACTGGCTGCGGACCTTGACCTCGAGGCCGGCCTCGACGGTCGCGTCGAGCGTGCCGGGCGCCGCCAGCGCGGCGCCCTGGGCGTGCGACTCCGGTGTCACCTGCCCGGCGGGATGCGGCTGGCGCTCGACCTCAGTCATAACGGATCCTCGGATCGAGGAAGCCGTAGAGGATATCCGCGATGAGGTTGAAGACGATGATGATGATCGACGTGACGAGCAGGTACGCCATCACGGCGTACAGGTCGGCGTTCTGGAGCTTCTGGACGAAGTAGAAGCCGATCCCGTCCAGCGTGAACACCGTCTCCGTGATGATCGCGCCGCCGAGGAGCGCGCCGAAGTTGAGGGCCGCGATCGTGACGATCGGGATGAGCGCGTTCCGGCACACGTGGCCGAGGATCACCCGCCACTCGGGCAGTCCCTTCGCGCGGGCGGTGCGCACGTAGTCGGTGTTGATCACGTCGAGCATCGAGGCGCGCATGTAGCGGCTGTAGACCGCGAAGCTGATGATCGCCAGGGTCATCACGGGCAGCGCGATGTGCTGTAGCCGATCGAGCGACCACGTCCCCTGGCCCGGGCTGTTGAGGCCGGAGGTGTAGAAGATCCGGACGTTCCACTTGAGGTAGATGTCGACGAAGAGGATCTGCAGGAGCAGCGCGAGCCAGAACGTAGGCATCGCGAAGCCGAGGAAGCTCACCGACGTGAAGAGGTAGTCGAAGACCGAGTACTGCCGGATCGCCGAGAAGATCCCGACGGTCACCCCGAGGATGATCGCGAGCGACTCCGAGAGGATGATCACCTGCGCCGTGTGGCCGAGCGTGCGCGTGATGTCCGGCCAGATCGGCTGGAACGTCAGGAGCGACTTGCCGAGCTTGTGGGTGAAGACGTCCTGGAGCCAGTACCAGTAGCGAACCGGGATCGAATCGTTCAGGTGGTTCTGCCTGATCACGTTCTCGAGCGTCTGCTGCGAGAAGCGCGGGTTCGCGCGAATCGCGGCGGTCGGGTTGCCCGCCAGCGACACGAAGGTGAAGCTGAGGAAGGTCGAGACGATCAGGACCGGGATGCTGTAGAGGACCCGTCTCGTGATGTACGTGAGCATGTCGTCGTCCGCCTCGATGAGATGGATCTGCGCCCGCAGGGCAGCGGGCGCAGATCCATGATGCCTGTCTAGCTCAGAGCCTGTCCGTCAAGACCCTGTCTTACCCCCACGACCAGTTCTCGATGTTCCAGGTCGGGCCCTCCAGGGTCGGGTTGTTGGAGTTCTGCATGCCCTTGATCGCCGACTTGTAGACGAGGATCGACGGCGACGCGTAGAGCGGGATGATCCCGATGTCGTGCGAGATGATCTTCGCCGCCTGCTGGTACGCCGCGGTCCGCGTCGTCGGGTTCAGGTCGCTGTCGCCCTTCCTGATCAGCGCGTCGACGGTCTTGTTGCAGTACTGCTTGTAGTTCGAGCCGCCGAGACCCTTCGCCGTGTTGATGCACTGGTAGATGGCGTCGAAGCCCGAAGGATCGGGGCCGCCGATCCACGCGAACTCGCCGAGGTCGAAGTTGTGGCTCGGGAGCGTCTGGCCGAAGTACGTCGGGTTCGCAGGCTGGAAGCCGACGTCGATCTTGATGCCGACGGCCATCAGCTGCTGCGTGAAGATGGCCGCGCTCGTCTGCCGCCGCTGGTTGCCGGCAGTGGTGTTGAAGCGGAACTCGGCCTTCTGGCCGTTGCACGTCCAGACCGCGGTGTTCGACGCCGACGGCTTGGACGGGCCGCCCGTGCACCCGTGGGCCTTGAAGAGCGCCACCGCATGCTTCTGGGAGAACGGGTCGTACTGCTGGAACCAAGGCTGAGCGTTCGGCCCGATGTTCCACATCGGGTTGTTCAGCGGCTTCATGTTCGGCGCGATCGAGCCGAACAGGGCGCTGACGAGGTCCTGGCGGTAGATCGACTGCGCGATCGCCTGCCGGAACCAGAGCTGCTTGAGCAGCGGGTTGGAGCCGCCCGACGTTGATGTCGATGTGCTCCTGCGTGTAGCTCGGGATCGCGCTGTAGACGAGCCCCGACTGGTTGACGAGCTGCGAGAGGGCGGCCTGCGGGGACGGGTTGATCGCGTCGACCTCGCCGCCGCGCATCGCCTGGATCTCGGAGTTCGTGTCGGTGATGATCTTGAAGTCGACTTCCTTCAGCTTCGGCTTCGAGCCGTACCAGAAGGGATTCGCCTTCAGCGTCAGCCCCTGGCCCTTCGTGTAGTTGGACACGTAGAACGGGCCGTCCGAGACCGGCTGGCCGTTGTTCCCGCACACGCAGTTCGACCAGAACGTGTTGAAGTCCTGGCCGGCGACCGCCTGCGAGGGCAGGATGTTACCGAAGAGGTCGCGGTAGTCGGCGAACGGCTTCGACCACTTGAACGTGACCTGCTTGTCGCCCTTGTGGGTGAACCCGGTGATCAGGTTGTACCCGGTCGTCGACGACGCGTTGTTCTTCGGGTTGACGATCTGCTGCCACGTGTAGACGAAGTCCTTGTAGGTGACCGGGAGCTTCTTCCCGCCCCAGTACCAGTTGGCGTCGGGGCGGATCGTTATCGTCAGCCCGGCCTTCGTCGCCGTCACCGCCGACGCGAGGTCGAGGCTGTAGTTCCCGTTGTTGTCGATCATGTAGATGCCCCGGATGACCGGCGTCTGGCCGGGGACCTGCGCCCAGTAGGCG
>Ga0335069_10017117_pt1 | contig 10103 bp, 7 predicted proteins | sample Lox_Sample_11_FD_206714 | JGI IMG/M metagenome (GOLD analysis project Ga0335069, IMG submission 206714) | Soil microbial communities from Loxahatchee National Wildlife Refuge, Florida, United States - Lox_Sample_1.1 | ecosystem: Environmental > Terrestrial > Soil > Wetlands | place: USA: Florida...
TCGACCACACAATCAACCAGCGCCGCATGAACCGAGCCGCCTGCGTCATGACCGACCTGCCCCGCCGCACGGTGGGTGCCCGCCCCGCCTGCACGGTCACCGGCGTATGCACCGCCAGCCTTTGGACCGCCGTGCTGTGCGGCGCGGGCGCGACACCCGCCGCGGCCCAGAACATTCCGGTCTACTTCCCCTCCGGCAATTACGGCTACGACCAGCAACTGGGCGTCACCGTGCTGTCGCGCGCCCGCCCGCTGTACCAACAGCAGGGCATCAACCTGGGCGGATTCACGGCGCTTCCCACGCTGGATGAGTCGCTGTTCTACAGCTCGAACGTGACCGGCGTCGCCAACTCGGGCAGCTGGGGCCTGCGCACCACCGGCAATGTCAGCGCGCAGTCGAACTGGGAGCGCGACAGCGCCGCCGCTTCGGTCGGGTTCAGCAACAACATCTTGTTCGCGCTGCCCAACGACGGCTACACCGACTGGAACGTTGCCTTCGGCGGCGGCTACACGATCGGCCGCGACCTGCTGGAGGGCGCTTTTTCGCACGCCACCTACCACCAGTTCGGCACGTCGCTCGCCGCGCTGCAATCCTCCACGCCCGTAAGCAACCAGACCGATACGGCGCACGCCGGCTACACGATCGATCTCAATCGCTTCTCGATCACGCCGGATTTCGGCTTCAGCGCCTACCGCTTCGGCGACGCCACCGTGCAGGGACAGCGCGTGAGCCAGGTCTCGCTCAACCGCAACGTCTACGCGGCCAGCCTGGTCGGCCGCTATTCGATGAGCGAGGAAGGCGGGTTCCTGGCGGTGCTGCGTGGCATCGCATCGGACTTCACCAATCCCGCCGCCGGCCAGCCGAGCAACAATTCCACGAGCTACGAGGTGCTGGCCGGGATCGATCACCAAGCCAACGGCGTGTGGCGCTACCGCGTGCTGGTCGGCCTCGAGGTGCGGGACTTCCAGGCGTCGCAATACAAGGCCCGCACGGCGCCGATTGTCGAGGCGAACGTGATCTGGTCGCCGACCGGGCTCACCACCTTGAGCGGCACGCTGTCGCGGGTGATCGAGGATCCCACCACTGCGGGCAACAACGGATATGTGCTGACCGCGGCGCGCGCCATGGTCGATCATGAGCTGCTGCGCAACGTCCTGCTGCAGGGCCGCGCGCAGGTCGCGAGCGCCAACTACCTGCAGGCCAGCAACGGCACGCAGACCAGCTACAGCCTGGGCGGCGGCGTGACCTGGCTCATCAACCGCGCGGTGCGTCTGTCGATCGACTACGACTTCACGCAACAGCTGGGCCACGGCGGGAGTACCTCGGCCAATCCGGGCAGCACCACCTCGGCCCCTTTCACCCAGAGCGTGGCAACGCTGACACTGCACATCGCGCTATAGAGCAATATCCGGTCGGACGGAATCATCCGGCCGGATTTCTTGCTGTCGAAAATATGAGTGCTAGAGAGACTTATCTTCGATCTGACCGAGTCGGGCCGGACGCGGTCAGTACAATCGTTCGAAGATCGTGATGACGTCGCCCGGCTCGACATCGGTGCCGGGTTCGACCTTGCCTTCGACCGAGCGCCCGTCCTCCTTCCGAAGGATCGCCGCGGTATCGGTCTGCGCGCGATAGGTGAAGCCGCCCGCAACGGCGACGGCGGTCAGCACGGTCATGCCGGGCTGGTACGGATATTCCCCAGGCTTCGTCACCTCGCCCAGGATGAAGATCGGACGATATCCCAGCACCTCTACGGACACCGAGGGGTCGAGCAGGACCTTCTTTGCCTTCAGCTCCTGCTCGATCCGGCGTTCCAGCTCCGCCGTGGTCAGCCCGCCGGCCGGCACCGGGCCGAGCAGCGGGATCGCAATGTTGCCGCGGTCGTTGACGCGGAACTGGCCGGTCAGCGAGTCCTGGCCGAAGGTGATGATGCGGACCTGATCGCCGACGCCGAGATGATATGGCCCGGCAGGTGCCGTGGAGAGCGGCGGCATGGAGGCGCCGGGCTGACAGGCGGTCGCGCCCAGCAGGCAGGCGAGCGGCAGGATGCGGCGTATCAGGCGGCTTAGGAACAGCCGCCGGAGCGACGTGGCGTTCGGTGGACCATTCCTGCGCTGGGTCATCATGCGTTCCAGTTGGCCATGCCAGATTTCAATACTTACTGAACAATAAGTTGCATCCGCGGGGCAATCGCGGATGCCGTATCGCATCGTCATTGCGTCGGATCCGCCGCCGTCAGCCGCATCGGCATGGCCGGCGGGACGGGGCGCATCGCCACGCTCGGGCGCGGCACGCGCGCGGCCTGCGGGCGGAGCAGCGTGTCCCAGCCGCGCCCGGCGGGCGGCGCTTCACCGGACTCTCCGGATGCCGCCGGATCGGAACCCGAGCCGGTGGCGCGCCACGCCTCGGCCAGCACGTCGATCAGGCGCGGCCGGGCGGGCTTCAGGGCGCTAATCGGACGGGGTCCCAGGATCGTCTGCACCCGCGCGACATACGGACCGGCCAGCGCCTGGCTCTGCGAGTGATAGGCGCCGGTCGCCAGCCGCCAATCGCCGGTCGCGGCATGCAGCTGCACCAGGAACCGCGCCGCGTAGTCGGCATTCCGGCGTGGATCAAAGGCCTCCTCCAGCGTGGCGAAGGCGTTGGGATGGTAGGCGAGGTTCACCTGAAGGCAGCCGGTGTCGATCGACGTGACGCCGCGCGCCCGCGCGTCGCGCACCCACTGCACGGCCTGCTCCTTGCTGTCGAAGAACATGCCGCGGCCCTCGGCCTGCACGGACCAGGGCCACGGCACGGGCGCGCCCGTCACGGGGTCGGGCCGCTCCGTCTCGGCCCGGCTTATGGCGGCGAGCAGCCCGGCGGGCAAAGCGTAGCGCGTTTCGGCCGAGCGCACCGCCGACTCGCATTGCACGGCCGGCAAGCTGCCAAGCCGGCGGCCTGACGTGGCGGCATCGGCCGATGGCAGTCCCTGCGCGGCGGCGCGCGGCGAATGGAACGATGCCAGGAGGGCAAGGGCGGCGGCGAGGAGAAATCTTGCCACGCTCCGGAAACTCCCCGTCCGCGCTAGGGCAGCGTCTGAGCGGTCCGAGCCGGATCGGCCCGGATCGTTCGGACTTTCGTCGCACTGGAAACTAGTTCTCCAAAGCCGGAAATCCGGCCGGACGCTTCTCTAGCGCACACGACGGACAACGTCGCCTAGGCCGCGGGCCGAAGCCTGCCAGGTCAGCGCCGCCGCGCGGGTACGGCCGCGGGCGCGCAGCCGGTCGGCGAGACCGTTCTCTTCAAGCAGACATTCGAGCGCCCGAACGATCGAATACGGCGCGCTGTTGTCGAAATACAGCGCGCCATCGCCGCATATCTCGTTCACGGCGCCGCCGTGCGCGGCCAAGACCGGGCACCCGCAGGCCATCGCCTCGACCGGCGGCAGGCCGAAGCCTTCGTAGCGGGACGGGAAAAGCAGGCAGGCAGCATTTTCGTACAGGGTTCGCAGTTCGGCGTCGCTGACCCGGCCCAGGCGGCGCTCGCCGCGGTCTGCATCGGCAAGGCCGCTGAAAACCCCGGTCTCGCCTCCGCCCGCGACCGCGATCCGCATGCCGCGCCGCGCGAGCACGACCGACGCTTCCCGCAGAGCGGCGAGATTCTTGTGCGGGACGCGGCTGCCGACGACCAGCGCGTACTCCCGCGCCTTCAGCCCGTGGCGTTGCAGTGCCGCGGGATCGGCGGCGACGCGCATCATATGGTCGGCTCCCTCGTAGACAACCGCGATGCGCGCCGGATCGAGACCGAGCCGCTCGGCGATGCGCGCGCGGGAGAAGGCGGACACCGTGGCGACCTCGACGCCGGTGCGCGCGAGGCAGCGCTGCAAGACCTTGTACCAGGAACGGAATCGGAATGAATAGGATTCCGGAGTATCGAACACCCCTGCATCGTGGATCACCACGACCTGGCGCCGTCCGCTCAGCACCGGGGCGGTGTTGCCCAGGCTGACCAGAACGCCGTCCCGCGCGGCATGCGGCAACTCGGCCTGTTCCCACAAGTGGCCGCGCAGCCGGCCGATCGCGCGCGTGCGCAGACGGCGGAATTGCGTGTCCGTCGCCCGGCTGGGAATCCGCCCCATACCGGCGGTGTCGCGCGCCGCCGCGCAGCGCAACTCGGCGCGCGGCGTCAGCACCTCGGTCTCCGGCCAGCTGTCCTGATCGATCAGCTTGTCGATCGCCGCGCTCACCTCCGCGGCGAAGCGCTGCACCCCGGTCACCGATTGGTACAGGAACCGACCATTGAGGAACACCTCCGCCGTCATCGGCCGATCGTCCGCTGCCGTCCATGCCGTGTCGTGCGCCCGACCGGTGGAAGGCGGGCCGCCCACGGCAAGACTATGCCGAACGAATCCAGCGCTTCACCTTGGCGAAACGGATGACGCCGGTTCCACGCCGCGCGCCTTGCCGCCTGCATAGGTATGGTAGCCGTCGTAGTAGCCGAGCGCGTGCGACATGCGTCCGCCCACGATCTGCGCGGTGCGCATGTTCACGCGCGTCATCACCGTTCCCATGACCCGTGCGCGGCTCTCGCGCAGGATCCGCACCGCGTCCTGAACCACGGCGCGCGGTGTCTTCTCCCAGCGCACCAGCATCAGGGTCGCGTCCGCCCGCGCCCCCAACACCAGCGCATCGGGCACCGGCAGCACGGGTGGCGTATCGAGGATCACGAGATCGTATCGTTCCCGGGCGGCAGCGAGCAGCGCCTCCATCCGGCGCGATGCGAGAAGCTCCTGCGGATCACCCTGCACCCAGCCCGCCGGCAGGACGTGCAGCTGTGACACCGGCTGGTGCAGGGCGGCATCCTCGCTGCCCAGCAACGTGCCGTTCAGCACTTGCGACAGCCCCGGGCCGGGCGGCAGACCGAACATGGCGGCGATGGACGGACGGCGGAAATCGCATTCCACCAGCATCACCCGCCACCCCGCGCGGGCGGCATTGCGGGCAAGGCGCGCGGCGAACACCGACTTGCCCTCGCGCGGCAGCGCGGAGGTCACCATGACCACCGTCGGGCGGGTCTCGCCCATCGCGCGGAACTGGCCGCGCAGCATGTCGAACGACGCCTCCAGCGTGATCGCCGGACGGCTGCGCTTCCATCTCGCCTCGTCACCCCGCACCCGACCGGCGCGCCCCCAGCGCGGCATCGCAGCCAGCATCGGCAGACCGACCGCGGTCTCCAATTCCTCGGGAACCCCGAAGCCGGGTCGCAAGCGCTCGATCACCACCGCCACCACGACGCCGAGAACCAGCGACAGCAGCGCCGACACGCCGAGCATCCGCATCATCTTCGGCGAGGAAGGTCCCAGCGGCGGCTCTGCTGCCGAGACCAGCGACGCGTCGGGTTCCTGGATGCCGGCAACGTTGGCCAGCTGCGTGGCCCGGGTCAGGAAACTCTCGTAGATCCCGCGCGTCGCGCGGGCCCTGGCCTGCAGCGCCTGAAGCCCGACCTCCGCCGAGTTCTCGTCGCTGACCGCCGCGCGCAACTGATCGAGCTGCGCCCGCAGGCTCTTCTCCTGGGCCCGCGCCGCCTGCACGGTGGTGCTCAGGCTGGCGGCGACGTTGGCCATTTCCTGCTGCAGTCTTGCCTGCAGCCGTGCGAACTGCGCCCGTGTCGCGACCAGCTCGGGGTTGTTGGCGCCCTGTGCCGTCTCCAGCTGCGCCTCGCGCCCGGACACCGCGGCGATCTGCGCCAGAAGCTGCGAGATCGATGCCGAGGACAGCACCTCGGGCAACGCCGCCGCGGGCAATGCGCCGCGCATCACCGCCTGGGCCTGCGCAAGCTGCCCTTCCTTCAACGCCCGTTCGCGTGATACGTCCGTGAGCTGCCGGCTGATCTCGTCGAGCTGCTGGCGGTTCGTCGTGGCCGTCCGCGTCAGCGTATTGCCGGTATCGGGCGGCTGCTCCTCCAGACCATGCTCCCGCCGATAGGCTTCCGCCGCGAGATCCGCCGCGCGCACCTGTTCGCTCAGCGTGCCGAGCTGCTCCTGGAACCAGTCATGCGCGCGCTGCATCGCGGCGAATTTTTCGTTGCGCTTGAAGTCGAGGAACTGCCTCGCCATGGCATTGGCGATATCGGCACTCAGCCTGGGATTGCCGGTGGTGACAGACACTCCGAGCACGCTGGAGCGGGTTTCGTTGGTGAATCCGATCTTTCCCTGCAGGATCGCCGCCACCAGCTGCTCCCGCTGATCCTGCCGCGGCGGGCCGACTTCGCCGGCGCCCAGGCTGGCCCAGTGACGCGCGCGGTCCAGCAGGCCGCGCAAGCCGCCGGCGCGGGAATGGAATTCCGGATTGTCGACAAGATCGAGCGAGCGCACCACGCCGAGCACGAGCCGATTTGAGCGCAGAATGTCGATCTGCGTCCGCACCAGGCTCGCGACATCGCCGGGATCGGGGGAAATTGCCTGCAGGTCGCTGACCTGGGTGCGTTGCGGCTCGATCAGGATCGTGGCGCTGGCCGTGTATTGTTTCGGCATCTGCTTCAGCTCGAAGGCCGTGCCGCCGACGCCAAGGACGAAGACGAGACCCAGCACCAGCAGATGGCGCCGCACGAGCGCGACCGCGCGACTGATCGGCACTCCGACCGGCTCCAGCGCCTGGACTCGCGGCAGAAGATAGGGATTGGTTGCAGCCGACTCGAATGGCGTCGGTCCAGCAGGTAGATGCTGCTCCATCATCTCACCGGTTCGGTAACGCATTTGGCTAAACGACACGCCACGCGGTTTCTGCGAGACTTTCGGGCCGGAGCCAGGCGGTCGCGGAGCAGACCGAAACGCAAGGGAGTGCGGGGATGGCCGGCAGGATCGAGATTGGCATCCCAACCGTCGGACGGGCCGCCGTCCTGTGCGGCACGCTGCGCGCGCTGTCGGCGCAGACCAGGCCGGCGGACCGGATCATCGTGTGCGGCGCGGCAGCGGATGATGTCGCCGGGGTTGCCGATATCTGCCCGCAGGCGACGGTCCTGATCACCCCGCCGGGCCTGCCGCGGCAGCGCAACGCCATCCTGGACGCGATCGCCGGCCGACCCGGCGGCGACGACATCATCGTCTTCTTCGACGACGACTTCCTTCCCGAGTCGGGATATCTCGCGGCGGTGGAGCGGCACATGGCGGCCGATCCGGATATCGTCGTCGCCACAGGCAACGTGTTGGCGGACGGCATCGGCGGCCCCGGCCTGACGGCCGACGAGGCGGCGACGATTTTGCGCCGGGCCCCAGCCGCCGGCGAGGGCGTACACCCCGCCTTCGCCAGCTACGGCTGCAACATGGCCTTGCGGCTGGCGCCGACACGTGTCCACGGCCTGCGCTTCGACGAGCGGCTGCCGCTCTATGGCTGGCAGGAGGATGTCGACTTTTCGCGCCGTCTCGGTCAGTTCGGACAGATTGTGCGGTTGGAAGCCGCGCGCGGCGTGCATCTGGGGGTGAAGTCCGGCCGAGGTTCCGGCGTGCGGCTCGGCTATTCGCAGGTGGCCAATCCGCTCTACCTGGCCGCGAAGCGGCGAGGCTATCCGCTGCGCCGCGCCATATCGCATCTGTCGTGCAACATCGCGATGAACCTGCTGCGCGCCGCATACCCGGAAACCTACATCGACCGACGCGGCCGGCTGCGCGGCAACCTCATCGCGCTCAAGGACCTGGCGAGCGGCCGCATGATGCCCGAGCGCGCCGCCGAGCTGTAGCTGCGTCGTCATTCAGCTGCGGCCATCGGTTGCCCGCCGAGCGGGAAGCGGGGCGCGAGCGCCGCGGCCCGGCGATACGCCGCCGCCGCCAGCTGGGCATAGCGCGCGGGGTCCGCCGCCAGCTCCCGCAAAGCCGCCGCTGCCGCATCGATATCCGGCTCCGCCCAGGTGCCGGCGCCGTAGACGCCCGAAGCGTCGCGTACCGGCACCAGCCGGTACGGAACCAGGACGCTGTCCGAGGCGGACATGAAGGTCAGGTTACCCGACCAGCCGGTGGCGACCACAGGCACCCCATGCGCCATCGCCTCGTTCAGCGGCAGGCCGTAGCCTTCGGCCCGATGGAGCGACAGCAGGACATCGGCGGAACGATAGAGCGCCTGCATCGCGGCGTCGTCGAGGCGGTCACGCAGCACCTGGACGTTGGGCGCGCGCAGGAAGCGGCTGTTCTCGGCCACGAACGCCGACAGTTCCGCCGCTTGGCCGCCGAGCTTGAGAAGCAGCCGCGCATCGGCCGAATCGCCGAAGGCCGCGTTGAACGCGGCCAGCGCCCCGGCCGGGTTCTTGCGTGCCCAACTGGACCGGCTGTCCGCCATTGCCAGCACCGTGAATGGCTCGCTCGGATTGCGCGCGCGGGGCGCGGGTGCGACCGGCACCGCGTGCGGCACCACGGTCAGCGGCCGCCGAACGAGACGGGCGAGGCTGTCGCGCGCGAACGTGCTCGGCGTCCAGATCTCGTCGAGCGGGGCATCGCAGCCGGCCCAGTCCAACGGCGGTTCCGGCAGTTCCCACGCCCAGTAGCCGATGCGCCAGGCGGCAGCGGCGGCAGGCAGGATGCCGCCGATGAGCTGCGCGGTCTGCGGACCGGCGGCATGCACGATGTATGTGGTCGCGGGATCGTGCCTGACGCGGAACAGGGGATTGCGCAGCGTCGGCGCCGCATCCAGCAATGAAACGTCAATTCCCTCGGCGGCGAAGGCGGAAGCCTGCCACCGGGCGCCGCTGGCGATTCCGTTCTCGCGCGCAAGAGCCGCGACGACGGCGACCCGCCTGAAATCGCGAGGACCCGAGCGACCGCGCAGCCTTACCCGGGTCAAGGCGGCGACCCCGGAGAGAACGGGACCCGCAAATGAGCGGCGCAATGCGTGGCCCAACATCGGAGCGCGAATCCTCTCGGCAGGTGCAGCGGAACCGACGCGACGGTCCATTGGCCGGAGAGGCAGGGTTTGCACCCTGCCTAAGAGGTCAAAGTTCCGAAAACCGCCCGAGTTCGACGCGGTCCCAGAACTTCTGCGCCTTGTAGGCAGCCTGGGTCCGGTTGGTCGCACCCATCTTGCGCATGATGTTCCGCACGTGGACTTTCACCGTGCTTTCGCTCATGCCCAGTTCGTGCGCGATGATTTTGTTCGCCTTGCCCTGCTGCAGATGCGACAGAACGGTCATCTGGCGTGCCGTCAGCCGCATTTGGCGCGATACGTCCGACGACGGAACGTGCCGCTCGGTGCGGCCGGTCAGAAGCATGTCGAGCGGCGCGAACGTGCCGCCCGCCTTCACGAAGCGTATGGCCGCGACCGCGACCGGAATTCCGGTGGTTCGGGTCGGGATGAGCCCGTGCGCACCGCTTTTCAGCGTGCGCCGGATCGTCTTGGGCTGGTGCGCATCTTCGGCGTCCGAGAGAACGATCAGGGGAACATCGGGGAATGTTTCTCGGATGGAGGCAATATTGTGCAGTATTACGGCGTCCGATGCTTCGGTCGCATGGGCATAGTAGATGATCGTGTCGAGCGCCGACGGCGCCCGCGCGATGCAATCCTGCAACGTCGCAAAGGCGGCAACCTTAAGCCGCGGACTGACAGCCGCGAACGCGCGGATGAGGCACTCCTGACTGAGCTGGTAACAGTCGATCAGCGCAACGCTCAGCTGGCCCGTGCCGTGCAGATCGTCGTGGCGGTCGTCCGCCTCCAATTGCATTCCGACCACCGCCATATTCTGGCCGTCGTGACCCAAGGACACGCCGTCCTGTTCGCGGACCTCCTTGGCCTGAGAATGCAACGCAGAAAGAGCGCTTTGAATTTCCGCAGACAAGAGGCAGCCTCCTATCTATCGCAGTCGCTATATGATTAGCCGACCGGAACGGCCGAGTGTGACAAATTTTGGACGGCAAGTCCGTCTTGAGAATGAGATTACTCTTTAATTTGGTTAGATGTCGAGTGTCCTTAAGGCTTATTACACACAGCTGTGCTAATGATACTTAAACAACCTGTGGTTGCTTCTATAAACCTCTGGAGCGCATCGCGAGAGTTCGGGCCGGAATAACCGGCTGATCAGTCAAGTTTTCAAGTTCGCACATCCTGCGCCGCAACTTGGACATGGCTCGCCGATCCCAAGGTGCA
>Ga0335069_10017119_pt1 | contig 10103 bp, 8 predicted proteins | sample Lox_Sample_11_FD_206714 | JGI IMG/M metagenome (GOLD analysis project Ga0335069, IMG submission 206714) | Soil microbial communities from Loxahatchee National Wildlife Refuge, Florida, United States - Lox_Sample_1.1 | ecosystem: Environmental > Terrestrial > Soil > Wetlands | place: USA: Florida...
TCGCCATCAGCCGTTCAGGGACAACGAGTGAAACGGTCAAAGCAGTCGAGAAATTTAAAGAGAAAGACTTGGGGGAAGTCACTGTTATCAGCAATTATGATGAGATACTTTCAGAGTTGGCCGATTTCTCTGTAGTGATCGATCAAGGACAAGAAGAATCCGTAGCGCAGACGCGTTCGTTCGCGTCGATGTTTGTGGCAGCGACCGCGTTTGCGTCGAGGGTGGCGGGACGAAATGATCTGCTCATCGCGATGCAAAAGTTACCTGAAGTGGGGGAGCGACTGATGAATCAATATGAATCTTTCGCGAAGCAAATTGGCGAGAATTTGAATTTTGATCGATTCTATTTTCTCGGTTCGGGGATTCGCTATGGGTTGGCTTGCGAAGCAAATCTCAAAATGAAAGAGATGACTCTCACACACAGCGAGCCTTTTCATTCTATGGAATTTCGTCATGGACCGATGAGTATGGTCAATGAGCACGCAGTGGTGGTGGGAATGTTATCAGAGCAGAATCGAATCTATGAAGCGAATGTGCTCGAAGAGATGAAGAAACTCGGGGGAACGGTGGCAAGCTTGGGTGAGTCGGACGCGGATGTTGTTTTCGAGTCGAAGATTCCAGAGAGCGTGCGCGGAGTTCTATATCTTCCTGTTTTGCAGTTGATGGCGTTTTATCGTTCGTTGGCCAAGGGACTTAACCCTGACCGCCCGAACAATTTGACGGCAGTGGTCCAATTAAATCTATAAGTCGATTTGAAAATCGCCTTATACAAAGGAGATGCGAAGATGAAAAACCGTTTGCCTGTCCTTGGGATCATTCTGAGTTTGCTGTTGGCGGCCTGTGGCGCGAAAGCTCCCGCTGCGAGTAGTGGCCCTGTCACCATCAGCATGATGATGTGGGGCGACCCTGCGGAGTTGGAAGTGTGGAATCAGATCGTCGCGGATTTCCATCAGGCGAATCCGAACATCACCGTGAAAGTGGATGTATCGGATTGGGACTCGTATTGGACGAAGCTGAAGACCATGCTCTCCGCTGGTACGCCGCCGGATGTGTTCGCGATGGATGCGCCTCTTTATCTGGACTATCAAAGCCGCGGCGTCTTGTTGAACCTTCAGCCATATCTCGATAAAAATCCAGACATGTTGAAAGGCGTTTATCCGCAAACTTTGGAAGCTTACAAGACTCCGGATGGCATGTACGGACTCCCGCGCGATTTCCAGACGATTGCATTGTTCTACAACAAAGATATGTTCGATGCTGCGGGCGTAGCCTACCCAACTGCAGATTGGACTTACGATGACCTGCGCGAGGCGGCCAAGAAGTTAACCAAAGTCGGGCCGGATGGCAAAGTCACGCAGTTCGGTTTCTATTCCGATTTGTGGGATATGGAATTGATCTGGAGTGAAGCGATCTGGGCTTATGGCGGCGATGTGATCAGCGCCGATCACACCAAAACTTTACTTGGCGAACCGAAAGCGCTCCAGGCCTGGCAGTTGTTCCACGACATGATGTTTGTCGATAAATCCTGGCCGACTTCCACCACGGCTGGTGAATACGGCGGCGATCCGTTCCTGGCAGGCGTCGCGGCGATGACGACGATCGGTCATTGGGCTGTGCCCGGTTACGCGGAGGCTAAATTCAAATGGGATGTCGCGCCTATGCCAACCGGTCCGAACGGAAAAGCGACCAGTGTCAACAGCGCGGGCTTTGTGATCGGAAAAGATTCCAAGAATCATGATGCAGCGTTTGAGTTCCTCAAGTACGTATTGAGCGAGCCTGCGCAGAAGCGATTGGCGGAGCTGGGCTTTGCCTGCCCGGTGCTTCAATCGGTGGCGGAGAGCGACGCCTTCCTCAAGCAGAAGACTCAGATTGATCAGAAAGTCTTCCTCGATTCTCTCGCCTTCGCACATATGAAACCAGTCTTCAAAGGTTATGATGAATGGTCGAGCGCGATCGGTGACGGCATGGCTCCGATCTGGACCGGCGATGCAGAATTGATCCCGACTTTGAATGCCTCAGTCGTTGCGGCGGACGAAGTGCTGGCGAAGAACAAATAAACTTTCCCCCTCATTCCCAACCTTTCCCCCGAAAGGGAAAGAGAGTCAATCCCCTCTCCCAACGGGAGAGGGGCAGGGATGAGGGCGCGGAGCAATCATGGAATACGGCCTCAAACCTCTCGGTCGCGAAAAGTTTTGGTTGTGGGTCTTGCTCGCGCCTACATTTATCGGCTTGCTCTTCGGCGCGCTGGGCTCGGTCATTGCGACGGTGTTATTGAGTTTTGCCAATTGGGATTTGCTTACGCCTCCCACTTGGGCAGGCCCGGCCAATTACATCAATCTCTTCAAAGATGAAAAATTGATGTTGTCTTTGACCAACACCATCAAGTTCACAGCGATGTACGTGCCCGGCGTGGTAATCATTTCCCTGCTGGTGGCGGTGATGTTGAATCGAAAAATCCGCGGCGTGGGTTTGTTCCGTACCGCTTATTTTCTCCCCGCCGTGACTTCAGCGGTTGCCACCGCGCTGGTCTGGAACATGATCTATGGACAAGACACCGGCATCTTGAATTTCATCCTCGAACGGCTGGGACTTCAATCAGTCTGCTGGCTCTGCACGGATCATGCCATGCTCTCCGTGGTCATTGTCAATGTTTGGGGTGCCATTGGCGAAGGGATGATCATCTTTTTGGCAGGACTAACTGCCATCCCGCGCGAATATTATGAAGCTGCCGAAATCGACGGCGCCAGCAGCACGCATCAATTCTTTCGTATCACAGTTCCTCTGATTACGCCGAGCATTTTCTTCCAAACCTTGATGTCCACCATCTATGCGTTCCAAGCCTATGACTACATTTATATGCTCACGCGTCGCAGTCAGGGCGATAGCTCTGTGCCAGTGGTCGTGTTTTCCATTTATCGAAATGCTTGGAACTTTTTCAATTACGGTGGCGCCAGCGCGCAAGCCATCGAGTTGACTGTCATCGTAGCGGCGCTGATGGCCTTTTATTTTTGGCTCGAACGCCGTTACGTGGTTTATGAATGAGGCCGATCATGACCAAACAAACTCAAAAACTCATTCTTGACTTGATCACATACGCGTTGCTTCTGGCTGGAGCCATTTCGATGGTCGGCCCATTTCTGTGGATGGTCTCCACCTCGTTCAAACTGCCCGGCGACCAATTCACCAAAACCCTCATCCCACCGACCTTCACACTCGATAACTTCCGCGAATTATTTTCGGTCGATATCAATTTTCCGCTTCTGTTTTGGAACAGCGCTTATATTTCCGTTCTCATTACCATCGGCCAATTGCTCACTTGCGCGATGGCAGCCTTTTGTTTCGCCGTCGTCAAATTCAAAGGACGCGAGGCGCTCTTCACCGCGCTGCTGCTGACCATGTTGATTCCTCCGCAAGTCACGCTCATTCCGGACTTTATCATTTTCAAATATTTGCACTTGATCGGGACCAGCATTCCGCTCTGGCTGCCCGCGTTTTGGGGAGGCGCCTTCGGGACGTTTCTCCTCCGCCAATATTTCCTCACGATCCCGCGTGACCTCGTGGATGCAGCGCGCGTGGACGGCGCTTCGCTGCTCCAGATCTTCTGGAAAATTTATATGCCCCTGGCCAAACCGGCTCTGGCGGCGCTGGCGATCTTCACTTTTAAAGATGCATGGAATGACCTGTTGCATCCGCTGGTTTACATGCCATCTGTGCCGAACACCATGCTGACCGTTGGCCTGGCATTCTTCCAAACGCAGATGACCCACGGCGGCAAGTTCACCGTGTTGATGGCCGGCGCGTTGATCAGCATCCTGCCGCTCTTGATCGTATTCTTCCTGGCACAAAAGCAATTCATCGAAGGCATTTCGTTGAGCGGCGTGAAACGATAATTCTCACTTGTAACTTGATACTTGAATCCTGACACGGGAGCACTTACATGACCAAAATCACTTTCATTGGTGCAGGCAGTACCGTCTTCGCCAAGAACCTTCTCGGCGATATTCTTTCTTTTCCCGAGCTTGCCAACTCCACCATCAGCCTGATGGACATTGACCCCGTCCGTTTGCAGACGACTGAGATTGTCGCACACAAAATGGCCGAATTCTTCGGAGCCAAGCCGAAGATCGAAGCGACGCTGGATCGTCGTCGAGCCCTCGACGGCGCGGACTATGCCATCAGCATGTTTCAGGTCGGCGGCTATAAACCCAGCACGGTCATTGATTTCGAGATTCCGAAGAAATACGGCATTCGTCAAACGATCGCCGACACGCTCGGTATCGGCGGCATCATGCGCGGCCTGCGCACCATTCCGGTGTTCCTCGATATCTGCAAAGACATGGAGGAACTCTGCCCGGATGTGATGTTCCTGCAATATGTCAACCCGATGGCGATGAATACCTGGGCCATCAACCGCGCCAGCAAGATCAAAACGGTGGGCTTATGTCACAGCGTGCAGGGCACCGCAGAAGTCCTGGCACAGGATATCGGCGTGCCATATCACGAGATCAATTATGTCTGCGCGGGTATCAATCACATGGCGTTCTATCTCAAGTTCGAACGCGATGGCGAAGATTTGTATCCGAAGATTCGACGGATGGCGGAAGCGAAAACCTATGCGCGCGGATATCGCGATCTCGCCAATCACGTCCGCTATGAGGTGCTGCGCCGCACGGGATATTTCGTCACCGAGTCGAGCGAGCACTTCAGCGAATATGTGCCGTGGTTCATCAAACGTGATCGGCCTGATCTCATCGAGCAGTACGAGATTCCGCTTGACGAATACATCACGCGCTGCGAACTCCAAATTGCGGAATGGGAAAAAGATAAAGCCGCACTTGAACGCGGCGAACTCGATGAGCAGCGTTACGAGCGCAGTCAGGAGTACGGTTCGCTCATCATCCATTCGATGGAAACCGGCACGCCGCGCGTGGTCTATGGCAATGTCGCCAACAACGGCCTCATCGATAATCTGCCACAAGGTTGTTGTGTCGAAGTTCCCTGTCTCGTCGATAAAAATGGAATTCAACCGACCAAAATCGGCGTGATGCCTCCGCATCTCGCCGCGCTTCAGCAAACCAACATCAATGTGCAATCGCTGGTCGTTGAGGCCGCGCTTACTCGCAAGCGTGAACACATCTATCACGCGGCCATGCTCGATCCGCACACAGCCGCCGAACTCAGCCTCGATCAAATCTGGTCGCTGGTCGATGAACTCATCGAGGCGCATGGCGAGATGCTGCCCGAATATCAATGAGATATGCGGCGCTTCTCTATATCTTTTTTCTTTCCTCTTTTCTTCTCGGATGTGAACCCGCTTCATCCTCACCCAAACCTGCTCCCGTTCCGAAAGCGACTCCGACTCCGATGACTCCTCGATTTGCATCCTCTTGGTGGCATCCCACTGTGGGACTCACCTGGCAATGGCAAATTGGCAACAATAACATTGATACAGCTGTCGAGGCCGATGTTTATGACATTGATTTGTACGTAGATCAATCTGTCATTGATGAACTCCACGCCAAAGGACGCAAAGTCATCTGCTACATCAGCGTTGGCTCATGGGAAAACTGGCGGCCCGATAAAGATCAATTTCCTCCCGCAGTTTTGGGAAAGGATTATGAAGGCTGGCCGGGAGAAAAATGGTTGGACATTCGTCAGATCGATAAGCTCGCGCCGGTCATGCTGGCTCGCCTCGATCTATGCCAAACTAAAGGCTTCGACGCGCTCGAGCCGGATAATATGGAAATCCATACCAACGATACAGGCTTTCCGCTCACTTACGACGACCAGTTGAAATATGCTCTCTGGCTTGCGGATGAAGCGCATCAGCGCGGGCTTGCCATTGGACAGAAGAACGCCTCCGATCAAGTTGCAGATCTTGTAAATGTATATGACTTTGCCATCACCGAAGATTACTTCTATTACGGCAATGTTGAAAGCATGTTGCCGTATATCAAAGCAGGCAAGCCAGTCTTCGCTGCTGAATACACGGACTTGTCCGGAGATTTCTCTGCCTTTTATAAACAATCCAAACAACTGAACTTCAGCACCATCCTCAAACATCGCGGCCTCGACGCGTGGATTCAAACTTGCCCTTAATTCCTCTTTCCCAATGGGAGAGTAGGAGTGAGTGCTAAACCTGGAACCTGGCACATGAAACCAATTACCATCGGCAAACTGCGCGGCTTGCAACAAATCTCATCGGAGCATGGCACGTTCACGGCGCTTGCACTCGATCATCGACAGAATCTCCGTAAAGCGAATCCTGCTTTCGCGGATGATGCTCAACTTTCCTGTTTTAAACTCGATGTAACCTCCGTGCTCGCCTCTGAAGCCACGGCTGTTTTGCTTGATCCCGAAGTCTCTGCCGCGCAAGCCATCGTAGCAGGGGTCATCCCAAACAACGTCGGCTTGGTGGTGGCCGTCGAATCAACCGGCTACACCGGTGACGCCATCGCCCGGCACGCCCAGATCATTCCCGGCTGGAGTGTGGAAAAAGCCAAGCGGATGGGCGCCAGCGCGGTCAAGCTGTTGGTTTACTATCATCCCGATTCGCCCACGGCAGATGAGATCGAAAACTTCACTGCAAGGATTGCAGAAGATTGCATCAAGCACGATCTGGTCCTCATGCTCGAGCCTTTATCGTATTCATTGGATGAAAATAAAAAACTCTCCTCTGACGAAAAACGTTATGTAGTGGTTGAAACCGCGAGAAGATTGACGCCACTTAATGCAGATATTCTCAAAGCAGAATTTCCTCTTGATGTGAACGAAATTGACGAATCCAAATGGCTGGCCGCTTGCAAGGAAATTTCTTCTGTATCTGTCGTGCCATGGATTCTTCTTTCCGCCGCGGTGGAGTATGATGTTTTCTTAAGACAAGTCACCGTTGCCTGTAACGCGGGCGCCAGCGGAATCGCTGTCGGGCGCGCGGTGTGGAAGGAAGCAGTCACGATGAGCGCGGAAGAACGCAAAAACTTTTTGATGACTACTGCCAAATCTCGTCTCTCGCGACTGACTTCATTGTGTCGCGCGCTGGCCAAGCCCTACACTGATTTCTATCAAGCCAGCGCACCGTTCGATTGGTACAAAACCTACTAATGTTCCATATCCTCGTTGCTGGCGAGCTCAACCCCGATCTCATTCTCACAGGCGATGTCACGCCTGAGTTTGGTCAAGTTGAAAAACTGGTTGACTCGGCTTCGCTCAACATTGGTTCATCGTCCGCGATATTTGCGTGCGGCGCGGCGCGGCTTGGACTCAATGTCGCGTTCATTGGCGTTTGCGGCGACGATGTCTTTGGTCACTTCATGCTCGATGAAATGCGCAAGCGAAATGTGGATGTCAGCAACGTGGTCGTTCGCTCTGAAGGACAGACCGGACTCAGTGTGATTTTGAATCATCAATCGGATAGAGCGATTCTGACTCACTCGGGCTTGGTCGCCGAACTACGGGCCTCAGACATCTCTGATGAGTTATTGATGCAATCCAAACATTTGCACGTTGCATCATATTTCCTGCAAACTAAACTTCAACCTGACCTGCCGAGTCTGTTTCGTCGCGCTCATACATTTGGATTAACTACGTCGCTCGATACCAATTACGATCCGTCCGAACAATGGATTGGATTCGATGAATTGCTTTCGGTAACAAATGTATTTCTGCCAAATGAAAGAGAAGCATTGTCGCTATCCGACGCGGAAAATGCCGATGAAGCGGCCAGCAGGCTTGGGTCCAGGGTGGAAGCGCTGGCGATCAAATTGGGCGCGGATGGAGCTTTGGGAATCCACAAAAGCGAGAGAGTCCGAGTCGCTTCCATTCCTGTAAAAGTGATTGATACGATTGGGGCAGGCGACTCATTCGATGCTGGATTCTTATATGGTTATTTGAATCATTGGGAACTTGAAAAGTCTTTGCGCCTGGGTTGTGTGTGTGGAGCTTTATCCACCCAACAAGCAGGCGGCACAGACGGACAACCCACGCTCGAAGAAGCAACGATAGATAAGCGGTATAGACAGCAATAGTGATTCGTATTGAGTGAACTCTGTTATCGAAAGATAATCGCGTTGTACTGGGGAAAAGTCAGACAAATGTCACTTGAATCCGATTGTGATGCATGATACAAAATGAATGTCAGACGACTATCATCCAACAAATCGACTCACTATGCAAATCGTCCAGTCAAGAACGGTTGCCAATCAGGTTGACGAGATCCTCCTTAGGCGGATTCGGGATGGTTCATATCCGGCTGGTAGCCGTATGCCGTCTGAGAGTGAGTTGTCTGAGGAACTGGGGGTAAGCCGGGCCACGATACGGACAGCGCTTGCCAAGTTGGCAGTCAATGGTCTTATCATTCGCAAACAGGGAAACGGTACATATGTAAATGCGCGCGTCCGCGAAGTCAATGCTCACTCAGGAAATCTGTGGGATCTTGTGCAGTTAATTGAGAGCAATGGTTTCAAGCCATCCATCCAGTCACTTTCCATCGAGCATAGGCCCGCTACCGAAAAAGAAGCATTGGCTCTGGCTGTGGAAGCCGGAGAGGAAATGCTTTTCCTGCGCAGGTTGTTTTTTGCCGATCAGCATCCGGTGATTTTGTCGAATAACGTTGTTCCTTTTTCTCTGGTACGCGAGCCTGTACAAAGTATTGATGGGGAACTGCATATTCGTGAGATCTTATATAGATATTGTCATCAGAAGATAGCCTTTGCCATTACTGATATTCGTTCCGTGAAAATGATATCGGAAGCGCGGGAATTTTTAGGCGGCGAGGCAGATAACACCTTATTACAATTACAAGTTGTGTTCTATGGGAAAGATAATTTGCCTCTTGCGCAAGGCATTAATTATTTTGACGATTCGATCTTGCGCCTAAGCTTGGTGCAAGCATGGAGTTAATTCGCATCCGCTTTGTGGATTAAAACATGCGATTGACAAAAGCTTTAAGAATTACTCCTCTGCTATTACTGTTGTGACGGGTAAATCGACTTAATCTTATAAGTTACAACATTTCAGAATTTCTTCGGAGAATAAGCTATGCCAGCTAAAAAAGCTGCCAGTGATTCAGCTCCCCTCCACCGCACGGGGTTTGATTGGGGGAATGTTGTGCTCCACATATTGTTGCCACTTGCAGGCGTTCTGGTAGCCCTGTTGATCGGCGCGATCATGCTGGTTATTCTCAAGGTTGACCCAATCTCTGCTTATGGCGCACTGATCAATGGCGCTGTAGGGAGTGTCTCGGGGATTACCCAATCATTAGTTAAAGCTACTCCTTTACTGTTAGTTGGGTTGGGGATTTGTATTGCGTTCAGAGCCAACGTGATCAATATCGGTGGAGAAGGTCAGATCATCGTTGGTGCCATCATGGCCACATGGTTTCCATTAACGTTTAGTACGTGGCCGGGCTGGTTGCTCATTCCGGTTACTCTGATTCTGGGTTTTCTAGCAGGGGCCGCTTGGGGGTTTGTTCCGGGTATTTTGAAAGCGCGCTTGCATGTTAATGAAATTTTGAGCACGATCATGATGAATTCGATTGCCCAGCAGTTGATGTACTTACTCATTCGCGGCCCGCTGATGGATCCGGCTGGTGTCGCTGCCGGAACTTTTCTCGCTCAATCGGCGCGGCTTCCTCAACAAGTCTGGTTGCCGCGTTTGATCCCACAGACCTTGTTGCACGCTGGAGCGATTCTGGCAGTTTTGCTGGCTATCGTGGTGTATTTCTTTTTATGGCGCACTACCCTTGGATATCGTATCCGGTCGGTGGGATTGAACCCTGATGCCTCACGTTACGCGGGGATTAACGTTCCGTTTTATCAGGCGCTTTCGATGACACTGGCAGGAGGCTTTGCTGGCTTGGCGGGCGTCATCGAAGTAATTGGCGTACAGCATCGTTTGTTGGACGGCATCACCAGCGGTTACGGCTTTACCGGGATTGTTGCCGCCTTGTTAGGTAGCCTGCATCCTCTGGGCTTGATTCCCGCTTCGATTCTATTTGGCGGTTTGCTGGTGGGCGCGAATGAAATGCAGCGTACGGTGCAGGTGCCATCTTCCTTGATCAGCGCCATTCTCGGTTTGGTGGTGCTGTTTGTGTCCGGATCGGCGAT
>Ga0335069_10017122_pt1 | contig 10102 bp, 15 predicted proteins | sample Lox_Sample_11_FD_206714 | JGI IMG/M metagenome (GOLD analysis project Ga0335069, IMG submission 206714) | Soil microbial communities from Loxahatchee National Wildlife Refuge, Florida, United States - Lox_Sample_1.1 | ecosystem: Environmental > Terrestrial > Soil > Wetlands | place: USA...
ATAGTTGTGCTATTTTCATTGTCAGTTGCTTCACTAAAGATAAAATTTTGTTTTATATAATCTAGATTAATTAGTTTGTGACCGATGGGTAAATATATATTCATTCAAATTCTCTCCGTTTTATTGAATCAGTTAAGTTATAAAGTTTTTTCTTTTTAGCGAACATTAGTTCTGTAAAGTAGGTGAATGCATCATATTCTAATGTAATTTTGTGCAGTTCGTTTAAAACATTTTCAATTACATTAATGTCGCGTTCTAATCTGTTACAACACATGCTAATCAAATCGTTTTCTATTGTATTTATCATATCTTTTTTCCCTTCATATTATTATCAAATACCTAAAAATTCTTTTCTTTTTTCTCTTGAGATGGAATGGATTATATAGCTTATAAGTAAATTAGATGTCGTTTTTTCAAGAACCAGAAAAAATGAATGCAGTGGCTGACTACAAGCGCAACCTAATTTATTTTCTCTTATAAATTGTAAATGTGTCTTTTCATTTCTAAAAAAGTCTTCCATTCCCCGAATTATATAGTCTGGCATTTCATTTTTTTTTAAAAATGATAATAATAATTCTTGAGGTTCTTTTTTTCGTCCTGCTTGAAAAAAATAATTTTCCCACGAATTACATTCTATCCAATACCAATCATCGGTTGGGTCTGGAGCATTAAATATACTCATTTAGTTTTCTTCCTATTTAGTGCAATTAGCTAATAAATTTTGCATGATGGTTTCACATTTGTTTATGTGATTAACGGCCATAATGTAAATATCATTATCATAGCTGCTTGGCTTTGCGTTTATAAAATCAATTAGTTCTTCGCATTCATTCACTTCTTTAGCTAAGCGCATTAAGACCAAAAGATTATAAGAAGCATTTTTAATAATTTGGTAGGAATGTCCTATATAAGTAAAGTTTTTCATTTTATTGTTCTCCGGTTTATTTTTATAAAGTTACAGGATTTTGTTGAACAGAAATTGTGTAACCCATTTCTTTTATTAAATTAATTTTTTCTTGAGTTAAAGTTTTTGTTCCAGCCAGATTTGCAAAAAATAATGATTCTTTGCATGCGGGATATATTTTTTGTTCGCCATAAACGTTTTTTAATTGTACTGTTATTGTTTTCATTTTCATTGTTTCCATTTGTGGTTTTGATAATTGAAGTATGGCATCGAAAGCTTACGATGTCAAATATATTTTTAAAATAAATCAAATATTTTTGATGAAAGTTTTGAATCATTAATTATTATTGATGAAAAATATTGATTAATATTATTCTGTAGGTTATATTGCCTGTTAATAGTTCAATTCTTTATTTAATGAGAAATATTATGGCTAAATTGAATGCAGCAGCTCGAAAAAAAATACCTACTGAAAAATTTGGTTTGCCAAAAGAGCGCAAATATCCTATGCCAGATAAATCGCATGCTGTAAATGCGAAGGCAAGAGCTACTCAGATGGTCAAAAAAGGAAAATTGAGTCCCGCAGAAAAGTCAAAAATAGATGCAAAAGCTAATAAAATTTTGCACAAAAAGAAGTCTTCTTCATTATAAATGTATAAAGAAAATACAATATGAGATTAAGAAAATTTTTATTGTTTTTAAGACACCACGGAATGTTACCACCTGCGTCTAATATTCGTATTACTACGAATGGGGATGTACGTGTAACAGCAGACGGAAACATTCGAAGTTGTTATTAAAAAATTGAGGATTTTATGCCATCACAACAAGAATATTTGGTTGGTATCGTAGAAGGTAAAAATACTACAGCTACTATATTGGCCTCACAAGATTTATCAACCCCGATTGAAACTTATGGAGCATCAATTACAGCTTTATGTTTTCCAGATACGTTTACAGGTTCTAGCATAACATTCAAAGTTTCGCCGGATGGAATAAATTATTACAATTTAATTGATGGTTCTACTGGATTGCCCTATACACTTTTAATTCCATCCACTGCTTTTGCAGCAGTTCCGGTTGATTTGACATTTTTAGTTGGATTTAGATGGGTAATATTGCATTCAGGTAGTGCGCAAGGCAGCGATACCATAATTAAGGTTCAAATGGTTCCAATTATTAATAAGGATTGGAATTAATGACAAAAAAATCAATATTTAAGTGCAAGCAATCTGATCTTACTCCAGAAGAAGAAGTTGCAATATTGTACGAAAATTTTGGTGAAGATTCGTATTATCCAGAACATTTGCGTACCGCAACATTGCAACAAAGAATTTTTGCTTATTATGCTGTTCGTTCAGAAACATTTGTTGATGCAATGCGAAAAGTAATGTTAGTTAGTGAAAAGAAAACAAAAGATAGCCAACTTTATCACACTGCACATTTTTTTAAAAAAGCACAGATTGTTCAAGATTTAATTCAATTTGAAAAAAAACAATTGTTAACTGAGATACGTTGTAAAACCGCCAGATTTGCTGATGAAGCTATTGATGCATTAAGGGGCGTCTTGACATGCAAGAGCGCTATTGGACGCGTACAGGCAGCTATAGCGTTATTAGATGTTGCTGGAGTTAGAGACGATCCAGAAGTTCAAAAGCAATTGGAAGATAAACCACTTTCATTGCTCCCACATGATAAAAGAATGGAAATAATTAGAAACTTTAACACTGATGATAATACCAAGTGAGCAGGAGTTAATTATTGCAGCCCAAGACAGCTTATTGTCTTTTACAATCATGACTCATCATGATTATGCAGTAAATTGGCACCATAGATTAATTGCATCCAAATTAATGGATGTAATGAAGGGTAAAATTAAGAGATTAATTATCTCAATACCACCACGGCATGGCAAAACCGAATTAGTAAGTATTCGTTTTCCTGCATGGTATTTAGGTAATTTACCTCGCTCTAATATTGTAGCTGCTACTTATAATGGAGATTTTGCGACAGATAATTCGCGTAAAGTACGTGACATTATTGGAAGTGATTTATACAGAGAGGTTTTTGCTATTTCGCTTTCTAAAAGTGCAAAAGCTGCCGGTAAATTTTACACAGATAAAAATGGATATTATTATTCTGTTGGCATAGGTGGCGGATTAACTGGCCGTGGAGCGGATTTATTAATTATTGATGACCCGCACAAAGACAGAGCTGAAGCAGAGAGTGAAATTAAGCGTAAGCGTGTTTGGGAATGGTTTACTTCAACGGCTTATACGCGGTTAGAAAAAAATGCTGCTGTAATTGTTGTAATGACGAGATGGCACGAAGACGATTTAGTAGGCAAGTTATTAGCCCAAGAAGAAAAATGGGAATATTTATGTTTACCGGCAATTGCTGAAGAAACAGATAAATACCGCCAAGAAGGCGAACCATTGTGGCCAGATAAATATAATCTTGAAGCGTTAGATAATATTAAATCAACGCTTACACAGGAAACAGGAAGTGCTAAAGATTGGGCTAGTTTGTATCAACAAAAACCAGCTCCAGATGATGGAAATATTTTTAAGGCCGATAGCTGGCGTTTTTATACAGAATTGCCAAAGCCGGTTTTGATTGTGCAATCATGGGATACGGCATTCAAGACAAAAGATACGAACGATTTTAATGTTTGTACAACATGGGCAGTTTGTAATGATGGTTATTATTTATTGGACATATGGAAAAAACGCGCTGAATTTCCAGAAGTAAAAAGAATATTAATGGAATTAGCTGAACAATATAATCCTGGCGCAATTTTGGTTGAAGATAAAGCGAGCGGTCAAAGCGTTATTCAAGAAATGCGAACTACTAGATTGCCGATAATCCCCATAAGGCCAGATGTAGATAAGATTTCGAGAGCGGTTGCAGCAACCCCATTAATCGCTTCTGGACGTGTTTATTTGCCATCCGGCAAGGGATGGGTAAATGATTACATTACATCATTAGCTTATTTTCCCAATGGGAAGCATGATGATGATGTAGATAGTACTACACAATTTTTAAACTGGACTAAAACTTTACAAATAAAGAAAGAAAAAAGTAAATTTAGTCTTAGCAGATAGGTCAATATGGCGACAAAATCGATTGATTTAGGAGTAATGTACGATACAGGAAACCGCGGAATCCCTTCTGAAGTTGGTGGGGAACGGACTATCGATCCTTATTTTACTATTAATCCGGATAGAGTTAGTCGTGAAATAAGATTATGCAATCTGCAAAAATATTTGGATGGTTCTATTTATAACAATTTGAGATATGCATTTTCAAAAGATTATGAATATTCTCGTTATATTCCAATGGCAATGCGTCGACCGTCGGTCACTTATAGGATGTGTCAAATAATTGTTGATAATAGTGTTTCGCTTGTTTTTGGTGAAAGCCGGTTTCCAAAGATTTCTGTAGCAGATGATAAAGCCACAGAAGAAATACTACTTAAATTAGTGAAAGAATGTCATTTAGATACTTGTATGTTAGAAGCAGCAACAAAAGGAAGTGTTGGAAGTGCAGCAATTTTAGTTAAATTTGATAATTATTGCGCATGTGTGCAGGTATTAAATACACACAATTTAGAACCAATATTTGAAAATAATGAAATGTGCGCTTTAAAAAGTTTGCGTCGTAAACTTCAAGTTAAAGGTGAAGTTTTGATAGCTAAAGGGCATACGGATATTGAGAGTGATAAAGATTATTTGTTAATTCAAGAATGGACAAAAGAACAGGAAATCCATTATTTACCATTGCGTGTAGATAAAATTAAAAATCCTAAAGATGTCCAATTAACAAAAGATAATCAAAGGACTATTACTCATGGGTTAGGATTTGTGCCAATTGTTTGGATTAAAAATATTAATTGCAATTCGGACAGTATAGATGGGGCTTGTACATTTGAAGCGGCAATAGGTTCGCAAATTGAAATTGATTATCAATTATCACAAGCAGGACGCGCACTTAAATATTCAGGTGACCCATTATTAATTATTAAACATGGAACTAGTTTCATATCTGATATTGATGCGTCTAGTTCAGGCATGCCAGTAACAATGGAAGATTATAATGCTGAGCAAGCACAAATTGTAAGAAGTGCTGGTAATGCATTAGAACTAGATGCAGAAGGCGAAGCAAAACTATTAGAAATTTCTGGTGATGCTGCAAAAGCCGTTTTGGAATATGTAAAAGAAATACGTAAATACGCTTTAGAAAGTGTTCATGGTAATAGAGCTGACCCAGATAAATTGCACATAGGCCAATCGGGTAAAGCATTAGAAATATTAAATCAACCTTTGATTTGGTTAGCAGAAAAATTACGTTACACATATGGAAATATTGGATTAATTAATGTTTTGAAAATGATAATTAAAGGTTCAAAAAAATATCCAATTGTCATAGATAATGAACGTCTTAATTTAAAAGAAGATTTGAGAATAAGTTTAGTTTGGGAAGATTTTTATAATGAAACTACTCAAGAAAAACAACAAAAAGCAAATACATTAAAAACATATAAAGATGCGGGACTTATTAGCACTATCACGGCAACGCGTGCTATCGCTAATGAGTTCTCAATTGAAAGCGTAGAAGATGAAATGAAGCAAATTGAAACTGAAAAGCAGCAACAGCTTGCACAACAAGCTTCTGCGGGTTCACAAGAGAAATTCATTCAAACAGAGAACATTTAATTAATACGAGGTGACGCATGTCTGAAGACATCAATAATCAAGTATCTGAAGATACAAAAGCTCAAGTTAATACGGCTTCTACTGTCAACATGCAAAAGAACGCGCCTGATGGTGCTATGCCTGTGCATGATGAAAAATATGAAGAGATTAGAAAGTTACGTGCTGAATTAAAAACTAGACGTCTTGAATCGGAAGAAATGAAAGAAATACTTACTAGTTTACGAAATGAAATTGAAAGTGTTAAAGCCGTTCCAAGAAACAATGATGTGCATGTTATTAAAGATGCATTAATTAATGCGGAGCTAAGAAATCTGCTTAATTCTTATAATCCACATGACGCTGATGTTGTTAAAAAAATGATTGACTTTTCTAAGGTTGAAATAGGAGTCAATGGCGTAAATGGATTACAAGATCAACTTGATAATCTTTTGGCAACCAAATCTTTTTTGTTTCAGCCAAAGCAGTCAAGTAATTTTGAAAATTACAGTATTAATAAGGATGGCGTAAAAGTCGATCCTATGAAATTGAGTGCTAAGGAAGCTAAAAGATTTTGGAAAAATCTTGACAAAATGAATTAAACATGAGGTGAAATTATGTCTTTTGATTTCGGCGGTCAAATCGGTTACGCCCAACAACAGAACTGGTTAAAAAAAGCGTTTGAAAGTCAATTATTGGCTCAATTAGGTTATTTGGATGTAGCGACACAAATTGTTTTCCCTAATAAAATAGGTCAAACATTTACATTTACGCGTCCTTCTCCATTCGTTCCTACTACTACTCCTTTGAATCCTGCTACTGTAGGATCAAACTTAAACAATGGTATGACTCCTCAATATTTCAATGTTGAGCAATATGTTATGCAATTGTTAACTTATGCATCATTAGCTAGCACCGATATCGTGGCTGAAAAAGTATTGATTGCATCTGAATATTTACAAAATGCAGAAAATTTAGGCCAACAATCTCGACAATCATTAGATTGGTTAGCGCGTAATACGCTATTGCAAGCATATACAGGCGGTCAAAGTTATGTAACAACTACTCTTGGCGCGCCAGGCACAACTATTCATGTAGATAACGTAGTTGGATTTGAAAATGTATTTGTTAATGCACAATTAGTTCCGGTTTCTCCAACTAATACTTTACCAGGAGTACAAGTTGGAAACAATTTATATACATTGGTTGGTACTACCAGGGATGGCAGTAATACTTCGCAATTTGCCGCTTATGGAGCATGGTCAGGTAATTTGGTATTTTCTACCAACGTTACTGTGCTAGATGGTACTGAATGGAATTCAGTAATTTCTCCAGTTTCTACCCCTGTTATTCGACCCGCTGGTAAAACTGCGTCTGTTGATTTAGTTGCTGGTGATTATTTGACAGCAAACATGGTTATTGATGCTGTTACTCAATTGAGAAAAAACGCAATTAAAAATGCAAATGATTTCAATGGATATGTATTAATAGCTTCACCAGATGCCATTGATCAATTGATGAAAGACCCTACTGTATTACAATTATATAGAACTCGTATGTTTTCTAATGAATTGTATAGTGAAGTTGAATTAGGGCATGCATTGGGATGTGATATTGTTATTACGCAAGATGCGTTAATTAATAATATTTTTACATTAGGCGCGCCTACTTCTACATTGCCAACTACTCAAGCAATTGTGTGCGGCAGAGAGTGTTTAATTAAAGGTGACTTTGATATTAATCCGTATGAAAAAGAATTCCAATTAAATCGTATTGGACAAACACTTTATCATTATCAATTTTCAGAATTTAATATTGCACATATTAGCCGTGCGCCAATTGATGCATTAGGACGATATGTTGCGCAAACTTGGGAATGGATTGGTGGGTTTGTTGCACCGACTGATAGTACTATCACGTCAGCAATTATCCCAACTGCTACTAATTCATATTACAAGCGAGCTACAGTATTAGAATTTTCATTGAAATAATACTAATGGGCGTTTGGAATTTTCTGAACGCCCACTTATACCGGAAAAATAAAAATGAAAAAAAATAAAAAAATAGAAAATGAAATGGAAAATGATATTTATTTAGTTGCTATACAAACTGTTGATTTTGTAGATGAGTTAGAAAATGGACTATCGTTTAAATTACATTTGCGTTATGGGGATGTAATAAAGAAACCTAGAATTATTAATAATATCTTAAAGTCTTCTTTAAGAAATAAATTTGAGGTGATTGAATGCCCGCGTACGTGTTAACAGAAACACAGAAGATGCAAATAAGAAAATTTTGCGGCTATACCAATTGGGGAGAACAACCTAATGCTGGTATGGGTTGGCGAGCATGGGAGACTAATGCATATTTAGAACAAAAAATGAATGCGTTAACTCCAGAAGAAGGCGATAGAGTTGTAAATTTGTATATACCGAATTGTTTAGCAATGGAAACAAATATACAAAATGTAAGCCAATTATTATTGGTAGATACAGCGGCTGTTTTTATAAGAAACAAATTACAATTAAAAGAAAATATTCAACTTTATAATTATTGGCGTTTGCAATTATGCCAATTTTTAGGTATTGGACCAGGCGAATTCTTTGGTGGCAGTCGTAATTCACGAATGGTAGTTTAATGCAAAATTTAAATGTATATGGAATTATTCAAGACACGATTTATCTTGGATATAACGTGAGTGCCAATGTTATTGGCAAGCCATATAATTTATATCGTTCTGCAACAGCTATTAATCCATTGGTTAATTATGATTTTACAACAAATTTAAGTGCTAGTTTTAATGTATCTTGGGATTATAAAAAAGCAAATAAATATGGAAATGCAGTTTATCAAGCATTAGTAGATGGAAGACAAACAAGGATTTGGGATATTTTACAAATAAGTTCGAGTTTAGTATTAAATGTAACAACGAATGTGATAACAATTACAGGAACACCGTCACCATATTTGAGCTTATTAATCATTATTGATGGCAAAGATTACGGTTATATTGTTAAAACGGCAGATACGTTGGACTCCATTGCAACTAATTTTGCTGCAATAATACCGATGGCTACTGCAACAGGAAATACTATAACTATCGGTGGAGTATTTACCACATTGCAAGCTCAAGTTGTATTAGATACATGGTATATAGCAGCAATGCAATTAATGTTACCAATACTAGCTATACAATGTAATCATTTTGTTACGGTTACACGACAAACGCAAAATGATGGCAATACGCAAGGACAATATTTTGGCTATACACCAGCAACAGCAACCACAATTGCCAGTAATGTACCGTGTTCTATATTGTTTGGAAATAAAGGAAGTAGAAACGAACAAAAGTTACCGAGTGATACGCATTTAGGATTTTGGACAATTTTATTGCCTTATCTTGATAATACTGTTTATGAAAACAAAGATATTATTATAGATGAAAACGAATTTAGATATGTGGTTGATACAGCAGAATTAACAACTTTAGGTTGGCGCATAATGGCCAGACAATTGGGTACTTAAATGGCAACTATCCGTGATGTTGAAAATGCTATACAAGAGATAGTGCGTGAAGCGATTTATCCAAATGGCATGAGTAATCCGCCTATTATTTTAAATGAAGTTAGAATTGGTAATGGTTGGCCAGTAGCAACGCAATTAGATCAAGATTTATTAGCGGGAAATGCTCAAATAACAGTTTTTCCAGTCGGGATGACTGATAAAAACGTTACTAGATTTACACAGATTTGGCAGGAGTCTTATAGAAACTTAGCTACATTGTTTATAAATGTAGTTGATAATCAAATTACTATTGATGGATTTGTTACTACACCACAAGCGGTCTTAATAACTTTAAATGGTATAGATTATGGATATGAAGTTTTACCTACAGACACGTTAAATATAATTGCAGCTAATATTGCTGCTTTAATACCAGGAGCAACGTCAATTGCTAATGTTATAACAATTAGTGGCGTTATTTATTCATTACGAGGCGTTCCAGTTGTAACAGGAAGTTTAGCATTAGAATATAAAAGACAGATTAAATTATTTTATGTTTGTGTATTTGCTCCTGATTATGATTCGAGGGAAATATTAGGGGATGCGGTAGAAGAAAAATTAGGAGCAAATATTTATTTACATTTTGCAGATCAAACTAGTGCGCCTATATTTTATAAAGGAATAGAGGAGATAGACGCTAATGAAAAAAATATTGCTTATCAACGCAATATTGTATGGACAGTAGAGTATCCTTCGATGATTTACTCTACAGGAACAGAAATTCAAAGTATTTATGCAACCATAAATTAAAGTATTTTTAATTTCTGTTTGGAATGAAAACATGTTATTTACGAGGGGATCTCTATGACAATCTTAACACCAGGTACAGTTAATCCAAACGCACTTGTTGCGCCTGGAGTTTATATATCACCACAATTACCTTCTCCACCATTGAATGGCGTTGCTACTAATATTATTTTAGTTGTAGGAACTGCAACATGGG
>Ga0335069_10017124_pt1 | contig 10102 bp, 8 predicted proteins | sample Lox_Sample_11_FD_206714 | JGI IMG/M metagenome (GOLD analysis project Ga0335069, IMG submission 206714) | Soil microbial communities from Loxahatchee National Wildlife Refuge, Florida, United States - Lox_Sample_1.1 | ecosystem: Environmental > Terrestrial > Soil > Wetlands | place: USA: Florida...
CTGGAAGATGAGCCTGTCATCCCGCCCTGGTGTGCACGGTCGGGAAAAGCGAACTACGCTACCAACTGCGCAGCCGCTTCGACATGTACATCCCGCCGCGGATGGAAGCGCTCGGTCTGGCCGAGGTGGAGCATTAATAAGAAGAACAACCGCATATTCATATCGAAAGCGAAGGAAATATCGGAAAATTCTGGCTGAGACCAGTTCGTTATGAGCAAAGTACTGGCTTCACTCGGAAGGAAATCCTTTCGCTCGAACGTTTAGTGGCAGAGCACCAAGAAGAGCTTATCAGGAGTTGGAATGACTACTTTAGCGATTGAAATTCGATTGGCACAGATTAAAAGTATTAGCATTTCTGAGGATACGCTAGCTGCTGATTTATCCGATGGCCGCACGATCAGTGTGCCACTGAACTGGTATCCACGACTATTGCATGGCACGCCTGAAGAGCGCGAAAATTGGCAATTAATTGGAAAGGGTGAAGGAATCCACTGGCCCGATCTGGATGAAGATATCAGCGCTCAAAACCTGATCTACGGCCAGCCATCTGGTGAAAGCCAAAAATCATTTCAAAAGTGGCAGGAAAGCCGTACCCGTGCTTGAACCGGTACTACTTAATAAATCCAAGTAAAAAAACAGCCCCATCCAATACAAGGATGGGGCTGAACTTTTCTCTGTTCTCTATTCTCTGCTCTCTGGCAACTAAAACAACCTCAACACCGCCCCGCTGGCCCAGGCGAACAGCGCCATGGGCAGGAATGACAGCAGCACCGTCGCCAGGGCGCTCAGGCCCCAGGTGAAATCCAGCCAGGGTTCGCGGGTAGTCTCGGGGTCGCCCTCGCGCATGTACATCATCACCACCACGCGCAGGTAGTAGTAGGCCGAGATGAGCGAGGTCAGCACGCCGATAACAGCCAGGCCGATGAGGCCGCCCGAGATGGCCGTACGGAACAGGTAGAACTTGCCATCCAGCCCCAGCGTGGGCGGCATGCCCGTCAGCGAGAGCATAAAGACCGTCATGGCGGCTGCCAGCAGCGGGCGCTTGCGCCCCAGGCCGGCAAAATCAGCAATCTCCAGGCCCTTGCCATCCGCCTTTTCCAGCGCGATGACGACCGCCCAGGTGCCGAAGGAGGTGACAGCATAGGTTACCAAGTAAAAGAGTGCGGAGGCGACGGCATCCCCGGCAACCTTGCCATAGGCTGCCAGCGCCATCAGGATGTAGCCAGCGTGGGCAATGCTCGAATATGCCAGCATACGCTTGATGTTGGTCTGGGAGATGGCCAGCAGGTTGCCGACCAGCATGGTCAGCGCGGCCAGGCCCCACAGCACCGGCACCAGGCTCGCGTTGAGAGACGGAAGCGCAGTCACAAAGATGCGCAGTAATGCAGCGAAACCAGCCGCCTTGGCGCCAACCGCCATGAAAGCGGTCACGGAGGTGGGAGCGCCCTGGTAGACATCCGGCGTCCACATGTGGAAGGGTACCGCCGCCACCTTGAAGCCAAAACCGACCAGGATCAGGGCTGCACCAATGGCCAGCAACGGCAGGCTGACCGCCGGGCCGGAGCCCTTCCCGGCCACGGCAGCAACGATCTCCGATAGCTGGGTCGAGCCGGTGGCTCCAAAGACCAGGGCGGTGCCGTAGACGACGAACCCGGTTGCAAAGGCTCCCAGCAGGAAATACTTGAGACCGGCCTCCTCCGAATCCAGGCGCGGGCGGGCAAAGGCCGCCAGCACATAGAGCGGGATGGAGAGCAGTTCGAGCGCCAGGAAGATGACGATCAGGTTGGCCGCCTGGGCCATCAGCATCATCCCGACGATGGAGAAGAGCAGCAGGGAGTAATATTCACCGCGCTCTATGCCCATGCGCTTGAGATAACCGTACGCCAGGGCAATCCCCAGCAGGCCAGTCGCCAGGAAGAGCACCTCCAGGAAGGAGGCAAAGCCATCCAGCACGACCATCCCGCCAAAGGCAACCTGGCCCTGCCCGGCATACAAAATGACCATGCCCATGGCCGCAGCCAGCCCAAGCGCTGCCAGCAAAGCGGTCCAGCCCTTGCGGCCCCTGGGGATGAACAAGTCCACCAGCAGGAGCGCACAGGCCCAGACGACCAGGAAGATCAGTGGGAGAAGTGTGATCAGGTCAGAATATGTCATAGTCGCTCTTTCGGGCGGTCAACCACCTACAGACGGCTTTCAGGAAAGGGCTGAAAGCGGAGAGTGGTGGCTGAACGCTAGTGAATTACTCCAGCCAGCAGTTTCGTGACCGCCGGGGCCATCAGGTCAAAGAACGGCTTCGGGTACAGGCCAATCCAGAAGATAAAGATCAGCAGCGGGACAGTCGTGATGATCTCGCGGGCGTTCAGGTCGCGCAGGGCGTGCCCGTGCTTCTTGACTTCTTCCACGATGGAGCCTTCGGGTCCCAGGAAGATCTTCTGGAACATATACAGGATATAGACCGCCGCCATGATAACGCCCAGCGCGGCTATGCCGGCAAACCAGGGCGATCCGAGGGCCTGAGAGCCAAAAGCGCCCAACAGGATGGTGAACTCGCCGACGAAGCCGTTCAGGCCGGGCAGGCCCATCGAAGACAGGGAAACGATCAACATGAACACGGCGAAGACCGGCATGAGCTTCCACAGCCCGCCATAGACGCTGAACTCACGTGTGTGGGTCTGCTCGTAGACCATGCCGACGAGCAAGAACAAGGCGCCTGTGCTGAGACCGTGGTTGACCATTTGCAGGATGCCGCCCTCGACGCCCTGCGGATTCAAGGCGAACAGGCCCAGCATGACGAAGCCCAGGTGGCTGACGGAGGAATAAGCGACCAGTTTCTTGATGTCCTGCTGGGCATAGGAGACGGCTGCGCCGTAGATGATGCCAATGACCGCCAGCACCCCAATCCACGGAGCCGCCTGGACCGCCGCCTGCGGGAAGAGCGGGATATTGAAGCGCAGGAAGCCGTAGGTACCCATCTTCAGCAGAACGCCCGCCAGGATAATGGAACCAGCCGTGGGGGCTTCCACATGCGCATCCGGCAGCCAGGAATGCAGCGGCCACATGGGCACTTTGATGGCAAAGGCAGCCGCGAAGGCGATGAACAACCAGAGCTGGGTATGCGGATCGATCCCGCCCTTGGCCAACAGGTCAGGCACGTAGAATGTGCCCTGATGGACGCCCAGCCACAGGATGGCCAGCAGCATCAGGATGGAGCCTGCCATGGTGTAGAGGAAGAACTTGATGGAAGCATAGATGCGGCGCGGCCCGCCCCAGATGCCGATCAGGAAGTACATTGGGACGAGCGTGAATTCCCAAAAGATGTAGAACAGAAACAAATCCTGCGCCAGGAAAACGCCCAGCATGCCTGTCTCCAACAGGAGGAAGAACAGCATGAAATCCTTGACACGCTCCTCGACCGCCGTCCAGGTGGACAGGATGGCAATGGGGGTCAGGAAGGTCGTCAGCAGCACCAGCAGGATGGACAAGCCATCCACGCCAAGGGCATAGGAAATGTTCCAGCCCGCCACCTGAACCCAGGGCAGGGTCAGGGTCAGGTGCAGGTCGCCCGGCGCGGCGGCTTCGGCAGCCCGGAACTGGACCAGCATCCAGATGGACAGGCAGAAGGTGACCAGCGTGGTCCCCATGGCCGTCCAGCGCAGCAGGTTCTTCTTCCCGGACGGCAGGAACAACAAGACCAGCACGCCCACCAGGGGGAAGAGGATCAAGATGTTCAGAGGATTGGTAATAAAGTCCATATTCTCTCCTGTCAGATCAAATGCCTAATCAAGGGGCCGGCCGGCATTCGACCTTTGACATTATTTAAGCAATAGATAACCCAGAATAACAACTACGCCGAACAACACTGCCAGCGCATAGGAACGCACAAAGCCGTTCTGCAAACGGCGCAATTTCGATGAAAGCCAGCGGGTGAGGTTCCCCAGGCCATTGCCGATGGCATCGATGAACTGCTGGTCGATGCGCAGGTTAAGCACCGTCTTCGAAATATAGTTGTAGGTGCCGGCAATGACCTTCTCGTGGAACCAGTCGTGCCAGAAGCGCCAGTCGATCACATCCGCCAGGAAACGAGAGATAGCGCCATAGGGTTTCAGGACCACCGCCGCATAGAACTCATCCACATACCACTTATTCTCCATGCCGGTAAACAGGGCACCCAGCGATTTTTTAAGCGGGTCTTTCTGGCCGGCTTCCAGCGGCTTGCGCCCGTACAGCAACCAGGAGATGTAGATGGCAAGCAGCGCCAGGAGCAGGGCCGCCAGCGCCACGATCGGGTTGAACCCGCCCCAGGAGATTGCCAGCCAGGGCGCCAGCTCGGCTTCATGCGCGGCCGCCTGGATGGTGTAACCCAGCCAGTGCGTCAGCGAGTCCAGGCCGGGGAAGTTGAGCGCCCCGCCGAGGATCGCCAAGGCTGCCAGCACCATCAGAGGCACGGTCATCACCCTGGGGCTTTCCTCGGCATGCGCAGCGACGGCATGCCGGGGGGCGCCGAAGAAGACCATCCAGATCTGGCGGCCCATGTAGAAAGCGGTCAGGAAGGCCGCCAGGATGAGCAGCACGAAAACGACCGGGAAGTTCCTGGCCGCATCCAGCAGGATCTCATCCTTGGACCAGAATCCGGCCAGCGGGAAAATGCCCGCCAGCGCCAGCGCGCCGATCAGGTACAACCAGAATGTGACCGGCATCTGCTTGCGCAGGCCGCCCATGTTGCGCATATCACCCGGGTCGAACACTTCTTCGGTGTGTTCTGCGTGCCCTTCGTGATGGGCCAGGTGGTGATGGCCTCTTTCCATGCCGAGGATGACCGAGCCGGCCGAGAGGAACAGCAGGGCCTTGAAGAAGGCATGCGTGATCAGGTGGAACATGCCCGCCACGTAGGCGCCCATGCCGACCGCCGCCACCATGAAGCCCAGCTGCGAGATGGTCGAGTAAGCCAGCACCTTCTTGATGTCATATTGCCCGACGGCGATCGTGGCGGCGAACAAAGCCGTCACCGCGCCGACCAGCGCCACGATATATTGTGCGCTGGGTACCTGAGAGTAGAGCGGCCAGGAACGCGCCACCAGGTAGACGCCAGCCGTGACCATGGTGGCTGCATGGATGAGGGCCGAGACCGGAGTCGGGCCGGCCATGGCATCCGGCAGCCAGACATACAGCGGGATCTGAGCCGATTTTCCGGTCACGCCGATCAACAGGAACAGGGTGATGAGCAGGATCACGCCGGGGGTTGCCGCGGCAATCTGGGGGACTTTGGCAAAGACCTCGTTGAACTGCAGGCTGCCAAAGGCCCAGAACATGGTGAACGCCGCCAGCAGGAAGCCGAAGTCGCCGATGCGGTTGGCGATCATGGCCTTCTTGGCCGCATTCGAGTTGGCCCAGGAAGGCCGCCCGAGCGTATCCATTTCATACCAGAAGCCGATCAGCAGGAAAGAGCACAGGCCCACGCCCTCCCAGCCTACGAACAGCATCAGGTACGAGTCGCCACTGACCAGGATCATCATCATGGCGATGAACAGGTTCAGGAAGACGAAGAAGCGGCGGTAACGCCCGACATCGTTCTTGAAGCGCACATCTTCGTGCATGTAGCCGATGGCGTAGATATGGATGAGCGTGCCCACGCCGGAGACGACCAGCATCATCGTCACGGAGAGCGTATCCACCCGGAAATTCCAGGGGATATTGAGCGTGCCGATGCTGATCCAGTCGGCAAACGGCACAATGTGCAGGGCGCCGCCGCGGTTCCCCAGGGCTACAGCCAGCAGGACCGAAACGACAAAGGCCAGGCCGGAGGCGGCACTCGCCACGACACCGATGGCTTTTTCGCCCATCCTGCCGCCAAAGATAATATTGACAAGCAGGCCGAGCACCGGCAGGAAGACGATCAGGGGAACCAGGCTGAACAGTATTTCCATACGTTATCCTTTCAGGCTGCTCATCTGGTCCACGTCGATGCTGTGCTTGGAGCGGAAGATCGCCACGATCAACGCCAGGCCAACCGCCACTTCAGCAGCCGAGACCGTCATCACGAAAAAGACGAACAACTGCCCGCTCAAGACATTATAGGAGCGGGCATAGGCCACGAAGGCCAGGTTGGCTGCATTCAACATCAACTCGACCGACATAAAAATGATGATGGCATTGCGCCGCACCAGCACACCCAGCGCACCCATCGTGAATAAAATGGCAGAGACTGCCAGGAAGCCGGAGAGAGGGATCCCGCCGAGTTCGCCTATCACAGTAGTCATGCCTGCTCTCCTTTCACCTGTTTGGTCAGGACGATTGCCCCCACCATCGCCACCAAAAGCAGGATGGAAGTCACTTCAAAAGGCAGGAGGTACTGGCTGAACAACGCCATCCCCAGAGTCTGCAGCGCGGCCGTGCTGTTGAGCTCATCGGCGGGAGCCGCCAGGATCGCCGTGACATGCAGGCGCTGGAAGAGCAGGAAGCCCGCCTCCGCCAGCAGGACCGCCGATAAAACGATCGCCAGAGGCCGCTGCCAGGGCAGGACCTGGCCCCTGGGGAGTTTTTCGGCCCCCAGCAGCATGATCACGAAGAGGAACAGCACCATGATGGCGCCGGCATAGACGGTCACCTGCACCAGGGCGATAAAGGGCGCGCCCAGCAGCAAATAGAAGACCGCCACCGTGGCAAAGTTCAACACCAGGAACAGGGCTGCGTAAACCGAATTACGGCTGAGCAGCAGCCCGGCTGCGGTTGCCACGGCAGCAACCGCCAGAACATAAAAGAGGATGAGTGTCAAATTCATAAGCACCTCAATCCGTGGGATCCTGCATGGCAGGAACCGACCTGGTAAAGACCCCAGGCTCGGTCTTTTGTGGGGTAGGCTGCTTGCCCTCCGGGACGGGCTCGATCAGCATGTCTTTGGTGTAAATCGCCTGACGGCGCTCGGTGAAGGAGAGCTCATACTGGTCGCCCAGGGTGATCGCCTCGGTCGGGCAGGCATCTTCGCAAAAGCCGCAATAGATGCAGCGCAGCATGTTGATCTCATAGGTGCTGGCGTAGCGCTCGCCGGGTGAGAAACGCTTCTCGTCGGTATTCTCGGAGGATTCGACGAAGATGGCATCCGCCGGGCAGGCCGCCGCACACAACGAGCAGCCGATGCACTTCTCCAAGCCATTCTCGTAGCGATGCAGCACATGCCGCCCGCGGAAGCGCGGCTTGACCGGCTTCTTTTGCTCCGGATATTGCACCGTCACGGGCTTTTCGAACATGTACCGGAGCGTGGTCCACAGGCCGCGCAGCAGTTCGATCAGAGGTTCAAGCACGCGCATATTCTTTTCTCCTCAGGGTGCGGTACACCAATGAGATCGCCAGAGCACCTGCCAATAAAGATACCAGCGGGATGCCCCACAGGAGCAGCGTGTTGTTCGCCTGCTGCGCCAGCAGGATAAATGTGGCGGTAACGAAGATCAGCGCCAGCGAGAGCGGCAGCAGCACTTTCCAACCGAATGCCATCAAGCGGTCATAGCGGATGCGCGGGAAGGTGGCCCGCACCCAGATCATCCCAAACAGCAGGATAAATATTTTTAAGAAGATATAGACCGGGCCCAGCCAGGGCGTCCGATCCACGCTCAAAACGGTATTCGAAAGGAACCAGAATTCCCGGTAGCCGCCGAAGAACAGCGTGGCACCGATGGAGCAAATGGCGATCATCTTGTCATACTCGGCCATGAACAGCAGGGCAAATTTCATGCCCGAGTATTCGGTGTGGTAACCGGCGGTCAGCTCCTGCTCGGCTTCCGGCATATCGAAGGGGGCGCGGTTGACCTCGGCCAGGGTGGCGATCAGGAAGATGACCGTCCCAACCGGCTGGAGCAGCACAAACCAGGCCGACTTCTGGGCTTCGACGATCTCGGTCATGCGGGCAGAACCGGCCAGCAGGATCACCCCGACGAACGACAGGCCCAGGGCGATCTCGTAACTGATCATCTGTGCGGTGGAACGCAGACCGCCCATCATGGCGTACTTGTTATTGGAGCTCCAGCCCGACAGCACAATGCCGTACACCGCGATCGAAGCCACCGACATGATATACAGTACGCCGACATTTACATCTGCAATGTAGAGGGTAAAGTCCCGTCCGAACGCATGCAGGGTGGGACCCCACGGCACCACCGCGGTAATGACCAGTGCCGGGACCAGCGTCACGATCGGCGCCAGGATGAAGAGCACTTTATCGGCCTTGGCCGGGATAAGTTCTTCCTTGAAGATCAATTTGACGGCGTCGGCGATGGGCTGCAAAATGCCCCACGGCCCGGCCCGGTTGGGACCGACGCGCATCTGGATACGTGCCAGCGCCTTGCGCTCATAGAGCGTCAGGTAGGCAAAGCCGCCCAGCAGGAGCAGTACCAGTACAACCGCTTTGATGAGCCATTCAATTACGAGAGCTAACGTCATTGAGAACCTTCCTCTTACGTTTTACGGATAACGTAATATCAGGCAACCTGTATTTTGGCAACCACCGGCCCGCTGATGGGCATGCCCATGCTGCGCGGCACCAGCACCACGCCGGCCGGAACGGTCTCATCCAGGACGGCACGCGCTTCCATGTCATTAACCTTCAACAGGTCACCGGCCCGAACGCCAAGCAAGCCGGCCGCTTGCGGAGGCAGGAAAACAGAAGCCTCGCCGATATGCGGCTGGAGCAGCGTGGAGGTGCTAACCGTAATACCACGGTCGTAGAGACGCGTCACCGGTACGGCCAGCCATTGACCCTCTTCTGGCCTTATCCTGTCTCTCTCGAGGGGAGAGGGGCCAGGAGTCAGGGGAGAAGAAGGCGCCAACGCCAAGTGCACACCCAGGCCCTGGGTGTTCTCATAGGTGGTACCGCCGTAATACAGGTCTCCACGGCCGACGATGGGCCACTGCGGGGTCACTCCGGCCAGCTTGAGGTAGGAGAGGCCCGAGAAGGCCGGGACCACCGCGGCCAGCCTGTCAAATACGTGCGAGGCCGAGCGGCTTTCGAGGCTGAGGCCGAGTTTGGCGGCAACCTGAGCGGTGATGGCAAAATCCGGGCGCGCCTGGGAGCGCGGCGGGACCGCCGGGAAGAAGCGCTGGACGCGCCGCTCGCCGGAAGTGAACGATCCGTCCCGCTCGGTGTAAGCCTGGGCAGGCAGGACCACATCGGCCAGGCGGGCAGTCTCGGTCAGGAACAAGTCCTGGACGATCAGGCTGCCGGCACCCCGCAGGGCTTCGGCCAAGGCGGGATCATCGCCAGCCGGGTCGGCCGCCACGATATAAACAGCCTTATCCTTCAGGGCCGCGGCCAGATCGGCCGCCGGCTTGAAGCCCAGTTCCCAAGCGCCCTGGTCATTGGCATGCGGCCAGACGCCGATCAGAGCGTTGTTGGGCTTACCCGCACGCGCCCTGACCAGCTCAGCGCAGGCGGAAGCCAGGGCCTGCGAGCCAGCCAGACCAAGGCCATCCGAACCGTACAGGACCAGCAGGTTTTCCGCGCTGGTGAGGGCTTCGCCAATCCCGGGCTTGGCCGCCAGGCCGCCGACCGTTTCCAGCTCGTCGCCGTAGGAATAGCGGGCAACGTACCTGGCATAGCGTTCCAGCTTGGTCTCACGCGGGTTGACGACGATGAGCGTGGCGCCGCGCCTGGCCGCCTGCTTGATGCGCAGATGCCAGACCGGCGCTTCGTTGTACAGGTCGGAGGCCACCACCAGGATAGTGGTGCCGGCGCCCAGCGCCGAGAAATCCGTCCCGGCGGGAACACCCACGGCTGTGGTCAGCTCGCCGCCGCCCATGGAGGTATACAGGAAGGCCTGCCCGCCCACGCCGTCGGCCAGTTGTTTCAGGTTGAACAGGTCTTCATTGGAAAGCCGGCCGCCGGCCAAAACAACCAAATCCTTTTTAGAATCGGTCAGTTTACTGGCGGCAAGGCGGAGGGCTTCATCCCAGGAGGTATCCTGTAATGACGGGCGACCGCCGGCTGCACCGAGGGTTTTAATCATCGGTTTGGCCAGGCGCTTTTCGCTCTCGACGAAGTGATAGCCGAAGCGGCCCTTATCGCAAATCCAGATCTCGTTGACGGCCTCATTCTGGCGCGGCATGACCCGCTTGA
>Ga0335069_10017125_pt1 | contig 10101 bp, 8 predicted proteins | sample Lox_Sample_11_FD_206714 | JGI IMG/M metagenome (GOLD analysis project Ga0335069, IMG submission 206714) | Soil microbial communities from Loxahatchee National Wildlife Refuge, Florida, United States - Lox_Sample_1.1 | ecosystem: Environmental > Terrestrial > Soil > Wetlands | place: USA: Florida...
GTCCCCGTCGTCTAGCCCGGCCTAGGACATCGCCCTTTCACGGCGGTAACACGGGTTCAAATCCCGTCGGGGACGCCAACTTTACCAACCACTTGCAAATCCCCTCCAGAATTTTGTACGTCCGTTAACGTCCGATAAGCCTCGGTGCTTGGTTTTTCTTCGTTTTTGTCGAGCAGCAAGCTCACAACCCGGCTCTGCGCGTCGCGCTTCGACTGCGTGATCGCTTGCGCATAGATGTTCAACGTGACCGAGATGTTCGCGTGCCGCATGAGCTCTTGCACAACCTTCACGTCCTCGCCGTTCCCTTTGAGGAGTGTCGCATATGTATGCCGGAACGTATGCCAGCCGAAGTGGCCCACGATTCCGACCTCTTTTGCCGCCGGCTCCAGATGCGCCTTGTAAAGCGAACCTGGCCAGTACGGCAGTTTGCCTCTGCTGTGAGGGCTAGCAAAAACCCAGTCCTCATCGGTGGGGTATGGGCTCTGCAGTCGCCAGTCCCACAGAACTTTGGCCAATCGCAAATCGAGTGGAACGGGTTTGCGAGAGGCTTCCGTTTTGCAGTCGCCAACGTGCTGCATGACGATCGAGCGAACGACGTGGACCACCATCTTCTGTAGATCGATGTCGCTCCACTTGAGACCGAGCAACTCGCCAACTCGAAGGCCCGTGAATACGGCGACGAAAACCATCGTCCGTGTCGGCTCCTTCAGGATGCGAAGCAGTGCCGCGACCTGCTCGATAGATAGCACGATAGGAATCCTCGTGCGCTTGGCACTTTGACGCACCATGCGAATGGGATTTGTGTCGAGCCATTCCCACCTGACTGCGTGATTGAAAACCGCACTCATGATGTTTCGAGCCTTCGCCTTGCTTCCGTCTGCATACTGCAGCGAACGGAGCCACTGCTCTACGGCGACTGCCTTAACGTCGGTGACGCGATAGCTTCCCCAGCGAGGCAAAATCCACTTGTTGAAATAGCCTTCGTAGGTGACTTTCGTCTTCCGAGTTTTGCTGCAATTCGGGCCCAGCTCTTTTTCCCGATAGTGTTCGACCAGTGTTTGAACATTGATCGGAGTCAAACTGGTGCGCGGATTCTCAGCGTTGATGTCTGCCCGAAGCGCTGCGACAGCCTTTTGAGCCGCCGTCTCGTTCGGATATTGTTCGAGCGATCCCAGAATCAGACAGCGTCGCTTGCGAGTGCCGTCTGCTTGGATTTCGTACCACCGATATTCCCAAGCGTGTCGGCCACGGGCGCGCTTCACTATCTGAAGGCTGCCTTGCTGAAATCTCGTCCGTCTCATCACGGTCCTCCGTGTTTAGGGACGGTACGGATAGCTGCCTAACTTTAACCTCAAGTCGACCCATGCGTCGAGATCGGATGTGCGGAATCTCCACAATTTTCCGATTCGCATCGCACGGATCTCGCCCTTGCGAGCGAGGCGCTGGAGTGTCTTCGGATGAATTTGCAATAGCTCTGCCGCTTGATGTGAATCAAGGAATCGTTCGAAATGAGGGACAGGCTGGGTGACTGGTGTCGCTTGATGCATCTCGCTCATATCAACCCCACAGAATGCAGAGTCGAGACGTGGCTGGAATCAAAGACTCGTTTGGAAACCGAATTCGTTGTTCGGCTACATTCGAGCGACTTCGAGATCCTTCACTGCTCGGCTGGTGTTAGTCATCGCGTCTAGAACAGACGAGAACATACTTCGTATAGAAACTGTATAGCACGCAATTGTTGCTCGCGACTCAAGAATCTTTTTCGTTTCGCCGCGAAAAAGCATTTAAGACATTCGAAGGCATTTAAGGCGCTGTAGGCACTGTAGGCGCTCTAAATCACTGGAAGTTCGTTCTAGGTGCGATAGCGACCTATAAGTGCGTTTAGGTAACTCGCAGACACAGACGCATACATCTGAGCGACTGATACCTGTCGGCAGACACTCCTGTGAGCACGCGAGATTTGCCTTCTATCTATAAAAGGAACCTGCGGAAGGAAAAAGTATCGACAATATTTCTTTGATTGTCGTGTACACGTAATGGCTGGCGGTTTCTTATGTCAGACGTGCAAACATCGACTCGCGTTCGGGGAAATCGACACCCAACGCAACGCCGGCGAGTACCCCAAACGCAATCCCGAGCCAAAGCCCTGTCAGCGAAAACGCCCAGTGAGGAGCAGGCGCAGTGGGTGCGGAAGTTATCACCGCGCCTATGAGTGCAGTGCCGAACGCCATCCACTGATAAAGTCGTAGACCGAGAATCAAGGGGGTCTGTGGCTCACCTCGATAGGCCTCCTCTACAAAGCGTGCCGCACCATTACCAATCGCGTAGACGCCAATAATCACGGAAAGCGAACAAGCTGAAAGCCACAGGCGCGCCAGCACCAGGCCCAGTAGAGTATTGGTCAAGATCGAGTAAAGTTGTGTTGCGTGAATCGGAACGCCTGCCAAGTGGGCCAAATGTGAGACACGCGATCGCGGGTGGGTCACGCTGATGCCGATTTCTGGAGCGGTGGGTCTGCCGTGGCAGCAACCATTCATTAAGCACCGCAACCGTCCAATGGCCTGCATCCAAGGGGCTGCCAGGCAACATGCCGCGAGCAGCAGCCATCGTTCCTTGAATAACAGGCAGGCGAGTCCGCCACCAATCAAACCGCCGTAGAAGCCAAAGGGACGACGCAAGCGTGATGAACCTTCAACCCATTGTGCCCATACTGCGGCGCCAAGCAGGCCCGCAGCAACGATGCTTAGCACCTTCCATTCGCGCCCCCGGCCAATTGCGCCTGTCATGATTGCAACTTGCACGAATGCTGCAATCGCTGCATAAATCGCGTAATTGATGAAACGGACTGGTCCAAATCGCCATTCTCGCCACGAGTTCGCCAACCATTGCGCAGAAGATCTCAGGACCTGCCAGATCTTCTCGGGTTTAGACAAGGCCGGTGCGATCGCCAGCGCAAGCAAGACATCGGCAATGTAATGCATGCCGGTCGTGATGCAGCTGATCGCGACGGCGAAGACGTAGGAGACACCTAGCCATCGCGGCCGGTATAGGCGGGCCACAAAGGCTGCCCAGAGTACGTGGAAGGAAGGAAACGCGGCTACCGGTGGATACGTTGTGCGTTCGAAACTCAACAGCGAGGTCAGCAGATCATGGCTCATCATCGGACGACGAGGCGCGCTGCTCGGGACGAGCCAATAGAACGGAAATACGATGAGCGTAGCGACCCAGCTGGAGATCATCAATTGTCGAAGCTCGCGCTTCGTACGGGCACACCAGGGCGCGAGCGCGACGGTGACGTATGTGCTCTCATAAATCAGAGTTGTCCACGACCAGATCGGTAGGCGGTCTTCAAAAGAAAACCCGAAACTGGTGCCGCGAAGTGGCAGTTTGACGGTCAGCTCATATAAGACCACCCACGGAACCACACCGAAAATGAGAAATCGCACTCTCTCGATTGGTGATGGAGCCGTGTCCTCCGGCGGCGGAAGAATGTGGAGTGTGCGGCCGAACCTGTGCTGCAAATCTTGGTGTTCGTATCCCAACACGAGACATACGCACCCAAGAGCGACGGTCGGAGTGACAAGCCACAAACCGGGCGCGGAACGTGCGCCCATCGATACGCCGAGGCAGAGCGTGACGAAGCCCGTGTAAATCGGATGTGGAAGCAGAAGAAAGCTGCCGCGAGCCACTAGCCTCGGTGGTGGGAACGCATTCATCGGAAGGCCGCCACCGAAGCGCCATAGCTCAAACATCGCTGCGCACATTAGCCCCAAGCCGGCGACGGCAAGGCTGACACCCAGCAGCGGGCTTCCATAAACAGGCATTGGCACATTCTGCTGCGCCACGATTGCCCAGAGAACGAGTAACACGGGCACGATCACAATGAATAATGCGCCATAAAGGATTTTCCAGAGTGTCATCGTGGCCAACTCACTCTTTCGTGTATAGCCCAACCTTCGACCGGAGGCTTGTCTTTACGTTCCAATCGCGCCCAGCTCCGCCACTTGCACTCGACCATCTCAACCAACTGTTTGGGAAACATCTTGCGGATTCCGGGTACCACCGACAGAGCTGTCATACCAAGTGAGCCGTCGCGCAAGACCAAAGAGCGACGCATCGATAGACACATCTGATCATTTGCCTCAAGCTCGTCGTCCTCGATCCTTGAACACTGGAGCAGCTCTCCATTCAGGTAGACAATCCGCCGCGAATAATCGCCTTCCCAATCGATCCAGGTCAGCCAATCAGTTGGGCTTGTAAACCGACCCCAACGCAAAGTCTGAATTGGAAGTTCCCAGGGTGGAATTGTCATCGTAAGATTCTCGACGTATCCGAGCCCTTGTCTGTCGCCTATTGTGGCGCGCGCCAACGGCATGCGGCAGTCCCATTCGATGACACCGCCTGATTCACGATAGATTGTCTCGTTCACGCCAGGCGACAACTTCTCCCAACGGCCGCTCACCTTGAGTGCCTTTGATTGCCACGAAATTATTGAATCCGTTACTGCCGGGTTGAGTGGAGGGCGTAGGGAATATCGCTCAGCAATTTGTTCATCGGCTGTTTCGAGAGCACTGGAATAGTGAAGGCAGAGTTTGCCCCATCGCGCAGTGCCCGAATAAACGATCAGGGTGTCGCCGGTATCGGTTACACAATCCAGATACCACTTCGACAGCTTAAATGAAGCCATTGAGAGATGTTAGAAGATTTGTCTTTGCAATTCTCAATGGGAGCATCTGCTTTGGCAATCCAAAAAAAGGACTATACAGGGACAGCTGATCACTAGTAGGTTCGCGCGTGTTGAATGCTCCTCTTCAGTGATCCGAACTTGGGATGAAGGCAGCATGGGAACCCACATTTTCGCAGCACGGCTCAACATTCTCCACATATCTCAGCATGGCCGGGAAGCGGCTCGCGTCAAGGCTCTTCGACCGCTGCGCGGCGCATCAGACGCGGCCTTGACACAAGCCTTTCTTCTCGGCAATTTCTCCGCCATGTGGGGAATGGGGAGGTATGAAAACCAGTTCTCACAGTCCGAGGCTATGACCGATGTCTCGCTCAATACCGCGATCGGCGATTCTGTCAGCCCCGGCCGCCGGGGTGGGAATCGAATGCTGATCTTCGATTTGAGTCACTCGCTTGCCAGTGATGCCAGACGCGTCGCTAATTTCGTGAGATTTATCCATTCCATGCCCATGTTGCTGCTTTCTGACCAACTCCATTGCCGACTGCCGCGCTGTGGACACACCGACCGACTCTCGAAGTAGTTCGCGGTCGCTGGTCACGACAGCTATCTCGCGGCGCCCACGGCTAGCAGCTACATAAAACAATTCTTTCTTCATCGCATCTGTGGAGATGATGACATTGTCCACGGTTTTGCCTTGGCTGCGATGGGCTGTGATGGCATAGCCATGTGCGAACTCGCGATAGTTGGCGGGAATGGTTCGGCCGTCTTCCAGATGGATCGCAGCCTCGTCCACAGATTTCACCTTTACCAACTCTCCATTCGTAGCGCGAAAATCAGGATCACGACGGTTTGCGGTAAGCATTAAGCTGTCGCCAGAGGCAACTTCGATGGGTCGGCGTTCATAAACCGAGAAAACATGTACTTTCTCAGGCGAGATCGTGACTTGCTCTCCAGATTCTTTGCGAGCGACCATAGATTCAGGTCCTACCCGAACAACTTCAAGCGACTCGTGGCGGTCTGCCAGTTTAGTGTTTCGGTTGAATTGAAGAACGAGGCCCTCTTGATAGTTGGAAATATCCTGCTTTTGCGCTGCTGTCCACTGAAGGGAAACGTACGTATCGAAATGGCAGCCCGCTCCCAGTTCACCATGTTCCTTTCGATCTTGACGGATTGCTTCGTTGATGTGCGAAATCTCTTCGTGCGTGCCTGCTACTACCAGGGTATCTTGTCCTTTGATTCGGAACTCACGGTGGAGGTGTGCGACCGCCTGGCTTCGATCAAACATGTGCACTTCACGTATGGCTCCCAGTTCTTCCAGTTTGCGGAAACCCTCCTCTGGGGAACTACGCATGATCTTGATTGCTTCTCGATAATCAGGATTGATTTGGCGCTGCACGCCAGTCAGCGAGATACTTTTCAGACCCGATTCCGTTTCCAGAATGCGCAACGCGTCGGAGGCTTCGACGCTGCGAATCTGCCGAGTGTCCCCAGAGAAGATGATCCTTGCACCATGATCTTCAGCCAGATGCAAAAGGCTCTGCATCTGCTTGCCAGAAACCATGCCGGCTTCATCCACAATCAGAACGCTCCCCGGCAGCATGCGCTGTGACTCCCCATCTTCCAGCAATCGCGATACGGTCATCGCGTTACGAAAGCCAACTTTCTGCAATTCGTCAACGGCGCTGCGAGTTGGAGCGACGGCTACAACTTGTGTTCCGCTTTCCCTTAAACCACGGTCAATCTCTCGCAGAGTTGCGGTCTTGCCGGTTCCGGCGGCACCGCGAAGGTTGACGGCCAGGTCGGTTGAGTCGAGGACCATTTCGACTGCCCGTCTCTGCTCATCTCGCAGTTGGGGCGCCGACTCAAAGTGCTTACTGCTGCCGAGTCGGTCATATCGATCCAGCCCGCGGTTGACGACTGCCACCATATCGCGTTCGCGGAGGAGACTCGCGTGCGTTGCGATCTCATCACCGGCAGCAACTAGATTTCCACTCGTGCGTTCTCGAGAAAGGACGCCCTGGAGAGCCGACAACTCCACCTGTCCACGGCCATGTCGGAGTGCCTCAGTCAGAATCTCGTGTTCTTTGGCGACTGACAATCGTTCGAAGACGTGTTCCTGTGCGTGCCCAAGTGACGCTTCGGCCGCGCGATGCTCGATTCGTATTGGTGGGCTCTGTTGGAGTGCTTCCTCGCGTAGGCTGCCGAGCATGTTTCGCTGGTCCGGAGCTAGTCTCTCCAATTGGCGAGAACGAACCTGCTCGGTCGAAATCTCTTGTAATTTGTCTGCCCGCGTCTCGCGGATAAGGACCGCGACCTCATTATCAGTTGGAGCGCGCCCACGCTTGTGAGTGAATTCCTCAATCGCGGCATCTCGCTGCGCACTTCGCCTACTGTATTTGTCGAGGATCTCCTGGGACACGCCGGCGATTTCAAATCCTTTGTCTTTGCCGGCAATGTCGCGTCGGTTTTCAATTTCATAACCCAAGGCGCGCACTTCACGAGCCAGCGCATTCCGGTAGACCTCAGTGAGATAGCTACGGCGTTCATACAAACCGGAGGCTTGGAGTGCTTTCCATCGAGCCTCTGTCCCGTCGTAGGTGAGGTTGGCAGCCACCGCATGCGTATGGAGCTGGGGATCGAGTTCTCGGCTTGTGTCATGTGTGTAGGCGGCCACGACCCAGTTTCCCGTCGTTCGATTTTCGTTAAGGCCAGCAAGTCGCACCCGAGTTGCAGAGTATTTCTCCGCCTCCTGTAGGGTTTCGCGAACAGCGGTTTCGTGCGCGGCAATCAATCTCTCGTCGCCGCCTACAATTGCCATGACAGAGACGGACTTTGGTGCTGAGAACGTCATGTCATAGAGAGACCGCGCCTTGCTTTGCTCGGCTCCATCTGAGGAGATGCGATCGGAACCTTGGCGCTGCCGGAGAAAGTCGCCCGTGAACGGGTCGAGTCCCTGCCGAAGCGATTCGAAATCCTCGGACCTGACCTTTCCTGATAGGCCTAACAGTTCTGCTCCGCGACCATGCCACTGGCCTTCGACGGTACGCTTTTGGTCGAAGTAGTCACTCTGTTGGAGATGTCTCTGAGCGTATCCCTGTCCGCCGGCCATTGCGCGAATCGTGAGCACCGCCCGACGCTACCGCTGTTCGAAGCTCGAGATCAACAGATTCATCTGCGAATGGACACACAGCTGGCACTCAGATGAATGTCCGATTGTTTGCGAAATCAAGCTTTCTGACCTGCCGACAGTCAGTAGGCCAAAATGTGTGAGTCGTGCATAGCGGATCCCTCACATTCAGAGAGAAGCCGTTATAGGGCAGAATCCCCAATCCAATGTCGCAGTTGCATGCTCTCAGCCACTGTTATGCTATTAGCCAAAGAGCCTAGTCACTACACTCGTTGATGTACGGCTTTTGGTGCAGTGACACAAAAATGTCTGGAAGGCGCGAGTCCTTAACCTGCCGATATGCGAGCTCTAGTGAGTACGGACAAATTAAGGATGCTTTTTCACTCTTATCGAAAGGGAAACGATGCTGCCTTCTTGCGAACTGCCGAAACAACAATTGCTGACGAACTAGCGTCGAATCACCACCATGCCCCAACGGAACTCCAACAAGCTCTGGGAAAGGGCCAAGAACAGGTGAACGCGAACGTGAGAGCAATAGAATTGGGTACATCTCCAAAGGATCGACGCAGTGGAGACGATCTGCTGTCGATTCAGGAAAGTTCCGTTATTCCGGACCGCGTCATCCTCTCAAAAGCGACTGAAGGGAAGGTCAGCCGTGTCTTAGAGGAACACAGAGGGAAAAAGGAATTGCAGAAGTATGGTTATTCGCTGGGCCCATCCGTAAATTTCCAGAAGTATTCTGCTTGGACACCGAACTTCGCACCGAACTGCTGTTCAATCCCAACGTTGAACTGATTACGTCGCGCGGGAACAAGCGCCTGGACCGAGTTCGAGCCAGCCCCAAGACCTCCCAGGTCGGTCGAACTGGAGAGAACCAGATTCTCGTTGTAGGTAGTCAGAAAAACTCGTGCGTATGAAACGCGAAGAACGCTACCCATTGAGCGGATTTGGTATGCAACACCGTCACGAGGCTGAACGCCGAAGCCCCTGCTCAGACCAGCGTAGCTGTCATATCGAAGGCCGAGATTCAGATTGAACTGCCCGAGTTTAATGCTGTCCTCAGCGTAGGCTCTCCCTTCATAGATCGTTGCTGCACCGCGGAAATGAAAAAGACTTCCTCCCCTCCTCTTTGGAGACTGTGATCGCCGTCATGGATAAATTACGCGGACGGGTGCAGTCTAACATCCCGGCGTCACGCATCTGGCCTGCTAACCCCGGCTGGTGTCCAGGTTCGCGGGTTGATCCCGAGTTTCTGGCGGTGCTTGCGCGATTGCGGTGAGAGGAGCTTTTCCGACTACGTTCGCACGAAGGCCAGGTTGAAGGCGCCAGAGGACCACAAGGAGGTGTGAGTTGAGTCACAGAAAGAGAAATTGAGTCTCACATAAACTTCCCAACGGAGCTGTATGTGAAGAGGATCAGAACCTGGCTGGCGCTTTTTCTGTTTCTGCACGCAGCGGTCCATCCGCTCGTGCATACGGCTCCGCTGCTGGCCACGGCATTGGGTTCTCCTACGTTGTCGGCGTCTGCAGCCGAGAACAACGCCCCGGCTCATGATTGCCAGCTCTGCCGCACCGCGAATAGCATAATTCGCAAAGTTGCGTTTGCTGTTCAAAAACCCTGTAGTTGTTTACCTGCCCTTTTTTCGGAGCCGGTCCCTGAGGTTTCAGGTACCGCTGAACTCCAATTTCCAGCTCGTGCTCCTCCGGTCACCTAGATCTCAGCCTAAGTCAAGTTCCCAAGGCTCTGCGCGCACTACGCCGGCTCTGAAGATCGAACGCGCTGCAGATGATCCATTCCGTCCGGCGAATGGTGCGGGCCGACCGCCCGATCTCGGATTTTACTGGCTAGCTCTAAGGAGACATTTATGACGCGATTCATTGCAGTACTGTTATTCATCTCTGGCTCAATCAGTCTATTGGCACAGTCGGTCGGCGTCGCAGGAACAGTGCAAGGTTCCGTCGTGGATCCGACGGGGGCAGTCGTCGTTGCTGCGACGGTTAAGATCGAGAACGAATTCACCCACTATACGCAAGCAAAGCTTACAGACGAGGCAGGTAAGTTCCTTTTTACGAATATACCGCCCGCCTCCTACCACTTGCTCGTGTCCGCTCCCGGATTCGAGCGTTCCCACACCGATGTCCTCGTACGCTCGAAAGTCCCTCTGGACCTGAAGATCTCCCTTACGGTGGGCTCTCAAAGTGAGATACTGCAGGTCAGGGGCGAGACTTCTCTGGACTCCGTGCCGCTATCGCATGCGAGTGTGGGCGAAGATGTCTTCAACAAGCTGCCC
>Ga0335069_10017126_pt1 | contig 10101 bp, 5 predicted proteins | sample Lox_Sample_11_FD_206714 | JGI IMG/M metagenome (GOLD analysis project Ga0335069, IMG submission 206714) | Soil microbial communities from Loxahatchee National Wildlife Refuge, Florida, United States - Lox_Sample_1.1 | ecosystem: Environmental > Terrestrial > Soil > Wetlands | place: USA: Florida...
GGTCGGCGCGGTTATTCTCGGCGAATACGAACACATCTCCGAAGGCGACATCGTCAAGACGACGGGCCGCATTCTCGAAGTCCCGGTCGGCCCGGAACTCGTCGGCCGCGTGGTCGATGCGCTCGGCAACCCGATCGACGGCAAGGGCCCGATCAACGCGAAGCTGACCGACGCGATCGAAAAAATCGCTCCGGGCGTGATCTGGCGCAAGTCGGTGTCGCAGCCGGTGCAGACCGGCCTGAAGTCGATCGACGCGATGGTGCCGATCGGCCGCGGCCAGCGTGAGCTGATCATCGGCGACCGTCAGTGCGGCAAGACCGCGGTGGCGATCGACACGATCATCAACCAGAAGGGCAAGGACCTGGTCTGTATCTACGTCGCGATCGGCCAGAAGGCTTCGTCGATCATGAACGTGGTGCGCAAGCTGGAAGAAACCGGCGCGCTCGAATACACGATCGTCGTCGCCGCTTCGGCTTCGGATTCGGCAGCGATGCAGTACCTCGCACCGTACGCCGGCTGCACGATGGGCGAATACTTCCGCGACCGCGGCCAGGACGCGCTGATCATTTACGACGACTTGACCAAGCAAGCGTGGGCATACCGTCAGATCTCGCTGCTGCTGCGCCGTCCGCCGGGCCGTGAAGCATACCCGGGCGACGTGTTCTATCTGCACTCGCGTCTGCTCGAGCGTGCGGCTCGCGTCTCGGAAGAGTACGTCGAGAAGTTCACGAACGGCGAAGTGAAGGGCAAGAGCGGTTCGCTGACGGCACTGCCGATCATCGAAACGCAGGCAGGCGACGTGACCGCGTTCGTTCCGACGAACGTGATCTCGATCACCGACGGCCAGATCTTCCTGGAAACCGACCTGTTCAACGCAGGCATCCGCCCGGCAATCAACGCCGGCGTGTCGGTGTCGCGTGTCGGTGGCGCCGCTCAGACGAAGGTCGTGAAGAAGCTGTCGGGCGGTATCCGTACCGACCTCGCACAGTATCGTGAACTGGCTGCATTCGCGCAGTTCGCATCGGATCTCGACGAAGCGACCCGCAAGCAGCTCGAGCGCGGCCGCCGCGTGACGGAACTGCTGAAGCAGCCGCAGTACCAGCCGCTGCAGGTGTGGGAACTGGCCGTCTCGCTGTTCGCGGCGAACAATGGCTACCTCGACGACATCGACGTCAAGGAAGTGCTGCCGTTCGAGAAGGGCCTGCGCGAATTCCTGAAGACCAGCCACGCTGACCTGATCAAGCGCATCGAAGACACCAAGGATCTCTCGAAGGATGACGAAGGCGCGCTGCGCGCGGCGATCGAGTCCTTCAAGAAGTCGGGTGCTTATTGATCCGCGAGGGACACCTTGAAGCGGTGCGGGCCGCGTAACGTGCCCGCACCGCTTCGGTCAAGGAGCAAGCTATGGCTGGAATGAAGGAAATTCGCGGCAAGATCAAGAGCGTGCAAAACACGCGCAAGATCACGAAGGCGATGGAAATGGTCGCGGCATCGAAGATGCGCCGCGCCCAGGAACGCATGCGCGCTGCCCGCCCGTATGCGGACAAGGTCCGCGCCATCGCCGCGCACATGAGCCGCGCGAACCCGGAGTATCGCCACCCGTTCATGGTGGCAAACGAAGACGCGAAGACGGCCGGCATCATCCTCGTCACGACAGACAAGGGCCTGTGCGGCGGTCTGAACACGAACGTGCTGCGCGCCACGGTGCAGAAGTTCAAGGAGCTGGAAGAGAAGGGCCAGAAGGTCGACGCTACTGCGATCGGCAGCAAGGGCCTCGGGTTCCTGAATCGTTTCGGCGCGAACGTGATCTCGCGTGTCGCCCAGATGGGCGACACGCCGCACCTCGACAAGCTGATCGGCGCGGTGAAGACGCAGCTCGACCTGTACTCGGAAGGCAAGCTGTCGGCGGTTTATCTCGCGTACACGCGCTTCGTCAACACGATGAAGCAGGAAGCGGTGATCGAACAACTGCTGCCGCTGTCGTCGGAGCATTTCGAGGCGAGCGAAGGCACGCCGGCTACGTCGTGGGATTACATCTACGAGCCGGACGCGCAGGCAGTCGTCGACGAACTGCTCGTGCGTTACGTCGAAGCGCTGGTGTACCAGGCCGTCGCGGAAAACATGGCGTCGGAACAATCGGCGCGGATGGTCGCGATGAAGGCCGCTTCGGACAACGCGAAGACGGTGATCAGCGAGCTTCAGCTGTCGTACAACAAGAGCCGTCAGGCCGCGATCACGAAGGAACTGTCGGAGATCGTCGGCGGCGCTGCTGCTGTTTAAGCGCGCGCCCTATCCGGGCGACCCTAGCCCGGGCGGCTCGAACTGCGCCTTTGCGCGAGTAAAGAATCAGGTATTTAAAGGAAAAGCGATGAGTACTGCTGCTTTGGTAGAAGGCAAGATCGTACAGTGCATCGGCGCCGTTATCGACGTGGAATTCCCGCGCGAAAGCATGCCGAAGATCTACGACGCGCTTATTCTCGATGGCTCGGAACTGACACTCGAAGTCCAGCAGCAGCTGGGCGACGGCGTGGTCCGAACCATTTGTCTGGGTGCATCCGACGGCCTGCGCCGCGGCCTGACCGTGAAGAACACGCGCAAGCCGATTTCGGTGCCGGTCGGCAAGCCGACCCTCGGCCGGATCATGGACGTGCTCGGCCGTCCGATCGACGAGGCTGGCCCGATCGTGAGCGAGCACACCCGCTCGATCCACCAGAAGGCGCCGGCGTTCGACGAATTGTCGCCGTCGACCGAACTGCTCGAAACGGGCATCAAGGTCATCGACCTGATCTGCCCGTTCGCAAAGGGCGGCAAGGTCGGTCTGTTCGGCGGTGCAGGCGTGGGCAAGACCGTCAACATGATGGAGCTCATCAACAACATCGCGAAGGAGCACGGCGGTTACTCCGTGTTCGCGGGCGTGGGCGAGCGTACCCGTGAAGGGAACGACTTCTACCACGAAATGAAGGACTCGAACGTTCTCGACAAGGTCGCGCTGGTGTACGGCCAGATGAACGAGCCGCCGGGCAACCGTCTGCGCGTCGCGCTGACCGGCCTGACGATGGCTGAGCACTTCCGTGACGAAGGCCTCGACGTGCTGTTCTTCGTCGACAACATCTACCGTTTCACGCTGGCCGGTACCGAAGTGTCGGCACTGCTCGGCCGTATGCCGTCGGCAGTGGGCTATCAGCCGACGCTGGCTGAAGAAATGGGCAAGCTGCAAGAGCGCATCACGTCGACCAAGAAGGGCTCGATCACGTCGGTTCAGGCCGTGTACGTCCCTGCGGATGACTTGACCGACCCGTCGCCGGCGACCACCTTCGGCCACCTGGACGCAACCGTCGTTCTGTCGCGTGACATCGCTTCGCTGGGTATCTACCCGGCAGTCGATCCGCTCGACTCGACGTCGCGCCAGATCGACCCGAACGTGATCGGCGAAGAGCACTACACGATCACCCGTCGCGTTCAGCAGACGCTGCAGCGCTACAAGGAACTGCGCGACATCATCGCGATTCTGGGCATGGACGAACTGTCGCCGGAAGACAAGCTGTCGGTCGCACGTGCGCGTAAGATCCAGCGTTTCCTGTCGCAGCCGTTCCACGTCGCTGAAGTGTTCACGGGCTCGCCGGGCAAGTACGTGCCGCTGAAGGAGACGATCCGTGGCTTCAAGATGATCGTCGAAGGCGAGTGCGATCATCTGCCGGAACAGGCGTTCTACATGGTCGGCACGATCGACGAAGCCTTCGAAAAGGCCAAGAAGATCCAGTAAAGGTCGGGTGTAAAGCAGCGGGCGCCGGCGCGTCCGCGAAGGCTGCCGTTTCGGCGGCGTTTCGCGGACGGGCGCCCACGTAATACGCTCAACTTGCCTTGCATGGGACGAGAGCGCGAAGCATGCGGCTGGCGCGGGTGCCGAGGCACCAACGCCGGCCGACGTTAGCGCTAACTCGTCGACAGGAGTCGATATGGCAACCATCAAAGTAGACGTCGTCAGCGCGGAAGAGCAGATTTTCTCGGGCCAGGCGAAATTCGTCGCGCTGCCGGGCGAAGCGGGTGAGCTGGGCATTCTGCCGGGCCACACGCCGCTGATCACGCGGATTCGTCCGGGTGCGGTGCGCATCGAAGTCGAGAACGGCAACGAGGAATTCGTGTTCGTCGCAGGCGGCATTCTCGAAGTGCAGCCGGGCGCCGTGACGGTGCTCGCCGACACCGCGATCCGCGGCAAGGATCTCGACTCGGCGAAGGCCGAGGAAGCACGGAAGCGCGCCGAGGAAACGCTGCAGAACGCGAAGTCGGATCTCGACCTCGCGAAGGCTCAATCCGAGCTTGCGACCGCGATGGCGCAGCTCGAAGCGATCCAGCGTCTCGCGAAACTGCGCGGCCGGCACTGAAGCTCACGCTTCATGCGAAAGAAAGCAGCCTTCGGGCTGCTTTTTTTTCGTCCGACCGTGCGATTTCATCTTGCGGGTAACAATCGATGTCAGAGTGCGGTAAGCGGGTGGCAGAATAATCCGTAAAACGACACCGAAACAAAACCCTCTCGGAGACATTCATGGCTGCAGATTCAGGCGTGGGGGCGCTGATCGCGCCCACGAACGGACTTTCCTACGTGCGCGGCGCCGCCGACGTGCCGCTTTCCGAAGCGACGATCGGCCGGTTTCTGCTCGATACCGTTCACCGTTTCCCCGATCGTCCGGCTGTGGTGTTTCGCGAGCAGGGCGTGCGCTGGACCTGGCGTGAATTCGCCGACGAGGTCGATGTGCTGGCCGCCGGTCTCACGGCGCTCGGCATCGTCAGCGGCGATCGCGTTGGTATCTGGTCGCCGAATCGCAGCGAATGGCTGCTCACGCAATTCGCGACCGCGCGGATCGGCGCGATCCTCGTCAACATCAACCCCGCCTACCGGCTCGCCGAACTCGAATACGCGCTGAACAAGGTCGGCTGCAAGGCGCTGATCGCGGCGGAGCGCTTCAAGTCGTCCGCGTACGTCGAGATGATCCAGACCATCGCGCCGGAGCTGGCGAACGCCACGCCGGGAGATCTGCACGCGGCGCGCGTGCCGGCGCTGCGCACGGTCGTGTCGATGGGCGATGCCGCGCCCGTCGGCATGTTCCGTTTCGCCGACGTGATGGCGCGCGGCCGTGAGTCGGTCGACACCGCGGCGCTCGATGCGATCGGCGCGACGCTCGCGTCGGCCGATCCGATCAACATCCAGTTCACGAGTGGCACGACGGGCAGCCCGAAGGGGGCGACGCTCACGCATCGCAACGTCGTCAACAACGCGCGCTCGATCGCCAGTGCGATGCGCTTCACCGAAGCGGACGGGCTCTGCATCCCGGTGCCGCTGTATCACTGCTTCGGCATGGTGCTCGCGGTGCTCGCCTGCGTGTCCTCCGGCGCGAAGATGGTGTTTCCGGGCGAGGCGTTCGATCCTGCCGCGACGCTGGCCGCCGTCGCGGACGAGCGCTGCACCGCGCTGCACGGCGTGCCGACGATGTTCATCGCGGAGCTCGATCATCCAGACTTCACGCGCTACGACCTCTCGACGCTGCGCACCGGCATCATGGCGGGCTCGCCGTGCCCGATCGAGACGTTGAAGCGTGTCGTGTCGCAGATGCACATGGCCGAGGTGACGATCGCGTACGGCATGACGGAAACGAGCCCGGTGTCGTTCCAGAGCGCGACGACCGATCCGCTCGAGAAGCGCACGACGACGGTCGGCCGCATCCAGCCGCATCTCGAGGTGAAGATCGTCGACTCGACGGGCGAGACCGTGCCGGTCGGCGTGACGGGCGAGCTGTGCACGAAGGGCTATTCGGTGATGCTCGGCTACTGGGACGACGACGCGAAGACGCGCGAGGTGCTGGTCGACGGCTGGATGCACACCGGCGACCTCGCGACGATCGACGAGAACGGGTATTGCAACATCGTCGGCCGCCTGAAGGACATGCTGATTCGCGGCGGCGAGAACATCTATCCGCGCGAGATCGAGGAATTCCTGTTTCGTCATCCGAAGATTCAGAGCGTGCAGGTATTCGGCGTGCCCGACACCAGGTATGGCGAGGAAGTGTGCGCGTGGATCGTGCTGCGCGCGGGCGAGCAGGTGACGGAGGACGATGTCCGCGCGTTCTGCCAGGGACAGATCGCGCACTACAAAATCCCGCGCTACATCCGCTTCGTCGACGAACTGCCGATGACGGTGACGGGCAAGGTGCAGAAGTTCGTCATGCGCCAGCGCATGATCGACGACCTGCGGCTGAGCCTGCAGAAAACCGCGTAAGCGACGACGGCCTGCGGGCCGTCTTTTTTCTGCGGCGAAAAGAAAAAAAGCGGGCTGATGAGCCCGCTAAAAACCACACGCTACGGGGTTAGCGCGAGGAGACCAAAAGTGGAACGTATCGGCGTAGGCCGAACACGACTCCAACAAGGATGCCCCTGGGAAGGGATCCGGTACGCGACCGACGTTCTCGCAGCGCTTCGTATCCGCTCACACTCGGCACACGAGACCGCATCCGTGTTGAAACCGTAGAAACCATTGTGGGCGAATTGATGTGCCATCGCGGTAACAAAGTGTTTCAGGTTGTAACGCCCGCCAGATAAGGCGTTGCGGGATTTTTTGCTGTTTTTCGGGATAGTGGGCGGGGCATTTTTACCAAGATTTCGCTGAAGGTTTTCATGGCGTGCGCGCAATACGATTTTCACGCGTGTCAGGCTCGACTAATCCCGCCTTTACACGCGAAAAAATTCATCGCGCCGACGAATCGATGCAAGACGACGCAATCATCAGAAAGATTTTGAAACGCGTTCGCGTGATCGCGGTAGTCGGCCTTTCGAATATGCGTGTCATATCATAGTGGAGCCGTCGCACGCGTCATATGGCCGCCACGGGACGCGGCCCCCGTCCGGTAAAATGCGCTTTTGCCTTCGCGACGTCGCCTTCCATCGTGGCCCATACCCTCCTGAACGACACCTTCCTGCGCGCGCTGCTGCGCGAGCCGACCGACTACACGCCGATCTGGCTGATGCGCCAGGCGGGCCGCTACCTGCCCGAATACAACGCGACGCGCGCGCGCGCCGGCAGCTTCCTCGGCCTCGCGAAGAACCCCGATTACGCGACCGAGGTGACGCTGCAGCCGCTCGAGCGCTTCCCGCTCGACGCGGCGATCCTGTTCTCGGATATCCTGACGATTCCCGACGCGATGGGCCTCGGCCTCGATTTCGCGGCAGGCGAAGGGCCGAAGTTCGCGCATCCGGTGCGTACCGAGGCCGACGTCGCGAAGCTCGCGGTGCCGGACATCGGCGCGACGCTCGGCTACGTGACCGACGCGGTTCGCGAGATCCGCCGCGCGCTCACCGACGCGCAGGGCCGTCAGCGCGTGCCGCTGATCGGGTTTTCCGGCAGCCCGTGGACGCTCGCGTGCTACATGGTCGAAGGCGGCGGCTCGGATGACTTCCGCACCGTGAAATCGATGGCCTATGCGCGGCCGGACCTGATGCACCGCATCCTCGACGTCAATGCGCAGGCGGTCGCGGCCTATCTGAATGCGCAGATCGAGGCGGGCGCGCAGGCAGTGATGATTTTCGACACCTGGGGCGGCGCGCTGGCCGACGGCGCCTATCAGCGCTACTCGCTCGACTACATCCGGCGCGTGGTCGCGCAGTTGAAGCGCGACCACGACGGTGCGCGCGTGCCGGTCATCACGTTCACGAAGGGCGGCGGCCTGTGGCTGGAGGAGATCGCATCGACAGGCGTCGACGCGGTCGGGCTCGACTGGACGGCGAACGTCGGCGCGGCGCGCGAGCGCGTCGCCGGCCGCGTCGCGTTGCAGGGCAACCTCGATCCGACGATCCTGTTTGCGCCGCCCGCCGTGATCCGCGCCGAAGCGCGTGCGGTGCTCGACAGCTACGGCAACCATCCGGGCCACGTGTTCAACCTCGGGCACGGAATTTCGCAGTTCACGCCGCCCGAGCACGTCGCGGAACTGGTCGACGAAGTGCACACTCACAGCCGCGCAATCCGTAGCCAGGCCGCGCGCTGATCGCAAGGGGCGTCATGTTGTAGCGCGCCCTGCGCCAAACAGGGCGCAACCCCGCTCCGGCGGGTGCTCCGGTGCTTGTCAAGACTTGACTTATGCACATTTTGTTCGTTGCGGCGCGGTAGAGCACTTAATCGGTCCGATTGTCTCGCTATGGTGTGGGAATTTGGATAGCAGCCTTATGGAATAAGGCTTTGCGGTCGCCGCGCAGGAGCGCGCAAAAGCAGTGGCAGGCGCGGCCCGGCGCGCTTTGCGCGCGATAGAGGGCAAGTTCTTAACAAAGTTATCCACAGGCCGGTCAGGGTATGCGGCGATTCCTAATGCGAATCCATAACTTAGCGCCGAATCTGATGTTTTCCGTTCAACTGGCGGCTGCCGCGTTCCGCGCATACGGCGCGCTCCCGACGGCCGTGCGGCGCTGATGGGCGGCCGGTACCTGCGGGTCGCGCTCGATCATCCGCTCGCGACCCTGTTCGACTACCGCTGCGACACGCAGCCGGCGCCCGTGCCCGGCACGCTCGTGCAGGTGCCGTTCGGCAAGCGGCTCGCGACCGGGCTCGTCTGCGAAGTGTCCGCTCACACCGACGTGCCCGCCGGGCGTCTGCGCGCGGTCGAATCCGTATGCGCCGAGCTGCCGCCGCTGTCGCGCGAATGGCTCGATCTCGTGTCGTTTGCCGCCGATTACTACCAGCGTGGCCGCGGCGAAGTCGCGTTGCCCGCGCTGCCGCAGGCGCTGCGCGATGCCGGGCGGTGGGGGCGCCTGCTCGCGCCCGAGGTGCGCTACTGCCTGACCGGCGCGGGCCGCGCGGCGCTGCCCGACACGCTGCCCGCGCGCGCGGCCGCGTTGCGGCGTCTCGCGCAGGCGCTGGCCGACGCCGATACGCTGACGCTGCCTGATGTGCGCGCGCTGCATCCGAAAGCCGTGGCGACGCTCGACGACTGGGCCGCGCGCGGCTGGGTCGCGGTCGAGGAGATCGGCTGGGCAGATGCAAACGCGATGCCGGCTGCCGATGACGCGGCGCCGGCGCCCGGCCGGGCGGCATCGCCGCAACTGACCGACCAGCAGGCCGAGGCGCTCGACGCGATCCGCGCCGCACCGGGCTTCGCGCCGTTCCTGCTGCATGGCGTGACGGGCAGCGGCAAGACCGAGGTCTATCTGCATGCACTTGCGTCGCTGCTCGACGCGCGGCCCGGCGCACAGGCGCTGGTGCTCGTCCCGGAAATAAACCTGACCCCGCAATTCGAAGCCGCGTTTCGCGCGCGCTTTTCCGGCACGCTCGCACCGGACGCGATCGTCACGCTGCACAGCGGCCTCGCGGAAGGCGAGCGCGCGCGCAACTGGCTCGCCGCGCATACGGCGCGCGCGCGGATCGTGCTCGGCACCCGGCTCGCGGTGCTGGCGTCGCTGCCCGCGCTTGCGCTGATCGTCGTCGACGAGGAGCACGAGCCCGCGTACAAGCAGCAGGAGGGGCTGCGCTACTCGGCGCGCGACCTGGCCGTGTGGCGCGCGAAGCAGCTCGGCATCCCGGTCGTGCTCGGCTCGGCGACGCCGTCGCTGGAGAGCTGGTGGCAGGCCGAGCAGGGCCGCTACGCGCGGCTCACGCTGTCGCGGCGCGCGGTCGCCGATGCCGTGCTGCCGACCGTGCGGCTGATCGATCTGGAGGCGGAGCGGCGGCGCGGGCGCGCGTCGATGGGCGGGCTGTCCGGGCCGCTCGTCGCGGCGCTGAAGGCGCGGCTCGAGCGCGGCGAGCAGAGCCTCGTGTTCCTGAACCGGCGCGGCTATGCGCCCGCGCTCGCGTGCGACGCGTGCGGCTGGGTGGCCGGCTGTCCACGCTGCAGCGCGTACGTCGTGCTGCACAAGCCCGAGCATGCGCTGCGCTGCCACCATTGCGGCTGGGAGTCGCGCATCCCGCACGCGTGCCCGGAGTGCGGCAACGTCGACATCGCACCGCTCGGACGCGGCACGCAACGCGTGGAGGAGACGCTCGCCGAGGCGGTGCCCGGTGCGCGCATCCTGCGGATCGACGCGGACAGCACGCGCCGCAAGGGCAGCGCGCAGGCGCTGTTCTCGGAC
>Ga0335069_10017127_pt1 | contig 10101 bp, 8 predicted proteins | sample Lox_Sample_11_FD_206714 | JGI IMG/M metagenome (GOLD analysis project Ga0335069, IMG submission 206714) | Soil microbial communities from Loxahatchee National Wildlife Refuge, Florida, United States - Lox_Sample_1.1 | ecosystem: Environmental > Terrestrial > Soil > Wetlands | place: USA: Florida...
GCACCTTTGTGGCCGTGGCGGCGAATGGTGGCCTCCACCAGTTTCCAGCGCTTGTCTGCGGAGGGAAGCGGAACCGAGACGGGATACGCTTGCATTAGGGACCTTTCTCGCGAGCGTGCAGGCGTGTTTCGCACAGCACCCGGCTGTTGTCATAAGGCGATAGGTCGAAAGCCTGAAGAGCCGGTACGCATCACTCCTGCCGGAGCAATCCAGGTGAGGCGCCGCGCTGCAGGCCACGAATCCACTGCAGGAAACAGTTGTGCGCCAGCGTGCCTGCACATCGCTGGCGCGAAAAGCAAGTTCCACGAGCGTTCAAAGCGCCTTGTGCAGTTCGACGGCGATCTTCACTTCGTCGTGGCGATCCGGGTGCCCGGTCACCATAGCAGAGTCGCCCGTGATCGACCCCTTCAGAAACACGTTGACCGGGTGCTGCATGTCGGATGGCGCCTCAGCGGATTCATGCGGACTCACGCGAAGATTTACATACAAGTGCGAACCGTCGGCCTGATACGAACCTTTATAGACGTGCAGCGCGTCTCCACCAAGAACCTCGCCGTCCCGCAATACCGCTAGTCCGTCACCCTTGGTTTGTCCCGTGGTGAAGTGCGTATACCAGAGCCCTTCCATGGCATTCCTCCTCTGCCGGATTTCCCATGCTGGTCAGCGAGCGTACTCCTTCGACAAGAAAAAATGGCAGTGATAGCGGTCACAGGTATGCAAACTCAACCAGCCTAATATCCCGCCATGAGGGATGCGGCCTTGATTCCATTCGCCATCTCCTCTCTTCTTCTGGGCGCCGCACTGCAGTTGGTGGTTGGGCGGCTCTGTACCGCCCGTATCAAGGGAGTTCTGGCCACGCTTGCGTGTGTTCCAGCAATTCTGGCAGTAGGCGGTGCTCTCCCCGCCGTACAAGCCGGACACACTCTCGATCTATCCATGGGCAGCTGGGATGGACCTTTCACACTCGCATTGCATGTCGATGCGCTTAGCCTGTTGTTCGCGGGTATGGGCGTCGTTCTCGGTGCGTGTGTGCTGCTCTACTCCATCGGCTACATGGCGCACGAGGCCGCTGCCACGCGCTTCTATTGCACCATGCTGCTGTTCATCGGCAGCTTCGTAGCGCTCGTATCAAGTGCGAACCTGCTAGTTCTCTATCTCTGCTGGGAGGCGGTTGGCCTCTGCTCGTTCAGCCTCGTCGGCTTCTGGTATACCAACCCCGAGTCGGTGCATGGTGCGCGCAAGGTGCTGCTGATGACGCACATCGCAGGCTATGGTCTGCTTGCCGCTATCCTGGTGATCTACCACCGCACTGGCACCATGCTGTGGACTGACCCAGCCGTGGCGCACGCCTTCACCGGTGGCGTGTTCACGCTTATGCTCATCGCGCTCGCCGCCAAGTCCGTACAGGTGCCGCTGCACACGTGGATTCCCGATGCCATGGCCGCGCCCACGCCCGTGAGCGCGCTGCTGCACGCCGCCTGCTACGTTACGGCGGGCGTTTACCTTGCTGCGCGTATGCACAGCTTTGCGCCATGGCCGCAGATGTGGAGCGCGGCCATGGTCTGGCTGGGCACACTCACGATGGTTGTGGGCGTGATGTACGCCATGGTGCAGACTGATCTGAAGCGCCTTCTCGCCTTCTCCACCGTCAGCCAGATCGGCTACATGATTCTTGGCATCGGCATCGGAACACCGCTGGCCATTGTTGCCGGTCTGCTCCACTGCCTGACGCACGGCTTCTTCAAGGGTGGGCTCTTTCTCTGCGCCGGCGCCGTGCAGCACGCCGCCGGCACGCGCAACATGAACGAGTTGGGCGGGTTGGCCGAGCGCATGCCGCGTACCACAATCTGTTGGCTGGCCGGCGTAAGCAGCATGATGGGCGTACCGTTGCTGAGCGGCTTCGTCAGCAAGTGGATGATTTACGCAGCCGCGTTGCAGGCTGGATGGCTGGTGCCCGCGCTTATCGCGTGGACCGCAAGCCTCGGCACAGTCTTTCTCTGCGTAAAGGCCACCAGCGCGGTCTTCCTCGGCCCCACCACGCCGTGCACCGAACACGCGCACGAAGCCGCGCCTTCAATGCAGTGGGGAATGGCGTTGCTGGCCGCAGGCAACGTGCTACTCGGCATTGCACCGCAATGGGCAGTGAATTACCTGCTGCTGCCCATCGTCCGCGCGCTGGGCATGTCAGATGGTGTGCAGGTGACTTGGCTCGGTCTTTCCGCATCTGCTGCGAACTTCTCTACTACCGGAGGTCTGGTGCTGGCCGTCGTCTCGCTCGTCATCGGCGGACTGATCTATGCCTTTGTGCATGTGGAGCGGCCGGTTGCCGCTACGTCGGGTGCAGCCCTTGCGGGCGGCGGCATCTTCACGGGGGGCGAACCGCTCTCCGACCAGTCGCGGCTCACCGTCGCTGACTTTGCCGACATCTTCCAGCACAACTGGCGCGACTTCTTCCGCTGGTCCAACGTGGATGGCGTGTACCTTGCTGTAGGCCGCGGGCTGATAACTTTCTCGCGCGGCTTTGGCGTCACCGTGTCCTGGATGGAGAAGCGCGCCACGTGGCTGGTCATAGTGCTCGCCTTGATCCTCTTCGCAACGCTACGCTGGCTCGTGCCCGGTTCGCAACCTGCAGTGCGCGGTGTTTCTCCCGTGCCCATCGAGCACGCTCCGCTGCTGATAATCGCATCCTGTGCGGTCGCCGGAGCCACACTACTCTTCGCAGCGCTCGCGCACGCGGCCACGCGCCGTCATGCGCCGCTCATGCTGCTCACCGCGATCGCCACCATCGCCGGCTTATGTAGCGCCGATTCTCAGTTGCGGCTCGCGCTGCTCGAGTGTGGTGCTCTGGTCACAGCTGCATTGGTGTGGCGCGCCGCGCGAACGCAATCAGTGCGCGTTACCTATCTGGCGGTAGTCGCGATCTCTGCGGGTGCCACGCTCGCGGCGCAGTTGCTCCGCGATCCGCAGCATCAGCTGTGGGCGCGTGCGCTGCTGCTCACCGGCATCTGCGCCAAGCTGGCGGCGGTGCCGCTGCTCTTCTGGCTGCTGCGCCTTGCCGACGAACTGCCCGCGGTGGTGCTGGGACTCATTATCGCTGTAGTCGATATGGCCGCCTTTGCAGAGTTCCTGTTCAACGCCGGCGAGATACCCAGCCTCGTCGCGCCCTCGGGCCTGCTGCTCGGCGCTGCTGCGGTTACGTCGCTTTGCGCCGCGCTGTTGATGCTCGCGCAGCGAAGTCTCAAGCGGCTGCTCGTGCTTTCTACCATCGAAGACGTGGGTTTCCTGCTGCTCGGCGCGTCTGCTGCCGGGTGGGTTGCTTCCGTTGAAGGTCGTTCGCTCGCGTTTGGCGGCGCGCTGCTTGCGGTCTCTGCGCATGCGCTTGGCAAGGCACTGCTCTTCACCAGTCTGGCCGCGCCAGAGGCGGACGGATCACTCGACGGCGAATCCACCGGCCTTGCCGTGCGCTATCCGGTCAGTGCCTTAGGATTTCTCTTCGGCATGCTGACCATGCTGGGTGTTCCGCCCACGCTGGGATTCCTGGGCCGTTGGCGGCTCTACTCCACTGCGCTCAATGCGAGCCCGTGGCTGCTGGCGGTATTTCTCCTTGCTTCGATGTGCGCGCTAGCCGCCTACGTGCTGGCTCTTGCCCGGGTATGGGGCGGTCCGCCCGCGGAGTCAGCGCCTTCAGCTGCACGCGAGTCGCTCGCCGTGCAGGGCGTCCTCGTTGCGCTGGTCGTGCTTCTGCTCGCTGCGGGCATTTGGCCCAACGTGCTGTCGCATCTCATGGGAGGCCGGCTATGAAATTGTGGAAGCGATTGATGTGCGTGTGCCGGCGCCGCAGCCCGTGGCTCTTCCACTTGAACGCTGGCAGCTGCAACGGATGCGACATCGAACTCGTTGCCAGCCTGTCGCCGCGCTACGACGTGGAGCAGTTGGGAGCGCGCCTCGAGGGCAGCCCACGCCACGCCGACATTCTGTGCATCACCGGACCAGTGACAAAGAACAGTGTGCACGCCATTGAAACTGTGTATGGTCAGGTCTTCGCGCCCAAGGCCGTCGTCGCCATCGGCTCCTGCCCTGCAACGACCAATGTATTCATCGACAGCCGCACGCTCGACGGCCCGCTCGCGCGCCATATTCCCGTCGACGTCTACGTGCCCGGATGCCCGCCTCGACCGGACGCAATCATTCAGGGCGTTGCTCGCGCCGCGGAGATTCTGGCAGAACGCGGCACGGACACTCCGCCCATGCCTCAGTTGGAGACCGCGCAGCAGGAGGTGCAGCCATGAATCTTGTTACTGCACTTGCGCGGCTGCTTTTGTTTCCGGGCGTGCTGTTTGCGGTGCCCGTTGCCTGGTTCTTCCTGTGGGTGGAGCGCAAAGCCGTTGCGCGCATGCAGGGGCGCATCGGTCCGCCGTTCATGCAACCCTTCTTTGACTTCATCAAGCTGCTGGGCAAGGACACACCAGAGCGTACCGGCATTGCAGGCATGCTGATGAAGTTCTGGCCAGTGCTGGCCGTGGCCGCAGCCGCGGGCGCGGTGGGACTGCTGCCCGTGCTGCCCGCCTCGGGCGGATTCGAAGGAGACCTCATCCTGTTGCTGGCGCTCATGGAAGTGCCCTCCATGTGCATCATCGCCGCCGGCTTCTCCTCCCGCTCCATCTTTGCGGAGATCGGCTCGGTGCGCGAAGCTGTGCTCAGCGTGGCTTACAACGTGGTGTTCATTCTTGCCATGCTCTCCATCGCGGCGGCGCAGAATACGTTTCGCCTGGAAGCGCTGGCGCAGCGTCCTGCATCGCTGCTCGAGTGGTTCGCTATCGCTGCAATTCTCGGATGCCTGCCAGCCAAGCTGCATCTGAATCCCTTCTCGCTGCCCAATGCGGAGCAGGAAATCTATTCTGGCCCGATGACCGAGTATGCCGGCGCTGAACTGGCACTGTGGGAACTGGCGCATGGATTGGAGTGGGTCGCGGGCACAGGCCTGGTGGCCGCGCTCATAGCGCCCCATCTTGCCGGCGGAGTTCTCGCGGTGCTGTTGTTCGTCGCCCTCTGCTGCGCCATCGTGGTGCTGCTCTCTGCGCTGGCCGCGGCCACTGCGCGTCTGGCCATTGACACCACGGTTCGCTTCTACTGGCGCTGCACTTTGATCTTTGCAGTCGTCGCCGTCTCCTCCATGCTCTTTCTTCGGGGGCGGTCATGAACATCTTCTCCATGCTGTGGCAAAATCTGTGGGGCCGTGCGCGCACGCTGCGATATCCTGCGCGCCCCGAAGTGAGCGATGGATTTCGCGGCCTGGTGCGCTTTGATCCCTCGCTCTGCACGGGCTGCGCTGTGTGCCGCTTTCGCTGCACTGCACGCGCCATCAACTTCACGGCAGGCAAGGGCGAGTTCACCTGGAGCTATGACCCAGGCCACTGCACTTTCTGCGGCCGATGCGTAGACGGATGCAAGGCGCACGCGCTGTACCAGGAGACCGCATGCCCGCCGGTCTATGGCGAGTTGGGCGCGCTCAAACAGTCGTACACACTGGTCCGCAAGCCGCCAGCCGCGCGACCCGCTGCGCCGGTGGGCAAACCCAGTGGATCGGCTTCTGACGGAGGTGCCGCATGACATCGCTTGATTCCATTGCTGTGCTGCTAGGCGTGCCTGGACCGTGGAAAGAAGAGGGAGGCGCACACTGGCTCGACCCCTCCGGGCGTAGCGTGCGCGAAGTGGCTGCGGCCATGAACGCGTGCGGCGCGCGCTTCGTCACCATCACTGCGTATCAGCTCCCGGGCGATACGGGCATGCGGCTCGAATACCACTGGGATCTCGGCGGTCAGTTGCTCGGCTTTCCGTTTGTCCTTGCGTCGCCGACGATCGAGAGCATCTACGACCTGTGTGAGGCCGCGGACTGGATTGAGCGCGAAGTGCATGAGGGCTTCGCCATTGACTTCACCGGGCGCGAGTATGAACCTCTGTTGCTGCGCGCCGGCGCAACGATGGGCGTGAACCTGCGCGAGGAGGGGAAATGAGCTACCGAATCCCCATGGGCCCGTATCATCCGGCGCTCGAAGAGCCCTACAAGCTCGACATGCTGTGCGAAGGTGAAACCGTCGTTGATGCGAAGCTGCATATTGGCTTCAACTTTCGCGGCATCGAGCACCTCGCCGAAACGCGCAACTACATTCAGGCCATTGCGCTGGTGGAGCGCGTCTGCGGCATCTGCTCCAACATTCACACCCTCACCTTCTGCCAGGCCGTGGAGCAGCTCACCGGGCAAACGCCGCCGCCCCGCGCGCAGTACATCCGCGTGATCGTTGCAGAGCTCGAACGGCTTCACTCGCACACGTTGTGGGCAGGCATCGCCGCCAAGCTCATGGGCTTCAAAACCATGTTCATGACCTGCTTTGAACTGCGCGAGAAAGTGATGGATGTGTTGCAGGCTATCTCCGGCAATCGCGTCAACTACTCGATGAATTGCATCGGCGGCGTGAATCGCGACATTGAAGATCCAGCCTCGCTGCTACCCATGATCGACGAACTCGAACGCGAGATGGCGCGCAAGGTGATTCCCATCTTCACCACCAGTTCCACGGCGCGCTCGCGCTGCGCGGGTATCGGTGTGCTCAAGCAGGAGAAGGCAGCGTCCTGCGGCGTAGTTGGTCCTACGGCGCGCGCCTCCGGGCTGCCGCAGGACCTGCGTCGGGAGGCTCCCTATGCGGCCTACTCCGAGCTGGAGTTCGATGTGCCTGTGGAGCAGGATGGCGACGTGCGCGCGCGGCTGATGGTCCGCGCAGTGGAGATCATGGAGAGCTGTCGATTGTTGCGCCAGGCGCTCACCAAAATGCCGCCGGGCGAATTCCATACGCCCGAGGGCAAGGTCGAGTTCATTACGGGCACCGCCATCAGTCGCGTGGAAGCGCCGCGCGGCGAGGTCATGTACAGCGTGAGTTGGAGGGAGCACGCGCGCAACCCCAGCCGCGTCCACGTGCGCACGCCCACCTTCGCCAATATGCCCGCGGTGCGCTGGATGGTGCAGGGCGCGCGCCTGGCCGATACGCCCCTGATCCAGGCCTCCATCGATCCCTGCTATTCATGCACAGACCGTTAACCAGAGCGGATTCAACCGCTTACCCGGAAGCCGACAAAGCAATTCAGCCGGATTGACCGAAACAGACGCATTTGCCGGCGCCGGCTAAGAAATGCCAACGGAGAGCCAAAGCGCAGTTCGTCACCGCTGAGTGACCGGCAAGAATGTCAAAGGGAAAATCTTCGGCTGTAAGCAATTGAATCTAATTGGCGTCCCCGACGGGATTTGAACCCGTGTTATCGCCGTGAAAGGGCGGTGTCCTAGGCCGGGCTAGACGACGGGGACGCGATGGGACAGCAGAAACAGCCGGGGATGGCCGTATGCGCCCTTTTTGAAGGCTATCAATTCACGGGGAGCCTGTCAAAGGCGGGCCGCTTTCCGCCGCGTTCGGTCGCCTGCGGCCGCCGGGCAAACTCCAAGCCATTTTGAAACAGATTTGATCGCTTCCTCGTCCCTTTCAACAGTCTAGGAAATCGATTTTTAACCGCGGCGGCCCCTTTGGTTAGCCGCCCTACGTGCGGCTCGGCGGCAATGTACGATGGGTGCTGCATGCGGTACACGTTCGCGCCGGACCTCTGTGCGAAGCGAGCGCGGGCAAGAAAGCAAGGAGCAGAAAGTTGAAACGTATTGCGGGTGTCATGTATGCAGTGATTGCGACGGCAACGATCAGCGGCTGTCACCAGGCAAGTGCGCCTCCCAAAGGGGGCGGGATGCAGGCGATGCCGGTGAAAACCGTCGAAGTCAGCCTGGCTCCGGTGGCGCAGCGCAGTGAGTATATGGCGACGATCATGTCGCGCCGTTCCACGACCATGCAGCCGCAGGTCAGCGGCCGCCTCACGCAGATTCTGGTTCGTTCCGGCGACCATGTGAAGGTCGGGCAGCCGCTCATGCGCATTGATGCGCAGGCGCAGTTGGCTACCGTGGAAGCGCAGCGCGCCACCGAGCGGCAAAAAAAAGCCCTCTACGACTACAACACGATCGAGGTCGAGCGGCAGCGCAAGCTGTTTGATGCGGGCGTCATCAGCCGCGACGCCTGGGAGCAGGCGCAGCAGACCTATGCCAACACAAAGGCTGACTACGAGTCGGCGGTGTCGATGCGCAAGACGCAGGAAGAACAGTTGGCTTACTATACCGTGCGCGCGCCGTTTGACGGCGTAGTTGGCGACGTACCGGTGCATGTGGGCGACTACGCTTCCACCACCACCGTGCTCACCACCGTCGACGAGCGCAAGGACCTCGAGGCCTACATCTACATTCCTACCGAGCGCGCAGGCGAAGTGCGCATGGGCCTGGCCGTGGAACTCTACGACACGGGTGGCAAACTCATCGAAAAGTCGGCAATTGATTTTGTTTCGCCGCAGGTCGACAGCTCCATGCAGGGCATTCTGGTCAAGGCTCCGGTGCACACCTCTGCGGAAGTGGTGCGCAACGCGCAATTGATCAAGGCGCGCGTCATCTGGAGCACCAAGCCGATGGCCGTCATCCCCGTGCTTGCGGTGACGCGCCAGGCGGGCCAGACCTTCGTGTTTGTCCTGCGAAATCAGAATGGGCAGTTTGTGGCGGTGCAGACGCCCGTAGTCCTGGGAGACACGGTGGAGAACAATTACTCCATCTCGTCGGGTCTTCAGTCGGGCGACAAAGTCATAGTGTCGAGCACTCAGTTTCTTGTCAATGGCATGCCGGTTCTTCCCCTGGGCGCCTGAGCGCGCGCACCACCCGTTTGCCGCGATCGACGCGGAAACCGCGCTCCGCTCCTTGTGAAGCGGAAAGGAAAGTAGGCGTACTGTGTTTGTTGATTTCTTCATTCACCGGCCAGTGTTTGCAACAGTATGCGCACTGATGATCATCCTGGCAGGCGCCATCTGCATCCCCAATCTCCCGGTGGCCATGTATCCAACGCTGGCGCCGCCGCAGGTGAGCGTGTCCTGCAACTATGTGGGCGCAAATGCCGACACGGTCGAGAAGGCCGTGACCATTCCTCTGGAAGAGGCCATCAACGGTGTCGAGGGCATGCGCTACATCAGCTCCTCCAGCACCAACAGCGGTAGCAGCGGCGTCACCACCACCTTTCAGACCGGATATGACCTCGACATCGCCGCGGTCGACGTGCAGAATCGCGTTTCGAGCGTCACTGGGCGCCTGCCCGCTGCCGTCAATGCCACCGGCATCACCATCACCAAGTCGAACGCCAACTTCGTCTTCGGCGCGGGCTTCTTCACGCGCGACGGCCGATACTCCCACGAGTTCATTTCTAATTATCTCGACATCTATGTGAAGGATGCGCTCAAGCGCGTGCCTGGCGTGGGCGACGTGATCATCTTCGGCGAGCGCAAGTACGCAATGCGCATATGGCTCGACCCCGTCAAGCTGGCAGCCAAGGGGCTTACCGCGGGCGATGTAGTCAATGCGCTCACCGAGCAGAACGTCGAGATTCCCGCTGGCCAGCTAGGCCAGCCGCCATCCAATGCCTCGCAGGCTTTTCAGATTCCCGTGCGCGTGGTGGGCCGCCTCAGCAGCCCGGCCGAGTTCGACAACATCATCGTCAAGAACAGCGCCGCTGGCCTCACTCTGTTGAAAGATGTCGGCCACTCAGAGGTGGGCGCGGAGGACTACAGCTCGTCGCTTGAGTACAATGGCGTGGCCGCTCAGGGCATCGGTGTAGAGCAGTTGTCGAATGCCAATGCGCTCGATGTGGACGCCAAGGCCAAGGCCGCGCTCAAGGAGATATCCAAGAGCTTCCCGCCGGGGCTCGAGTACGCCATCGCCTTTGACTCCACCACCGCCGTTGGCGACTCCATTCGCGAAGTATTGGTCACCCTTAGTGAGGCCATCGTCATCGTCGTTGTTGTAATCTTCCTTTTCCTGCTCGACTGGCGCGCGACCATCATTCCCGCGGTTACCATTCCGGTTTCGCTTATCGGCACCTTTGCCTTCATCAAGCTGTTCGGCTTCTCCATCAACACGCTCACGCTGTTCGGCATCACGCTGGCTACCGGCCTGGTGGTCGACGACGCCATCGTGGTCATCGA
>Ga0335069_10017128_pt1 | contig 10101 bp, 11 predicted proteins | sample Lox_Sample_11_FD_206714 | JGI IMG/M metagenome (GOLD analysis project Ga0335069, IMG submission 206714) | Soil microbial communities from Loxahatchee National Wildlife Refuge, Florida, United States - Lox_Sample_1.1 | ecosystem: Environmental > Terrestrial > Soil > Wetlands | place: USA...
ATGGTGACATCGACTTCCTCCCCGAAGGTGGAGGCGAGCCGCACGGTTACCCAGAGTTCATCGCCACAGTGGACACGATCGTGATTGGACGCAAGACACTCGAAACGGTGATCGGTATGGAGGAGTGGCCTTACGGCGACAAGCGAGTGGTGGCGTTGAGCAGTTCGAAACTCGACCTGTCGAAAGCGAAAGGCCACGTCGAACAGATGAGCGGCTCGCCAGAGGAGATCGTCAGGGAATTGGAGGCAAGCGGAACGAAGCACGCCTATATCGATGGTGGCGTGACCATCCAGCGCTTTCTGCATGCAGGTCTGATTCGGCGGATAACAATTACCAGGGTGCCGGTGCTGATCGGAGAGGGCATTCTATTGTTCAGCAGCTTGCCGAGCGATATTCGTCTGCGCCACATCGCGACACAGGCGTACAAGAGCGGGCTAGTGAAGAGCGAGTACGAAGTGGTCGCGTAACGAATTTCTACCGGAACTTGGTGATCAGCTCCCCGAATGGGTCCGAGGTGACGTTCCAGGTCCCCTCGAAGGGATTATCAAGATCGGTGAGTACGAAGTAAGCAAAGAAGAAGAGCACCGTTGTGAGAACGATAGCGATGGTTCCGAAAACCGGGCTTCGGAAAGGGAAGAGGAATAGCAGGAGCAGGATTACGGCTGCCGTGAGACTGACGAACCAGAGCAGCGTGTGTGGTATCCGCTTGACGCTTAGCGCCAGTCGCTCGTCGCGATGGGTGCTGGCGTCGTTCGCTATCGCGAGAAGCCGCTCGTAGACCTCATGTTCGCTTTCGCCCTCCGGCTTGATGCTGGTAACGCTGGCGATGATCTCGCGAAAGTAGCGATCGGTTTTGCCGGTATCTTCTCTGCGGGAAAGAGCCTCCCATTCGGACTCGACTACACCCTTGGCATACACCTTGATGGCGCGAACCGTGGGTTCGCGGGTGCTTGCCTTCAGCCCTTCGCTGAACAGGATGATGTCCTTGAGAGCGCCTGATTCTTTAAGGATGGCCGTCTCCACTGCGGTGAACTGTCCCCAGATGACATACGTCGCGAAGGCATAGAGCACGCTGTAGAGCGTACCCACGACGGACAACAGTGCTGCCGTCCCCTCCCCGTCATTGGCGAAGAGCTTCTGGAATCCGGATAGATACAGGACCCAGTAGATAACAATCGCAGCCAAGAGCAGCTTCACGCACCGGCGAACCGTTTCTTCCGGCAAGATGTCCAGCATAACCATTTCTCGTCCTCGTTAACGGCTACCAATGTACTCGAACCGCCGCTATGTGACGCGTGGGAAAGATTACACCGCTGTGTGCCGCGGGCCTGCCTCTAGCAGTTTTGCGAGTGTCGTTTGACGAAAAGTTTCTTGAGAATCGAAGACTTGAGTTGGTCGAATGAGACAAAGCGAAAGGAGCAGCGGATGAGACTCAGGGCACTCCTTGTGTTTCTAATCTGTACCGTGCTAGTGACATTGGCTTCCGCCGATACTTTGAAACTTACGAACGGGAAAGTAATCAACGGTATTTTCGTGGGCCGCAACCAGGGCGGGGTGGAGTTCATAGGCCCCGATGGATTGACGCAAACGTACCCATCGAGTGAAGTGGCAGGCGTGACCTTTGGCCCCGTGACACCGCCGAAGCCAAAACCGACGCCGCACCGGGTGAGCGTTCCCGCCGGAACCGCAATACTGGTTCGTACTGACGAACAACTCGACACGGATAAGGCCTATAGCGGCCAAGTGTTCAGTGTGACATTGATGACAGACATGGCCGCTGATGGCTACGTAGTCGCCAAGACGGGTACCAGGCTATATGGAAACGTTGTGGAAGCAGATTCGGCACGGCGGGCCAGCGGCACTTCTCAGTTAAAGCTGCAACTCACGCAGATAATCATTCACGGGCAGGCGATCCCTATTGTGACCGACGTTTTTGATTCCAAGGGCAAGAGCTCCGGCAAGCGCTCCGCAAGACGCTTGCTTGGCGGCGCAGGACTGGGAGCAGCGATCGGCGCGATTGCCGGCAACGCCGGCATGGGTGCCGCCATTGGAGCAGTGTCGGGCGCAACCTTGTCGGTGGTCCAGAAGGGCGACCAAGTAGAGATACCCGCGGAAGCACAATTGTCATTCACCTTACAGGTGCCGGTAACGCTGCCGGTAGAACGCTAGAGGAGGCATTGATGAAACTCAAATCACTTATCTCAATGTTGTTGCTGGCGGCATTTGCGACCGGCGCGTGGGCCCAGCAAAACCACGTCACGACTCCGGCAGAGAGCAAAGAACTAAATACAGATGCCTACGTAAAGCTGCTTCGCAGTGACCTGAAGGCCAACAAGGAATCTGTCGTGAAAGAAGCCATGCAGTTGGACGAGAAGCAGCAAGCTGCTTTCTGGCCGATTTACCAGGAATACAGCAATGAGCAGGCAAAGATCTATGACGAGAAGCTGGCGATCATCAACGACTACGCCGACCACTTCGCAGAGATGACCGACGCCAAAGCCGACCAACTCGCGCAGCGAGTCATGAGCCTCGACGATCGCAAAATGGATCTGCGGAAAAAATATTACGAACGGATGAAGCAAGTCTTGCCGACTGTGCTGGTGGTGCGCTTCTTCCAGATTGACAACCAGCTTCAGATGATTGCGGATCTACAGATCGCTGCTAGCCTGCCGATCATCGAAGAATCCGCCGGCAAATAACGTCCGCAACTCTCCCGGGAGGGCGGGCGCGTGCTCGCCCTTTTGCCAAACAGATATTTCTTGCGGAAGTACCTCTATTTACGTGATTGCAACAAGCGGATGTTAATCATCTAATCATCCGATGCTGACCTTTCCCCAGGGCTTCTTGTGGGGCGTGTCCACGTCTGCCCATCAATTCGAGGGTCGAAATTCGCATAACCAATGGGCAGCGTGGGAAAGGAAGGGCGGCATTCGCTCGGGAGACAGTTGCCGCGACGCGTGCGGATGGTGGCATTCGGCGGAACGGGACATCGAACTCTGCAAGGGGTTAGGTCTCAACGCGATCCGAATCTCGGTCGACTGGGGACGCATCGAGCCCACCGAATGTACCTGGGACCGCCAGTCGATCCATCGGTACCGCTCACTACTGCAAGCGATCCGAGCAGCGGGGATGCGGCCATTTGTAACCCTGCATCATTTCACGCATCCGGTATGGTTCGAGGAACAAGGCGCATTTCTTTCGCCCCGAGCGGTGGAACGATTTGCTGCATTTGCCGAACGATCCGTTGGGGAATTGGGTGATCTCTGCACGGATTTCGTGACCTTCAACGAGCCTAACGTTTACGCGGCGTTTGGGTACCTGTTCGGCAACTTTCCTCCCGGTCATCGTTATCGCGTTCGCGATTGTGCGCTGGCTACGGTGAACCTGCACCGGGCACACGCGGCGGCGTACGAACGGATTCATCATCTTCTGCCGCAAGCGCAGGTCGGAGTGGCAACACACTGGGTCGACTTTCAGGCTGTAACCGACTCGCCCGCCGATCGACTGCTGGCGTTCCTGTATGACGCGGCCTTCAATCGATCCACGCTGCAACTGTTGCGTGGCGGCTCACTGCCGTTCCCGCTGGGCTCCATTGCGCCGGAAGCTCCAGAGGTGATGGAGAAGATCGATTTTATCGGGCTGAATGTTTACAACCGGCTGCACGTGAAATCGCCATGGGATGAGGCCAGCCGTAAGACCGGCGGCCTGTTCGTGCCAGAAGATGTGCCGCAAGGCGACCCGGGGGTGGATCTGCCGTACGGGGAGGCCTTTCCCGAAGTCGTCGTGAATGCCGCCAAAGAGTTTGCCACGCTGAACGTGCCCATTTACATCATGGAGAATGGTGTCCCGGACAAAACCGACCGCATTCGGCCTTGGGTACTGGTGCAAACCGTTCGTCGCACGCATGAGTTGATCGGAAGAGGTTTCGATGTGCGCGGGTATTTCCATTGGAGCATCGTTGACAACTTCGAATGGTGCGAGGGCTGGACGCTGCGTTTCGGTTTGTATGAGATTGATCCGCGAACCCAGGAGCGGTTCGCGCGTGGGAGTGCGGAACTTTATCGGCGGATCATCGCGCAGAATGGATTAAGTGACGAGCAGCTCAGCAGGTTTTCCGACCCGCCCGTCCCTAGCGGCCGCGAGTTAAACAGCTTGCGGCGCTAACCTTGTTGTGAGTCCGCGATGCTACGCATCGCTGAACGGGCGAGGGCGCCCGTTCCCACATGAACCCTTCCTGCTACACCTCGTAATTCCAATAGCCGTGATCGCGCTGAAAGTAGCCGCGATCGAAAGTGTGTAATGCGGTCGTCAGAAACATCTTCGCAATCTTCTTATGGCCCATGGCGCGGAAACGACGATTCGACGTAAGGATATGTCCTTTTACAATCCCGAAGCGCAGCGGTGAGACACGCTTGCTGAGGTGATAATCCTCGGCGTAGTGGACGCTCTCATCGAAGCCGCCAAGCTCGTTGAACCTCACGCGATCGAATAGCATGAACATTCCAGTCGCGAATGGTTTGGTGAACGAAGCGAAGTGCTGGACGGCGTTGTTGCCACGAAACATCAGCTCGTCCATTATCCGGCCTTCCTTGCAGCGAATGTCCGTGGTCAAACAGTGAAGCTGCTTGCGCTCCATCTTTTCCATGGCGCGTCGAAGCAGAGTCGGCTCCGGCAGCTCGATATCGGCATCGAGGAAAAGCACGTATGGCGTGGTTGCGCGACGTGCTCCCGCGTTACGACCCGTGGATGGTAGTCCGCCGGGGATGACAGAAATCAGAAGGCGGTCGGTGAACGAGAGAGCGACCTCAATGGTCGAGTCTGTCGAGCCCGCATCAGCAACGAACACTCTGGTAGCCGGCAAAAGCGGGTAGTCCTGCCTGCTCAAAGAGGTCAACAGGTGCGGCAGGTTCCGCGATTCGTTCTTCGCCGGGATAACGATCGTCAATTCGGCATTCATGCTCATGGATGCGAACTCCTTCCTCGTTTACGGTGATGTAGGTGCCGCGAGCGTCAATCCAAGACCCGGTGTTGTAGTACGAGACTCCGTCGCGTTCGATATGCAGTGCCTGATGGGTGTGCCCGCAGAATACGCGGTCGATATCACCGGCCTTGGCGTAGGCGATGGCTCCGTTCATGATGCGCGGTGTCATGCGCCCCCAATTGGTGGTGCAGCGATCGATGTAACGCTGCAGGGATCTCGCCGGCTGCCCCAGCTTTGGGATGACATCGTGGTAAAAGAAATTTCCCACGTGCACCCAGAACGGATTGCGCTTCATGAATCCGTCGAACTGGTGACCGTGAATCGCTAGATGGCGCTTGCCCTGGTACGTCCAAACGTATCGCTGGTAAACAGGAACGCCGACCAGGTGCGACATCACGTTCGACAATCCGAAATCGTGATTGCCTTCGACCCAAACTACTTCAACCTTTCGCTTGGGATTGGAGAGTTTGCGGATGCAGGAGAGGAACTTCCAATGATCGCCGGTCAACCGGCGGAAATTCAAGTCGGAGAAGATGTCTCCAAGGAGTATCAGTCGCCGATACGTTAGCGACTGAATCAAATCCAGTGCGTCACGTGCACGACTGACCTCCGATCCGAGGTGCACGTCCGAAACCAAAAGCGTATCGAACACTGCCTCCGCCATGCTGCAAGTATGATTTTGAAGGGTTACATACTGATAAACAGAGTGTGAAAGTTCGGAGAATGGGGCTAACGCTTTCGGTACCTGGAAGCCCCTTTGCAGCTTACCAAAGTCACCTTCCCTGCCTATTACCTGAAACGCATACTGTCGATGTGAGTCCGGAACCTAACCCGAGGCAGACGCCGTTGATGAATGGCGAACAAACGAAGGTCACGGTGACCACCAGCGGTTCGAAGTGGACGCTTGTACTCGTCATTCTTACCTTTGCGATGGTGTTCCTGCTTGCATTCACGAAGATGGGCACGACCACCGCGAGGGCGGCCGTTGAAGAGTTACAGCAACTTTTGAAGTTGCAAGGAAAGCCCGAACCAGCGTCGGCAAATGTGCTCTCTGAGCACGAATTGGAACAACTGGACAAGATGGATTCACAAGCGCAGGCGGAGCTCTTGCTGGAAAGATCCATCAATCACTACAAGGGCGCTAATGAAGAGATCGCAAAGCGCGTGGCGCGATGGCGTGGCGATATCGAACTTAACGACAAACTGAACGGACTATTCATGACAGCGTTGAACTCCGATGACTTGCGCGTTCGCGCGGCAGCGTTGGAGGTCGACATTGCTGCTCGCGATCTGCAAAAGACATCTGCGCAGATCGACGAACTTGAGCCCGCAGCGCGCAACGGTGAACAAGGTCCACGCGCCAATGCATTGTGGAACATTGCTTTGCTTGGAAACCGAGGTGTGGAGCAAAACCGAGCCGGTGAAATCCTTCTGTCATCCATACACGATCCGAACGAGAACATCCGTTACTGGGCAGTGGAAGGCCTGGCAACGCTCGGATCGGACGGAGCTGTAGGACCCTTGTTGGAAGTGTTCCACGACGATCCTTCGGCGATGATCCGCGAACGCGCAGCGTGTGGGCTGGCACAATCAGGAATGCTCAGCGAAAAGCAGCGGCGCACCGCGGTTCCGAAGCTAATTGAGTTCGCCGCGGACGAGTCACTGGATGCGCAGACCCACAGTTGGGTGTTCCAGGCATTGCGCGACATCACCGGTCAGAGCCTGCCACATACGGCGGAAGCATGGCGGAACTGGTACAACTCAAATGACGGACAATGGAATCCCGTCACGCACGATCAGCAGTAACCGTCAGTCCATCCTTGGCGGCGAGCAACTTATCGATCTCCTGTAACGAACGATTGATCCGCTCTTCCTTGCTTCCCTTCAGTAACAACCAACGAGAACCTCGCTTCGTCAATTCTTCTGTGAATCTTTGCGTCATCCACGGCCGAATATGCTGACCGTCGCGGACACCATCATGTTCGAAAGGGATGTCGCAGTCAGTTAGAAGATAAAGATCGTACTTACGGCGATTGGCGATCGCCTCGACTTCTTCTGACCACGTTCCCACGTACCGCTGGTGCCATATGCACGTCGCGAGTGCGTCTGTGTCGCATATCAGAAGCCGGTTGGCTTGTTTGGCTACTCGGTCTTCGTCCTTCTGTTGCTGCTTCGCGATGTGCACGAACTCCTCCGTGCGCCAGTGATAAACGAAGGTATTGATTCCACCCTCGCGGAGACGCTCCGTGTAAAGGCGTCCGTACTCTGGGACCCAAACAGTGTCGTAGTGCGCTGCCAGTTCACGGGCAAGCGTAGTTGTACCCGTCGATTCAGCCCCGACCACACAGATGCGCAACAGCTTTGCTTTTGAGTCAGGCATGCGGCTGTTACTTCATTCTGCACACATTGGCAGGGTTATCAACTTGTCTTTTGCAGTTAGATCCGGCGCTGACAGAATAAATTCGTGACCTTCGGCGCAAAAGGGACACCGCCCCAGTTTCAATTCGGCTTCCCATCCGTCGCGCCCGCGAAGATAGTAGCGGTCGCCCTCGGGCTTTTGCATTTGGGCGATCACCTCTTCGACCATCATCACGCGCGACCAGCCGCTGGGGTCTCCCACTCCCAGATGTGAGATGTGTCGGTGTGGGTCGTCACGCTTGTCGCGGCGAGTGATGCAGATGATCTGATGACGCGCCAAGCTACCGCTCCGGCTGGAACATGTAGCGTCCGCCCTCGCGTTCGGCGAACTGTTCGGCGATCTTGATGAATGCCTGTGCCGCATGCGAAAGACTGGCGTTCTTGCGATATACCAACCGCAGTTTTCGTTCGAACATAAGATCTTTTACGGGCATCGCCACCAACTCACCCCGTTTCAATTCGGCTTCTACGCAGATCGCCGGAATCAAGGCAACGCCGTTGCCCATACCGACGAACTTCTTGATGGCTTCAATTGTCGGCAGTTCGACGTCCATATGAAGCGGAACTTTCTTGCGCTGGAAAGTTTCCAGAACCTTCGCCCTGTAGGGAGAGGGAACGTGGTGGGCGACGAAGTACTCCGCGCCAAGTTGCTTGATGCTGACTTCAGGCGCGCTAGCCAATGGGTGAGTCGGCGGTACGACAAACGCGAGTTCGTCGCGATAAACGACAATGGAACGCAATCCATCTTCGGGTCTGAACGTGAGGACGCCCATCTCGACCGAATGGTTCAGCAGTTCATCGGGGATGCGGCTGGCGAGGGAACGCTCGATCGTCACCTTCACCATGGGGTGGATCCGCCGAAAATCGTTAAGCACTGGCAGGAGGTAAAGGCAGGTGAACTCGTTGGCGGCTATCGACAGCTTGCCCTTGTTCATCTCCTTCAATTCCTGCAGGGCGCCCATCGCCTCGACGCGCATGTTGAGCAGCTTTTCTGCGTACTCGAGCAGGACCTTGCCAGAATCGGTGAGAATTCCTTCACGGGAGGAACGGTCAAACAACGGTTCGCCGATCTCATCTTCCAGCTTGCGTACGGTCTGGCTGACGGCCGGCTGGGTCCGGTACAGCTTCTTCGCTGCCCGTGAAAAACTGCCTTCCCGGGCGACCATAAGGAAGGTTTCCAATTGAAATAGGTCCACTCTTGCTCCCCTATCGCTGAGTCAAACCTGCCGGAGCGCCGATAGCCGGAATCTTAAGGAACATTCATGTCCCAGCTACCAATAAGGCCTTTGGCAACTTCGGCGCAGCGCCCCAAAGGTTTCCTTATACCATAAACTTTGATTATCTTCGAGCAATAACTATAAATTTGCTTTATTTGCCGAGCAGGAGTCTCCTAGATCACAAGGCTTTGTGCCTTTGACCTGCCTTTTGGGAGAAAAAAGCCTAATGGACCGACCCCGAGTACGGATTTTCGACACTACGTTGCGAGATGGCGAACAGTCACCCGGTTGCAGCATGAACCTGGATGAAAAGCTGCGACTGGCCCGTCAACTCGATCGACTGGGAGTCGACATCATCGAGGCTGGGTTCCCCATCGCGTCGGAAGGGGATTTCGAGTCTGTCCGCGCGGTTGCAGAAGAGATTCGCCGTCCGGTGATCGCCGGATTGGCGCGGGCCACACATATCGATATCGAGCGCGCCTGGAATGCAGTGAAGCCTGCAGCCCACCCCCGTATCCATGTGTTCCTGGCGACCTCGGATATTCACCTGCATTACAAGCTGAAGATGACGCGCGAGGCGTGCCTGCGGCAGGTCGCCGACCTGGTGCGGTTCGCGCGCACCTTTTGTGCCGACATTGAGTTCTCTGCGGAAGATGCCACCCGGACCGAGTTGGAGTTCCTCTGCGAGGTAGCGGAAGCCGCTGCCGAGGCGGGTGCCACAACGATCAACCTGCCGGACACGGTCGGCTACACCGTTCCGTCCGATATGACCCGGATCATCTCGGCAGCAGTTGAGCGGACCCGCAAGTTCGGCGATATCACGATTTCATCGCATTGCCACAACGACCTCGGATTGGCGGTGGCAAACTCGTTGGCTGCGGTCCAAGCGGGAGCGCGCCAGGTGGAGTGCACCATCAATGGCATCGGCGAGCGCGCGGGTAATGCGTCACTGGAAGAAGTCGTGATGGCTCTTCATGTTCGCGCTGACGTTATGCCGTTTGAGACGGGCATCAGGACGGAAGAACTGTTCCCGACCAGCCGCATGCTGACGGAGATCACGCATGTTTCCGTGCAGCCCAACAAGGCAATCGTGGGCCGCAACGCGTTCGCGCACGAGGCGGGGATTCACCAGGATGGCGTGATCAAGAATCCGCTGACCTACGAAATCATGACGCCGAAGTCAGTGGGAGTGCCTGAGAATAAACTGGTACTGGGCAAGCACTCTGGACGCCATGCGCTCGGACTGCGCTGTGCTGAGTTGGGGTTTGCCTTCGAGCGTCGCGACCTCGACAAGATCTACAAGAAGTTTGTGGCTCTCGCCGACCAGATTAAGGCCGTCGAGGACCGGCACCTGCTGGCAATCATTCGCGAAGAGTTTCCGGCGGCGGCAATTCCGGCGATTGAGTCAGAGGCGTTTACGAGATCGGCTGGAAGGGCGTAAGAATGTAGCCAGGAGCTAAGGGGTTAGGAGTTAGAAACGACGCG
>Ga0335069_10017129_pt1 | contig 10101 bp, 8 predicted proteins | sample Lox_Sample_11_FD_206714 | JGI IMG/M metagenome (GOLD analysis project Ga0335069, IMG submission 206714) | Soil microbial communities from Loxahatchee National Wildlife Refuge, Florida, United States - Lox_Sample_1.1 | ecosystem: Environmental > Terrestrial > Soil > Wetlands | place: USA: Florida...
CGGATTTCTGGCGGCTTTGGTATGTCGGCCTGGCGGTGTTCGTCGTCAGATGGCTGGAAACCGTCGCAGTGGGCGTGTTCGCATACCAGCGGACGGGATCGCCCTTCATCGTCGCCATGCTGACGATGCTGCGGCTTCTGCCGATGGGACTGTTCGGCGCGTTCCTCGGCGCGTTCGCGGAGCGGGTGCAGCGACGTTCGGCGCTGATCGCCGTGGTGCTGATGATGCTTGCCTCCTCGGCCATGCTGACGGTTCTCGCGCACTTGGGCATGCTGGAGGTCTGGCACCTTGCCGTTGCGAGCTTCGTCAATGGCGTTGGCTGGGCGACCGATAATCCTGTGCGCCGCGTGATGCTGGGCGAGGTTGTGGGCGCCGACCGAATGGGCACGGCGATGTCGCTCGACGTCGGCGCGAACAACGCGAGCCGTATGGTGGGACCCACCGTGAGCGGCCTGCTCTATGCCGGCGTCGGCGTGCAGGGCGTATTCGCCTGCGGTGTCGCATTGTACGCGACAGCGCTGCTGGCGGCCGTTGGACTGCGCTACCGCAACCGCACGGCGCATGCCACCGGCACCGCGGTGATGGGACAGATCGCGGAAGGGCTGCGCATGGTGCGCGGCGACCGCCGGCTGGTCGGCACTCTTCTGGTCACGGTGATCTACAACCTGTTCGGCTGGCCGTTCACGAGCATGGTGCCGGTGATCGGCCGCGATCACCTTCATCTGGGCCCTGAGGGTATCGGCATTCTGGCAAGCATGGATGGCGTGGGCGCGTTCGTCGGCGCACTGCTGATCGCCTTGTTCGCCCGTCCCTCTCACTACCGGCGCCTCTATTTCGGCGGCGCGGCGTCGTATTGCGCGCTGCTGATCCTGTTTGCCATCGCGCCCAGCCCGATCGTCGCCGGTGGGGCGCTGCTCCTCACCGGCCTTGGCGGGGCAGGATTTTCGATCATGCAGGCGACGCTCGTTTACATGGCGGCGCCCGCGGAAATGCGTAGCAGGGTGCTTGGAGTGCTGTCAGTCTGTATCGGCATCGGCCCGGTCGGCTTCCTATTCCTGGGCGGCCTGGCCGACCAGGTCGGCGCCGGCCCGGCGACCGCCACGAGCGGCATCCTGGGTCTGCTGGCTTTGGCGCTGACGTGGCGCACGTGGCGTTCCTCGGCTGCCTGACAGACAGGCCGGTAACCGTTTACAGAGGCGGTGGGCCCGGCAGCCACTCGATCGGAAGACCGATCGTTGCCGCCTCCTTCTCGATCCAAGCCCGCGCGCTTTCCAGCGAAGGATGGACGGTGCGGGCGGGCGGGCGCCTCGACATGCCGAACGCACCCGAGACGGCGGGGCCGCCCACATAGGCCGCCGTCACCTCGTTACCGCCCGCTGTCTCGGTCCAGGCGAGCAACTTCGCCGTCGATAGCATTCGCGCCCTCCATGACATGCGATTGCTATATAGACGTATCACGGAATTGTGCGCTATCGCGTCGCGGTTGTAGCCGTCACCGCGGAATATTCTGGCCCGCTGCCGCGTCGGACAGGGACAACACAGGGGCCGCGCCGCCGCCGAAGCCCCCGCTCCAGCCCGGGTCAGGCGGCTTGCGCGAACACCTCCTTGTCCCTGTCTGCCCGCAGCGGCGCGTCGCCCACTTCGGCGATCCTGGCGCGATCGAATCCGTTGAAGCCGGTACGCAGCGCAGCGCCATAGGCGCCGAGCTGGCCGATTTCGATCCAGTCGCCCTCGGCGATATCTTCCGGCAGCGCAAACGGGCCGCGCATGGCGTCCATGCTGTCGCAGGTCGGTCCGAAGAAGCGGAAATCCGCGATTCGGCCGGACAGAGCCGCTCCCTCCGGCCGCACGGCACGGACCGGATAGCGGAAGCCCAGCGTGCCGGCATCGGCGAGAGCACCGTAGACGCCGTCATTGACGTAGAGCGCATCGCCCCGCCGCTGTTGCACCTGCACGACCAGCGAGCCGCCGCCGGCAACAAGGGCGCGGCCCGGTTCCGCCCAGAGGCAAACGTCGCCCGCCAGGCCGAGACGCTCGAATCCATCTTCGATTTCGGCGATGAAGGCACCGACCGGCGGCGGCTCCATGCCTGGATAGGCAACCGGGAACCCGCCGCCGACATCGACGATGTCGATCGCGACGTCGGCAGCGCGGATGACATCGCCGGCGATTGCGAGTGCGCGGCGCCAGGCGAGCGGATCGAGGCACTGCGAGCCGACATGGAAGCTGACGCCAAGCCGCGCTGCATGCGGTCGGCAGGCGCGCAGCAGTGCGGCCGCATCGGCGGGCATCGCGCCGAATTTCCCGGACAGATCGAGCACCGCGCCGCCCTTCGGCAGCGCGATGCGCACGATCAGGCTGGCGTCGCCGCCGACGCCGGTCGCCCCGATCTCGGCACGGAGCTTTGCGAGTTCGTCCATGGAGTCGAGAGCGAAGTCGCGCACGCCGTGCCGCGCCCAGGCATCGCGGATCGACGCTCGGCCCTTGACCGGGTGCATGAAATGGATCGCGGCCGCTGGGAACATCTGACGCACCAGCACGATCTCGGCCGGCGAGGCGCAGTCGAAATGGCGGACGCCGCCCGCCCACAATGCGCGCAACACCGCGGGTTCGGCGTTGCATTTCACCGCGTACAGTACGTCACCTGGGAACGCCGCCACGACGGCGCGCGCCGTCCGCGCCAGCGTATGCGGACGGATGCAATGCACAGGCTCCTCGGGCCGCAGCGCGGCGATCAGTTCGTTCACGGTCGGTAGCCCGCTTGCGCCGTGTGAAGGCGCGGACGCGCCGCTGACGTCACGGCGGAGCGGAGAGACGGCGGAACGGAAGCGGGCGGTGGTCATCCTGACGCACTCCTCCAGACGCAGACGGACGCGCGGCGCCACCAGCGTCGATACGTGGGGAAACTCGGCCAGGGAGCGCGGACGCTCCGGCGGCGGATTTCAGAGGGTGCTGCGAGAACTTCGCATCACAGCCTGACAAGCAGCCAACATAGGCAGTTCCCTAACGACCCCGGCGAGCGTGCCGGACCGACCGAAAAGGACGCTTACGTCGTTGCTGTGCCCCGGATGACGTTGCGGGGCTCGCGGCACGTGCGATGCGTCGGTTGTCCGCCCCGTTTCAGCCCGCGCGGGGCATGACGAAGCGGACGCGCCTTATATGAGAATTCGTTTGCGGGATGCCATGCGTTTTGAAGAGGCTGCTCAGACCCCTGCCGCATGGCCGGTTGTCATGCACCGACCAGCGCGAGGTACTCCCAGACCATGGTCGCGGCGGCCAGCGCGGTGATTTCCGCGGCGTCGTAGGCGGGCGCGACTTCGACGACATCCATACCGACGAAACGAAGTCCGCTCAGACGGCGCAGGATTGCCTGCGCCTGCCAGCTTGCGAGGCCGCCGATTTCTGGCGTGCCGGTGCCGGGCGCAAAGGCAGGATCGAGCGCGTCGATGTCGAAGCTGAGATAGACGGGCGCATCGCCCACCGTCTCGCGGACCGATCGCGCCATCGCATCGGGTGATGCCGCATGAACATCCTGGGCCGTGACGATCCGCACGCCCTGCCGGATCGTCCAGTCCCAAACGTCGCGCTGTACTGGCGAGCGGATGCCGATCTGGACCGTCCGTCGGGGGTCGACCAGGCCCTCGCTGATGGCGTGGAAGAAGACCGAGCCGTGGGCGTAGGACTGACCGAAGTTATCGGGCCAAGTATCGACGTGCGCGTCGAAATGCACGAGCGCAAGCGGCCCGCCGAGACGCCGCGTGGCCGCGCGAAGCAGCGGCAACGTGATGCCGTGCTCACCCCCGAGTGCGATCAGATGACTGATCGGAGCGGCTTGCTGCTCGATCAGGGCGAGGCTTTTCATCGTATCGCCCAGCGCGAGCGCGAAGTCGCCCACATCAGCGAGAGGCAGCGCCGTCGGATCGATCCAGGAATGAGGATGTGCGCCGTCGGTAAGCATCCGGCTCGCCTGCCGGATTGCGCGCGGGCCATCGCGCGCGCCGGCGCGGTTGGTCGTCCCGATGTCGAGTGGAATGCCGGCCACGACCATCGGTGCGTCGGGCGTGTTGCGCGCAATGCCCAGGAAACTCGGGCGGACGGCGAAGGTTGGGGTGCCCGCCACTTCTGGCCCCCGTCAGGCTGCGGCGCGGCGGATGAACGGAGCGCCTGCGAGGCTCGTCAGGATTGGCGTTGCCGCAGCAATCACATCTGCCAATTCGGCTGAGGCCACCCTGCCGGCGGCCTCGTTCGGATCAAACCAGCGCGTTTTTCGCTCGGCCTTTTCAGGCCATTTCGCCACCTGACGCTCGACGGCGAACAGGAAGACAGTCACTTCGAACCACAATGGGCGGACGGTGCCACGACGCTTCGCATAGCGATACGTGCCGATCGGATCATCGTGGATCACGGCGCCCAGCACGCCGGCTTCCTCGTAGGCCTCGCGGGCAGCGGCGGCAGCGGGCGTGAGTTTGCGGACAGGCCAGCCCTTGGGGATGATCCAATCGCGGCTGCCGCGTGAGGTTACCAGAAGAATGCGTGGCCTTCCTGCGGCGTCGAACGCGAAGGGCAGCGCGCCGAACTGGATTTGAACCTGTCCCTCCTTCGAGGTCAATGGACCCCTCCAAGTACGGTGTCTGGGCTTGCCAAACCTCTAACAAGCATGCGCCCTCGCGTCGGCACAAGAGCGCGATTCCCAAGAGCGTCAGCATCTTGAAACTGTCATCTTGGCCGGATGGGGACACTGACCCTGCGGGCACATCCAGATCCGGCCGCGCCCCCTCACTCCGGGTAGACCGGCCTGTAGACAATCGAGCGGACATGCGCCCCGATATCCGGGGGCCGGGGGACGCCCGCCAGGCCGTTATCGAAGATGTAGGCGGCGATCCTTGCGGCGGTTTGCAGCGATGCCTCGAAGATATTGCTGGTCGGCGGATAGATCAGCCCGTTTGCGAGGTGCGCGTCCGTTACCTGCTCGGCAACGGCCTGGGCGGCGACGATGAACATCGGCTCCGTGACACGTTTCGCCTCGGTCGCCAGCACGGCCATCCCCATCGCGGGGAAAATGTAGACGTTGTTGCCCTGCCCCGGGACGAAGCGCTTCCCGTCGATTTCGAGCGGCGGGAACGGGCTGCCCGAGGCGAACACGGCGCGGCCGTCCGACCAGCGGTAGGCTTCCTCGGCGGTGCATTCCGATCGCGATGTCGGGTTGGAATACGGGAAGATGATCGGCCTGTCATTGATGCGGGCCATCGCTTCGATGACGGCCCGATTGAACAGCTTGGGCACCGTGCTGACGCCGATGATGCCGGTGGGCTTCAGCGCCTCCACCGCTTCGAGGAAGGCGGCGATCGGGGCGTGATCGTGCGCGAACGGACGTTGGAAGTCGGCGATATCGGAACGCGTGGACACCATCAGGCCGTTGATGTCGAACAGCCAGTTGCGCGACCGCGCTTGATCGAGCGACAGCCCTTCCAGCGTCATCGCCTCGCTGATCAACTCGGCGATGCCGGTGGCGGCCGATCCGCCGCCGAGGAAGAGGAATCGCTGCTCGGTCAGTTTTCCACCGGTGATCCGCAGGGCGCCGTAAATGCCGGCGAGCGCGACGGCCGCCGTGCCCTGTATGTCGTCGTTATAGGTGCAGATTCTGTCCTTGTACCGGGCGAGGATCGGAACGGCATTGATGTTCGCGAAATCCTCCCATTGCAGGCAGCATTTCGGATAGAGGGACTGCACTGCATCGACGAACTCCGCGATGAACGCGTCGTATTCCTCGCCGCGAACACGGGGCTGGCGAAGACCCAGGTACAAAGGATCCTCGATCAGTTCATGGTTGTTGGTACCGACATCGAGCGTGATGGGAAGCGTGAGCGAGGGCGGCACGCCGGCGCAGGCCGTATAGAGCGCGAGCTTGCCGATCGGAATGCCCATTCCGCCGATGCCGAGATCGCCGAGGCCGAGGATACGCTCCCCGTCGGTGACGACGATGAACCGCACGTCGGCCTGGGGCCAATGCGACAGCAGCTCGCGTAGCCGCCCCTTCGCCGTGATCGGCAGATAGATCCCGCGCGCGGCGTGGAAGATATGGTCGAACTTCTGACATGCCTCGCCGACGGTGGGCGTGTAAACGAGCGGCATGAACGTCGCCGGATCCGACATCAGGACGGCAAAATAAAGCGTCTCGTTGCGTGCCTGCAGGTCGCTCAGGAACAGGTATTTCAGCAGGTCGTCATCGAGGGCTGCGAGTTGCGCGTGAATACGCGCAATCTGGGTTTGCAGAGTGTTCGGTACCGTTGGCAGCAAGCCCTCGATGCCCAGCGCGCGGCGCTGCGCGTCGGTGAAGGCGCTGCCGCGGTTGAGGTGCGGGTCGCGCAGAAGCGCGGCACCGATAGGCGCGGGTGTGGAAGACGCGGTCATCGCTGAGTCTCCGGGACGAGAGGACGGATTCACGTGGGCAACTGCGCCGCCGCGACATATAGGTGGACCATCTTCGCGGGATCGACGATGCGGTCGAAATCCGCACGGTAAATATAGCCGAGATCGATCGCGGCGTCCTTCAGCGTCAGATCGTTGTCGGACGTATTGCGCGCGATTTTGGACTCCTTGTCGTAACCGATGACCGGAGCGAGCGCGGTGACAAGCATCGGTGAGCGGCCGACATATCGGTGGATCCTTTGGCGGTTCGGCTTGGTGCCTTCCACCAGGAAGCGACGAAAATTGGCGCAGCCGTCAGCCATGATCTCGATCGACTGCACGATATTGTGGGCCACGAGCAGCTTATGGACGTTCATCTCCAGATAGCCGCCGGCAGCGGGCGGTGCGTCACCCCGACCGCCGCCGCGATGCACCTGGCGGTCGGAAAGCTGTCGTTGGACGATTGCGACATGTTCACCTGGTCGTGCGGGTGCACGGGCGTCCTGCCGCCGAGCGGAGTGCCGGCAAGCTGGCGGGCCCGGTTCGAGACCATCTCGTTCACATTCGTGTTGAACTGCGTGCCGCTGCCAATCGTCCACACGTGCGGAGGAAATATTTCCCGATGCTGGCCGGGCAGGATTTCGTCCGCGACCTTAACGATCAAGCCGTGCTGGACGTCGCCGAGCCTGCCGCCGGCGTGATTCGCCTTGGCAGCGGCTCTCTTCAGAACAGCATAGGAGTGGATCGTCGCGCGCGGGATCAGATCGCGGCCGATGCTGAAATACGCCAGCGAGCGCTGGGTCTGCGCGCCGCACAGCTTCCCGGCAGGCGCGCTCACCTCGCCAAGACTGTCGGATTCCTTGCGGAATGCCGTCATGCCGTGATCTCCTTCGCGCGACGCCATCTCGGAGTAGGCTAACAGCCCGGTCGTCGGCGCGGAAGCGACACGAGCGCGCAGCCGGAAATCCGCCAACGCGCCGCGGCCTTGAAATCGGGAGTTCATGACATGGCGATGACGGTCGCGGACCAGATGGTGCGGACGCTCGCTGCGGCGGGGGTCAAGCGTGTCTGGGGCATCGTCGGCGACAGCCTGAACGGCTTCACCGACGCCCTGCGCAGGCATGGCGGCATCGACTGGATGCACGTGCGTCACGAGGAGGTGGCGGCCTTCGCGGCAGGGGCCGAGGCGCACCTGACCGGGGAACTCGCGGTGTGCGCGGGCAGTTGCGGACCCGGGAACCTGCACTTGATCAACGGCCTGTTCGACTGCCATCGTTCGCGGGTGCCGGTCGTGGCGATCGCCGCCCACATTCCGTCCCCGGAGATCGGCGCCGGCTATTTCCAGGAAACCCACCCGGACAGCCTGTTTCGCGAGTGCAGCTCCTACTGCGAGTTGGTCGGTTCACCTGCGCAGATGCCCCGCGCGCTGGAACTGGCGATACGCCACGCGATGACGCAGCGCGCGGTGGCAGTCCTGGTCATTCCGGGCGACGTTGCATTGCGGGAGGCGGCCGCGGCGCCCGCTCCGAAAGCGCCTGGACTGCTTCCCCAGGCCCCCGTGGTGACGCCCGCGGAGGAAACCGTCACGGCCCTAGCGGAGTGGCTCGACAAGGGGGAGAGGATCACCCTGCTGTGCGGCTCTGGCTGCGCCGGTGCGCACGATGCGCTGATCGCCTTCGCCGACGCGCTGAAAGCCCCGATCGTGCACGCGCTGCGTGGCAAGGAGCATGTCGAATGGGAGAACCCGTTCGACGTCGGCATGACGGGGCTGATCGGCTTCTCGTCAGGCTATCGGGCGATGGAGCGATGCGACACCCTCGTACTCCTTGGAACGGATTTTCCCTACCGGCAGTTTTATCCGAACGACGCCCGGATCGCGCAGATTGATCTGCGTGGCGAAAACATCGGCCGGCGCGCACATGTCGAACTCGGCGTGATCGGCGACATCGACGCAACGCTTCGCGCCGTGCTGCCGAGATTGCGAGTGCGGACCGGCCGCACGCACCTCGATGCGGCGCTGGCGCATTACGCGGACGCGCGCAAGGGGCTCGACGATCTGGCGACGGGCCGCAAGGGCGGCGTCCTGCATCCACAGCACATCGCGCGGGTGCTGAGCGAGCGCGCATCCGACGATGCCGTGTTCACCTGCGATGTCGGCCTGCCGACGGTCTGGGCTGCGCGTTATCTGAGAATGAACGGCAAACGCCGGCTGCTGGGCTCATTCTGGCATGGGTCGATGGCGAACGCGATGGCGCAGGCCATCGGCGCGCAGGCTGCCTGCCCGGGCAGGCAGGTGATCTCGCTGTCCGGCGACGGCGGCTTCACCATGCTGATGGGTGATCTGCTCAGCCTGCTGCAACTCGATCTGCCGACGAAGATTGTCGTCTTCAACAACGGCGCCTTGGGCTTCATCGAGCTTGAGCAGAAGTCGACGGGCTTCATCAACACCGGGACCGAGCTGAAGAATCCGAACCTCGCCGCGATGGCGGAAGCGATCGGCATCAAGGGCGTCCGGATCGAGGACCCCGCCGAGGTGGAGGAGAGAATCACTCAGGCGCTCGCGCATCCCGGACCGGTCCTGATCGATGCCGTCGTAAGCCGCAACGAACTGGCGATGCCGCCAGCGGTGACGCTGGAGATGGCGAAGGGCTTCACGCTGTACATGGTGCGCGCGGTGCTGAACGGACGGCTCGACGAAGTGATCGATCTGGCCGCGACGAACCTGCGGCGCTAACGCGGCGAACCGCCCGCCGACGCGCGGAATTGGGCGCGCTAACGGTTCCGCCGCAGAGTGCGCTCGCGCAATGCGATGTAGACGCCCGAGGCCACGATGACGGCGGCGCCGATCCATGTCCAAAGGTCCGGCAGGTTTCCGAAGAATACGTAGCCGAGGACGGTGGAGCCGATCAGTTCCACGTATCCGAGCGGCGCGATCACCGCAGCCTGGCCGATCTGAAAGGCGCGGATGATGAGGTAGTGCGCAAAGCCGCCGATCACCCCGATCCCGGAAAAGACGAGGATGTCGAGCGGCGTCGTTGGCAGCCGGAAATTGAACGGCAGCACGAATGTCATCGCGAGCGAGCCGATCAGGGCCGCAAAGACGATACCAGTCGCGGCATTGTCGTAGCGCGCCACCCAGCGCGTGCCGATCTGATAGAGCGCGTATGCAAATGACGAGACAAGGATCAGCAGCACGGCAGGGTCGCTGAAGCCGCTGCTCGGGCGGATCACCAGCACCGCCCCCGCGAAGCCAACGAGAACGGCGGTCCACCGGCGCCAGCCGACGCTTTCCCCCAGCAGCGGCACCGACAACGCGGTAACGATCAGCGGGGAGGTGAACCCGATGGCGGAGGCCGTCGCCAGCGGCACCGAGGCGATCGCCATGACATAGACGAGATTGCTCGCCAGCATCATCGCCGAGCGGCCGATCTGAACCATCGGCCGCTGCGGCAGAAGCAGCCTGATGCCGTAGCGCGGCATGAACAGCGCAAGCATCACCAGCAGATGGCCGGTGAAGCGCGCCCAGGTGATCTGGGGTGCGGGATAGGACTGGGCGAGGTACTTCACGCCAACGTTCATGAACGGCAGCGCCCCGACGCCTGCGCACATCAGAAGGATGCCGGCCAGGATGCTGCCGCCCGGCGCCCCAGGCGGCCCGGCAGCGGCGGCGCCCGCACGGTCCTTAGCACGGGC
>Ga0335069_10017130_pt1 | contig 10100 bp, 22 predicted proteins | sample Lox_Sample_11_FD_206714 | JGI IMG/M metagenome (GOLD analysis project Ga0335069, IMG submission 206714) | Soil microbial communities from Loxahatchee National Wildlife Refuge, Florida, United States - Lox_Sample_1.1 | ecosystem: Environmental > Terrestrial > Soil > Wetlands | place: USA...
AAAGCCAGTGAAGCACGCGTGAACGCCCGCGTGGGCGGCGAGTGGCAACACCCACCCCTTCTCCTTGAACTTGCCGAGCATCCACCACGTCTGCAGTGGGAAGTCAGCGAGGTAGTGCTTTTCTTGGTAAACCACGAGGAGTATAAAGACCATTACCAACTTGTCCACGGTAGTCCTCCTTGAGTTTTTGGATAGCCCTGATCCCCGAGCTGGAGACGTGGGCGAGTTTTCTATCGGCGATAAAATACAGTACCGGCACCACGAGTCCGAGATCTTCGTAGTAGCGCTGCTGCACGAGTTCCTTTTCGAAGTCGTCGCCATTGCGAAGTCCGCGAATCACTGCCGTCGCCCCCACTTTTTCGACGAACTCGTGAAGGAGTCCGGAGAACATCGCAAAGGTGAGCTTGTCGAGGATGTACTGCGGGGCGATGGGTGCCACGCAACTGGGGTCGAGCCGGGGTGGCTTGGGCTTGTCTGGGTTCCACCCCTGCGCGACAACGATGGTGTCAAACAGCGGCGCCGCCTTAAAAAGTACGTCGTCGTGGCCCTCATGCCAGGGGTTAAAAGATCCCGGGTAGAGACCAATGCGTTTGGTCATGGTTTTCCTTTCGGCTTGAGAATGGGCACACCTAGCTCGCGAAGCTCTTTCTCCCGCACGGCGTCTTTGACCTTTGCGGCGCCATCCCTGCGATAGAAGTACACCATGTTGGCCATGAGCCTCAGGTGCTTACCAACCTCTTTGTTGTCGAGATCGGCGTCGCGGAGACCGCAGAGCTTCTGGAGCGTGAAGTAGATCTCCCAGAACTCCCGCTCTTCTTTACTCGTCACCCGTGAACTCGGCGACGGTGGCGCGAGGGCGGTGGGGGTTGAAGCCCTTCGTGGCGGCCTGGAGTCTGCCCGTCATGCCGCCAATGCTGACCATCTTGGGGTCCACGGCGGCACCCCTCTTCTCCGACGCCATCGCGGCGTCGAGGAACGCCTCCGCGTTGCCACCCGCCTGTGGGGCCTGGTATTGCGGCATCTCGAAGTCCTCCTCGACCTGCTCGGCGGTGCTCTTCACCTCCTCGGGGAGGTCGTCGTCGCTGAGGCCGTGGGAGTTGGGATCTTGCTCCGCCGCAACGGCTTCCTTGGCGCTCGCCTCCCTGAGGGGTTCCTTGATCTGCCAGCCATCGGTGGCGTCGAAGTCCTCGGTGACGCCAACGGCTTGGCTGACCACGGGTTTGCCGTCCATCTCGGAGAGCAGGTGGGCGATGTTTTCGGTGAGCATTTGATCGAAGTAATCCGCGAATTCCTTCTCCAGCTCGTCAACCGTGGACCCCGACAACATTGCCAAGGCCCTGAGCTTCTTGAGCGTCTTATCGGAGAGCTGAAGAGTAAGTGTGGGCGAAGCCATAGTGATTCTCCTCTGCTGAGCCTACCACAAAGTTTTAGTTTTTGTTGATGGCGTTTTCGTACTGCGCCAGGGTGTAGCCATTGGTTTCCAACCACTTGGCGAAGCCGGGGTCCATCTTTCCCAGGCGGTACGTCGTGTTCCTGGTGGTGGCGAGACCCGCGTTGAGGTCGAGGTGGCGCACAGCGGTAGTCATCACGCGGTGGCCATCGGAGAACTCCCCGGTGCTGGGGTCGTGGCGAGGGTCCTCGTAGACCTCTCCCACGAGGCCCTGGTGCATCGCCTCCGGGGCCTGGTAGGGGCTCCCCATCCAGACGTAAAACGCCCAGTTCTCAAGTCTCGGTTTTCCTTGGGTTTCATGATTTGACATTTTGAGTTTCCCTTTCTCGAATCATTCGCCACACCTGGAGCCTGAGTTCCTCCTCGGTGAGGCAGTGCCCCGCGTCGCCGTAGGTGCATTCGTGGCAGTCGTCGTGGCTCCAGTGTTCAAAGAGACGCTTCACCGCCGTGTAAAACCTCGTCTCGAACGAGTCGGATGAGTCCATTTTCAATCCTCAGCTGCTTGTAGCAGTCGTAGAGCGCGTCGTGGTCCCGGCCCGGCGGCAGGGCGATTTCTGGGTAGGCGTCAAATGCCATCTGCACGAGGTCGTTGCGACTCTCGATGCCTAGCACGCATTGCGCCAGTGAGATGCTCCCCGCCTGTTCGTAGACGCGGTAGTGAAAGTCTCCCGTGGCGACCTCCATGCCGTCGATGGTTTGACGATAGAATGGCCGCAGGATCTCGTGTTCAAGCAAGAAGGGGATGTCAAACGTCGACACGTTCCACCCCATGAGGTAAACGTAGGGTAGCCTCACCCCACAGTCTTTGAAAAACGTGAGCACCTCTTCGCGGATCTCCTCGGACCTCTGATGGGCGACCTGGTTGCACCGCGCGAAAAGTGGCGCCATGTGCTCTTTGGCAAACAGCGTCTCCGGCTCCCTGTCGGTGTAGAGAAGCTTGTTGAAGTGTTTGCCGGGCTGCCAGAAGCCGTTGACGAAGTCGGCTTCGAGGAAAGCAATCTGTAAGATGTCGTCGTGCTTGGGATTGGTGTCGCTGGCCTCGATGTCACACTGAAAATGCTTCTCTCGCATAACCTGGCTTTCTAAAAAAGAGGGAGGGCGGCGCGCCCTCCCCCTGGGATTACTTCTTGTCTTTGGCGTCTGGCGCCGGGGCGGGCTGCTGCTTGAGCCAGCAGTTGAGGCCCGCGCCTTTGACGAAAAGACACACGGCGAGGGGAAGCTCGCAGGCACCAAATCCGGCGTCCTTGTCCATCATCGCGCACACCTTGATGGGCGGCGTGGGGGACTTTTGGGGAGCGGGAGTGGGGCCATCGGCGGCCATCGCCACGGCGGAAATCAGAGCGGTGAAAACAACGAGTACACGCATGACATACCTCCTATCGGTATTCGATGAAAGGACAAACCTTTCTCTTGGTTGCGACAATATAACCCCAGACCACACCGAGTCCAGTCAAAGTCTTCTCCTCGCCTGGGGGTGGGGTATGGGTTTCGATGAAAACGCCGAGTTCTGTAGCTCCTACCGCGATACCGCCGATCAACGCCACGCCGACCGTCATCGCGGCGATGACCTCCAGCACTTCCTTCGCACCGGAGCTGCCGTTGTGCAGCCACGACCACAGGAGCAGCGGGATGCCGAGGGTCAGCACGCCGAGGAGCGCACAAATGAACGCCAGCATGAAAGCGTAGCACGACACCGTGAACACCCAGCTCCAGAAGTACGCGCAAAGCGTCTTCGGGTCGTACCTGCACTTGCTGAAGAAGTCGCAGGCCTTGCTGTAGAGCCAGAAGTGCCAGCTCGTCTTGCTGATGATGAGATTAGCCATCGAGCACACTCTTTCCGGGCTTCGACTGCGCCCTGGGCTTCGGCGCCGCAGCGGCAGCCGGAGCGGCTTGCTGGGGCGTGGGGTCCTGGTTCACGTAAGACGCCGTGGGAGCCGCTGGGGACTCCGGCTTCTTCTGAAACACGACGATCTTGTCGCCCTCCTGGCACACCAGCCAGATCAGGCTAACCGCGCCGCCGAAGAACGCCGCCAAAACCAGTGCGACATCCTGGGCGTTGAGTTTCCCGGTCTTGTCGACGCAATCCTTAATGAGAAAGTACGCCGTCACCGATCCCGAGAGCACCCATAAGAAATCGAGAAAATTCCACATATGTCCTCCTTACCTCGATTGCATCACGCACACCCACCCACTCGCGGTGGGGAACTTCTCCCGGCAGGCCTCGTAGTGGAGGTACTGCACGAGACCCCACAGACCCGCCAAGGTGAGCACCACAGCGTAGGCTTTCTTCTTCCAGCCTGGCATCGGGGGTTTGGCGATGCCGTGGAGTTGTTCGGTCAGCGCGATCACGCGTTCGCGGAACATGTCGCCGTCAAGTTTGTCGGCGTCCTCCGCGAATTTGAGAAGTGCCTCTTTTACCACTTGTTTCTTGTTCACGTCGTCCTCGCAGTGCCGTCGTTCACCACGACAGCGGAAGTCGCGCGCGTGGTGAAGCCGTATAACAGACTCACCGCCATCGCCGACCAAAAGATTACCGAAGGCGTGAGTTCGTCGAAGCTCACCCGGAATCCCTCCAAGACCAGCTTTGCGCCAACGATACCCACCAGACAAAACGCCGAGTCTTCGAGTCTCGGAAAGATGTCGATGAGCTTGATGAAGACGCTGGAAACGAATCGCATCATGATGATGCCAAGCACGCCTCCCGTGAACACGATGGCAAGCTTTTGGCTCACCGCCACCGAGGCCAGGATGGAGTCCAGGGAAAACGTGATGTCGGTGAGTTCCACCAAGATCACCGTCTTCCAGAACGCCGCCGTGAGGTTCTTGCCACCCTCTTCGTCTCCCGCGTCGCCGATGAAGAAGTAGTGAATCGCCATCCACAACAAATAGGCGCCGCCGACAAACTTCACCCACACCGCACGCAGCAAATAGGTGAGGATGGTCAACGCGAGGAAACGAAATCCAAACGCACCCCAGATGCCATAGGTCAGCGCTTTCTTGCGTTGCTCCTCGGGGAGGTGTCTCACCATCGCCGCGAGTGCCAACGCGTTGTCAAAAGACAACAGCCCCTCAAGCACCACCAAGAATCCGATTGCCATTACGTCTTGCCAAATCATCTCACCCTCCCGCGCCACAGATAGGCGTAGGGCAGCGAGTCCTCATCGATGTCGGCGTTGTCCAGCGCCGACGGATCGATTTGACCCACGCGGTTGATCCAGTTGTGAACCGTGGTGCCGCTAAGCGAGCCGGAGACGCGCTCCGTCTGTTCGCCACGGGATGCCCAAACGCAAAGCGCGACAAAGGCAGCGATTCCACCAATAACTAAGAAAGTTCCCATTGAGTCTCCCAAAAGAGGGGAAGCCGCATCGCGTGGCTTCCCCTCGGATTTACTACTTCTTGGCCTCGTCTTCGAAGAACTTCGCGACCCTCTTACCAGCGGTCTTGATGGGTTCAGCGAAGATCACGCCAAGGGCAACGAAGAGCGCGATTTCAAGAAGAGCCATCGCGGCCTCAGTGCTGCTTGTGTTCGGTGACGGCGTCGATGATCACCTGGGTCATGTTCTTGCTGCCCAGCTTGTCGATGGTGATCGTGTCGACGATGTCGTACTTCGCGCCTTCGTCGCCGAGCTTGTCGTCGAGACGCTCCAGGAACGCCGACGCCCCGGCGTCGCTGCCCACCTGGATGAAGGTGATGTTCAGCTCATCGGGACTCGTGAGACGCTTGGTGGTGTTCACGATGACCTGGGCGACCTTCTGCTCGTCGTTCGGCTCGCCGTCGGTGATGACGAAGATCGCCTCGCCCTGCGGCTTCGTCTTTCCAGCGGCCTTGCGCTGGAGGTAGTCGTCGAGCTGCGCGGCGAGCGCGAGGTGGAGATTGGTGTCGCCACCGGGTTCAGTGTTGTCGAAGACCTGGGCGATCTTCTCAGCGGCGACCTGGCCGTAGGTGGTCGGCGCCGTGGAGAAGAGCTGGAAGTAGACTCCCGCCGGATTGAACTCCGTGAGGGCCTGCGCCGTCGAAACCGCCGTCTCGCGGACGGCGTTCCAGCGGCTCTCGTTCTTCGCCGCTCCGGCGTCCTTGGTCCGCATGCTTCCGCTGCGGTCGATGATGAGGGCGAAGTCGCGCTGACCAATGAGGTCCTTGGCTACGTTGGTATCCATACTATGTGTCTCCTTTAGACAGTTGTACTGCGTTTTGAATCACACGGCAAGAATTACCCCTCTTGCCCACGGGGCCTCTTACCCTTGAGGAAATCCTTATAAGGAATCGGATCACCTTTCCCCCAGGATAAGCGAACCTGTTTGACTGTTCGAATCACTTTTCTTTTTTTAAATGGCTCGTAGATGATCTTCAGGCACCCCGAACCATCGCAGTCCCCACAAACCGCACCCATGCCCTTGGGCTCACAAAAACCTCTGTACACCCCCGTGCCCGCGCAAGCCACGCAGACCGCCTTCACAGTTTTTTTCATCGCTTAGGCCGCCGAGGGTGGCTCGGGCTCGTCTTCGGTGGGAGCCTTGGAGCTGAGGTATTTGAAGAGCTTCTGGTAGGCCTCCTCCTCGGTGTCGCCGAGGAGCGAGAGTGGGCTCATGTTGAAGTCCATGAACACGCAGATGAACTTACCCGACCGGGTCTGCTCCACCTCCACCGTTCGGTGGGCTAGGCGCTCGACTTGCTTCTTGAGGAGCTGCAGGTTTGGCGACATCGTTTTTCTCCATGATGGTTTTGAGTTCGACCACGTTTTCAGCGGCGAAGATGTTCTCGGTGAGGATGTTCTTCATCACACCGCTGCCGTCGGGAAGGAGTTCGCAATCCGAGGTCGTGGCCACCGCAGCCATGTTGTCAAAAAGAAAGTAGGTAAAACCATTGCCGGGATCGGTACCGACCCAGAGGAGTTTTGTGCCCACAAGTTTCTTCAACCCGCTTATATCCATTTTAATTCCTTTCTTGCTCGCAATTTACGCGAGGCGGCGAGAGCGTTTCCCCACCGTCGAGGCGGTGGCACGCGCGCACCAATGCTAGGACGGCAAGGGTTCCAAAGATGGCGAGGGTATAGAGTCCGTCTCTTCGCATTGCTTTAAGATAGCATCAAATCGCGTTGTCACCAGCGTTCTTTGCAGGTGACGGACGTGCTCCACTTGGTCGTTGGTGGCGATCTTTTGAATCCAGCCATAGACGTCGCCGTGGAGGTTGTCGATGTGGTGAACGAAAGCCGCCTCGGGGATCGCCATATCCACGGGGCTGCCGTATTCGATTTTGCCGTGATGGGCGAGAACGACGTGCATGAGATGATCGCGGATCACCTCGGGAACCGCATGGCGATTGGCGGTCTCGAAGATCATCGCCCCCATCATGGGGATATGGGGCACCAAGATACCCTGTAACGTCTTCTTGAAGCCTGCGGTCTGCTGGTACTCCATCATCTTGCAGAAGTCGTGGAAGAGGAGCCCAAACATGCAGAGGTCTTTGTTCAAGCTCTGCGCGACAAAGGAGAGCTTGAACAACTCGTTGGCCATCTCGCACATTTGCGACGTGTGTTCCAAAAGCCCACCCACGAAGGCGTGGTGCATCGATGTCGCCGCCGGACTACTCTTGAAGCCCTCCTCGTAGCCCTGGTGGTACATGAGATCGGTGGCGACGACGCGGATGTGGGGGTTCTCCAGGGCGTCGACGAAGCCGCAGATCTTCTGCCACATCCCCTCCACGGGGAATTGGCTCACCGCAATGAAGTCTTCGTCGGTGGTGCTCTGCCGGGGACCCATGGCGTCGATCTTCACCTGTGGTCTGCCCTTGTAGTCGTTGCACGTCCCCGTGACGTTGTAGATCCCCGGCGTGGGGATGCGACCATCGGCGTCCCACATCACCCCGGGCAGCGTTCCGCTCTTGTCGACAAGGGTGCAGCGTAGGTACTGAGACCCCCGAGAGGTCTTGCCGATGTCGATGTCTTTAAGGAGAAAGTCCGCTTGGACCTGATCCCCCAGCTTGATCTCGGCGATCATTGTTTTCATCTTGGGTCTCCTCTACGATGGCCTTCATGTAACGCGTGACGAGCTTCCTGATGTTTTCAAAACTCGTCTGAAGAACCTTCTCTTTATTGAGTTCGGGCATCTCATGGAGGACGATGGCGATTTGTTGCGCCATGAGATGGAAGGTCGCGTTGGCGACGATGTTGCACTGAGCAAGGGGCTGGACCGCAGAGGCGGGATTCATCTCCTCGCGTTTGAAGTAAAGAAGAGCTTGGAGGGAGGCGGGGAGGGGCTCAAACTTCCCATCGACTTGCTGATAGAGAGTCCGGAGTCCCCCCGCGTCGTGCTGCGCCTCATCCCACGGCGTCCACAGAGGTTTGCGATCGGCGAAGAACCGGTGAAGTTCTTCACCAAGGTGGCTGAGTAAACTGGCTTCCGTGACTTCCAGAAATTCCTTGGGGTGCATCGTGAGTCTCCTGGCCCAATTGTCGAACGGCTTGGCTCAATTTGTCAACGGAAAGCAAGGAGATGTGATTCAGTGCGCCGTTGGCGTCCTTGGTGAAAAGCACGACGTAGCCGTTGCTGTGTCTGCCCAGCCACACGTTGTCGCCAATCCTCACATCGTTTTCCCCCTGGCATCGCAAGAGGATCTGCTTGTTGACGTCTTGGAGTTCCTGGAGGACCCGCTCTCTTCTCTCGCGAAGCGTTTTGAGTTCCGCCACCGTCACCGATTCGAAGAAATCGCGCTGCATGACTACCTCCTCACGGTGTTACGCCAGTTCTGGTACGCGCTGCGGAAGCCCTCGAAGTGGGTGTTGACACTCCCAACGGACCTGTGGAGCTTGTTTAGGCATAGCCTGCAGTTGACCTGAGTGGTCTCAGTAGTGGTTTGGGCGAAACGACGGTTGCCGTAACCACAGAGCGCAAAGTAGCGCAGCTCGTTGCCAAAAAGAAAAGAAACACGCAGGTGGACCGTGGGTCCACTCCGTCGGGAACGCATAGTGGGTCTCCTTTACTGGTTTGCAAGTTCCAAAAGTACGTCTCCATGACAAGCTCTCGGGGCACACCAACACCCCAATGTCTTGCCACGAAGTTCGGGAAGCGAGGTCATGAGGTGGTCCTGAGTCAGGACCCATTCACGATATCGAGCCACCGCTTCGTCGCGGCTCGACACCTTAAACTTGGCTAGTGTGCCTTTGAGGTGGGAGAACGGATTTCCCCACTTCGATGGCCTGCCGATGTAAACATCAAAGCGCTCTTTTTTACAATGAACTACCTTCATTTTGTTTTAGTGCTTTCTTGGCCTCATCGCGAATAGCGATCAGCAGTTGTTTCATAACGCATTCGCGGCAATCAGGGAAAGAAATTGTCTTGTGGCGATGGTGGGCGACAATGTAGTCGATGGCTTCTTCGGTTAACGCGTGAATTTGACCCATAGAAGAAAAAGACTCCCCTGAGTTCGGATGACTCATAGAAAACACCAGTCCGTGGTTAGCTTAGTCTCTCGAATGAGCGACGAAGGTATCTTTTAGTTTATGGAGGAACTCCAACGCAGTCAATCAGTGCGTCGACGAATTTTTTTCGTCTTTGTCTTTGAGCACTTCGACAAAATTTTCTCGGCACTGCGCGAACAGTTGCGCCATGGAATCAAAAACGGCCTGAAGATAGGTCTGGTGGTCGAAATTGTTTTCCTGCGCGGAGAGGTAGGCGAGGTTTTTGGTGAACAACGTCAGCAGCGCGCCCGCGATGATATCCTGTTCCTGGGTGGAGGAGAGCTTGACTTTCTTGACTTCGTCCAACTCAAAATATTTTTGCGCGACTTCGGCAAGAATTTGTTCCAGCTGATCTTGGAGCTTATCGATGGCTCGGGTCTTATTCTTCTCTTTAACGCGAGCCTTCATCTGCGTCTCACTTATAACGTCTAACCCCGGATTTGATCCAGGTGTTTCCACACCGCCTCCAGGCCACCGTTGGTGTAGATGGCAAGGAGTTCGTGGTAGTTGATGCCGTAAATCTTCTCATAGTGAGGCTGCTCGGGAAATCGCGTCCAGTAATAGGCGGCGTCTAATCCAAGAGTCACACCTAGGTCGGCCAACTTCTTCCAAGGGTGTCCAGGACTCCAGTCCCATCGCCAAACGTGCCCAGGAGCACCACCGTTAAAAACAAGATCAACAGCAAGGCCGTAGTTATGAGCACTGAGACCAGCAGGCGCATTGGTAACGACTTTGGCGTGGTCAATAACTCTGCCATGCGTGTCACGACCCTGCGCATAAAGCTCACGCTGCCGCTCCATGGTGCGCATCCCCTCGAAGACGCCCACTTGCATTCCGTGCTCGGCGGCCTCCTCAAGTAATTGTCTCACGACGGCGGCGAAAGGCGGATAGAGCTGTCCCAGTTTTTCTTCGTCCTGGGCGCGAATGGCGACCACGGGAGTGGCGTCAGGAGGGCTTAAGGGTGTCGGCGAAGAGGAATTCGATGGCGGGGGTATGACCGGTACCGGCTTCCTGATGCCGAACCTTCTTAAGACAGCGAGTATGAGCTGTAGTACCTTTTGGACCATTGAGTTTCCCCCCACAGAATCGACAGGGTTGCCTGCACTTCGCGCACACCCCGTGCTTGTAATAGCCTTTCTTTCCACAAACTTCGCAGGGAACCTGGCCTAGGTAGTCGTCCATAGTTCCTCCCC
>Ga0335069_10017131_pt1 | contig 10100 bp, 8 predicted proteins | sample Lox_Sample_11_FD_206714 | JGI IMG/M metagenome (GOLD analysis project Ga0335069, IMG submission 206714) | Soil microbial communities from Loxahatchee National Wildlife Refuge, Florida, United States - Lox_Sample_1.1 | ecosystem: Environmental > Terrestrial > Soil > Wetlands | place: USA: Florida...
GCGCAGGCCGCCGTATTACTCAAGCTGCGGCCAGGCCCGCTCCCCCTGGCCGAGGCAGACGTTCAGAAACTAGTGGCCGGCAGCATGGCAGGCCTCGTACCCCAGGCGGTCGCTGTGGTGTCCACAGCCGCGGCAAACGCGCCAGCGCATCCCGCGCCGGCCCTGGCCAGCGTAGGGCCGCTGCAAGTGGCACCGGCCAGCCGCAAGCTGCTGCTCGGCGGCCTGCTGGGCGGCCTGGCGATCATCGCGGCGTTGGCGGCCTTGCTCCTGGTCGCCGCCCGCCGACTAGCGGCGCTCCAGCGCGCTGCCAACAAAGACTAGCCGCACCACCACGACGGGCTTCGCAGCACGCGAAGATCTCATGGCAACGACCGTTCGAGATCTTCACCACAGAGCGCGCAGAGGAGACAAAGGCCGCCGAGGGAAGAAAGAGGCGGGCTCAAGATCTGCAACCTCTTTCTTTCCGGCTCTGTGGCCTTTTTCCTGCCCTCTGTGATCTCTGTGGTTAATCCGGCTGCTAGCCGCCCAGCTTCTTCTTCAATTCGGCCAGAGCATCGTCGACCGATTTCTGCTCGTCCATCTCGCGTAGCTTGCGCTCGGCTTCGACCGACGCGGCGGTGCGCCCGCCGAGCTCATCGGAAAGGCCCACCTCGGCTTCCAGGGCGTCGATCTTTCCGGACATTCGATCGAAGTCTTCGAAGGCCGAGGTCCGGCTTGAAGCCGGGCTTTCCCCTCGCTTGGCGGCCCGCGCCTTCTCGCGCAGGGTCCCCTGGCGCAGCTTTACGTCCTGCACTCGCACCTCCAGCGCCTTCAGTCCCGCAATCAGTTGCATCGAATAGGCCTTCTGATCGGCCAGGGCCTTTTCTGCCTCAATGCGTTCGGCCTCCTTCTCGGCCTTGCGGCGCAGGGCCTCTCGAGCCAGGGCATCGTCGCCGGCCTGCACGGCACGGGTGGCATGCCCCTCCCAGGACTTGGCCTCCTCCGCCAGATCATCCACCCGCTTGGCCAGGCGTTTCTCGTCGGCCAGGCAGTGGGCGACCTCGCTGCGCGCTTGGCCGACCGAATCCTCCATGTCCCGAATGAGCTGGTCGATCTCCTTGGCCGGATCCTGCATGGAGTCGACGAGATCGTTAACGTTGGATTTCACCAGCGCGGAGAGGCGTCCCAGGATTCCCATGAGCTAGAGTCTACCGGCCCATCGCGCGTGTGTCGATCTGCGTGGAATTCTCTGTTAGCGTTCCCCCCGATGCGCCTTTGCGACCTGGCTGGCCAGGACCGGGCGACCGCGCTGCTTCTGCGCGCGGTCGCCTCAGGTCGTTTGTCGCACGCCTTGCTTTTCGACGGGCTCGACGGCGTTGGCAAACGAAGCGCGGCCTTGGGTCTGGCGCTGGCCCTCTGTTGCCCCGAACAGCCCAACCTGGGCTGCGGAGTCTGCGACGTCTGCCGCCGCATCCTGACCGGCCAGCATCCCGACGTGCGCGTGCTGGAGCCCGAGACCACTCAGTTCGTGCTCGAACAAGCCAAGGACCTGGTGGCCATGGCGTCTAGCCGGCCGCATGAGGCGCCCGCACGTGTCCTAGTCATCGACCAAGCCGACTGTCTCAACCCCAGCGCGGCCAACTGCCTGCTCAAAACCCTGGAAGAACCCTTGCCCGGCAACTACATCGTGCTGGTTACTGCCGCGCCGGCGCGACTACTGCCCACCCTTCGCTCGCGCACCCAGCGGGTGCGTTTCGTGGGCATTGCGCCGGCTGTCTTGGTCGAGCTGGCGGTCGGCAGGGGCGTGGACCGGGCGCGCGCCGAAACCGCCGCGGCCATGGCCGGGGGATCGGTGGGACGCATGTTCAGGTTGCTCGACACGGAACAGGAAGCCAATCTATGGGCTATGGCCAGCAGCTTCCGCCAGGCGGCTGCCGCCAATGAGATGGCCCCAATCTTCGACGCAGCCGCGGTTTTCTCCGACAAGGAAGAACGGCAAGATCTCGCCGAATCGCTTGCGCTGCTCGCGCGCTTCTACCGCGACGCCCTGGCCCTGGCCGCCGGGGCACAAGATCTCGTCCTCTTGCGCAACCGCGCCGCCGAGATGGCGGGGCCGGCGGACGCGTGCCGATTGCGGCATGATCTGCTGCCCTTGCGTAGGGCGGTGAGCGCCGCGCTCGACGCCCTGTCCGGCCTGGCCGCCAACGTGAATGCCGTTACGGCGCTGGAAAAGATGATGCTGGACATCCGCGGCTGCGGAGTGGAAACCACATGAACGACCTGCCCGCCCCGCCCGCGCCTCGGCCCACGCCGCACGATCAGCCCGGCCTGCGGCCGGAAGAACGCAACGTAGTCGGCGTGAAGTACGCCCCCACCGGCCGCACCATCGACTGCGACGCGGGCTCGCTGATGCTACGGCAAGGGGAAGTGGTGGTGGTGGACGACCGGCGCGGCGGGACCGTGGCCACCGTCAGCGTTCCGACGACCAGCCGCAAGGTCGTGGGCACCCTGGGCCGCATCCTGCGCCGAGCCGAGTCGCACGATCTGCAACGTGCGCAAGAAGACGCCCGGCGACAAACCGACGCGCTGGCCTACGCGCGGGCGCGGGCTCATGCCCTGCGCCTGCCCGTCAAGGTGTTCCGGGTCGAGCTTGGCCATGCCGGCGACCGCATCCTGTTCTGGTTCTCTTCCGAGAAGCGCATCGACTTCCGCGATTTGGTCCGCGACTTGTCTGCCCGCCTGCACGCTCGCATCGAGATGCGGCAGGTGGGCGTGCGCGACGAGGCCAGGCTGGTGGGCGGCATCGGATCCTGCGGCCGTGAGCTGTGCTGTTCGAGCTTCCTCCCGCACTTCGCGCCCGTGTCGATCAAAATGGCGAAGAATCAGCGCCTGGTGCTCAACCCCACCAAGGTAGCGGGCCAGTGCGGCCGACTCAAGTGCTGCTTGATGTACGAGGATGCGCAATATGTGGAGGCCGGCAAGGGTCTGCCCAAGGTGGGCAAACCGGTACAGACCCCCGACGGCGTGGGGCGGGCGGAGGATTTGGACGTCCTCGGCCGTCGAGTGCGGGTTTCCTTCCCCGACCGGCCATCCGCGACCTACGCCGCCGACCAGATCCGCCTGCTCCAGCCCGACGTGACTCCCACGCCGGTGGCGATCGTCCAACCTGCGGACGACAGGCCCGCCCCGCCCGAGGATGATCTATCCGGCGAAGAGCCAGAGACTGACGACGAGAGGCCGGAGGCCACCGCCGGCGAAGACGAGCCTGCCTGAGCTACCAACGGACCATTCCTTCGGTTCTTGCGCTACCTTGTGCGCACCGCCCAGCCCCGACCCGCCCGGCGACGGGGAGGACTTCTCAGACACGCTCTTAGCCGGCCCCGAGGTTGTGCGCCCGTTTTTCCTGATGCCCGGCCGTCGTGAAGGCCGCGCGGACCCTTGCCTCCATCATTTGAGGCGCGCTCCCCCGCGGTGCGAGGAGGGAAGGCGCTCGCCGCACCTGACTGGCCGGTGTTCGAGGCCTTGGCCTCGTCCTAGAGAGATGTGATGGCCGGCAGGTTGCCGTCGGCGTCGCGACTGGCATCGATCATCTTCTGCGCGGTGGCGCCTGCCGGCGCAGTGGTGCCCACGCCACCCACACCCGTATCACTGGCCTTGTTGCCCCATGAAGCGCAGGTGCCGGTGCAGGACAGGCTGGCCGGGTTCGAGTTGTTGGTGAAACCGCAGCCGCTGCTGCCAAAGCTGCCGGTGCCGTTACCCGTGGCATACAGGTCCTTGAGGATGTGCTGGGCCTTTACCTTGTCGCCACCCAGCTTGAAGCCATTCGCGTCGCTGGCGCTACCGCCGGTGGTCTTGCCTTGATTGATGGCCCAGCAGTTCTCGATGGTCACGGGTGATGCCCAAGCGTAAAGGTCCCGTCGGCGTTGTCCCAGGCCCGGCACCCGCGGAAGACGTTGCCCTCGCCGGAATTCTCCTTCATGCCGAAGCCGTCCGCGTTCTCGCCGTTGGTGGCCGAGTCGAGATTCTGGTACGAGTCGCAGTTGAGAATCAGGTTGTAGGTTCCGCTGGCATCGCTGCGACCGCTGTTCACGCCGATGACCAAACCGGCGTCGGCGTTGTGGTGGGTCACACACTGCTCGATGGTGTTGTGGTTTCCCATGACGAAGATCCCGGTGTCACCGGCCTTGGTCACCGTGATGCCTTTGATGTGCCAGTAGTCGCCTTGCAGTTGGATGCCCCGGTTGGCGCTGGCGATGGCCATACCCGTGAAGTCGAAGACCGGTTTGGCCCCGGCGTCGGCGAAGACGTTGAGCGCACCGTTGGCCGTGCCCAGCTTGGTCGAACCGATCTTCTGCGTGACCGTGCCGTATTTGTAGGTGCCGTCCTTTACCCAGATGGTTCCACTGGTGCAGGTGCTGCTGGGGCACAGCTTATAGCAAGCACCGGTCTTGAGACTGTCGTCGCATAGGGAGAAGAGCGGATCGTCCTTGCTCCCGGTGGCCGTGTCCTTGCCGTCGGGGGCAATCCAGAATTCGTTGCCCGCCGGTTTGGTGGTGCCGCCGGTGGCGCTGGAGCCACCGGCCGCGCTGGTCCCGCCCACGGCCGTCGTGCCAGCAGAAGCTGTCGTACCACCGGCCTTGCTGGAGCCACCCGCTGCGCTGGTCCCGCCTACCGCGGTCGTGCCACCCGCTGCGCTGGTCCCGCCCGCCGCTGTGCCGCCAGTCCTGGTGCCACCCGTTGCGCTGGTCCCGCCCGCCGTCGTGCTGCCACCAGTGGCGCCACCGGTTGCCGCGGTTCCGCCGGTCTTGCTGCTTCCACCCGACGCGCTGGTTCCGCCCGTGCCGCCTGCACCGGTGGATCCGCCGGTCATGCTGGTGACGCTGCTGGCGCTCGATCCGCCCGAGGCTTTGCTGCTGCCACCGCTCGCGTTGCCACCGACGCTGACAACCGTGCTCGCGCCACCGTTGGCCGTCGATCCACCGGAGGTCACGGTGGCGCCGGCGCTTCCGCCCGACGAGCCAATGGATCCACCCCCGCCAGAGATCTGCCCTGCCTGAGGGGATCCGCCACTGGCCTTGCTGCTGCCCGAACCACCGCTGTCGTTGCCGCAGCCGTGGGCCAGGATCGCGAGCGCCAATCCGGCGCCGATAGTGAAAGGCGAACTAGGACTGCGCTTCATCTTCCAGCTCCTAGCAGCCGTTACCCGCAGGGCAGGGCCAGGCATTGGTGCTGGCGCATGTCCACTTGCTGGTTCCACCGTCGGTCTTGGGTGTCGGACAGAGACAGTAGCCGACCTTGGAGGCTCCGCTGGAGTCGTTGTAGTTGCCGCCGACATCGCACGGGGTGCAGTCGGGTACGCTACAAGACTGGCCGGCCTGCGGAACGGTGGTGGGACAGGCAGCGTCGAGAACCGACGGAATCTTGTAGCAAGAGTAGTCGCCGTCCGGGAACTGGCACGTGCTGTCCTCCTGGTAGGTTCCGTTACTGCAGGTTTCGGACTTGAAGCCCAGGCTGTTGGGGCCACAGGTCTTGTAACAGAGCGGCGGATCCGCATCGATGCAGGTCACACCCTTCGCGGGCACGGCATTGCCCGCGGTCGCCAAGCCCGCGCACAAAGGCGAGAAGGCGCCCGTGCCGGTCGCTGTGGTCCCGGTGCTTCCGCCCGCGGTCGCCGTGGTCCCGTCGTTGGTCGTGGTGCTACCGTCCGCGTTGCTCGCGGAGCTCGCGCTGGTCCCGCCGGTGGCCTTGCTGGTCGTGCTGGTCGCGGTGGTGCCACCGCCCGCGCTGCTCGCGGAGCTCGCGCTGGTCGCGCTGGTCCCGCCGGCGGCCGCCGTAGTCCCGCCGGCGGCTGCCGTGGTCCCGCCGCCGGCCGCCGTGGTCCCGCCGCCGGCCGCCGTGGTCCCGCCCGCGGATGTGGCCGGCGAGGTCGCGCCGCCCGTCGACGTGTTGTCAGTCTTGCCGGAATTGCTGCTGCCGCACCCGCCGGAACCGAGCGCCAGTGATAGCAGGGCCGCCGCTGCAATGCTTTTCGCCATTCCTTTGCTCATCGAAAACCTCTCTTTGCCTGAAATTGTGTTGGTCGAGCCATCTCCGTGGACCGGTAGACACATCGCCGAGTCCGCCTGACCTTCGATTAGTGCCCCGTGCTGGGATTTCTTTCGCCTGTGCTACCAAGAGCGCAAAGGCGGCGGGGGTGGCGGCGGGGGTGGCGGGGGCGCGGGTGGGGGCGGCGCGCCCACGGCACTGGGCGGCGAGGACGGGGGCGAGCCGCCAGCCACGGGTGGCGGCGCGGGCAGCCCACTGTCTGGCAACAGACACGACGAAAGATCGAAGATCATGAACTCCAGGGCTTTTTCGGGCCCAGACAAATCGCGGGCGGTCTTGCAGCCAGTGGGGAATGTGGCGTTCTTCACGTCGGAATCGGCCTTGGACACTACCGCGGCCGCCACGTGCAGCCCCGTGAACACGAAACGCCCGCACTGGGCCGCCGCCTGCGCGCTGGTGGGCGCGTTGAACGTCAGGTAGTGAACGTAGCCCGGCTGGAAGATCCATTGCTGCGAGGGTGGCTGGATGGTTGCGATGGCGGTCGGCTTCACGTCGCTGCCCAGCTGAATGGTGCCCTTGCTGGTGGTGCCACCAACCGCTTGCAGCCAATCGGCGAAGGCTTGGCCCTTGGGAAAGCTCTGGTCGATGCTCGCGGTGATGTCGCCCAAGCTATCGTCGCTGCTGTCATCCACCCAGCTGGCCACGTCGCCAAAAGGCGCATGTCCGTCCGGAGCAATCGAGCAAGGATTGTCGCTGCCGCCGGCCACGCAGGGGTATTTGCTGGTGCTCTTCTTGGGCGGATAGGCTTTGAGCCAGCCCACATGATAGTGCTCGGCAAAGGCGCGTCCACCCTGCGCCAGGTACTGCACCATGTTCAGCTTCATGGCGTCGGTCAGGACGTTGTCGCCGGTCGACGGATCGTTGGGGTCACCCGGTTTTTCGTTGCCGTTGTAGCGCCCCTGACTACCCCCGCAGGCCATCAGGATCATATCGTACCCCATCAGGCTGGACAGGCTGGACCACAAGGGGAACGCCGAAGGCCAAGCGGTGCCGTTGTCATAGCTGGCCTTGCCGTTGAGGTCGTAGTTGTCGTTGTAGATGTTCAAGGCACCCTTGCCGTCGGGGTTGGTGAACTCGGCAGTGTCCACACCCATGCGGGTGAACAGGCACTGCAGCCGGTCGGCGTCGCCCGCGGTAATGGCGATCTTGGGTAGGCTGCCCTCGGTCTGGTTGCGCGGCAGGCGCAAGCGCCGGTTGAGCCCGCTGCTTTCGTCGACGATGGCGCTGCTGGCGCAGCGGGTGACTTCGGGTGCCTTGATGGTGATCTGGCGTCGCCACTTTCCTACCTGCACGACCAGGGGGAAATCGACGCCCACCGGTACGTTGTCCAACTTGAATTTTCCGCTCGCGTCGGTCAGCGCGGTGGTGATGGGCTTGCCCGAAACCGAGGCCGAGCAGGTGTCGCAGGTGGCGCCGGTAGCGATACTGGCCAGAGGAGCGTCGGGAACGTAGACGATGACGTTGTAAAGCGGCACCTTGCCCGCCGGATCGTAGACCGTGCCGGTGATGCTGGTGGTGCCGGTGGTGCATTTTGTCTGGGCGGCGCACATGGCCCCGCAGCTGGCCACCGGACAGATGTTGCTGGTGCAGATGCCGCTGCCCGGGCAGTCGCCGCAGTGAAGAGTACCGCCGCACCCGTCGCCGATGTCGCCGCAGTACTGACCGCCGCCCGAGGTGATGCACGCCGCCCGCACGCACGCCGGGCCGCCCACGCACACGCCCTTGCTGGTGTCGCACACCCAGCCGGACTTGTAGGCCGCGCAGGTGTCGCCGCAATCCAGGCTACCACCGCAACCGTCGCCCACGGTGCCGCAGTAGCGGACGTCGCTGGCGCTGTCGCAGGTCAGGCGTTTGCAGTCGGGCCCGCCTACGCAAGAATTCTGGGCGGTGTTGCACACCCACCCTGCCTTCAGGGTGGAGCAAGTATTACCGCAGTCGAGACTGCGGCCGCATCCGTCGCCCACCCTGCCGCAATAGCGCGCGCCCGGCGCGGGATCGCAGGTACGAGGTGCGCACACGCTGGCGCCGCCCACGCACAGATTGTTCTCGCACAGCCAGCCTGGGTTATTGGCGGAACAAGGATCACCGCAGGACAACGGATGCCCGCAGCCGTCGCTGATGGATCCGCAATAGGAACCGCCGGTGCTGCCCGTGGTGTAGCTGCACGAAAAAGTGGGCTTGCAATCGGGACCGCCCATGCACACGTGGGTCGTGGTGTCGCAGGTCCATCCGCTGGGGCAGTTGTCACCGCAGTCAATTTCGCCGTTGCAGCCGTCACCGATCTTCCCACAGTACGATCCCGCGGCGGTGGTGCAGGCTGCGTCCTTGCTGACCGGGACGCAGGCATCGCCGCTGGAACTGGGAGCTCTGAGAATGGCGCCGCCGGTGCCTCCGGAACCGTTCGCCCCACCCGGCGCACCCGCGCCACAATCGCTGCTGAGCGCCGTGACGTTCCCCGAGCGGCACGCGCTGCTGGCCACGAGCAGGCATGCGCAATGACAGATCGCGGATGCGGATTTCATGAAGCCCTCCAAGGCAAGTACCTCGGCCTCTGAGTGCCCGCTGGCCAGAGTATTTTCGGGAGCATGAGAGCCGCGTCGATCGCTGCCCCTGGAAAACCATGGACGGCTGTGGCCGTTTCGTCGGGCACGACGTATTCCGCACTCTTCGCTTCGCGAGTGCCCGACACAGCCGCGAGCTCGTCGTGCCGATCCGACATGCGGCCTCTCGGATGATGGCCTCGGCCGGAGGGTTGGTCAACCAAGCTCGCGCAAAGAGCCATTTGGCGAGGCGAAGGGCTTTTCCGACGTTCCCAGCCCCGAGTCACCCCCATCCGCGATCCGCCGCTTTGCGCGGGACCGGAGCAGCCGTATTCTGATGCCAGGCTCCATGATCGCCGTGGTGATGCTGCTCCTCGCGCAAGCGTCCGCCGCTCAAACCGAGACCGGCATGGTCACGCTGGCGGGCGACAGCGAATTGGTCGCGGCCATGCTGTGGCCGCTGACCGAGCGGGGGATCGTCGTGGTGCCTGCGGAGCAAGTGGGAGCCATGCAAGTGCGGATCCAGCGGGATCCCGCGGGGCTGCGCGTCTTCATTCGCGATCGCCATGACAACGTGGTCCAGCGCGTGGCCGCGACGCCGGAGATGGCCGCCGTGGTGGTGGAATCTTGGATGCGCGAGGACCTGACCCAACCGCTCCTCCAGCCCCACGCGGTGGTCACGCCAGTGGAATCGTCCACACCCCTGCGAGCCCCGCCGGCGCCGGTCCCCACTCCCCTGATTGCCAGCGTGGTGGTGGCGACCCAGACCTCGCTGGCCACGGACAATACCCTGTGGGTGGGCGCATCCGTGGGCGCGTGCGTGCACGTGGGCTGGCTGTGCCTGGGGCTGCAGACCCAATTCGCCAGCGACAGCGCGCGCATGGGTGATGTGGGGGCTCGCTATGCGCCCGCGGATGGGGCGACTTGCCAATACACCGATCCATCGGGAACACGCCAGATGACCAGGATGAGCGCCGGGGCCCTGGCCACCGTGGACCTACCCCTGCACATTGGGGCCGGAACCTTCGGCCCGGGCCTCGGGGTTGGCGCCGGCTGGCAATCCACCCGGGCTACGCTGGGCGATCACAGTGGCGCTGTAGTTTCCATCGGCCTGCGCAGCGCCACCCACCTCTTTCTCTCCTGGCCGCTTCTCGGTGCGCTTGCCCTGGACGCGGGCTTGTGGGCCGATGTCTTGCCTCTAGCCCACACCGGGGATTTCAACTCGAGCGGATTCGTGTTGCCGGGCGAGCCGCTGGGCTTCATGCGCTTCGAGTTGGGCCTGCGCTACGGGCGCATGCTGCCCAACCCTTGACCCGGAAAGACAAGCCATGGCCATCTTTCGCCGAAAAAGTCCTGATCTGGGGGTACCAAGGATTCATTGAGATGAGTTTCTCGCCCGGCTTCCTTCATGCTGTAAGACGACATGAACCCGCCAGAACCCAAGGTCTCATGAGCACTCCCCCTGAAGGCAGGCTC
>Ga0335069_10017132_pt1 | contig 10099 bp, 8 predicted proteins | sample Lox_Sample_11_FD_206714 | JGI IMG/M metagenome (GOLD analysis project Ga0335069, IMG submission 206714) | Soil microbial communities from Loxahatchee National Wildlife Refuge, Florida, United States - Lox_Sample_1.1 | ecosystem: Environmental > Terrestrial > Soil > Wetlands | place: USA: Florida...
CGGGTTCGGGGCATCGGCCCATCTCGTGCTCCAGCTGGTTCGCCGGATGTATCCCCGCACCGCCGTGGCGGTATTTGCCCGTGAGGAGGGGGAACGGGCATTCGCGCGCGAGCTGGGCGCGGCGTGGACCGGCACGTTCCAGGGCGCCCCGCCGTCACAGCTCCGCGCCGTGATCGACACGACCCCCGTGTGGGCTCCCGTGCTGCACGCGCTCAGGCATCTCGGACCGGGGGGACGCCTCGTGGTGAACGCGATCCGGAAAGAGGATGCGGACAGAGCCGTGCTGCAGACCATCGATTATCCCTCACACCTCTGGATGGAGAAGGAGATCAAGAGCGTCGCGAACGTCACCCGCGCGGATGTCCGCGGGTTTCTTGAGGCCGCCGCCCGCTTCCAGCTCAGACCCGCGACGGAGGAATTTCCCCTCGGCGACGCCAACGGCGCCCTGCTCGGGCTCAAGAACCGGAAAATCCGCGGAGCCAAAGTCTTGAGAATAAGCTGACGAGTGAATATATTGGGACGAACACCCGTTCGTCCTCATATGCCCTCCGCGTCCCGGAGGGCATTTTTTTTCACTGCGGGCCGCTTCTCAGGCGAAGCGCGCTCTTTGCGTCCCGCCGCAGGCGGGGCAATCTCATGACCATCACAGAACTCTCCATCAAGCGCCCCACGCTGGTCATCGTGGTGTTCACCGTCCTCGGCGTGCTCGGCGTCTTCAGCTATACGGAGCTGAAATACGAGCTGTTCCCGAAAATCACCCCTCCGTACGTCACGGTGACCACGATCTATCCCGGCGCATCGCCGGCGGAGGTCGAGACCAGCGTGACGAAGGTGGTCGAAGACGCGGTCTCCGGGGTCGACAACGTGGCCAATGTCTACGCAACATCCTCCGAGGGATACGCGATCGTCTCGCTGGAATTCAACATGAGCGCCGACGTCAACACCGCGCTCCAGGATGTCCAGCGGAAAGTCAGCGAGGTTGTGTCGCGGCTCCCCTCGGGCGCCAAGAATCCAACGTTCTCCAAATTCGCGCTCGACGAGCTCCCCGTCCTCCGGATCGGGGCGACGGCAAACCTTCCCTCGAGGGAGTTCTTCAGGCTGCTCGACGATCACATCCGCCCCCGGCTGGCCAAGCTGGACGGGGTCGGACAGATTACGCTCGTGGGGGGCGACGAAAGGGAGATCAGGGTCAACGTTGATGCCTCCAGGCTCCGCTCGTGCGGGCTGTCGCTCCTGCAGGTCGACCAGATGATCCGGTCGTCCAACCTCGACTTCCCGACGGGAAAGGTCGAGGAAGGAAGCGCGCAGTACATCGTGCGTCTGGCGGGGAAGTACCGCTCCATGGACGAGATCCGGCGGCTTGTCGTCGGCCAGACACGGGGAGGCGGCAACATCCGCATCGGCGACATCGCCGAGGTGGAGGACGGGCGGAAGGACTACGCGCAGCTCAGCCGGATCAACGGCAAAAGCTCCGTGGGTATTATCGTCCAGAAACAGGGGGATGCGAACGCCGTCGAGGTGAGCCGCGTCGTGCGCAGGGAGATGCAGGCGCTCGAGACGGAGGAATCCGCGATCGGACTCGTTTTCGATGTCGCGCAGGACGGCTCCACGTTCACCGTCGATGCCGCCAACGCGGTGAAGCACGACCTCATGCTCGCGGTGATCTTCGTGGCCGTGGTGATGCTGGCGTTCCTGCACAGCATCCGGGATTCCGTCATCGTGATGATCGCGATTCCCTCGTCCCTGGTTTCCACGTTCATTGCCATCCTCGCGTTCGGCTTCTCGCTCAACCTGATGACGCTGCTCGGGCTTTCGCTGGTGATCGGTATCCTGGTCGACGACTCGATTGTCGTCCTCGAAAACATCCACCGGCACCTTGAAATGGGACAGGAACGCCGGGACGCCGCGCTGCGCGGCAGGAACGAAATCGGGTTCGCGGCCCTCTCGATCACCATGGTGGACGTGGTGGTGTTCGTGCCCCTCGCCCTCGTTTCCGGACTGATCGGCAACATCATGCGTGAGTTCGCGCTTGTGGTGGTTGCCTCCACGCTGATGAGTCTGTTCGTGTCGTTCACGATCACGCCCCTGCTGGCTTCCAGGTTCTCCAAGGTGGAGGAAGCCACCCGCGGCACGCTCCTGGGCAGGTTCACGCTCTGGTTCGAACGTCAGTTTAACGCGATGACGGCCGTCTACCTGCGCACGCTGGAGTGGGGCCTGGCGCACCGCGGCGCGACGATGCTCGTCGCATTCGGCCTGTTCCTGGCGTCGTTCCTGCTCCCCGCCTTCGGGTTCATCGGGACGGAGTTCATGTCGCAGACCGACCGGGGGGAATTCACGGTGACAATGGAGCTCCCCTCCGGGTCGACGCTCGACAACACGAACTACGTCACGCTGGAAGCGGAACGGATCGTGTTTTCGTTTCCCGAGGTCGACAAGGTGTTCACGAACGTGGGGGTGTCGACCGAGGGATTCGTGGGCCAGTCGTCGAACTACCTGACGGAGATGAACGTCACGCTGCTCCCGAAAGAGGTCCGGAATCGGTCGACCGACGAGGTCACCGAGCTCATCAAGCAGAAGATCCGCCGGATCCCCGGCCTCAAGGTGCGGTCGAGCCCGATCGGGATTTTCGGAACGGCAAACCAGGCGCCCATCGCCATCCTGGTCAGCGCGCCGGCATACGCCGAAGCGCTCAAAGGTGCCGAGCAGGTCGCCGACGTGGTGAGGAGGATTCCCGGGACCGCCGACGTCCGCCTCTCCTCGGAGGCGGGAAAACCCGAGATGCAGATCGAGATCGACAGGGAGAAGATGGCGACGCTCGGGCTCACGCTGGGGGAGGTGGGCGAAGCGCTCCGCATCGCGTTCAACGGCGATGACGAATCAAAGTACCGGGAGGGGACGGACGAGTATCCCATCCGCGTCGTGCTGGACAAGTTCGACAGGTCGCGCACCTCCGACATCGGTTCGCTCACATTCGCCAACAGGCGCGGACAGCTCATCCAGCTCCAGCAGTTCGCCTCGCTGGGGCTCGCGACGGGTCCGACGAAGCTCCAGCGGCAGAACAGGAACTATGCCGTGACCGTGAACTCGCAGGCCGTTGCGCGCCCCTCGGGGAGCATCGTCGCGGACATCCGGCAGGCCCTGGCCCGGGCCTCGCTGCCCAAAGACGTCGAACTGTCGTACCTGGGGGACGAGAAAAACCGGTCCGAGTCGTTTTCCAGCCTCTTCCTGGCGCTGGCGGCCGCGATCCTGTTCGTCTACATGATCATGGTGGCCCTGTACGATTCATTTATCTACCCGTTCGTCGTCCTCTTCTCGATCCCGGTGGCGGTGATCGGCGCGCTGCTTGCCCTCGCCCTCACGATGAAGGCGCTGAACATCTTCTCGATGCTGGGCATCATCATGCTCGTGGGTCTGGTGGGTAAGAATGCGATCCTGCTGGTGGACAGGACGAACCAGATGCGCCGAGAGAAGGGGCTCGGCACGCACGAGGCCCTTGTGGAGGCCGCGCAGACGAGGCTGCGGCCGATCGTGATGACGACCGCCTCGATGGTCGTCGGCATGTCGCCGATTGCGTTCTCACTCAGTTCCGGTTCCGAGTTCAAGAGCGGTCTCGCCTGGGCGCTGATCGGCGGGCTCATCAGCTCGCTGCTCCTGACGCTCGTCCTGGTCCCGGTCGTCTATTCGGCTGTCGACGACATGCGCGTCTGGATGCTGGGCCGGATGCAGTCCTTCCGCTCAGGAAAACAGGGGTAGCCGGCGGAGCAATCCCGTTTGACATTTTCGTCAGAATCCTGCTCTATTGATACTGTACGGGTATCAATCGCCGACCTGAAATTCCCGGATCCCCATTGAAATCAGGAAACGCCCTCGCCCCCGGCCTCAGGATCTGGCTTGAGGCCGCGGTAGGGAACACACTGACCATTCAGCAGCTCAACGGGCTCGTTGGGCTGTGCCATTCCATGGCCGCGGCGGCCCTGCGCCGCAAGATCGCTCCCGCCATGCTCGACGCCGGCGTCCATGGGACGAGCTACGGTGACCTCGCGTACGATTGCATTGCCGAGCTGTTCGAGCAGGGTGAGGACGGGGCGTTGATGCAGATCCGCGCGTATTTCCAGGGCATTGACATCGACGCCGCTTCAGACGACCAGCTCCTGACGCACCTGCGCCGCATCGTCTTCACGAAGGTCAGCCACGGAATGGTCAGATTCTACAGCGAGGCGGATCCGGAGCTGGGCAAGATTCTCCGCAACATCCGTCTCTCCGTCCAGGCGCTGCACAACTTCACCGTCGTGGAGCGCTTCGGGGACGCGCATCTGATCCCCGCACTCAGTTCCTCTCTTGAGCACCTGCCCCCGTTTGACCGGGACGAGCTTGAGGCTGCTCTCAGACGAGACGCTCGTCCGGATGATCACGTTCCCGCCATACTGGCGCATCTCTCCAGGCTCCTCCTCTCCCAGTCCGAGCGTTCCCGGATTGTCCCGCTGACCGGGGTCGCGCTCGCGATCAAGTCGCTCTATGTGACGCAGGGAGCCGGGGAATCAGACCACGTTCCCGCGGAGGATCCCTTTACGGTATCCGACATCCTGATTCTCGTCAGGACCGCCTGCAGGGAGGTCCTGGGCAGAATGGCCGTGGAATACGTCGGGAGCGGCAAGGTGGAACGGGAGATGTTTCGTCGATACACCGAAGTGATAGAAAATAACGTCGCTTTGCGCATTACGGGAGGAGAAACGGACGGGCATTCACTGTATTCCGGGCTGCAGGCGATGATTCCCACGATGTCGGAATCCGAATACAGGTCAAGGCACCGCGCGAGGCTGGAATACCTCGCCCGGCTTGCGTACAAACGCTCCATCGAGATGCTCCGCGCAAACGCCTGACAGGGGGCTTCAGCACGGACCTGGAAATGCAGGGACATACAGTGTGACATGGAACATCCAGACGAACATACGCTTGAGCTGTTCGTGCTGGGGGCTCGTGAAGCGGAGCCCTCGCGGAAGAAGATCGAGGCGCATCTCCGTCACTGCGCGGGGTGCAGGGAGCTGGTAGACCGCGCGTCGGCGTTCTACGCCGACCTGAGCGCGGAGACGGATCTGGTCGGCGGGGAGCAACCCCTCCCGTCGTCATCCCTTCCCGTGCGGAGGGGGGTAGCGGCCATTTTCCGATCCCCGCTTGCCGAAGCTCCGCTCTGGCCCGTGCCGCGCGGAGGAATGCTGCGGCGATTCGGGCGCACGCACCCCGTGATGTCCGCCGGGGGAGGTCTTGCGCTCGTGAGCGCGCTGGCCATCGGCGTTGCGACGTTCGTCAGGCATCCGGCACGCGACGTGAACATGACACAGGTGATCGAGAACAGCTCTGAAAGCCGGCTCGAAGCGTACGGTCCCGCCGGTGCGAGGCTCTGGACGATGCCCGTCCCGCACCTGGCAACATATGTTGCGGACGAGGACGCGTTGCACAGGAGCTGCGTGGAAATCACCGACCTGGAAGGGGACGGGCTCAACGACGTCGTCGCGAACCTGCCCATGACGGCGGAAGAGGTTGCCTGCAGGAACACAGTGCACGTGTTCGGAGGGGACAGGAGAGAAAAGTTCGCGCTCCGTGTCGGCGAGGCGGTCACCTGCCGGAACAGGATCTATCCTGACGAGTTCAGCGTGGACGCGTTCTGTGTCGGCGAGTTTTCCTCGTCCGGCACGAAGGACATCGTTGTCGCGGCAAACGATCTCCACTCACCCTCCATCGTGTACCGCTACGACGCCGCAGGACGGAAGGTGGGAAGCTACCGCCACTTCGGCCAGATCAAGATGATGACGCGCTATCTTCTCACCGTGACCGGGCGGCCCCTGATCGTTCTCACGGGCGTCAGCGACCGTGATGAGGCGGAGCCGGAGGCGGTGGTCGTGGGGCTCGACCCGTCAGCGATCACCGGTGATGCGGAATCTTCGTTCTCCGGGGGGTTTCATCTTCCGGTTTCGGCCGCGGAAGTCTTCTACGTCCGCATTCCGCAGTCGGCGATCGCGAAGGAGCTGGGGGAACGGGTCGGACTTTCGGTGGCGCGCCTTGCGCGGCTGCCGGGAGGCGTGAACGGGTTCTCGCTGAATGTGACCGGCTCCCCCCGCAATCCCGGGCTCTACCTGGAGTATATCTTCCGGCCTGACTTCACGATCGTGGAGGTCAAGTCGGCAAACCCCACCAAAGCCGTCTTTGACACGCTGAAGCTGCGCGGCCAACTGACCGGCGGATTCTACGACGAGTACCTCAGGACGGTCGGGGGCGAGATACGATACTGGGACGGCGCCGCCTGGCAGGCTTCTGCGGTCCCCGTCCGCCACTAGAAAGACTTCCCTCCGCCCGCGCCGGGGAGCTTCCGTTGCAGGCCGCTCCCCGGGGGTCTTACGCCCTGTTACGCCGCCGCCTGCTTCTTTCCGTATACCAGCGATGCGACAATTCCCATCACGATGTACGACACGACGCCCAGCAGGAACCACTCCAGCGTGAGCCCGTAGGGCACCGCGACCATCGCATAGGTGCCGTACGCCATGCCGATGCTGATCCAGATGCCGATATAGAGCCCGTACCGGATCCCCTCGGCGATCCCTTTCCCCTCGTAGCCCTTGGCAAAGATGAATGTAAAGAAGAACGCGCCCACGAGCGAGATCACCATGTAGATCCACTGCAGCGAGCCCATGTCGGGACGCCAGACGGGGAGGGACTGGAACGACGCGCCGAGAATAAGCCCGTACACAACGAAATTGAGCACGATTGCCGTCACAAACACCGCGACAAACGCGAGCCAGAATTTCTTTGTCATGGCTTTCTCCGGTGATTATGGAAGGAATGGAAGGTTGAATGAAGCGGGACTGCCATGAGTAGCAAAAAAACCTGCCAATGTCAATCCTCCCGAGGCGGTGTTTGACTCTTGTCCCCCGGGGCGATACATTGGGGCACACCATCACTCAACAGCCCGGAGGACGCATGGACGGGGAAGCGGGGAAAGAGGCCATTCGCGACACGGTGATCAGGATGATCGCCATCGTCTGTCTCACCGGTGCCTCCGGGTTTCTCTACTTCCGCGAGAATATCCTGAACCTGCGGCTGGTGGCGTCACAGTTCCTGACAAGCGGGGTCACGGCGGGGATCGCGTACTCCGCGCTCCACCTGCCGCGGCAGCGCGACGGGCTGGTCGCGCTTCTCATCTGGTTCGTGGTGCTGACGTTCCTCGTCGAGCAGCCCGGCGTGCACGTCGGGATTGTGAATCTGGTGTTCATCGCGGGGATCGCGGCGGCGGTATACGTCTACGTGTCATTCATCCGGAAAGGCATCGTCAAAGGCTGGCTGCAGCGCGTGGCGAGCGCGGGCGTCGTGACTGCTCTGGCGAACGCCCTCATCACGGTCGTCCTTGGGCTCACTTCGCGCATGGTGGTGTTTGCCTCGACGGGGTTTTTCGCGTCGACGGTATTCAGGAACCTCCAGTACGGGACGCTCGTCGGGATCGGGATCGGCGTCGGGGCGGAGCTTGCCGAGCTCCTGATCGGAAGGCTGAACCGGACGTCCGGAACGGCATGAAATTCCCCGCAGGGAGGCGCCGGGGAGGGGGGATGAACTTCCCTGACCCGCCGCGGTGTTAAAAGAAGCAGACGGACCCGGTTTTCGGGATTGGTTGAACATCCGGCCGCAGGCAATCACACGGCGGGGGAACACGTATGACGGGGCAGACAACGAAAGCGTGGGCGGTCGAGTACGTCGAGAACGGCAAGCGGATTGTCGCACTCGACCACGCCAGGCACTCGACGCCCGAGGAAGCCAAAAGAGCGTTTGAGGACCAGAAAGGCATTCCCTGGAAAGAGCTGGAACGGCGCGGAGCGAAGATCATCGAGCACGAGGTCACCGTGTTCCCTCCCGGTGCGTCCGCCTGAAGACCGCCGGGATCATGCCGGCGCGGTCCACCGTCCGGCCATGCCTTTGACCACCGCAAGGACCGCAAACGAGGTCACGAGGAGGATTGCCGCGAGCGTCAGCGCCACCCGGAGATCCAGCTCGAACCCCATGTAGATCGCGAGAGGCATCGTCTGCGTCCGCCCCGGGAAATTGCCCGCGAAGATAATCGTTGCACCGAATTCCCCGAGCGCCCGCGCCCATGTCATGATCGCGCCTCCCACGGCGCCGCGCACGGACAGCGGCAGCGTGACGCTGAGAAACGCCTGCCAGGGCGATGCCCCGTCGATGGCAGCCGCCAGTTCCAGGTCGCGGTCGACTGAGGCAAACGCCACTGCGATCGTCCTCACGTACAGCGGGGCTGCCACGAACACCTGCGCCATCACCACAGCCGCCTGCGTGAAGGGAAGCTCGATGCCGCACGACGCCAGCATGCCTCCCAGCACCCCCCGCCGTCCAAATGTGACCAGCAGTGCGATGCCGGCTACGGATGGGGGGAGGACCACCGGCAGGTCCACGAGCGCATCCAGCACGTTTTTCCCGGGGAACTTCTTGCGGGCAATCAGGTAGGCGGCCGGAGTTCCCAGCACAACCGCGATGAGGACCGTTGTCAGCGTCGTCGTGACGCTCAGCGCTACCGCCTGTGCGGCCTGTGCGTCGAGGAATGTCGCCAGGATATCTTCCGCGGACACCCGCAGGAGGAGTCCCGCGAGGGGGAGAACGAGGAAGCAGATCAGCGGAAGCGCAGCCAGCACGAGCGGCAGGCGCAGGCGGGTGTCATTCATGGGGACTGGTATCCTGCGGGGAAGAAGCGTCGGGCGCGGCGGCCGCGCGGGGAAGTGCCCGTGTGAATCCCGCACGCGCCAGGATCTGCTGGCCGGCCTCGGAGAGGAGGAACCGGATGAAGCGCTCCGCCTCCGCGGCGTGCGCCGATTCCCGCGTCCGCCCCACGGGATACTCCGCGGTGACGTTCAGCCGCTCGGGAATGTCGACCGTGTCCACCGTGTTCCGCGCCGCCGAAGCAGCGTCTGAAACGTAGACAATGCCCGCATCGGCTTCCGCCAGCACGACTTTCGCGAGCACCGCCCGCACGTTCTCTTCATACGAGACGACGTTCCGCGCGACGGCGCTCCCGAAGTCATCGCGGAACTCTCCGCCGGAGGCGCACTTTCCGATGAACTGCTGCGCGTAGTCGCCCGCGGGGACCGCGCGCGCCGCCAGGACGAGCCTGACGCCGGGGGAGGCGAGGTCGGACAGGCGCCGCACCCTGCGATCCGGGGATGACGGCACCACCACCACGAGCCGGTTGCGGGCGAAGACCCGCACGGAGGTGCTGTCGATCAGCGGGGCTGCGGCGTGCATCTGGCGCATGTCCGCGGACGCGAAGACATCGGCACGGGCCCCCAGAACAATCTGCTGGGCAAGCTGCTGTGAGCCCGCGAAGTTGAACGCGAAGGTTGTTCCGGGATGTGCGCCGTGGAACGCTTCGGCCTCTTTCCGGAACACCTCGTTGAGCGACGCCGCGGCAAACACGGTCAGCGTGGTCTCGGCGCGGCCGTTCCGCTGCGGCGGACCCGCGGACGCCCCCGGCGGCGCCGGTGCGGCGAGAAGAAAACCGACGATGGCCCCGGCGAGGACTCCGCGCACGGGACCGCCGCCGGTGCTGCAGGTGCGGGATGTTTTCACGGGATCAATTCTTCCGGAGACAGCCATGGGCGAACACACGGATGCTGAAATCGGTTTCTTCCGTCACACACTTGCGACGCTCGCCTACCGGGCGGAAAAGGTGCTCCGGCAGGCGCCGCCGAACTTCCCGGGGCTGCGCCTCGGGGCTGGAACGCGCTCCCCGGCCGAGATACTCGCCCACATGGGAGACCTCATGGACTGGGCCCTCTGGCTTGCCAAAGGAACGCACGTCTGGCACGACTCCGCTCCGCAGGAGTGGGAGGCGGACGTGGAGCGCTTCTTTGGTGCGGTGAAGGCGCTCGATGTGTTCCTCGCTTCCCGAGTCGCCCCCGGCGCACCTCCCGGGCGGCTCTTCCAGGGACCGGTCGCGGACGCGCTCACGCATGTCGGCCAGCTCGCGGTCATGCGCCGGATCGCGGGTGCGCCGGTGAGAGGGGAAAACTACTTCCGCGCCGATATCGTTCCGGGCCGGGCCGGTGCC
>Ga0335069_10017133_pt1 | contig 10099 bp, 10 predicted proteins | sample Lox_Sample_11_FD_206714 | JGI IMG/M metagenome (GOLD analysis project Ga0335069, IMG submission 206714) | Soil microbial communities from Loxahatchee National Wildlife Refuge, Florida, United States - Lox_Sample_1.1 | ecosystem: Environmental > Terrestrial > Soil > Wetlands | place: USA...
TCGATAGATTTGTCGCCGTATCGCAGAGGACTGAGTCATTCTATTCGAGGGGGATCGCGAGCAAATCATGCGCCTGAACACAAAGAGAACCTGGTCGCAGCAGGAACTCGCAGAGAAGCTTCACGTCCACGAACCCGCGCGCAAATCGCTGTTGAGCTGGGAACATCGCCACATTCTGATTCAGGCTGTGAAAACTGCCCTTGCCGCCGCATTCTGCTGGTGGCTTGCGCTGCAGTTTGGCTTGCACGACGGATACTGGGGTGCGATCAGCGCGATCATCGTACTGCAGTCCAACTTCGGCGCCACGATTACAGCGTCCCGTGACAGAGTCATCGGGACCCTGATTGGCGCCCTCCTCGGGTTTGCCTTCTCGCTGTTTGGCACGCTCCCGTGGAATTACATTCTCGCCCTGATGGCAGCCATTACCGTTTGCGGTCTGCTGGGTCTGAAAACAAGCTCGCGATTAGCCGGCGTCACCATCACAATCGTGATGCTTGTGTCGAAATCCGGCTCCCGCTGGACACTGGCTCTTGATCGCGTCGGCGAGGTTTTCCTGGGCATCATCGTTGCTCTTCTCGTCTCAACGCTCGTCTTTCCCGATCGCGCGCGCCTCAAGCTGCGCGATGGACTGGCACAGGAATTCCTTCTGCTCGGTGCATTCTTTGAGGCGGTTCTGCAGGGATTTCGCGGCAAGCCCTCCGAGAACCTCGCCGATGCCCGGGAGCGCGTCCTCGGCTTATTGCGCGAGAACAACCAGTTGCTGGACGCGTTTCGGCATGAGCCTGCGGGCGGTCCAGGCTGGCGCGAGGGGCTCGGCATGCTTGCACAGTTCGGCAGGTCGAACTTTGATGTGCTTGTTGCCCTGGAGATCGCGGTGAGAGACAGCCACGAAGATGCCTATGCGCAGCAACTGGAACCTGACCTTGGCAAGCTTGCAGTGGATATTCAATCTGGCTTTCATTACGTGGCGGCATGCATTCACAGGTGGCGCTTCGACATTCCGCCGCGCGATCTCAACCTGGAGGAAGACATCGCTAAGCTGGAGTCGCGCATGGCTGCCATTCGCCACACGGGCGTTCAGTTCTCGCCGCAGGAAATCCTGCGAGCTTACGCAGTGCAACTTCACCTCAAACAACTGGCAATACAGCTTCGGGCCTCCCGCGTTGAGACGAGCAAAGCAATCGGCGAAGCGCAGTAATGAGCGCCTTACGTCTTGAGGAACTTGCGCAGCGCTGCTACGCAATCTTCAATCTCCTTGATTGTGATTGCATAGCCGAATCGCAGATGCCCTTCGCCCTGAGCGCCAAAAACTGATCCGGGAATCGTGGCAATATGCGCTTCTTCAAGCAGAATCTGCGCCGCTGTGCGGCTGTTCTTGTGGATCCTCTCGACGCTTGGAAAGGCATAGAAGGCGCCCGCCGGCGGCTCGCACATCAAGCCGACTTCATTCAGCGCCGAAACAAGAAGGTCGCGCCGTTTGCGATACTCCTCACGGTGAGTCGCAATCTCGGATTCCGGAGTTCTGAGTGCATGAATCATCGCATGTTGCACTGGAGTCGCAACGCCGTTCGTCGAGTAGAGAACGATCTTGCGGAGCGCGGTCATGAACGGCTCCTTCGCGACTGTGTATCCGGCGCGCCAGCCCGTCATGGCATATGTCTTTGAGAAAGTGAAGCAGGTGATCGTGCGCTCCGCCATGCCCGGTAACGATGCTATGGAGACGTGTTCGCCATCGTAAACCAGGTCCTCATATGCCTCGTCTGCGATCACGATGAGGTCGCGCTCCACCGCAAACGAAGCCACTTCTTCGGCCTCTGCCCGGGTAAAAACCAGCCCGCTGGGATTCTGCGGAGTGTTGTAATAGACTGCTCGCGTTTTTGGCGTCGAGAACTGTTGAAGAGTCTTCCTCATTCCATTGCGGCGCGCCGTGGCGGTAGGTACAAGCAGAGGTCGCGCCTGGGCTCCGGTAACCAGATCGGCGATTGGCGTCCAATAAGGAGAAAACACCAATGCGTCGTCGCCCGCGTCAAGTACAGACTGAAAGGCCGCATACAACCCCTGCGACCCGCCGACGGTCGCGATCACTTCATCTGTGTTTGCGCTGATCTCGTTTTTTCGCGCCAGCTTTTCAACCAGCAACTTCCGCAGCGGAAGCAGGCCTGAAGAGGGAGCGTAGTGCGTGTGGTTCTCAACCATGGCCTTGACGGCCGCAAATTTGATTGCATCCGGCGTTTCAAAATAGGGCTCGCCGCCATGCAGCGAATGCACCTGGAGCCCTCCCGCTCGCATCTCCATGACCTTGTTCCGAATCTGCACAATGTCTGAGAAGCCGACTTCATCAAGGCGCTTTGCGATGCGGATTCCGCTCTGTCTCGTCACCATAACAGGCAATCGTCCTTTCGTTTGCGATGAGGCAGCCAGTCTTTCAAGAATATCCGAGGCGGGGTGCTGTCGATGTTGGCCGCAGTCAGACCGAAAGCAGATTGGTATAGACCGCCATCCCTACGACCGCATCGACACCCATTACATCCAATGCGTCAATCTCCTCCTGGCTGCGAATGCCGCCTGCCACGATGAGTCGGCGCTCCGTGAGCCTGCGTAGGCGATCGGCTGTCTCGATGGGGAATCCCTGCATCAATCCCTCTCCGTCGACATGGGTGTAGAGGAACGCCGCAACATGAGGAGTCAGTTGCGGGATAGCATCCTCAGCCGTCAGCGCGATTTGTGACTTCCAACCTTTCACAGCAATAGATCCATTCTTTGTGTCGATTCCGGCAACAACTTTGTCCGCTCCGACTGCCTTCGCCAGAGAGTCCGCAAACTGAGCATTCACCTGACCCGTCTCTGAAAACAAAGCCGAGCCGATGATGACGCGCTTGGCTCCTGCGTCAAGCACCTGGCGAGCTCGCTCGATGGAGTGAATTCCGCCTCCTGCCTGACAAGAAAGACGGCGTGCAATCTGCGCGACGAGTGCCGAATTATCCCCTTGCCGTATTGCTGCGTCGAGATCAATCAACTGCACCAGAGGAAAGTGCGAGAACTTCTCAATCCAATACTCGAAGTCGTCGAAGGCCAGGCGGAGCTTCTCCCCCTGGACCAGTTGGACGATGCGTCCACCGAGAAGGTCAATCGAAGGAATCAGCACGGCAGCCTCACCGAAACACCGTAATGTACGAGCTCCTCTTTCAACGAACGCGCGCTGGAAACACCAAAGTGAAAGATGCTCGCGGCAAGCGCGGCATCAGCCTTACCGGTGGAAAAGACATCCGCAAAATGCGCAACCGTGCCGGCGCCACCTGAAGCGATGACCGGAATGCTGACAGCCTCGCTCACAGCGGCCGTCAGTTCGCAATCGAAGCCATTTCGCGTCCCATCGCAATCCATGGATGTAAGAAGGATTTCGCCTGCTCCTCGAGCCTCCGCCTCCTGCGCCCATTCGATGGCACGGCGTCCCGTTGGCTTGCGCCCACCTTGCACGAAGACCTCCGCTTCGCGCACGGGATCGGCAGACCCGGGATCTCGGCGAGCGTCGATCGCAACCACAACAGCCTGTGCGCCAAAACTCCTGCCGATTGTATCAATCAGCGTCGGATCCGCAAGAGCGGCGGAGTTGACGCTAACCTTGTCGGCGCCCGCCTCAAACACGAGAGATGCATCTTGAGCTGAGCGAATGCCTCCGCCCACGGTAAACGGCACAAACAGCTCAAGAGCGGTTCTGCGAACCGTATCCAGAAGAGTCTGACGCCCTTCATGCGTCGCAGTGATGTCGAGCAGCACGATCTCATCGGCGCCTTCGCGTGCATGGCGCGCCGCCAGTGCAGCGGGATCACCCGCATCGACAATATCTACGAATTGCACGCCTTTCACCACGCGCCCAGCATGAACGTCGAGACAGGCGATTATGCGCTTGGTCAGCATTTCCACTCCAAAAAGTTACGGAGAATCTTGAGCCCTGTTGCGCCGGATTTTTCCGGATGGAATTGCACGCCCATTACGTTCTTGCGTTCGACAGCAGCGGCGAACGGCTCAATATACTCCGCGACTGCCGCGGTATCTGGCGTAACGGGGGCCCTGTACGAGTGAGTGAAGTAGACGTACTCTCCGGAACTGACGCCCGTAAGCAGTCGCGAAGAGTCATGCACGCGAAGTGAGTTCCAACCCACATGCGGAACCTTCCCCTTCCCTTCCGGGAACCGCGAACAAGCCTCGGAAAAGCAACCAAGGCCGGGCTGTTCCGGCGCCTCCGACGAACCCGCATACAGCCACTGCATGCCGACACAGATGCCGAGAAACGGTACGCCACGACGCGCTGCCGAGCGAATTGCCTGCGAAAGCCCGCTGGCCTCGATGCGCTGCGTTGCGGCGAAATGACCCACACCCGGAAGAACAATCCGCTCGGCGCATTCCACCTGAAAGTAGTCCGTGTCGGTCACAGCAGGGTCCGCACCCAGGTGACGCAGCGCCTTGAGCACCGATGTCAGATTGCCCGCCTTGTAGTCGATGACGGTGACACGCATCAGAGCAGCCCCTTCGTGGAAGGGAGCATCTCGCCCAGTTGTTTGTCGCGAGAACACGCCACGCGCAGCGCCCGCGCAAATGCCTTGAAGATAGCCTCGATCTTGTGGTGATTCGAGCGGCCATACATCGTTTTCACGTGAATATTGGCTCGCGCCCCTCTTGCAAAGCCATCGAAGAAGTCCGTCACGAGTTCCGTTTGCAGGTCGCCAACCAGTCGCGTGCGAACCTTCGTCTCCACTGCGTAGGCCGCGCGCCCGCCCAGATCAACGGCCGCAATGGCAAGCGTCTCATCCATCGGCATGAGAAAGTAACCTGCGCGAAGGATGCCTCGCTTGTCGCCGAGCGCGTGATCGAAGGCTTCGCCAAGTGCAATGCCAACGTCCTCTACCGTGTGGTGCTGGTCCACGTCCAGATCGCCGTCGCACTTGAGCTCAAGATCGAATGCGCCATGGCGTGTAAATAGCTCAAGCATGTGATCAAAGAATCGAATTCCCGTGGACACCTTGTAGCGGCCGCGTCCTTCGATCGTTAGCCGGATCGATATGCGCGTCTCCGTTGTGTTGCGCTCAAAGCCCGCGATCCGCTTGCCTGCGGCTGATTGCTCCTTGGTGGCCTGCTTCGTATTCATCGTTCCTCGCTTTTGATACGCAGACTTGTGAGCGCTTCATTCAGCACGGGCACCGCATCGCGCATCTGCTGGCGTGTTCCGATCGTGATCCGGACACATCCGTCGCATCCCGGATCGCTGGAGCGGTCGCGCACCAGTACGCCGCCCGCGTGCATCAAGCGGACGAATTCCGCGTGCTGTGCGCCAATCTCGACAAGAACGAAGTTCGCGCGACTCGGCCAGCGCCGAACGTCTGCTGAGTCCAGCGCCGCTTCGAACTCTCCACGTGCCCCAAGGACCTCCGCAACGTACCAATCCACGTAGTCTGTGTCCTTGAGCGCCGGCGGAAGACACGCAAGAGCGAGCGAATTCACGCTGTACGGCGAAAGCACGCGGCGAATCCAGCGCATAACTTGGGCATCTCCGGCGAGCAGTCCAAGTCGCAGCCCCGCGAGTCCATACGCTTTCGAAAATGTGCGGGCAACCACAAGGTTCGGAACGGAGTCAACCAGATCGACGACCGTCTCGCCATAAAAATGGAAGTATGCCTCGTCGACAAGAATCACCGCGTGCGGAGCGCGATGAGCCAGCTCGATGATCCGCGCGCGAGTGACAACCGAACCCGATGGGCTGTTTGGATTGGCAATGGCAATGATCTTCGTGCGCGGCGTGATGGCCGCAACCAAGCCATCGAACGGAAACTGCAAATCAGCTCCGGCTTGAACCGCGATCGTGCGTGCGTCGGTTGCAGAAGCATAGATTTCATACATCGTGTATGTGGGAACCGGAAGCAGCAACTCGTCGCCGGACTCAAGAAAGGTCTCGAAAAGCACATGAATGGCTTCATCGACGCCGTTCGTTAAGACCACCTGTTTGGGCGCGAGACCAAGGTGCTCAGCGACAATGTGTTCGACCGGCTCACGCTCAGGATAGCGAGTAAGCGCACCCGCCGAAATTTCGCCAAGCACCTCCCGTACCTTGGGAGAGCACGCGAGCGTGTTCTCGTTGAAATCGAGACGCAGTGCGTCGCGATTGCCGAGAGGGGGATGATACTCCTTCATCTGCTGCACACGAACACGCGGAGCAGGCTGTAGTGTCGCTCCTGTCTTACTCACGCGTCCTCCTCTTCCGTGAACCTGCCGAACCTCTCGGCCTTGATGACTCTGCAAGCCGGATGCGAATGGACCTGGCGTGTGCAGAGAGACCTTCGGCATCGGCCAGCGTTGCGGCTAGAGGGCCGAGCCTCTGTATGCCCTTCTTCGAATACTTCTGGACGGTAATCAGCTTCACGAAATCGTTCACGCTCAGGCCGCCGCGAAGACGCGCGGTACCTCCGGTCGGGAGCGTGTGATTCGGCCCTGACAGGTAATCACCCATGGGCTGGGCCGACCAGCGTCCCACAAATACCGAGCCCGCGTTTGTGACCCATGCAAGATCCCTGTCCTCGTCGACCGTCAGGTGCTCGGGCGCAAGTCGATTCGTGATCACGCGTGCTTCAGCAGCCGTCAGCGCGAGAATGACAACACCGTTGCGATCGAGCGCCATTCGGGCCACTGAGTTCTTACTGCTTTGCCGTTTCGCTTCGGCGATCACCCCGCGAGCAAGATCGGCGCGCGTCGTAATAAAGATCGCGACTGCCTCCGGATCGTGTTCGGCCTGCGCGACGAGATCTGCTGCGATGTCCGCCGGCGCTCCGCGCTCGCTTGTCACCACGATCTCGGTCGGACCGGCGAGCATGTCAATCGCGCAATCGAACGCGACAAGTTGTTTGGCTGCCGTGACGTAAAGATTCCCGGGGCCGACGATCTTGTCAACCCGCGGCAGCGTTATGGTCCCGTATGCCAGGGCAGCAACTCCGTGCGCACCGCCCACGCGGTAAAACTCAGTGATCCCCAACAGATGCGCTGCCGCGAGAGTTTCGAGCGCCGGCTTTGGCGAAATTGCCACTACGCGCTTAACGCCCGCGATCTTTGCCGGAATCGCCGTCATCAGCAGCGTGGATGGAAGCGGATGACGGCCGCTGGGCACGTAACACCCGACAGAACCCAGTGGCCGAACAAGTTGACCCGTTGTGAGGCCGGGCAGCGCGGAACTGCTCCACGACTTCGGCAACTGGCGACGCGCAAAGGCTCGAATCTGTCTTGCGGCCGTGCTCAGCGCTTCGCGCAGTGCTGGATCGATCGATTCCCAAGCGGAGGACATTTCCTCGCGAGTGACGCGAAACATCTTCGCATCCGCCAGCCCATCAAATCGGCTTGCATAACGGAGCAGCGCACGGTCGCCGCCTTTTCGCACATCAGCAACAATGCGCTTTACCGAGGGAAGCACGGACCCGAGGGCTGCGCCTCCACGTTGCTCGAGAGCGCGAAGGACGTCCTCCGCTTGTCGTCCTCCCTGTCCTGTGGTTTGTATCAGCCTCATTGTTTGCAGTTCCTTCCTTCTTACAGAACCACCTTGTTCAGCGGATACTCGACAATGCCGGTTGCCCGGGCCGCTTTCAATTTCGGAATCACGTCGCGGGCTACTCGTTCCTCCACGATTGTGTTCACCGCAACCCATTCGGAGTTGCTTAACTGCGATATGGTCGGCGAATTGAGCGCGGGCAACACCGCCAGAACGGCTCCAAGATCCTCGCGCTTGACGTTCAGCATGAGGCCCACTTGCGATTGCGCATCGATTGCGCCTCGCAGCATCAAGGCGATCTGATCGATCTTCTCGCGCTTCCAAACATCGGCAAGAGCCGCCTTGCCCGCAATCAGGTGGGTCTCGCTTTCCATGACGGTGTCGATGATCTTCAGGTGATTGGCCTTGAGCGAACTTCCTGTCTCCGTAACCTCGACGATGGCATCGGCTAGCATCGGGGGCTTGACCTCCGTGGCACCCCAGCTGAATTCCACCTTTACATTTACGCCTTTTTGAGAGAAGTAGCGCTTGCTTACTTCTACAAGTTCGGTCGCAATGGTCTTGCCTTCCAGGTCCTCTGCCTTCTCGAATCCACTTGACTCCGGCACGGCAAGAACCCAGCGCACCTTTCGACGGCTCTGCTTGGCATAAGTGAGAGTTGTGACGCTCGTCAGTTCGAGTCCGCTTTCCACAACCCAATCAATACCCGTCAGTCCGGCATCAAGAACGCCATGATCGACGTAGCGCGCCATCTCCTGCGCGCGAATGAGCATACACTCAATCTCATTGTCGTCAATCGAGGGGAAATAGGAACGGCCATCGGCATAGATGTTCCAGCCGGCCCGCTTGAAGAGAGCGATGGTCGAATCCTGGAGGCTGCCTTTTGGAAGTCCGAGGCGAAGCTTCTTAGCCATGGTTCACCTCCGAGCCCGCTGTCTCATTCAGCACAATCGGCTTGGTAAAGCAGCTCACTGTGCCCTCGTGACAGACAAGGCCGTCTCCTTCCACTTCAACTCGGAACAGCAGCGCGTCGTTGTCGCAATCGGTCGAGGCGGAAATCACCCGAAGGCGATTGCCGCTGGTTTCGCCCTTCATCCACAGTTTCTGCCGAGTGCGACTCCAGAAGGTGACGAAGCCTGTCTCAATGGTCTTGGCGTAGCTGGCCGGATTCAGAAATCCAACCATCAGCACTTCGCCCGTGCGCGCGTCCTGGACAATGCCTGCGACAAGGCCATCCATCTTGTCGAAATCAATTCTTGTCTCGTTGCTCATGATCTTCCCATCCCTGGTCATAAGTCTCTAAAGCAAAAAGCCCGCCGGCTTTGATGCCGGCGGGCTCTGGTATTCCTGATCTCTCTGGCCTTTCTAGTTCGGGCCATGGCAGTCCGCCGGCATGGAGGTCCCGTGATGATGGTGGTGACCGTGATGGCGGTGGCTCTGCATCTATCTAAAAGGTACGTGTAAAGATCTTGCGCTGTCAACTGCAAGCTCTCAAGCGCCTCGCAAACGTTGCGGGACTCAACTGCTCTTTGCTTCCTGCACGTCCCCGCCGCGTGTTGATGCTGACTCCCCTGCATCTGGCTCCCGAAGTAATCCCACGATCTTCTGGTACAGGCGATTTCGGAGATCGAAGCGCTCCGATGCCCGCGTCACATAGCGCACCTGCAGGTTGATTCCGGAGCCTGACGGCGACAGGATCTCCACGGGGGCCGCGCTGAACCGGCCGAGCCCGCCTGCACTCGTTCCACGCTTCCACTCCTGCTCGGCAACGCGAGCGTTTTGCTCCGTCTCCTGTAGTGCCGCTGCATGAATCCTATCCACAGTCCGATGGATGTCTGCATTCCCTGGCAGGCTGACCGAGATTTCGTCCCACATCCACTGACCGCTTGTAGAGAAATTGAAGTACGTGCCGCGTATCGCAAATCCGTTCATGAACGTGATATGACGGCCCGTCGGAAGCCCCTTGTCGGCGAGGGTCCCCGTCTCGAGCAAGGTCGTTGTAAAAAGGCTGACCTCGGTCACCTCGCCGCCCACGCCGTTGATCTCGACCCAGTCTCCAACGTGAATCCCATTCTTGCCAACAAGGACAAACCATCCAAGAAACGCGATGATGAAGTCCTGCAGCGCGATTGTGAGCGCAGCGGTCGTGAGTCCAAGGATTGTCGGCGTTTCGCGCGGGGTGCCGAATATGACGAGCAGAATGAGCAGGCCGCCTGCAACCTGAATCGACAGCTGCAGAATACTGCGTAGAGTTTGCGATCGACGGCGGTCAATCGCAGGGTAAGTCATCAGCCGGCGCACAAGTGTGTCAAGCAGGACCATGCAGATCCCGATGAACAGGATGACGGCAAACGAACTCGCAATCAGGTGAAGAACGATACTGTGCTGGCGCAGTACTTGAGCGGACCATCTGCTGTAGACAAGTGCAAGTTGCTGGCAGGTTTGGATGCGGTCGTCGTAGATGCTGAGAATCTGGTTCATCGAGCTCCGCTCCTTGAGCTCTGCCAGCTTCGCCACACGATCAGAAATTGCCTGCGCTGATGAGGCAGCGGTGACCCTGGCTTCAAGTGA
>Ga0335069_10017134_pt1 | contig 10098 bp, 9 predicted proteins | sample Lox_Sample_11_FD_206714 | JGI IMG/M metagenome (GOLD analysis project Ga0335069, IMG submission 206714) | Soil microbial communities from Loxahatchee National Wildlife Refuge, Florida, United States - Lox_Sample_1.1 | ecosystem: Environmental > Terrestrial > Soil > Wetlands | place: USA: Florida...
GCGCTCGAGGCTACCCATCCGCCTTACACCGAGCCGTGATTAAAGCTGCCGATCTCGTCGAACTGACCGTAGTCTCGCGATGCCCAGCGTAATCGTGATCGGTGGTGGACTGGCGGGCCTGGCGGCGGCAGCGGCGCTGGGCAGCGAAGGATTCAGAGTTGCCGTGTTCGAAGCGCGCCCCTTCCTCGGCGGACGCGCTACCTCGTTTCCCCTGGCGCCGTCCGGCGAGACTTCCGAGCTGATCGATAACTGCCAGCACGTGCTGCTGCGCTGTTGCGTGAACCTGCTGGATTTTTACCGCCGGCTGGGCGTCCGCGACCGCATCCGCTTTTACCGCGAGTTCTACTTCATCGAGCCCGGCGGACGAATATCGACGTTGCGGCGCGGTAGGCTTCCGGCGCCGTTGCATTTCACCGAATCGTTCGCGCGCATTCGCTTTCTGGGCACAGGCGATAAGCTGGCCATTGCGCGCGGGTTGATGGCGCTGCGCCGCGAGCGCACCCGGCGCGGAGATCTGGACCGTATCAGCATGCTCGACTGGCTGCTCGAAAAACGGCAGACCCCGCGCGCGATCGAGCGTTTCTGGCGCCAGGTGCTGGTTAGCGCCATCAACGAGGATCTCGACCGCATGGCCGCGCGGCACGGGTTTCAGGTTTTCTGGCTGGGCTTTCTGGCGCGCGCCGATGGCTACGAGATGGGCGTGCCCGCCATCCCGTTGGGGGAACTCTATCGCGCAGAGCAGTGGCGCGGCATTGGGGATGTTTCACTGCGCCTGCGCACGCCGGTGGAACAGATCGACGCGGCGGGGATCATGGCCGGGGGTGAGCGGCATACGGCCGACGCTTACATCTGCGCGCTGCCCTTTGAGCGGCTGGCCGCGCTGGGCTTGCCTGCGCCGGCATTCGAGCATTCACCGATTACCGGCATTCATCTGTGGTTCGACCGTCCGGTCACCGGCTTGCCACACGCCACACTGCTCGACCGCACGCTGCAGTGGATGTTCAACAAGTCCGAAGGGCGATATCTGCAATTAGTGGTCAGCGCCTCGCGCGACTTGTCGGTCCGCAGCCGCGGCGAGATCATCGCGTTGGCGCTCGCCGAGCTGGGCGAGTTTTTCCCGCTGGTCCGCCAGGCTAAGCTCGAAAAGGCGCACGTGATCAAGGAAATGCGCGCGACGTTTTCGGCCGCGCCCGGCGCGGAAGAACTTCGCCCGCCGGCCGCAACCGGCCGTCCGGATCTGTTTCTGGCCGGCGATTGGACGCGCTCCGGCTGGCCGGCCACCATGGAAGGCGCGGTGCGCAGCGGCTATCTGGCGGCTGAGGCGGTGGCGCGCGCGAGCGGGCATCCCGCGCGCTTCCTGCTTCCCGATATCGCCTGAAGAGGACATGTCATAATCGAGGAATGCGTTATCGCTTTGGGCTTCTGACGGCAGGGTGGCTGTGCGCTGCCGCGTTTGCGGCGCACACACCGGCGGCAAAGATCACTGTACATGTGACGACCGAAGCCGGCGCACCGATCGAGCACGCTGAAGTCACTGTGAAGTCGGTCAAAGGCAAGAAGGCCAGCGTGCGATGGAGGGCCCACTCGAACGTGGATGGGATCGCGCGAGCGACCGGCGAAGAGACCGTACCGCAAGGCACTGTGGAGGTCGAGGTCAGCGCCGATGAACACGAGCCCTTCAGCCAGACTTTCGAAGTGCATGACGAGGCTCAGACCCTCGAGGTCAAGCTCGGGTCCGGATTGGCGAGGCTGAACGTGCACGTTACCACGCAGGGCGGCAGGCCGATCGAAAGTGCTGATGTGGTGGTCCGGTTCGTGCGAGGCCGCTCCATCATCGAGTTGGGCCACAAACTGCGCTCGACCTGGGAGATGCGTACCAACCAGGAGGGCATCGCGAAAGTGCCCGAGATTCCGCGCGGCACGGTGCTGATCCAGGTGATTGCCAAGGGCTATCAGACCTTCGGAAAGAACTTCGACGTGGATCAGCCGGAGAACAACATCGACATCAAGCTGAACGCGCCGCAAGAACAGTACTCGGCGCACTGACGCAGATTTGTACGCTCCCGGCCGATAAGGCAAACAGGAGGCGCACTATGGCCAGTTCGATAAGTCCACTGAGTTACCTGGATCCGAGCGCCTATCAGAACTTGAACACCACTTTATCCGAGGCCAGTTCGACCGGCGACACCAACGGGGTCAGCAGCACGGCGGAGGTACAGGCGCTCCAATCGCAAGGCAGCTTACAGAGCTTCCTCAACAACTCACTGGCGGCGGCATTACTGCAACCGGCCGACGTAACCAGCGGCTTGGCGTCCAGCACGCTGATCGACAACCTGTTGCAGCAGGTGCTGGGCGCTTATCAGTCGCAAATGAATTTATCGCAGGCGAGTACCAGCTAGCGTGGGACGCTCACCGCAAGCAGCTCACGGACCGCAGCCGTGACGGTTTCGGGCACGAAACCGAACTTCTTCTGCACCTCTTTCAAAGGCGCGGACGCCCCGAAAGTGTGCATGCCGATCATGCGTCCGGACGGACCCACATAACGATCCCATCCGAGAACCGACGCCTGCTCAACCGCCACCCGCGCAGTCACCCGCGCTGGCAAAACGGCTTCGCGATATTCAGCCGGCTGCCGCTCGAATAGCTCCCAGCTCGGCATGCTCACGACGCGCGCCTTCACGCCCTCGCCTTTGAGCTGCTCGTACGCCTGCACGCAGAGCGAGACTTCGCTGCCGGTCGCAAGCAATAGCACGTCGGGCAATCCGTCGGAATCGGCCAGGATGTACGCTCCCTTCTCAACTCCCGACGCTGCCGCGTACCTCGAACGGTCCAGTGTCGGCACGGCCTGGCGCGTCAGAATCAGCGCCACCGGCTGATGGCGCTGCCTCATGGCGAACCGCCAACACTCCACCACCTCGTTGGCATCCGCAGGCCGCAGCGTGACCAGCCCCGGCACGGCGCGCAGCGAAGCCAGTTGCTCGATCGGCTGGTGTGTCGGCCCGTCTTCGCCCACCCCGATCGAGTCGTGCGTGTAGATGTAAATCACCGGCAGATCCATGATGGAGCTGAGCCGCACAGCCGGCTTCATGTAATCGCTGAAGATCAGGAACGTCGAACCGTAGGCTCGGATCTTCGAAAGCGCCAGCCCGTTGACGATGGCGCCCATGGCATGCTCACGAATGCCGAAGTGCATGTTGCGGCCGCCGCGATCGTCATATTCGAAATCGCCGGCCCGCTCGAAAGTCAGCCGCGTCTTGGTGGACGGGAACAGGTCTGCCGCGCCGCCGATCAGCCACGGAATGTTCCAGGCGATCTTGTTCAGCACGCGGCCGGAAGAATCGCGCGTCGCCAGGCCTTTGGCATCCGGCGGAAACGAGGGCAAATCGTGATCCCAGTCTTCGGGCAACTGGCGGTGCAGCATGCGGTAGAGTTGATCGGCCAGGTCCGGGTGCTCGGCTTTGTATTCCTCGAAGCGCTTCATCCAGGCGTCGCGCAGTTGCTGGCCGCGCTGGCCCATGCCCTCGCGAAAATGTTCGCGCACACCGTCGGGGACCAGGAACTTGGCGTCTTCGGGCCATCCGTAGGCGCGCTTGGCCAGCCGCACTTCCTCCTCGCCCAGCGGCTCGCCGTGGGCGCCGCTGGTGTCCTGCTTGTGCGGCGCGCCGTAGGCGATGTGGCTGTCGACGATGATCAGCGTGGGCCGGTCAGTCGTGCTCTTGAAAATTTGCAGCGCGCGCTCGAGCATCTCCAGGTTATTCGCGTCGCTTACGCGCGTCACGTTCCATCCGTACGCGATGAAACGGGTGGCCACGTCTTCGCTGAATGCCAGCGCCGTATGGCCTTCAATCGTGATCTTGTTGTTGTCGTAGATCCAGCAGAGATTCGAGAGGCGATGATGGCCCGCCAGCGAAGCGGCCTCGCTCGAAATGCCTTCCATCATGTCGCCATCGCCGCAGATCACGTACACGTCGTAATCGAACATCTCGAAGCCGGGCCGGTTGAAATGCTGCGCGATCCACCAGCGCGCCATGGCCATCCCCACGCTATTGCCGACACCCTGGCCCAGCGGGCCGGTAGTGGTTTCGACGCCCGAGGTCCAACGGTATTCCGGATGTCCGGGGCACTTGCTGTCAAGCTGGCGGAAGCGCTCGATATCCTCGAGTTTGACGGCCAGTTCGCCGAGCGTTTCGTATTGTGGATTGACGGTCTTCACGCCGGTGAGGTGCAGCAGAGAGTAAAGCAGCATCGAGGCGTGGCCGTTGGAAAGCACGAAGCGATCGCGATTCGGCCAGATCGGATCTTCCGGGCAGAACCGCAGGAAATGCTGCCAGACCGTGTAAGCCACCGGTGCCAGCGCCATGGGAGCGCCGGGATGTCCGGAGTTGGCTTTCTGCACCGCATCGATCGAGAGGGTGCGGATGGTGTTGATCGAAAGCTGGTCGAGTTCTTCGTTGGTCATGGAATTTTTATGATACCTCCGGCAGATAATGGACTCAGGCTTTTGGCCACTCCAGTGTACCCATAATCTCACCGATGTGCGCGACGCCTTCCTGGCGCAGAAAATGTCCCAATTCCCGTGCTACGCGTGTGGGGGAACGCGGGTCCCAGAAGGTAGCGGTACCGACCTCGACCGCACGCGCGCCAGCCACCAGGAATTCCGCAGCGTCCTCGCCGGTGGCGATGCCCCCCAGACCGATCACGGGAATCTTCACGGCCTGTGCGGTTTGATACACCAGGCGCAGCGCGATGGGCTTGATCGCCGGTCCGGAAAGCCCGCCGAAGCCCGCGCCGAGGCGCGGACGGCGGGTTCGCGCATCCACCGCCAGGGCCACGAATGTATTCACCAGCGAGATCGCGTCCGCGCCGCTGTCTTCGGCGGCCCGCGCCAGCGGCTCGATAGCGGCTACGTTCGGCGACAGCTTCACGATCAGAGGGCGGCGCACCACGCGCTTCACCGCCGTCACGACTTCGGCCAAAAGCGATGGATCGTTCGAAAAGAAGATGCCGCCGTGGCGCGTGTTCGGACACGAAACATTCAGCTCGTAAGCCGCCAGCCCTTCGGCCGATTCGAGCACGCGCGCAACTTCTACATAATCCTCGGTGGCGTAGCCGAAGACGTTGGCGATCACCGCCGTGCGCCACTGCGCCAGGCGCGGTAGCTTGTCGCGCACGAAGGCGCGCACGCCGATATTCTGCAGTCCGACCGAATTGAGCATGCCCGCCTGCGTTTCCCACAAGCGCGGCGGAGGATTGCCTTCCATCGGCTCCCGCGACAAGCCTTTTACCACCAGGCCCCCCAACTCGTTTACATCGAGCAGCCGCTCGAATTCCACCCCATAGCCGAAAGTTCCGGAGGCCGCCAGCACCGGGTTGCGCAGCGCAATGCCGCATAGGGACGTGGCCAGACGCGGATCGTCGCGGCTCATGACGAGCTTTCGCCGGCGGCGAAGGCCTCTCCTAAGACCTGGCCCGTAGTGGACGAGGGAAAGCCCACCCCGGCGGCGCGGGCGATGGTAGGCGCCACGTCGACCGCTTCAATGGAGCGCTCGATCACCTTCGCGGCGAACTGCGCGCCATACAGGAACAGCGGCACGTGGGTATCGTAACTGTAAAGCGAGCCGTAAGAGACGCCGCGTCCCGCGCCGTAGTCTTCCACTGCGCCCGGTTCATACGAGAGCATCACGTCGCCCGAACGTAATTCCCGGAAACTGTTTTCGAACCGGCGGCGCCAATCGCCGGTATGGGAGCAGTCGCCATCCGCCGTGTAGTAACCCGCCACGCCCGGCAGACGCAGCGCCACCTCGCCCGCCAACTTGCGCGCGGCTCGCGGCGTGACGTTGCGCTTGCGCAGCGCCTCCGGTTGCAGGTACAGGAACGGATAGACGTACTTATCGACGTACTCGTTTTTGACCGCGCTGCTGTCGAACCAGTCGGAGAGCTTCTGGCTGATCGCACGTGCGATCCTTTCGCCTGGCACCGCTTTCTGCGTGCGCAAAGCCGGATCGGGCTGCGGAGGTGCGCCGTGCGCCGCGGCAAAGATCAGGTTGTAGTTGCCCTTGCCGGGAGTCTTGTTCAAGATCTCGAACGTCCGCTGGATCTGGCGGTCGAGCTGCAGCGCCATCTGGTCCATCAGCGGAGAATCCGATCCCGTTTCGTAACCGAGCTGGGCCATCGCACCGAGCGTCACGAAAATGCAATCGACGGATTCTCCCTGCCCCAACTTTTCGGCGGCCAGCAGGGTGTGGAGCACATCAAACTGCGCGTCCTGCGCGAACGGCGACGACTGGTAGAGGGCGAAGAACTCCTCCGGATGCTTGGAATCGTAACTCATTGTGCGCAGAGGAGGGGTCCCGAAGCCGGCCCCGATCGCGATCCATTTACGGTCGTGCAACTGATCGATGGGCTGGGCGGTGTTGTATGCCTTCAGCCAGTCCGGCAGATTGCCGCGCGTGTTGAATTGGCCGCCGGCATCCATCCAGAAGGCTTGCGCCGGCGAGCCGCCGGTTAACAGCGAAGTGCGCCGTTCGTCGAGGCCCAGGCAAAACACCCGAGTGCGTCCGCCGCGCGCGAGTTCATCCGCTAACGTGGTCGCTTCCAGCAGTCCGGCGCGTGCCTTCACGAGTGACTGCGACCGGCGATCGTACCATTGGTCGGCGACAATTCCGTGCACTTGCGGATAGGCGCCGGTGGCCAGCGTGGCGAGAGCAGCCGAAGTGAAGCTGCTCGCCGCCAGGGCGCAGTTCGGAAAATACGCGCCGTTGGTCATCAATTCGTTGAAGCCGCCGGGAGCCAGCAGCGGACCCGCGCGATTCAGGTAAATTCCGCGGAACTGCTCCGCGATCAGAACCACAAGCAGCTTGGGAGGCGGCCGCAGCGCTTGCAGCCGTTTCGGCAAACAGGCCGCCAGTCCTGCCAGGGTGCCTGCGGCGAAGCGCCTACGGGATATGGGCATGGCGTGCGAGTTCAGCAATCCTGCATGAATTATGTTATGTTTCTACCTTAATACATCTTCATACTTTCATAAAAACGAGTGCATGGCACTCTCAGGGAGAAGCGGTAGATGCAAGAAGAAGACGGCAGCATCCTTGGCTTGGCTACCATCCGGCGCAATCGAGGCATTTCGCTGGAGCAAATCGCTGAATCCACCAAGATCAATATCCGCAGCCTGAAGGCGATCGAAGGTGGTGATTTCAAGAAGCTCCCCGGCGGCATTTATAACACCAGCTATATTCGGCAATACGCAAAAGCCATCGACTTCGACGAGTCCGAGTTGCTGAATTTTTATCGGGTGCAAATGGGTGTTCCGGCCGGCAAGGAAGAATCCACGCAGCGCGGCAGCGGGAACGACATCGTCGGGGGCGGCTTCCATCCAGCCTCCATCGCCAGCTAAGGCCGTAGCCAGTCATTGCAAGGCGGCCAGAAGATCCCCGGTCTCGCGCGCCAGGGCCCAGCGCGCCCGTTCGGCGGCATACTGCGCGTCATAAAACGCGATCCACTTGGCGCTCTCCGCGATCCGCGAATCCTCCACCTGGCTGAGGCGGATGCGGCCCTCTTCGAACTGGGCCAGGTTTAGGGCGACCTGTTCGCGGGCAACTTCCAGATCCAGTCGCGCGACGTCGCGCGACTCCTCGGTCTTGCGTACCTCGCGATAAGCCTGGCGCGTGCCGGCAATCACCTGGTTGCGCGTATTCGTGAGCTGAATGCGCAGCCTCGACGCGTCCGCATCGGCTTCCGCGGCCGCGGCGCTGACAGCGGGGCCCGGCAATATTGGGAGTTGGAAAGAGACGCCCAGCTCGCCATTGTTGGGCTGGTATTTCAGGAAGTAACTCGAAAAGTGGTTGAACGAGGCAAACAGACCGTACTGCGCCACGAGGTCGAAATGCGGGAGCCGCGCGGCTTCGGCCGCCCGGCGCTCCAGCCCTTTCGTCACGATTTCGGATTGCAGACGCCTCAGCTCCTGGCTCGACTGCACGGCGCTTTCCACAGCCGCGTCCTCGGAGGCCGGAGGCGGCGGTGCGGTGCGCTCTTCCGGCGCCGGCTGCACACGGTCGTCAGCGCTGTACCCCAGCACCAGGGCGAGCGAGGTTTCGGCAGTCTGGCGGTCGTCATCCAAGGCGTCCGCGAGTTGCCTGGTGCGCGCCAGATTCAACTCGGCGCGCTTGGATTCGATCGGTAATTCCCGGCCTTCCTGCACCCGGCTCTCCACCGTGGCCAGGACCTTCTGCAAACTCTCAATCTCCCTGCGGGTCATCTCGGCGGCCCGCGCCGCACGCTCCGCATCCAGGTACAGGGAAGCGGCGCGAAAGGCGACTTCGCTCCTTTTCGCACTGGCAGAGATACCCGCCGTGCGGGCCTGCTCCTTGGTCTTCGCGACTTCGTAACTCTGCTGCCGGTTGAACAAGTACTGCGTGGCGCGCGCTTGAATAATGGACGGCGCGGCGCCATCGATACTCATCGGAAAGCCATTGGTATAGGCCAAGCCGCTGCCGACGGACAGCCGAGGCGTAAACGGGTCCTTCTGGACGCGCACGGCTTCCTGCGCCTTCAATTGGTCCAGCCGGGCCATGGCAATGTCCGGGCTCTCCTGTAGGGCGCGCGCGACCGCCTGCCGCAGGGTCATGATGTGGACTTCGGCATGCAAGGGAGCCGCGCACAGCACCAGCGTGAGGACTTCCGTCAACTTAGACATGCTCGTATTGTCTCAGGAGTCGCGTGGCCGGCGTCGTACGATCCGTTACCAGAAATACAGCACGTCTGGCCGCACGTGGCCCTTAGCTTCGAGACAGGGGCCGCACTCCATCTGGTAATCGGCGCGGATTTTGCGCACCGCAGCGGGGATCGTGAACTCGTCGTCGGGCTTATGTTCGGTGGCGATCGCCAGGCGCGGCTTGAAGCGCACCAGCGTGTCATGCGCGCCCGCCAGCGCAGGCACCTCCGCGCCCTCGATATCCATCTTGATGAAATCCACGCGCGGCAGTTTCAACTCGGCGACCAGTTCGTCGATCGTGGTCAACGGAACCTGCACGCCCGGATGCGATGACTCCGGGTGCATCACCACGCTGTTGGCGGCAAAGTTCGTGTCGTCCACGTTCAGCATCAGAACATCGTCTTTGTTCCACACGCCCTTCGGATATACGATGACCCGGCCGCCGGCGACCTCCGCGGCGAGATTCCGCCGGATGCATTCCACGCTCGACGGCGAGATTTCGATCGAGACTACTTTCTGCGCGCCTGCTTCGAGCGCCTGCCGCGTGAAATCGCCATCGCTGGCGCCGCAGTCGAGCACGATGTCGCCCTTGTGAATGAAGTGCTCGCCACTGCCGTAAATATGCTGTTCCATCTCGGCCAGGTTGAACGGCAGTACGTAGCGATTGCCCTTCGGAATCCAATAATCGCCTTTGGGAGTGTGCCACAACTCCAGACCGCTTTCCTCTTTCAACAGCCGGCTCGCGGCGAGGATGCGGTCCTTGATGCGAGTCTTTTCCACTACGTTCGCGTTGCATTCGATGGCCTTCGACATGGGACAAACAGGGCTGTGTCCGGCGACCACCAGGGCCCACAGCCGCACCGGCGGGAAGATGAGGTAAGCTGCCAGGCTGGCGGCCAGCAGAATTACGAAGAGTAGTAAGATGCGCGAGGTCTTCACATTGTGATAATAACCCTATGAACGCCGCACCCGCGTCATTTTACAATGGACCAATGAAAATGGCACTGGCGCTATTGTTGCCGGCGATGGCGCTTCCCGCGCAGACTCTCGTCATCGAGGGGTTCGCTGACAGCCCGGTGCGCGCAATCATCTACGAGGATCTGCAGTGCCCGGACTGCGCGGCCTTCCGGCGCATGCTGGACGAAAAGTTGCTGCCCAAGTACGCCAACAAAGTGGCCTTCGTGCATCACGATTTTCCACTGGCCAAACATGTCTGGGCGCGGCGGGCTGCCATCGCGGCGCGGTTCTTCGACGAGCGTGGCGTCACCCTGGGTCTCGAATACCGGCACTACGCCATGGCGGGACAGGAAATCACCACGGATGCCAATTTCAACCAGAGGCTGGCGGCGTTCGCCCAGTCGCACGGCATCGACGCCGAGACGGCGATCGCC
>Ga0335069_10017135_pt1 | contig 10098 bp, 9 predicted proteins | sample Lox_Sample_11_FD_206714 | JGI IMG/M metagenome (GOLD analysis project Ga0335069, IMG submission 206714) | Soil microbial communities from Loxahatchee National Wildlife Refuge, Florida, United States - Lox_Sample_1.1 | ecosystem: Environmental > Terrestrial > Soil > Wetlands | place: USA: Florida...
AATGCATTCCTCAGCGGTGCGATTCTGGGCATGACCAGGCAGGAGATCTCGCGCAAGTTCGACCAAATCGTGGCGTTTGCTGAACTGGAACAATTCATCGATACGCCGGTGAAGCACTATTCGAGCGGTATGTATGTGCGGCTGGCGTTTGCCGTAGCAGCGCATCTGGAGCCGGAAATTCTGCTGGTCGATGAAGTTCTCGCTGTGGGCGATATCCGATTCCAAAAGAAGTGTTTGGGGAAAATGGGTGACGTAGCGCGCGCGGGGCGAACAGTCATCCTGGTCAGCCACCAGCTTAACCAGATTCGACGGCTGTGTAACCGGGTGCTTTGGCTCGATGCGGGCGCCTTGCGGCGGGAGGGGCCAACGGCAGTTACAGTGAGCGCCTACGAGGAAGAGATGGGCGCGAGCCGTGGGGACGACGAACGCGAGGTCGCCGGGGCCGCGCAGTTTCTACGCTGGCAATTGACCGGAAAGAATCGTTTGGAAGATCACGTGCTGCCCGGCGAAGGCGAAACTTCGTTCAGCTTCGTCTTGCGCGTGAACCATCCGCTCTTCAACGTGCACCACGGCATTGCGCTCTACGACCAGGATCGCCATTTGCTATGGGGCAACGCCGCCGACGGCTTAACTCTCAAACCCGGCCTGCACGAACTGAGGTATATGTTGCCGGCTCTGCCGCTGCGGCCCGGCGTGTACTCGTGGCGCGTGTCGTTATTCGACGGCGCGACGCGCATTGACGATTGGGAGTGCACCCCGCCAATGCATGTGGTGACAGTACCGGTTACGCACTACAGGGACGAATTTGCGGGCTTCCTAAATATTCCCTCGAGGCTCGAAGTTGTATCGATAGATTCGTGAGAAAGACCATGAGTATTCCTACCGCGCCCGGGAAAACAAGTTTCGTCCTGCCGCCGCAGTCCGGATGGCACCGCGTGGCGCGTTTCTTGCGGCGCCCATTGTTGCACCAATACTATTCGATAGCGTTGCGGATTCAGGCGAAAGCACCCGGTTTCCGGTTTCCCGTCCGATTGCCATTTGGGATGTGGTTTTGGGCCGGTTCCGATTACGTCAGTGCAGCGTTAATACAGGGCAATTTCGAGCTTGCGGAGTTGGCTTTCGCAGGGCGCATTTTGGGAGCCGGTCAGACCGTTCTGGACATCGGGGCGCACCACGGCGTGTATACGCTCCTTGCGTCACGCTGCGTCGGCCCACAGGGTGCGGTCATTTCCTTCGAGCCTTCACCGAGAGAGAATGCGGCTTTGCGCAAGAACCTGGCATTGAATCACTGCCGCAATGTGCGAACAGAAGGTCTGGCTCTGGGCGATCAGGAAGGCGAGTGTGTTCTCCATGTGGTCGACAAGGGCGAGACAGGCTGCAACAGCTTGCGGCCGCCCAGTTCCGGTGGTTCCAGCTCGCCGGTAAGGGTTCCAATCACCACACTGGATCGATGGATGGCCGATCATTCGATCGCGCCTATTCACTTCGTCAAGCTCGATGTAGAGGGCGGCGAACTCGGCGTTTTGAAGGGCGCCGAGAAGTTACTCACCCAGAGGCCCCGGCCGATAATCCTGGCCGAGGTGCAAGATATCCGCACCGAACCGTGGGGCTATCCGGCCAAGGAGATCATCACCCATCTAAAAGAGCGTGAGTACGAGTGGCATACCATCAACCAGGATGGTACTCTGCAACGTTTTGAACTGACTGGGGATACCGTAGACGGAAACTTCGTCGCGTGGCCCGGAGAGATACCCAAGAACCTGTAATTTGCAGCACAAAACCAATGCTCCCCCTGAGATGTTGTATCATCAAATGGATGAGCTGAACCCGCCTACTTTTACGCTCTCGTCGGGAATGAATGTTAACGATCTTCTCCATTCCGAAAGCCTTTCGCGGCCACATTGGCACGATCCAGCGGAATGCCATTACGAGCTGGTCCAGGCTAAGACCTCACGTAGAAATCGTTCTCTTTGGCAGAGACGAAGGCACCTCCGAAATGGCCGAGGAGTTGCAACTACGCCACATCTCCGACGTAACGGTCAACGAATTCGGTGCGCCGCTGCTGGATGACCTGTTCGGCAAGGCGGAAGCCGTCGCGAGTCATCCGCATATGTGCTATGTGAATGCGGATATCATTTTGCGCGACGACTTTCTGCGCGCGATGGAAATTGTGCTGCGCGAAATGCCGAAGTCACTAGCCGTATCGAAACGAATCAATGTGGACATTTGTGAGTCTTTGGACTTTACCGGCGATTGGGAAGCCAGCGTGCGGCGGCGGGTGGCAGAAACGGGCGCAGATGGACATTACACCTCAATCGACATATTCACCTTTCCCAAGGGGATGTATCCAAAAGTTCCTGCTTTCGCCATCGGACGCCTATGGTATGACCACTGGTTGATCAAGGCTGTGCGCGACCAAAATTTGCCGGTTATCGATCTCTCTCTTGTCTCACCGCTATTGCATCAGAACCACGATTACAACCACGTGCCCGGCGGGGCCGATCAGGTGTGGCGCGGTAAGGAAGCCGAAAGAAACCATCAGCTTTCAGGAGGCGCCAGCAACGCCTACACCATGCTCGACGTCACCCATGAGCTGATGCCTGACGGACGAATCCGCCGCGTGCGCTATCGCAAAGAGCTCCAACTAGCCAAAACTGCGATGTGGGAAGTGTTTGTGAACAGGACGGCGCGAGTTCGGCATGCCCTGGGCCTGAGGAAGAGACGAGCCACTTCGGAATCGCGGGCAAGTTGACGCCTCGGATATGGTGGCGAGGAAAGTAGCAAAACCCGCTCACAAGCGCAATCGTAAGATCTGACTTTTAGCCTCAACATTTGCCGGAATTTCGGGCAACCCGGGTTAGAATTGCGAAGCACGCTATGCCACAAGACACGATCAGCTACTCCGCGTCTGATTCGGAAGCGCAGCTTGACGCGGATCCCCAGAGAACCCAATCCATCATCCGGTTGGTCGCCTGGCTAGCGACCGGGATTGTCGGCTTCGTTCAGGCCTGGGCTTTCCGGTTCGCGATTATTTCCGACGGTAATTCTTACTTGGATGTCGCGACCAATTATCTTCGTGGCGACTACAACCAAGCCATCAACGCCTACTGGAGTCCGATGGTGTCGTGGTTGCTTGCTGTGTTGATGAAGATCTTTCACTTTTCCGGTCGTTGGGATACGACCGTCTTTCATCTGTTGAACTTCGCTGGACTGTTGATTGCGTTGCGCTCCTTTGAGTTCTTTTTTAGGATCTTCCTGACGTTTCTCGGGCACACCGGAGACGCGCCAAAGGACTCTCTGTTACAAGAAGCTCATTGGTGGTTGCTCGGTTACGGATTGTTTTTTTCGACCATGCTTTATGTCCTGACCATGGAGCCGGTGACTCCTGACGTCTGGGTGTGCGTCGTCTCGTACCTCGCAGTTGGATTACTTCTACGAATTGCCCAGCGACCCGAGGGCTGGCGGGATTTCGCATTACTTGGGCTCATTATGGGTCTGGCGTATTTGACGAAATCGTTCTACTTCCCGTTCAGTTTTGTTTTCCTAGCATGCGCTTTTTGGGTGGGAGGACAATTTCGCCAGAGCGCGACGCGAACCGCAGTTGCGTTGATCGTCTTCGCTCTGGTGAGCTGCCCGTTCGTCGCAGTGTTGTCGCGAGCCAAGCAGCGTTTCACTTTTGGGGACGTAGGCAAGATCGCCTATGCGATGTGCATCAACCCCATCGATCAGATTGCTTTCTGGCAGGGTGAAAACCATAGCGGCATCCCTAAACATCCGACACGAGAGGTTCTGTCGGCGCCCCGTGTATTCGAATTTGCCGGGCCCGTGAGTGGCTCATATCCTCCTTTCTACGACTTGTCGTACTGGGCGGATGGCGTGCAGTCGCATTTCAATATTGGTGGCCAACTCAGGATTCTGCGTCAGTCTGTCGGCACCTTCTACGCAATTCTCCTGGTCCAGTCTGAATTTGCTGTTGGTCTTCTCGTCATTTTTGTCCTCCGCGCCCAATTCCGCGAAATCCTCTCCGCCTTGGCCCGTATCTGGCTTTTGTGGGTGGCGCCATGTGCTGCCTGTATCGCCTATGCTCTGGTGTTGACCGAGAACAGGTATGTCGCTCCTTTTATCGTTTTCATATGGCTTGCTTTGTTTGCCGCCGCGGTGTCGGCATCTTCCGGAATATCCAAACGGATTGTTCACGCCGTTGTTTTAGCGGCGTTGCTCTTCACGGGCGCAAAGACCGCCAAGTCCTTCGCCAGCGACTTGCTCACCATGCGGGGGATGCGAAACGTCCATTGGGACGTGGCGCAGTCTCTTGCAGGAATCGGGTTAAAACCGGGAGACCGGCTCGCGGTTATCGCGACGGCGGGACAGAATCACTGGGCCCGCCTAGCGAATGTTAAAGTCGCCGCCGAGCTACCACTAGGGCAGGAGGGTCTGTTCTGGGAGGGAGACCAGGCTACTCAGGATCGAGTGTTTGACGCGTTTCGGAAAACCGGCTCGGTGGCTGTGCTCGTGAAGAACCCGCCGCTTGGGTGTATCCGCCAGGGTTGGACCCAGCTCGGGGATACGCCCTATTATCTCCACTCACTCACCCCAGCTCCTTGACTTGTTCGCACGCACAAGTTCAGGAGACAGGCTTTGGGTTTACGGCCGCGGCTCGCCTACGAAACTCCATTTGCCCCAAGCAAACGATTCGCGCAGCGTAACGAAATGTCTTCTGGCGACGCTCAAAATCAATTCCGGCTGATCCAGCCACCGCTCGTAGGTTTGCCTTTCATAATGAATCATCGTCGACAATGCGTCGACTTTCGTGGAGAGGCGGCGGACGATCCGCTTTTCCGCGACAAAATGAATAAACATCAGAAAAGGTGTGCGCCAGGGCTCGACGAATAGCACTCGCCCTTCACTCCTCAGGACTCGCCGGATCTCTCCCAAGGTCCGGTCAAGATCCTCGGGCAACTGCGCTAGGTGGTGCAATCCGCCTTGCACAACCGCCGCGTCCTTGCTGCCAGAGGCGAACGGGAGTTCCCGGCAATCAGCCACATGGCACGGGAACGGTCCGTTGTATTGCGCGATCAAGCGGGGCGACAGATCCACTCCCTCTACGTTGTGAAAACCCAGGCGTTCCCAGGCCCGCATTCCGTTGCCTCGTCCACAAAAAAGTTCGACGATACTCGTCTTCTTCGGCCAGTCGGCGGCGCCAAGCCGTTGCAGACGCGTGAGGAATTTCTGAATTTCCTGGTCGGGCGTTTCAAACCGAAGGTAAGCTGCCTCCCATGGGTCCGCTGGGGGAGCAACGAGACCATCCCGGGGCTCTGCCGCTTGGATGGAATCTTGCGATGAAGCCATTATGATACAGTAGTTTAGCAGAAGTATGCGGGTAATTCCGCACCCAGTCCGATGCCCCGAGAGCCCGTATCACTGTAGTCTCATACTGCCGCATATGAATTTCGACTCCGAGCCAAAGTCCACCGACGTTCGAATCCTCTCTGAAGCCGGCCGGATGAGCGACCAACTTGACGTGTCGGTCGTCATTCCCTGTCTGAACGAGGCAAATTCACTGAGCTTCTGCATTGGGAAGGCGCAAGGAGCTCTCCAGAAATCTGGCCTCCGCGGCGAGGTAATCGTGGCAGACAACGGATCAACGGACGGTTCGATCGAAATAGCCGAATCACATGGCGCGCGCGTCGTCCACGTGAAAGAGCGAGGGTACGGCGCGGCGCTCAAGGCGGGTATTGCCACATCCCGCGGGACCTACGTCATCATGGGAGATGCGGATGACAGTTATGACTTCAGCGAAGTACCCAATTTCGTCCAAAGGCTGAACCAGGATTTCGATCTCGTCATGGGAAATCGTTTTGCGGGTGGAGTCAAGCCCGGAGCCATGCCTCCTCTTCACCGATATTTCGGAAATCCGGGTCTGACGTGGCTGATCAACACCCTCTTCGGTACAGGTGCGGGCGATTGCTACTGCGGAATGCGAGGTTTTCGCCGTTCGTTGTATGACAAGCTTGACCTGCGCAGCTCAGGAATGGAGTTCGCACTCGAATTTGTCATTAAAGCCAGCCAGATCGAGGCGCGCATCTCGGAGATTCCGATCATATTGTGGCCCGACAAACGAGGACGGCCCCCTCATTTGCGCAGCTTCCGCGACGGATGGCGCAGCTTGAGGTTCATCCTGATGTACGCGCCGAACTGGCTGTATCTTGTTCCCGGTGGACTACTGATGATTCTTGGTTTGATAATTGTCGCGTGCTTGTTGCCAGGCCCTTTGAAGGTTACCCCAAGAGTAACGCTTGATGTCCATACAATGGTGTTTGGTGTCATCTTTACTTTGATTGGCGCGCAGATCCTTTCGATCGGGGCATTTGCCAAGGTGTTCAGCTATGCGTCGCGGTTCGATCGTGGCACTGTGTCATTAAAGCGCATTCTAAAACGCATCACGCTTGAAACCGGACTGATTGTTGGCGCCGTGATGTTTCTGATTGGATTCTCAGGCTGCGCTTGGATTTCCTGGAAATGGATGTCTGGTGGCTTCGGGCAGTTGTTCGAAGTCCGCTATGTCCTGTTCTGGGCCATGTGGCTGTTTCTCGGAATGCAGGTCATTTTTTCGTCGTTTTTCCTGAGCATGCTCGGCATCAGCCGGGGCACATATATCGGCGACTACGAGATTCACTGAGGGCGTTTATCGCGATGACAGATGCTGCGCCTCCATCTTGGCCAATTTCCTGGGTTGGCCGTCTTCACGGCTCATTGGTTTTTGGCAGGCGCACCCGCGTGTTGGCCGAACTACTCGCACAACAGCTCCCTCCCGCGGCCTCGGTACTGGATGTCGGATGCGGCGATGGCACAGTGGCCAGTTTGATGAAGAAGCTCAGGCCTGACATATCCGTTCAGGGAATCGAGATATCGCCTCGGGCCACGTGTCGAATTCCATCCACAGCGTATAACGGCAAGAGCTTTCCCTTCCCGGATTCTTCTGTGGATATCTGCATGTTCGTGGACGTACTTCATCACACGCCGGACATCGCGGTGATGCTCCGCGAAGCTTGCCGTACGTGCCGCGTGGGTGTGCTGATCAAGGATCACCTGAGTGAGAGCTGGTGGGACAATCAAGCGCTTCGAGTCATGGATTGGGTCGGCAATCGCCCTCACGGCGTTGCGATTCCCGCGAATTACCAGTGCCTGGCAAAGTGGAAGGATGATTTCCAGTCCTGCCAGTTGGCTACGGCCAGTTGGACGGCACAAGTCCCGCTTTATCCTTTCCCAGTGTCCCTCGTGTGTGGCAGACACCTGCACTTCGTAGCATTTCTACGGAAAGGCGTAGCGACCCAAGCCTCCGCGGTTCGTTGACAAACCCGGCCAAGGCCCTCAAAATGGAAAATACCTCGTTTTCAGGCCCTTGTGCCCGGATGGCGGAACTGGCAGACGCGCTAGCTTCAGGAGCTAGTGGCCTTACGGTCGTGGAGGTTCGAGTCCTCTTCCGGGCACCACTCCCTTGCTATTCCCCACACCACCGGCGCGGATTATTCTGCGGCCAGATACGCATATCTCGCGATGAACAGTATGGTCAGCAGCCACAGCAATAGGCTGACTTCCCGGTGTTTTCCTGCGGCGAGCTTCGAGATGGTGTACGAGATCACACCCAAACTCAAGCCTGTGGCGATGCTGAACGTCAGCGGCGTGACGATTAGCGTGACGAAAGCGGGGAAGGCCTCGCTGAATTCCTTCCATTCGACTTGGGCGATAGACTCTGTCATGAGTGCGCCCACAAGAATCAGTGCGGGCGCCGTGGCGAACGCGGGAATTGCGGCTGCGACCGGCGAGAAGAACATGGCCACCAGGAACATTCCGGCTACCATGACATTGCTTAGCCCCGTCCGCGCGCCTGCAGCCACTCCGGCGGCGCTTTCAATGTAGCTCGTGACCGTCGATGTACCAGTCATGGCGCCAAACATGGTGCCGATGCCATCCGCCAACAAGGCGCGCCCGACCCGTGGAATCTTTCCATCCTTCATGAAGCCGCCCTGTTCGCAGACGCCCACCATCGTGCCGACGTTATCGAACAAGTCGACGAACAAGAAAATGAAGATAATTTCGGCGAGGCCAAGATGCAGCGCGCCCTTGATGTCGAACTGCAGAAAAGTGGCGCGTGGATTGGGGAGCGCCAAGACCGTAGCGGGCCAGTGCGCCAATCCACGGGCGATCCCAAACAGCGTTGTTCCGAGAATGCCGAGCAGAATGGCGCCGTTCACCCGTCGAACCATCAGGATGAGCGTCAGCAACACGCCGAGGCATGCAGCTTGCACTTGTGGGTCGGCGAAATTGCCTAGACTGACAAACGTGGCTGGATTCGCGACTACTAGCCTCGCACCGCGCAAGCCGACAAACGCGATGAACATGCCTATGCCGCCGGCGGTCGCGTGTTTCAGGCCATGCGGAATACCGTTAACAATCTGCTCGCGGATCTGGGTGACGGTGAGCAGCACGAAAAGTACACCGGAGAGAAACACAGCGCCAAGCGCGGTGCGCCAGGGGACCTGCATGCCAAGGCAGACCGTAAAGGTGAAATAGGCGTTGAGGGACATGCCCGGGGCAAGTGCGATCGGGTAATTCGCGTACAAACCCATTACCAGTGTGGCAACGGCCGACGCGACACACGTGGCGAACACGACTCCGTCCGCGGGAATACCTGATTGCGACAGTACCTAGGCGTTCACCACGATGATGTATGCCATCGTCAGGAAAGTGGTGAAGCCGCCGAGAAGTTCGCGGCGAATCGTAGTTTGGTTGGCAGATAAAGCGAAGAGCCGCTCGATCAAGGGCTGTCCCGGGCCGACAGATTCAATCTGGGTTCGCAAAAACTGTATGGTCTCGGCGGCACTCTGTCAACGATGGCAGCCCGCTCGAAGTGAAGAACCTTCCGAGCCGCTTTGCTGTGCTGTAGAATTCGGCCACGCGCACAGCCATCGGATTCCGGATCGGCTCGCAAAGGAGCGTTATGGCGTTTTCCGTCTCGGAGATGTCCCGCAGAGCATTTCTCGGCAGCGCGGGAGGAGCAATCCTGGCGAGCACACTGCCACAATTCGCGCGGGCCGCAGCCGGTACGCCGCGCCGGGTCATTCTGGACACTGATCCGGGTGTAGACGACGCGATGGCAATTTTTCTCTGCCCAATGCCTTCAGCACGGCCAGCTTCATGCCGCAGACAGTGAAGGACTTCCTTAACTCTCACCAGCCCGCTGCGAAATAAGCTATTTTCGAAACGCGCCAAAGCCAAGGCGCAACTGAACTGTATTGATGCCGGGGTTCGGGTTCGTCATTCCAGCGTTGGAGATATGTTGGAAGCGGACTTCGACAGCAACATTGTGCTTCTCCCCCAGAATATGAGCGCCGAGGCCAGCAGCAGTCGTGAAATTGATCTGCGAAGTTCCTTCGGGAACTTTCGTATTGGTGAAAAGGGCGCCGCCTTCGATCAGGAAGTAAGGTTTCACTTTCTTTGGCGAATTGAGAATCCACTTGAAAGCGAACGGATCGACGCTCCCTCCGTATGCGGTGTTGGTTTTCTGCGTGATGACCCAAACCGGGACGACGTCGAACGCGTACTCTAGTTGCCCGCGCATGAATCCCGGGCCGTGCGGCGAGGTGAGAATCAGTCCGTAGCGCAGCCCAAGATTCCAAACGCCAGTGTCCGACGTGCTGCCGTTAATGGCATGGCCGCCGCTCGTCCACACTTGCCATTCAGTGGAAGCGCCCTCTGGGCCGGCCTGGGCCCGCATGCGCGATGCTGCCAGGAGTAAGAACACACACGCGATTACAGTGTGACGAAGTCGTAGAAGTCCCGAGCTCACCCTGACCTCCAACACCACGAGTCCTGCACAATATCGCAAGTTGCGTCGAACACACAACCACGCGCCGGGTTGGCTACGCTTCTGATTGAGTTGATGCGAAAAATTAAGAAGGGGAGGCAGGCCAGGTCTTCCCGCCTCCCCGTTATTCCCCTTTCGGGGAATCCGATTAGCCTGACGGAGGGCGGCTAATCGGTCGTGTGTTGGCCTGCCTATGAAATTCGCGGGAGCAAAAAAAGGTTACAAGAAAT
>Ga0335069_10017136_pt1 | contig 10098 bp, 22 predicted proteins | sample Lox_Sample_11_FD_206714 | JGI IMG/M metagenome (GOLD analysis project Ga0335069, IMG submission 206714) | Soil microbial communities from Loxahatchee National Wildlife Refuge, Florida, United States - Lox_Sample_1.1 | ecosystem: Environmental > Terrestrial > Soil > Wetlands | place: USA...
AATCTTCCTTAACTTAGCTGATAGCTCCAACGTCCGAGCTTCCTTAAGCTCCTTGACTAGATCCTTCCACCATTGGGAATTACGCCACAGATTAAGCGTATTCCTGGACATCTGAAAGGTAGCAGCAGTAAGCTTACCATTCCCTGATAGTAGATAGAACTTACAAATTTCAAGCTTTTCCTTATCCGTCCAGTATCTCTTCCAACTGGCTTTGGAAATACGCTTCTTAGCAACAGGATGATCAGATAACATTCTTTCCTCTATTGGCATACGCGGTATGGAATCGAACCCACCACAATTGGTTTTGGAGACCTATTCGCCGCCTTGGAACATGCGCGTATTCGTGCATGATTATATCACACTTTAGTACATACCGTCAATATGTTAAACACCCTGTAGTTTAAAAACTATAAAAATTTTAGTAAGGTGTATTACACCCCGAAGTATTATTCCCCTTTTCCCCCCACCCCCTAAAATATGCATTATATTGCCACCCTAGAATTTCAATTGGTTAGTTAGCCCTTACCATTTATTGTTGACTAGCTTACTGGGACACTCTCCCTTATGCTTTCTTAAGTCTACCTGGCAGCATGGTATGCGCGATGTGCTGTACCTGGAGGTAGGCTAGCTACTCAATGATTAGGTACGTCAAGAAGCGTGCCAGACAGTTATTGTCACTTTCTGACATTCTCTGTACCCTTAGGGGGCAGGAATTGTCATTTATATTTCGGTATGCGGTAAAATAGCGGGTATGCGGGATGTTTAGGTGGGTGGCACGGGGCTTGCGTGCTAGGAGGGTCCGGCGCCGCTATTGGCGCCTAACTCGGGAGGTTCTGATGAGCGACAGGGACAGGGACACGGACGGCACGGTTCAGCACGTGGGGGACGATGACGCTATCGACGCGGTAGGGGCTACGGTACTGGCATTCTGCCTCGTCCTGATGCTCGTCTGCTTCGCAGTGCTGTAGAGTCTCAGGGTATGCCCGTTGCGGCGGGCATATCCGGGCACTCTGGCGCTTTGGGGAATCGAATTCCCTGCTAGAATGTTCCTAGTCGGGCATCCGGCCCGGCTGCTCTTTAACAATCTGCGCGCAGTACCCAAACGCATCCCGCGTAAATGGGGCGCGCGCATACCCATGGAGTTACAAATGGCAAAGCGTAATACCCCGAGCAAGACCATCGTTGCCGAAGCCCTGGAAGCGCCGGCGCAAGCCACGCTGACCATCGTCATCGCCAACGAGGAAAAGGGTAAGGAACCGTTTACTTTCGCGGTTCCCGGGGATATCGAGGAAGAATTGCGCACCGCGCAAACCGAAATGGGAAAGGCTTACGGGCACCTTCGCAAGCTTGCATCCCGGATCGGGGAGATCTTCGCGGCGCCGGAATGCTTCGAGAACCCCAAGGGTCCCGAGGGGAAAGCCCTTATGGATCTCCTGAAGCGGACCAATCCGCGCTACGTCAAGGCCGATTCCCTTTTCCGCAAGATGGGCGAACAGGAACTGAAGACCGACGCCGAACGCCTGCAGTTCGCGGGCATCAAGGCTGAGCGTGCCGACGCGCTTCAAGTCATCATGAACGCCAAGCAACGCCTTCGCGGCTACTGGCTGGACACGCTCAAGACGGACGCCGAGGAAAAGCAACGGGAAGCGAAGTCGATTCGCACGATGGCAGAAGAATTCTGCGGCCGCATGGATCGCCGTGCGAACAGCACGACGGCCCCGGTAGCAGACAAGGGACTGGCAGCGGCACTGCGCGATGTCGTGCGCCTGACCCTGGCCAATCGTGAGGCAGTTGACGCGCTTCTGATGGCGCAAGCCCTGGCCACCAGCGTTGCAGCGAAGCGGCAGCACCCGGAGAAGAAGCCCGGAGAAGTGACGATCGTCAAGCCTTCCGAAGTTCCTGCGATCGCCTAATCATTGATTAGGTAGAAGCCCTGCGAAAGCGGGGCTTTTTTTTTACCTATTGAACCCGCGTATGCGGGTATTTTTTTGTCTGTATGTTTTGTAATTGATATGCAAGAAGTGTTGTTTAAATACTACAAAAAGGTCGGTCATAAATGCCGTGCACAAACTTGGCACTAAATCACAAAACATACACAAACATGCATGGTGATCAAATTGTAACTTTGGGTATCCCATATAAATGGTATAATATGTCTATGGTGGCAGTTCAATCTGTCCGCGTTCTTTTTAGTAACTCCCTGTCAATGACAGGCAGCTAGCTAATCAATGATTAGGTTAGTGGGGTAACGGGAAAGGAAAGGCTGAGAGCTGGCTAAACGGCAAACCATATGCCGTGCCGGGTGCCAACGCCTGACAAACTACCGTTACGGACTACTGCACCGCTAATACCGGCGGGCATGGCAATGCAGGCCATGCGGCAGAAGTAAACCTAATCAATGATGGCTAGTCTGTGAACCTACACTGGCAATGTAGGCAGCGCCTAACCCTGAGATGGTATGAGGCACTGGAGCGAGGAACGATTCATTTGGGTGGACCTCGGCAAAATCCAGCGGCGCTATATAAATTTAGTCCCCTCTAAGCCCTAGGCTTGGAGCATGGGCACAATTTGGTGTCCATGTCACAGTCCTAGGAGATTCAAATGGAAGAGAATAAGCCCATGTCCCTCGTCGCCTGCATCCGTCAGCACTTCGGTATGCTGCCGGGCCAGGGCCTGATGGATTTCCAGAAGGAGTACAAGGCCCTCACCGACGCCGACAAGAAGGAGATGCGCGACGGCCTGATCGCGCTGGGCTACAACATCGCCCCGCTCGCCTCGAAGTAGGCAACGCCCGGCCATAGAGCCGGGCTTTTTTTTATGCCCTCGTGGTGGAACTGGTAGACATAGCGGACTTAAAATCCGCTGGCGTTGAGCCGTGCGAGTTCGAATCTCGCCGAGGGCACCACTTTGGAGTTGTCATGCACATCAACAACACTACGCTGAAGCCGGGAGTGAATCTGCCTCCTATTGAGTGGGATCTGTATGACAATTCCCATCTCTCCCCTTCCCTCATCCAAGTCTCTGTCATCAGCATGGAGGCTTGGCACTTCGTAGTCAATCAACAGGTGAATCATGTACAAGTCCAACACGCATGAAGAGATGTTCTTCCATTTCCACGAGCCGCTGTATGACCATGCAGCAAAGGTAGAAAAGAAATTCAACGGAGCCACAGTCTTCCTTCGCTGTGAAATGGGAGTGTGGAAAGGCGCGGCGTCGCTATGTTCGAGCAATGATCCCTTCTCTCGCAAAGTCGGGAGGCAGGTAGCGCGGCGTCGTTTCTTCTCCACGTCGAAGAAGCTCGTGGAAGAGGGGAAGTTCGGGGACTACTTCATCTACGGTACGGATCGCCCGACGTATGATGGAGTCAAGGAATTCCTGACTCGTAAATTCTCCGTGGAGTTCGTCAATGGTGTGGAGGAATAAATGAAATTTCCACACATCTTCCATAACTGGAGCAAGTGGGAGGAAGTTCAAAGAACCTACTACTCCTACGTCGATCCGGAGACAGGACATCAATTGGATCCGATCAATGATAGGGCTCGATACGTGAAGATACACTACTCCCGTGTATGCTCAGTGTGTGGGGAGGTGCAGTTCAAGCGAGTCCATACCGGCATTGTGGAGGAGTACTGATCATGAGCCCATGGTTCATAGCTTGTTGTTCTCTCCATCTCATCAACGGAGAGGTGAATCCGGGACACCTCAACCAATTCAATCCCGGTCTGATCTACGATGGCGGGTCTTATATCGTAGGTGACTACAAGAACAGCTTTGCCAAGAACACTGCGTTTGCAGGGTTCAAGGTCGGTCATGAATTCGGCGCATTCTTGGGGCCTGCAACGGGCTACAAAGCGCATATGGCCGGTGCGCTGTTCTACGAGAATCAACACATTCTCGTGTCCTTCCTGCCCCCCGTAGGGGCTCCCATCAAGCGTAAGTATGCAGTCTTCGGACTTGCAGTGAGGTTCTGATGAGACTTCCCATTCGTGCTATGTCCTACAACACTCGCCGGGCTGTTACTGGAAGCCGGTTACGGCGAGACTTCGGCCAAATAACTGCGTCGTACTGCATCGACGCACCAGAAATCATTCCTTCTGGATCCACTATGTCGTGGAGTACGGATGGGATGAAGGCTGCCTATCAGGGTCCGGAAAGGATCTTTTGTCGTGAGGAGTTCGAGGAATGAGCGACGAGAAGCATTTCAACGGGCTTAGCCCGGCCGAAGCGGAGCGGCTAGCGTTACTCGCGGAAGAATGCGGCGAGGTTGTTCAAGCCGTGTGCAAGGTCTTGCGGCACGGTTACGAAAGCACGAATCCGACGCTTTGTAACGGACCGATCATTGTGCATTACGTACCAGAAAGGGAAAAGATGAGTATCGCCATCGGAAAGTGCTGCGCTGGCGGCACGCGGCCGAAATCGCATTGTGCTTCGTGTGCGGCATGGCGCCCCTTGGATACGGCCGAAGCACTCGCAAAGCTAGTCGACGTGTGCGAGCGCATTTCACCTTATTGGCGCCCGACCGAAGCCGAGTATCAGGCCGCAATCGCAACGGCGCGAAAAGCGCTGGGGAGAGAGTGATGGAAAGAATTCTTGCTCATATGTTCTTCGACTCAGGCGCAGTTCTTCTTTCGTGTTTAATTCTGTGCTCGGTGATGGGCCTGGTTTACGGCAATAAGCCGATTCCTTCCCGAACACTTGCTTGGATAGGAGTGCCGATGCTGCTTGCTTTTCTCACTCTCTTGACCAGTATCCCTGCCTGGTCATGGTATTTAATAGAGGTCAGTCACAAATGACTGAATGTGGTAGGTGTGTTCACTGTGACAAATCAACGTCACCTCAATTTCCAGATCGTTGGGTGTGTATGCACCCTTTATCAGAAGGGAGGACCATCGAGTTTGTTCGTAGGACAGATTGCAAGGGTACGTTTTTCATCAATCGCTGGAACTATTCGGAGAACAGTCATGTCAATCCGCAATGAAATGTCGTCGTTCGTGGCCCACAAGATCAAGCAAGGTCGGTCATTGGCCGTCATCTTGCGTCAACTCAATGCGTCGTTCGAACAAGTGGTATGGGCGGCGGGCAACACCATCTATGCAGCCATCAAGATGAAGAACGAGGATGGCCAAATCGTCGAGCGTAAGCTCCCCATTTTCACCGTCAAGTCGGAGTTCTAAAAAATGGATCATCAAGACTGGAAGTGCGAAACGCCGTTCCTCATCACCTACGAAACGGACGACGGTAAGCTGTCCGGGGGATGGGAATACCATTCAAACGAGCGTGAAGCCCGGGCTGCTGCGATGCAGGGAGCAACCCAATTCACAAAGCGCATCACCATCCACGGCCATGGCTCGACGCACTGCACGCTCATCTCCGAATATGTCCTCTAAGTATATCGAGGACGCAGAAAGGTGGTGGAGTAGGCTCTCCGAAGAAGGGAAATACGCGTACTGGAAGATCATCAAGAATTTGTCCGATGATCCTCCGGTCTATCAAGATTTTCTTTCCATTCCCAAATGGAGGTACATCTCGTACAGTCAGTTCTTGGGGCGAACGTACAAGCAACAACCCGTCGTTGCTCCGATGCCGCCTGTAACAATCCTTCCTAAAGTGGAGCGCCCAATTCCTATCGGAGATGGGATCGAAATCGCTTATACACAAACCTACTTTTCGGACTAGTGTATGCATCAAATCGCTATGACAGGTCCGGGCGTTGCGGAAGCAAAGCCGAAAGCCATTCCGAAATACCTGTTCATCATTCATCACGACACGGGAGAAATGGTGGCAGGAATCTGTCCCTGCTCTAGTTACGAACGTGCTCTGGAAGTAGGCAGAATGATTCGTCGTAGGAATCATCCCGTAGAGATCTATTTAAAGGATGAGACCCGCAAGCTGCCGGCATTCATTCTCGTTCGAGTAATCAAAGGGGATTGACATGAAACGAAGCGCAATTGCTCTAGCACTATTCGCTGCAAGTACCGCTCTGGCTACCGAATGCCCCCCGTCAAGTGTCTATTGGCGGGACTATTTCAATAGGGTCGGTCAGTTGTGGGGCTGGGAAGGTCGAAACCTGCTTGTTTTGAAAGAAAGGAATTGCGATGACTCTTGCTCTTTTCCCGTGGTTACTGGGAGCGTTATCGGTGATGATGTTCCGCAGAATTACGCTGATGGAACTCCACCAGCACCCATCAGTGTGGCTCCTCCAGACGATGGAGTTCCTACTGATCGTGGTATTGACGTACCTATCTTTATCACTAAGGTAGTGTCATGCGTGGACTCACACTCCTGTGTTGCGGGATCGCCGCAATCAGTACCATCGCCTTCAGCCTCGCCATCTTCGCATCCCACTCCCCCTACTTCTTCGCCGGCACCCTCCTCTCCTGCGCCATCGCCTACACCAATCTCTGCTCCTCCTCCGACAGCCGTCCCTCCGGCTGTGCCTACTCCAGCTCCCACCCCTACTCCAGCACCTGCACCGGCTCCGACACCTGTTCCCCCACCCGCCCCTGTGGTTGCCCCTCCGGCACCTGCTCCAAGCTGCTCCGGTAGCCATGATGCACATGATGGTACGCACGGAGTCATGTCTCCGATCGGTGCGCCTTCACAAGGAAGTCATGGTCACATGACACCAACTCCGAACCCCGGTCATGGGGGACATGGCGGGCACGGAGGTCATGGTGGGCACGGTCACGGAGGTAACTCTGGACAAGGGGGCCATGGGAAATGACATTCTTCGCCATAGTCGAGGAGAGAGATCGTCTACTTGAAGTATGGACAGGTCTCAATCCTCGGCTTGGTGGATACGTCCACCTCTCCCAAGCAGTAAGAGCAATACTGAGACACTCTACTAACGGAAGAATTCAAGATGATTCCAGGAAACCGCTGGTGTTGCTACAAAGCGACAGGATCACGTTCGTCCGGCGTGCGGAAGACTTCTCCACTCTTCAGCATTATTTTTCTTCTCGCGTTGGCCCTTGGACTATTAGTCCTAATGGAACTCCATGGATAAGTGGTTAGTACTAGCGTTCGATACGAACCTCGGTGACAGCGGGGTTCAGGACTACGAAACAATCAATCACATTTTCGTTGGAACAAAGGAGGAAGCTACAAAAGAATTCGAGAAGTTAATTGCAGAGGGGGATAGTGGTACGGTATGCGCAACGCTATGCCGAGTGTCCTCTCTAGCTACAACAAACTATTCAGTAGAGGATTTCCCAGAATGAGCCCATTGCTCTTGACATACGAGCAGTCGCCCGAAAAACTTTATGTGGGGAGTGGCGAAGATTGCGATTGGAACGATTCGTGGAAGATGCGCGCCGAAGGGGTAAGGTCGGTCACAGGCAGCTCGTCGCATACGTGCTGCGAAAGGGGAAAGTCATCGCTATCGGATACAACAGTTTTGTCCGATCATCAAAACAACAACGAGCCTTTGCTGCTCGGGTGGGACAACCTCTAAAAAAATACGTCCATGCAGAAATTGCCGCACTTGAATCCTGCCGAGGAAAAAGAGGCGACACCATCGTGGTTGTCAGACTTACCGCGGATGGGAGTGAGGCCCTTGCAAAGCCCTGCCCCATCTGTGAAAAAGCCTTGGCTGCCGGAAATATCAAACATATCCGATACACCACTGGAATGGTTGCATCATAAGGTAGCCCTAAAAAACTATCTCCCAACTGGATTTGACTATCCCTTCGATCAAGTCCGTGGATTCTCTTGTTCAGTAGCACCCTATGGTATGGGGCACATGGGAAGATTCCGTGGAGCCTATGAGAAGGGTAATCGTGTTAATCCCACAAATGCCCTAAAGTGGTACAGAATGATGCTCTATTCATTCTTCAAAGGTAAGTTCGATTTCCTACCACACCTTGGGGTATTCAACCTTCTTGATGGAACCGGAGGAGAAGCCAACTGCATCTGGCTAGCGGACCATTCCCCCCATATGAAGTTATTTGCGAAGGTAAAATCTTCCCACAATCCATGGAATGTCTTGCTGTACGGAATTTTCCGAGATGAAATTCAATCTAATTGATATTGATAAAAAAGCAGTAAGTACAGCAGGTCCTGGCGGATGGATTGTTCCATATGCGGGATATATCCGAGCCTCTAACTTCTCTTGCGCAATCGACACCCTAGGAAACTTCAATGCGCGTGTAAGTGACGAAGATGGTGCTTGGAAAGTATTCAACGGAATTCTAGACCACATCCAAAAAAGAAACGGAAATCCCTTCCTGTTCACCGCAGTCCCCCACAAACAACAACCCCTCATTGACCTTCTAGAAATCTGCCCATATGTACACCTTATCGGATCTGTCAAATCGCGACATACAGGTAACTATCCCGTCAACCTATACGTCGCCGGAAGGTTATTTAATACCCCTAAACGATAGAAAAGATGGGGTTGTCAAGCGTAGCAACTACTCCTGTGCATTCTACGAATGTGCAATTCAATTCATCAATAAAGGCCACGCTTTACAAACCCTAGGTTTGGCCATTCAAGGGCAACTGAAATACAAACAAGTCGTCTTGTTTACCATGCGAGACGATCAATTGAAATACCTAGATAAGGGATTTGATGTAATCACAAAGACTCCATCAAACGATGGTCCGTATGAAGTGTCCCTAATTGCGTGTAACTATTTCGAACTACATCGAAATAAGAAAGGACGCAAAGTAGGGAACGAACTATACACAAAATTAAAGGGGTATCTACTATTCAACGAATTAAAGAAAACCTTTGACAGGGAAACTCTTCGATCAATGGAGAAAAACTATCCATTGGTTTTTGAGTACCTAAAAAGCAAGGATCTTCGATTTATTGAATATCTACAATATTCCTACAAGTTAACTGGTTTAGAGAGTTACCTTAGAAGTGGTTATCTATCACAACGAGAATTAATCTCGTCCTTCAAATCTTTGGAAGAACGTGCTGTCAAAAACGGAGTCGTCGATGATTAAGTTCGGAAAGAAGATCGCAGTAGCCTATCGTGGTAATGGCTTGTTCGATGTTTGGACAAGTTCAGATACCCTGACCGCATGGCAACGACACACAGTCTTCCGAGTGGATTCGACACGAGCAATTAAATTTGTGAGTGGTTACGATATCACCAAGGAAGAATTCGCAGAATTCCGAGCCTCCCTATGACCCAAGTCATCGCCTCTGCTCTCTGGAACTCCCAGGTCTTCGGACCGGCTGTAACAGTCCGATCCCCAGAAGCACTGAACAAGGAGCGGTATTCGCTCCTGATCATTCACGGTGGGGAGGATATTTCTCCTAGCATCTACAATGAAGCTCCGGTCTTCACTGATGCTGATGCACAGCCATCCGAAAGAGATAAGATCGAGATGGCTCTCATCGAAGCAGCGTGGAAGCAGGACATTCCTGTGTTAGGCATTTGCCGTGGAGCACAGCTTCTATGTGCAATGCTCGGAGGTGCCCTCTATCAAGATGTTCGCAATCACGCGGGAGGCAGTCACGGTCTGCAATGGACAAAGGAGGCTCCAGAAGTGATTCGTCGGGCATGGAGCCGGCCTATCACCAACTCAGCTCACCATCAGCTCATGATTCCAAAAGGAGGGTCGGTCATTGCGACTGCGGATGAAATCCGATCCCCTGTCAAGTTTCGTGCCACGGGTAGGGTAGAGGCACTGGAGCCGGAACCTGAGATCATTTTTTGGAAGGAGGTAAGAAGTCTTGGAGTTCAAGGCCATCCTGAATGGGATTTAGAGAACCGAATCGGAATTCGTAAGATCACTCAACAACTAATGTCGGAGCTATTCTAATGCAACGCTTTCTTCTCGGATCAGACCCTGAACTATTCCTTACCAACGCTGGAGGGAAGTTCATCTCCTCTATCGGCCTGTTCGGAGGCACGAAGGACAATCCCCGCCCAATGCAAGGACTGCCCAAGGGCTTCTTCGTACAGGAGGACAACGTAGCAGTCGAATTCAACATCCCTCCTGCACCAAACTTCGCGCGATTCAGCAAGAGCATTCAAAGTGCTCTGTCCTGGATTGGTGAGAAGGCAGCAGCCAATGGGTTGACGCTCTCAATGGTGCCGTCAGCAACATTCGATGATGATCAACTAGAAGATCCTCGGGCAC
>Ga0335069_10017137_pt1 | contig 10098 bp, 4 predicted proteins | sample Lox_Sample_11_FD_206714 | JGI IMG/M metagenome (GOLD analysis project Ga0335069, IMG submission 206714) | Soil microbial communities from Loxahatchee National Wildlife Refuge, Florida, United States - Lox_Sample_1.1 | ecosystem: Environmental > Terrestrial > Soil > Wetlands | place: USA: Florida...
ACTCCGATGGGCTCACGACGGGAGCGTGGGAGCGCCCCTTCCGTCGCGCGACCAGCTTTTCCACGATGTAGAAAGTGACCGGCACGACGAAGGTGTCGACCAGGGTGGCGCCGAGCATGCCGCCAATCACCACGGTTCCCAGCGTCCGTCGCGAGATGGCGCCCGAACCCGACGCGAGCCAGAGTGGCAAACAGCCGAGAATGAAGGCAAACGAGGTCATCAGGATGGGTCGCAACCGGATGTGCAGCCCGGCCCGGGCCGCCTCCTCGATGGATTTTCCTCGCTGGTATTCACTCTTGGCGAAGGCGACGATCAGGATGGCGTTCTTGGCGGCCAAGCCGATGAGCATGATGAGCCCAATCTGCGCGTAGACCGTGTTGTGCAAGCCGCGCAGGTTGAGCGCGAGAAAGGCGCCGAAGATGGCGGTGGGCGTGCCCAGAAGGACGCTGAAGGGCAACGACCAGCTCTCGTATTGGGCGGCCAGGATGAGAAACACGCACAGTAGGGCCACGCCGAAGATCGTCACCGGTGAAACACCTTGGGCCGCCTTCTTCTCCTGAAACGACATCCCGAAGTAGTCGAAGCCCATCTCGCGCGGCATGGTCTGTGCGAAAACTTCTTCGAGAGCCTTCATCGCGTCGTTCGAGCTGTGGCCGGGAGCGGCGGACCCATTGATCTGCGCGGTGGGGTACTCGTTGTAATGCAAGACGAACTCGGGGCCGGTACGCCGCTGCACTTCGGTGAACGCCGAGAGCGGCACGCTCTGGCCGAGATTGTTGCGCACGTAGAACAGGCCTACGTTCTCCGCCCGGGTTCGAAACTCGCCCTCGGCTTCCAGGTAGACCTGCCACTGACGGCCGAAGCGATTGAAGTAATTGATGAAGGTACCGCCCATGAAGGCCTGCAAGGTGCGATAGACATCGGCGAGGGCCACGCCCTGTTTCAGCACCTTGCCGCGATCGACTTTGATGAAGAGCTGAGGCACGTCCGGCAGATAGGTCGTGTTCAATTGCGCCAGGTCCGGCCGTCTTCTTGCCGCCTGCATGAAGGCTTGCAGATTGTTGGTCAAAAACGCGAGGTCCTGCCTGCCCGACCGGTCCTCCAGCATGAAGGTGAAGCCACCCGAGGTTCCGACCCCCGGGATCGAGGGCGGCGGAAAGGCGAATGCGACGGCCTCGGGTAACCCGGACAGCTCGCGATTCAGATGCGTCTGTATGGACTGGACTCTCTCCTCCGGCCGGCTTCGCTCATCCCAGGGTTTCAGGGTGACGAAGAAGAATGCGTTGTACGTGGCCGAGACCTGGCTGAGCAGGCTGAAGCCCTCGACCGTGGTGTAGGTGCGCATGCCCGGGGTACCCCGCAGGATCGCTTCGATGTGCTCGCAGGCTTGCTCGGTCCGTTCCAGCGAAGCGGCCATGGGTAGCTGCGCGGTCACGAACACGTACCCCTGGTCTTCTTCGGGCAAGAAGGCGGTTGGCAAGCGCTTGGCCAGGGTTATGGCCAGCGCGGCCATGACCACGAGGGCAAGCACCGCCCAGAGGCTGCGTCTGATGATGGCCGTGCTGATCCGGATGTAGCGCGCGCGCGTCGCCTCGAAGACGCGGTCGAAGCGCGCATAGAACCAGCGCAAGGGATGGCGCCAGCCGGTCTCGCCCGCCGGCATCGAGCCGGCGCTGGGCTTCGGGCGTAGCAGCATGGCCGCAAGCGCCGGGCTGAGCGATAGGGCGTTCCACACCGAAAGAGTGACCGAGACCACGATGGTCAGGGCGAATTGCTGGTAGAGCCGTCCCGTGACCCCGGGGATGAATACGGTGGGCACGAACACGGCGGCGAGAATCAGCGCGAGCGCCACCACCGGCCCGGCCACCTCGTGCATGGCCTGCAGGGCCGCTTGCTTGGGCGGCTCGCCCGCGTCGACATGCCGTTGCGTGGCTTCGACGACGATGATGGCGTCGTCCACGACCAGACCGATGGCCAGCACCAGTCCCAACAACGACAGCGTGTTGATCGAGAAGTGAAAGACGGGAAAGAAAGCAAAGGTCCCGATCAGCGACACGGGCACGGCGGCCATGGGAATCAGCGACGCGCGCCAGCCCTGCAGGAAAATGAAGACCACCATCAGGACCAGCCCCAACGCGATGATCAGCGTCTTGAGGATCTCGCTGATACCCTGCGAAACCGCCAGGGTGGTGTCGAGCGAGACGGTGAAGTCGAGGTCGGGCGGAAAACGCGCCTTGAGCTCTTGCATGAGAGCACGTACCTCGCGGGCATCGTCGAGCGCGTTGGAGCCGGGCAATTGATAGATGGCGAGAATCGCCGACGGCTTGCCGTCGAGCCGCCCGCGAATGCCATAGAGCTGGGCGCCCAGCTCTATGCGTGCGACGTCGCTCAACCGCACCGTGGACCCGTCCGGGTTTTCGCGCACGATGATGCGCCCGAAATCCTCCTGGGAAACCAGGCGTCCTTGCGCGGTCGCGGCGTAGGTGAGCTCCTGGCCGGGCGGCGTGGGCGGACCGCCGATCTGACCGGCGGGATTGACGGTATTCTGCGCGTTGATGGCGCTGATGATGTCGTTGACGGTGATGTTGAGGCCGGCCAGACGGTCAGGCCGCACCCAGAAGCGCATGGCGTATTGACCGGCGCCGAAGACCTGGATGTTGGAGACGCCCTTGAGGCGCGTGATGGGATCGACCAGGTTGATGTAGGCGTAGTTGGCCAACCAGGTCGCATCGTGCGTGCCTTGCGGGGAATACAGGCCGATCAGCATCAAGGGACTGGTGGGCGACTTGATGAGGGTGATGCCGAAGTTGCGCACGTCGGCCGGGAGCTGTGGCTCGGCCTGGTTCTCGCGAAGCTGCGTGAGCATCTGGTCGATGTTCGGATCGGTCTTGACGTCGAAGTTGACCATCATGCGAAGCGAGCCGTTGTTCGCGCTGATCGAGTACATGTAGTTCATGTTGTCGACCCCGCTCATCTGCTCCTCGAGGGGAATCGCCACGGACTGGGCCAGGGTCTGGGCGTCGGCGCCCACATAGGTCGTCTGAATGCGGATTTCCGGCGGCACGATGTCCGGGAATTGCGAGACCGGCAGAGTGATGGCCGAGGCCGCGCCCACCACCACCATGAGAATGGCGATGACGATGGCCACGATCGGTCGATTGATGAAGAAGCGGTACATGGGCCTAGCGTGAGGGTTCCCGTCCCGCTGTCGTTCCGCCGTCCCGGGGCACGCGCGGCGGGTCGAGCGCGACGGATCGAATTTGCCTGAATGGTCCGCCGTCGGGCGGGCTGGTGCTGGGGGCCGAAGCGGCTGGCCGCTCGAGCGTGTCGGTGACCTTGTTCTCGACCAGCTTCGGTCTCACCATGACGCCGTCACGGACTTTCTGCACACCCTCGACGATCACCTGGTCACCGGGTTTCAGACCGTCGGAGATAATCCAGCTCGAGCCGACCTGCGCGCCGACCTTGACCGGCTGGATGTGAACCCTGCCGTCAGGGGCCACGAGCGCCATCTGATAGCTTCCCTGCAACTCGGTCACCGCGCGCTGGGGAACCGCCAGCGCGCCACGTTCGACACGCGTCTGAGCTTGCACCCGAGCGTACTGTCCCGGGCGCAGGATGGAATCCGGATTGGGGAACAGGCCCACCACCTGCAGGGTTCCCGTGCTTTCGTTGACCTGCCGGTCGATGAAAGCCACCCTGCCCTTGGCCGGGTAGTGTGAGCCATCCGCGAGAAACAAATCGAGCTTCGGGCCGGCCGCACCAACCAGTGGCTCCTGCCGCCACATGGTGAGATACAGCTTCTCGCTGATTTGAAAATACACCCTGATGGGATCGATGGTCGATACGATGGTCAGGGGCCCGCTGCTCGGCGACACCAGATCGCCGATTTGGGCGAGCGCAATGCCGGCCAGGCCATTGATGGGAGACGTGATCCTGGTGAAGTCCATGTTGACTTGCGCGGCTTCCACCGCGGCCTGGTCGGCTTTCACCTGGGCCGCAGCCGCTCGCGCGCCTTGCACGGCGTTGTCGAGCTCCTGCTGGCTGACGGCTTGCTCGCGCGCCAAGGGCGTGTAGCGTTTCACGTCGAGCTGGGACTTGCCGAGCAAGGCCCGGTCCTGGGCGAGCTTCGCCTCGGCTTGGTCGAGCGCCGCCCGGAATGGGCGAGGATCGATCTCGAAAAGCAGGTCACCGGCCTTGACATGGCTACCTTCGGCGTAGTCTTGCTTCTTCAAGTACCCGGCCACCTGGGCACGGATCTGGGCGTTTACCGAGCCGTCGAGGGTTGCGATCCATTCGTCCCTGATGGGCAAGTCCTTGGGTTCGACCTTCACGACTTGAACCTCGCGTGGCGGGGGCGCGGGCGGCGGCGAGCGCCTGCAACCCAGCAGCATGCCGATCGATAGGCCGGTCGCCAGCAGCGGAGCCCATCCCGGGGCTAGGCAGCGGACCGCGCGACGACCGGTCCGCGATTTGACAGGAGGCGCAGCATCGACCACTTGGAAGTCGATGACCCTGCGGGACCAATTGTTCCGTCGGAGGCGGCACAACCGGACGGCGAAGTCCACGCGACCATTGCGCCGCGCTGTCCTAATGGGCCAGCGCACTGGCCGGAGCCCCACTTGCCACCGTCGCTTTCGCGAGTCAGCCTTCGCGCGCATGGCCGGGGGACAGTCGTTGCGGGGCGTCGATGCCGTGGTGGTTGGGGCTGGCCCCAATGGCCTGGCGGCAGCCATCGAGCTTGCTCGCGCCGGGCTCAAGACCGTCGTGCTCGAGCAGGCGGCGACCGTGGGCGGGGGTTGCCGATCGGCCGAGCTGACCCTGCCGGGGATCGTCCACGACGTGTGCGCGGCCATCATGCCGCTGGCGGTCGCTTCCCCCCAGCTCAAGGATCTGGACCTCGGCCGTTATGGACTGGAATGGATCACCCCGCCAGCCGCGCTCGCGCACCCGTTCGATGACGGGAGCGCCGCCGTCGTGACGAGCTCCACTGCCGAGACCGCGGCGTCCCTCGATGGGGTCGACGCCAAGGCCTACTCGAACCTGATGGAGCCGGTGGTGCGCAACTGGAGCTCATTGGCCGGTGACCTGCTGATGCCCCTGCATTTTCCCCGGCATCCCGTGGTGCTGGGCCGTTTCGGGCTGCGCGCCTTGTTGCCGGCGGCCACCCTGGCCCGGCTGGTTTTTCGTGGCAGTCGGGCGCGCGCTCTGTTCGCCGGACTGGCGGCTCATTCGGTGCTGCCCTTTTCGGCCTGGGCATCGGCATCCTTTGGGCTGGTCCTCGCGGCGCTGGCTCACGTGGCGGGATGGCCACTCGTACGCGGCGGAAGCCAGAGGCTGGTGGATGCCATGAGCGCCTGCCTACGAGACCGCGACGGGGTGATCCACCTCGGGACCTCGGTGAGCTCCCTCGACGAGCTGAGTGAGGCAGGGCTCGTGCTTCTGGATGTGAGCCCGCGCCAGCTCCTCGCGATGTCCGGCGATCGCCTCGGCTCACTCACACGCCGGCGGCTCGCGCGCTTCCGGTACGGGCCAGGGGTCTTCAAGATGGACTGGGCCCTCGGCGGCCCCATCCCGTGGAAGGCCAAGGCGTGCGCCCGGGCCGGAACCGTCCACCTGGGCGGCTCCTTCGAAGAGATCGCGCAATCGGAGAATGCGGTCGCGGCCGGCCGGCTGGCAGACCGTCCGTTCGTCATCGTGGCGCAACCGAGCCTGTTCGACTCCAGCCGGACCGGCGACGCTCGTCACACCGGCTGGGCCTACTGCCACGTGCCCAGCGGCTCGAACGCCGATCTCACGCAGGCCGTGGAAGCACAAGTCGAACGTTTCGCGCCCGGATTCCGCTCGGGCATCCTGGCCCGGCACGCGCGTACCGCCGCCGCGGCAGAAGCCGAAAACCCCAATCAGGTGGGAGGCGACGTGACCGGTGGCCTGAACAGCCTCGGCCAACTGTTCACCAGGCCCCTGGCCCGCCTGGTCCCGTACGCCATCGGAATCGAAGGGGTATTCCTCTGTTCCGCCTCGACCCCGCCGGGAGGAGGAGTGCACGGACAGTGCGGCTTCAACGCCGCGGCTGCCGCGCTCAAATCCCGCCGGCGGCGTTCAGCTGACGCTGGATGATGCGATTGAATCGCTGGCCAAAAGGACCACGCAGCAGGTCGCTGCATGAGCCAAATTGGCCGCGTCGAGGTGTTCTTGAATTCGACGGCGCATCGGTCGAAGCGCCGCGATCAATATCCGATTTTGGCGTAGCTGAGGCCTTGGCCCGAGGCCATGAAGGCGAGGTCTATCCGACCGGGGGCACGCGACGTCACGCCGGGAATGGCCGTCATGTCGGTCATGAGCCCGAGATACGTCCAGGCCGGCGCCCACTCGCCGTACCACTTGCGGTAGTAGATCAAGTGGTCGGGCGCGTTGTGGACAAAGAGGTCCAACTGATTCGGCCCCGATGACGTAACCGCAGGCACGTAGGAAAAGTATCCCGGAAAGGCTGGGCTCTGCCACTGCCAGCTTCCGCCCGATAGCCGAGCGTATTGAATGGCGCCGTTCGACGTGAGCGTAAACACGTACACCGATCCGGCCGCCGGCGAAGCCGCGGTCGGATCGGATGCGATGGTCCCGCCGCTCACCGCCGTCCAAGCGCTGGGGCTACCGCTTCCATTGTAGCGGCTCCAATACAGCTTGTTGTCGGTCCCTCGTCCGAACACGTAGGTGTAATAGTTGCTTCCGTCTTGCGTGCTCACCGCGGCCGGCGTCCCGGTCAGGACCTTGTTCATGCTCTTCCAAGTGCCAACGGTGCCGTCGGACATCTTCGCGATCGCCCAATAGAAGTTGTTGTCGCTCCTTCGGGTGACCACGAATGAGTTGCTGTTATCGCGCCTCGCGGCGGCCACGCCGGACGCGAAGGGTGAGTTGGTGCTCGCAAGACCGGTCCAGTTGCTACCATTCCAGCGGTCCTCGTAGATGTAGGTGCCACCGGTGTAGAAGACTTGCAGGTTGTTTTGGTTCGGCGCCGCGATACCAGGTCCGTAGGCAGACTGCCCGCCCAGGGGGACGGGGGCGCCCATCATGGTCTGCCAGACCCAATCCCGGAATCCGATTGCGCTCGGCCCAGCGGAGTTGATCGGATTCCAGTAGGCGCCATACCAGATAAAGTTCGTAAACACCATGACCAAGTAGCGATTGTTGTTGGCATCTGTATAGAAGCAAGGCCCTCCCGAATCGCCCTCCCACTCCGCCTGGTGGTTCCCCGGGCCGATGTCGAGAACCATCCAGATGCCGCTGCCTAAGCCGAAATCCTTCCTGGTGCCGTCATCGTCTGTGATTTTTTGGGAGCTTGCAAAGCGAAGAATATCATTTGGTGCCCACCCGCTCGATGCAAAGTGGGTATCGCCGCCGTAGCCATAACAGGTAACCGTTTTCGTTTTCCATTCCTGCGCTTGCTGCAGGCCCAAGACGTTGGTGACTGAGTCGGTCCCGGGCAGAGCGCTGGCCAAATGGATGAGCGCAACATCCAGGTTGGGATGCGAGAAGATTGCGTCCCCGTACACATACGGGCTAGAGTCGTTGACCGTCAAAGTATTGCTGGCCGTGAAGTACGATCCAGGCAATAACGACTGTCCATCCGCGGCAAGCCGGCAATGGTTGGCGGTCAACACCCACCGGCTGTTCAGGAGCGTGCCTGTACATTGCGAGTATGCCCCGGCGTACATCCATAGGTCCACGATCCCATAGGGATTCGAGGTCGCCACAGTTCCATTGACAATGGCCTGCCCGGTAGCCTCCGTCTCGTTCGTCCCTCCGCCAGCCGGTTCCCCCGGCCCAGCGCAGGCGACGAAAACGGATCCCGCAACGATCGTTTTCACCAAAGAAGCTGCAAATCCTGACTTCGTCATGTTGAGTGCCTCCCTAGCCAGGCTCAAACTTGATACCTGGCCCAATCGCCGGCAGCATCTCCGATGCGATGCGGAAATGTCAACTGGCGATTCGTGTTATGATGATCGGGGAGGCAGTGCCATGAACGATCGGCATGACTTGCACGCGCAGCCAAGGGCGATGGTGTTGACGCTGGCCGGAGCCGCCTGCCTCGCCGCCGGCTGTGGCTCCAACGGCAAGGACCAGGGCACCGTCATCCAGGTCCAACCCGGCGATCCGGGCAACCCCGACGGACAGTGTCTGGTGCCCGACGATGCGAAGCCGGAGGACGTGTCGAGCCCGACCTCGGTGGTGGGCACCGGCACGGCGGACAGCTGCACCGGGGACGCGTTCATCGCCGCCGTGGCCAAGGGCGGGGTCATCACCTTCAATTGCGGCGCGGACATGGCGACCATCAAGTTGAGCAAGCCGGCCAAGGTCTTCAACGACAAGGGCCCGAAGATCGTCATCGACGGTGGCAACAAAGTCACTTTGAGCGGCGAAGGGGTCACGCGCATCCTCTACATGAACACCTGCGATCAGGCCCAGGTGTGGACGTCCTCCCATTGCGATAATCAGGAGACACCACAGCTCACCGTGCAGAACCTGACATTCGCCAACGGCAACTCGAAGAACGAGGCTAAGGACGACGGTGGCGGCGCCATCTACGCCAGTGGCGGCCGCCTGAAAGTCTTCAATTCGCGTTTCATGAACAACGTCTGCACGGACACCGGCCCCGATCTGGGCGGGGGCGCCATCCGCGCATTCGAGCAGTACAACAACCTTCCGGTCTACGTGGTCAACAGCACGTTTGGCGGCTCCGACGGCATGGGTAACGTGTGCTCGAACGGCGGGGCGCTGAGCAGCATCGGGGTCTCGTGGACGGTGCTCAACACCATCATCAGCTACAATCGCGCCATCGGCAATGGCGGCAATCCCCAGCAGTCCGGCACGCCGGGCGGCGGCAGCGGCGGCGGGATCTACAACGACGGCAACAAGATGACGCTCACCCTGTGCGGCGTCCGCATGGAATACAACCAGGTCAATGCCTACGGCAGCGCCATCTTCTTCGTGTCGAACGATCACACCGGCAACATCGTGATCGACCGCTCGGTCATCACCAACAACATCGGCGGCTCCTGGTATCCGACCTATCCCCAGATCTCGAACCACGAGGACACGCCCATCACCGTGAGCAACTCGACCATCCAGTAGCCCGACCACGGTTACGCGCGAGACGTCTGCGGCTCATTTTGTGTTTTCCAGCCGAGCAGTGTCTAACATTCCAAGGAACACCATGGACGCGCGGAAAGGCAAATGCCTGGGCAGAGGGTTCTGGCATTCGGCGATAGCCGTCATGCTCTGCGCCGCGGGTGCGATGCTTGCCGGTTGTGGCGGCCGGAGCGGATCCGCCTCGCCACAAACGGACGCGGGTGCGATCTCCGGGCCCGCGGATCTCGGCGCGGCCCCGAGCGCGGATGCGGCGATCGTGCCGAACCACGACGCAGCCGCGAGCACCGACCCGCGTGCGCAGGCCGCCGCGGCCACCGCCAACGGCAACGCCGCTTGCGTCTCCATCCAGCCTTTCTACTGGGAGATCGGCAGCCGCGACGGGAGGCTGGCTGGTGGAACCGCCAGCCAGACCGGCGCGACCACGCCGGCGGCCAACACACAAATGCTGATTGCCTCCGCCAGCAAATGGATCTTCGGCGCCTACGTGATCGAGCGGCGCGCGGGCCAGCTCACCGCCAATGACCTCGCGGCGTTGACCATGCGCTCGGGCTACACCAACCTCGGTTACGCGAGCTGCATCAAGCTCCTGCCGGCAAACCAGGATGCCGAGACCGTGCACGACTGCTTCGTGGCCAACAACCTGACCGGGGCGAACAACGACTTCGACGCCGCTGCCGTGGGGAAGTTCCACTACAACGGCGGACATTTCCAGTGGCTGGCGGACGGCGACCTTGGCCTGGGCGCGGACAACAACGCCGCCTTGCAGTCGGCGGTGGCCGCGCAGGTGGGCAGCGACTTCGTGTTTACCTACGACTCGCCGCAACTGGCCGCCGGGATCCAATCGAGCGGGCAAGACTATGCGGCGTTCCTGCGAGAGATTCTGGCCGGCAAGCTGCGCATACGCGACCTACTTGGGTCGAGCTCGGTCTGCACGAACCCATCCACTTGCCC
>Ga0335069_10017138_pt1 | contig 10098 bp, 9 predicted proteins | sample Lox_Sample_11_FD_206714 | JGI IMG/M metagenome (GOLD analysis project Ga0335069, IMG submission 206714) | Soil microbial communities from Loxahatchee National Wildlife Refuge, Florida, United States - Lox_Sample_1.1 | ecosystem: Environmental > Terrestrial > Soil > Wetlands | place: USA: Florida...
CGCGGGATAAGGCGATTCCGCGGTGTTCGATAAAATAGCGAAGCAGTTGGAATTCTCGGGCAGAGAGTTCCAGACCTTTGCCCTTCTTGAGCACTTCCATTGTTAGAAAATTGATGGTGAATGGCCCGAATGTGTAAGAGCTCATTGCGCTTTGAGGCACGGAAGCTGTGCTTGGCCTTCGCAACAACGACTCAATGCGCGCAAGCAATTCCAGCATTTCAAAAGGTTTGGTGAGGTAATCGTCAGCGCCAAGTTTAAGGCCAACGACTTTTTCATTCACTTGCCCGCGCGCGGTCAACATCATCACAGGTGTTGTAATGCCTTTTTTCCGCAAATCCCGTACGACATCGAAACCGTTTTTCCGCGGAAGCATCACATCCAAAAGAATAATATCGAAATGTTCGTTCGATGCTAATTGCTCGCCCTGTATTCCATCGCCGGCATGCGCAACGCTGTATCCCTCATTGCTCAATCGGTCGGTCAACGTCAGGACTAATCCGTTTTCATCTTCCACTAACAGAATGCGTTTGCCTTGAATATTCATGTTGTTTCCTTTTTTTTCATACGTATGGGAAGAAGAATGGTGAACACACTGCCGACGTTCAACGTACTTGTTACAGAAATGGTTCCTCCATGCGCTTCGACAATATGTTTCGTGATGCTCAGGCCGAGGCCGCTTCCTTGCTCCTGGCGTTCGATTGCATTTTTTCCCCGATAGAACGGTGTAAAAATTTTATGTAATGATTCGGGGGAAATGCCGATGCCATGATCTTGGACGGCAATTTCGATGAACGTCTGTTGACCGGCCGGTGGAAGAAGTCTTGTTGTGATCTTGATCCACTTGGCTGCATCGCTGTATTTCATGGCGTTGCCGAGAATGTTTTCAAATGCCGATTGCAATGCAATTTCATTTCCGTGGACAGGCGGTAATGCCTGCTCGATGCAAGGAAGAATCGTAACGCTGTCTTTCGGAATTCGTCGGTTGATCTCGTCTATCGTTTTTTGAAGAACGGCAGCAATATCGACAGAATGAAATTCATATTGCTGTTTGCCAGATTGAATATTGGCGTACGTTAATGCCTTTTCAACCATATCGGAAAGACGGATTACTTCACTCTTGATAAGTTCGCCATATTTTTGTGTACGGTCTTTTTCAGAAATTACACCGTCGGCAAGATTTTCTCCTGCTGATTTTAGTACCGCTAACGGAGTCCGCAATTCATGCGAAACGCCCGCAACGAATTCCATTTGCTGCTGCGCCAATTGCGCCGCACGGGATGCTGAAGAGACCAAAAAGATGACGCTGGCACCAAGGAGCAGCAGTATGCCAAAACTTATTCCAAGGTTTCGCATGCGATTGTTTGCGACAACTGTTTCTAGTGAACCTTGAGTATGTTTGATGTACATCTGAGAATGTTCGTTTCGTCCATTGCTCTGGCTCTCGCGCGGGCGCGGGTTATTATTTGAATGCGGCGCGAACCCCGGATCGCCTTGCTGTTGTTCGTGTGGTTGTTGATCAAAGATGTGAACGTCTTCAAGAGCTCTGTGAAGATGTTGTCTGCGATCTTGCTGCATCACTCTGGAAAGGAATGGACGAAAAGGTGGAACCATAATAAACGGTACGACTATATCGGCGGTTGCCATAATGGAGCGCGGGTTACGAGTTGTTGATTGAAAATAAGGCGTTTCCGTATTATCGGTAATAATAAATTCATACTCCGATGCATCGGTGGTTAAAAAATACGTATGGATAAGTTCCGGAAGCAGCGATGATGTGATGTATGCCGTATTGAATGGAATCAATATTGCTCGTTTAGTATTGCCCTTGATGGGAATCAAGATCCCGGAGAAATTTTTTAAAAGAAAAAATGATACATCGTCACCCTCTCTCAATTCGTCCGAGGTTTCGGGCGATGGTAAAGGACAGAAGGATACGTTTCCGGAAATGATTTGAGAATATGATGCGCTTGCTTTCCATCGAAGGATTCTTGTACGCACTTCGTTCAAGGCAACATCATCGGTGCCTTCCACCATTCCACCGATGGATCGCATCATATGGTTGATTTGCTGGCTAAACTCCACCGAACAATGAAATGCTGCTGCACGCAGATTATTTTGCATGTGCTGGTATTCTTGTTCGCTCAATTGCCCAAGCCACGTGTATTGCAAGTAAGCGAAGAAAGGAAGAATGACCACAATCACTGCCGTTGCCAAGAACGCTGAACTATGACGTCGTTGCTTTGTATGCATCAATGCAATATACATATCCATTTATTCTTCTACACGTATTCTTAACAATTTTAACAAACTCTTTTCATCCTTAGCAAAAAATTTCCCTTCGTTTAACGTAATACATTTTTTAAAATCGTATATTTAAAATGCAATAAATCACATCCATCATCAAAGGAATGCACAATGGCAGATGCGAACACAGTGCTATCGTGGTTAGAATCATGGTTGCAATGCCAGAATCAAAACGAGCGAAGAAGCCCATGTGAAGTGGAAATTGAAACAGTAGGAGAACTGGGATGGCACATTACGATCCATGTTGCTGACACGCCGTATGAGTCCATAAACATTCCTGCCGTGTCCGCCGAGAATACGGATAGTGATTGGTACTACTATCGGATGTATGATAGCAGGTATGAAGCATCCGGAGACCCTTCGAAGCTTGAATTTCTATTACAACAATTTATACAAATTATCGGCGAGGCAACAACGCCCGATCGAAAACAATCCGTTGCGCACGCGGCGACTTCCCCGTATATTAAATCAAGCAGTTGAAAAATGTGATGTTTTGGAATAACGATATCATGGATCATGATGGTGGAGAAGATATGAACAAACAACTTATGCGTATGCCGGCGGCCATAGTGTTTTGTATGGCATTGGTATTTGCATTGCAGTGTACCGGATGCGGCGGTGCGGTGGAATTGGCAAGCGCTTGGAAACGAACCGAGATGACCATCGATGGAAACCCGAACGATTGGGAAGGCGATCTTTATAGATTGAAGAAAGCCAACGTTACGATTGGCGTTCGGAATGATGAAACAAATTTATATGTTTGGTTTAGTTCGAATGATAAAAATGTTCAGCGGCACATTCTGAACGGCGGCTTCACGGTTTGGTTCGATCCTACAGGCGGCACGAATGAAACGTACGGCATTCAATTTCCCGTTGGATATTCAAAAGGCGGAAGCGGAGGCAGCGATACTCCGATGCCAATTCCTGATTCTTATACTACCGTGCGTTCTCCATCTGAACCGGCCAGCAGTCCAAGTGCAAGGATGTCTGCGATGTTGAACAGCAGTCAGAATGAAATAAAATTTCTCGGCCCCAATAAAGATGATGTTCAGCTTTCGACATTGATCGAATTAAAAACGGTGAAAGTTCAAGTCGGCGTCACACGGCAATCGTTTGTATATGAATTGCAAGTACCGCTGCACAAAACAAGTGATTTTCCGTTTTCCATTGCTCCCCTTGATGCGAAGAAAAATGTCATCGGGATTGAATATAAAACTGAAGCCAGCACCTTTGTTGATCGTAAAAGCAGCCCTTCCGACGGCGGCATGGAAGGACGCAGAGGCAGAATGATGGATTCGCCTTCTGGTACTATGAATGATCCTGAGAATAGAGATGATCTTGATGAATCCAATGGAAGAACGATGGAGCGGCAAGGAAGAGGCGGCGGTGAAAACGCTTCCACGGGATCCATTGATCTCTGGACGAAAGTGCCGCTGGCAGAAAAATAAAATTGTCTTTCCGAACGAACATAATTTCCGTTTCAAATTTTTGCGATAATGAAACGATGCTGCAAGAAGCTGTGACGGTATTGCAACAGGGTGGGGTTGTCGCATTTCCAACAGAAACGGTGTACGGGCTTGGCGCCGATGCGTTGAATGAAGAAGCTGTTCGCAAAGTGTTTCAGGCAAAAGGCCGCCCGTCAGACAATCCGTTGATTGTGCATATTGCAGAATCTGCAAATGTATCGCTCGTTGCATCGGAGTTTCCCGAAAAGGCGCAGCGTCTTGCCGGACATTTTTGGCCGGGTCCGATGACCTTGGTGGTCAAACGAAATGGACGCGTTCCCAATATTGTAACAGCCAATCTTGAAACTGTCGCCGTGCGGGTACCGAATCATCCTGTGACGCTTGCATTGCTGAAAAAATTTAACGGCGGTATCGTTGGCCCGAGCGCCAACACATCCGGCAAACCCAGTCCGACAACGGCGCAGCATGTTGCCGATGACCTTGATGGAAAGATCGATATGATTCTTGATGCCGGTGCCACCGCCATCGGTGTTGAATCGACGGTGATCGATGTAACGGTAGAACCGCCGATGATTTTGCGTTTCGGTGGATTGAGCAGGGAAGAAATTGAAAAGGTGATTGGCACAGTTCAAGTTGCCGTCAAAGAAGAATCACTCAGACGTTCCCCGGGAACGCGACACCGTCATTATGCGCCGAACGCTGAAGTTGTTTTAATCGAAGAAAATAATTGTGCCGAACTTGACCGACGGTACCACGAATTACTCTTGCAAGGGAAACAAGTTGGCGTTGTAACACATTCCATGATCATTCCAAAGAGTGTTCCACCAATATTCTGTAAAGCCATCGGGCCAAGCGTTCAACAATTTGCGCGGCAGTTATTTGCAAGTCTGCGCGAGCTGGACGAACTGCATGCCGATGTGATTCTTGTTGAACGTGTTGCGCCGTCGGGACTTGGCGCAGCAATCATGGATCGTTTGAACAAAGCCGCGCATTTTAGTAAAACACCGAGCAAATAAATAAAAGTTGAGGTATATTTTAAAAAATGGAGAGAGGAATTTGAATGGCTGCCGAATTTGATTCTGCGAAACCTATTGTTGCAATTCTTATGGGAAGTGCTTCCGATGCTGAAGCTGTTGCTCCTGCAAAAGAAATTTTTTTGGAGTTCGGTATCCCGTACGAAATCAAAGTGTTGTCTGCTCACCGTACACCGGACCAAACGCTCGCCTATGTACGCTCTGCAAAAGATCGCGGCATAAACGTTCTCCTTGCTGCTGCCGGCGGCGCAGCACATCTTCCCGGCATTGCCGCCGCCGTAACAACACTGCCGGTCATCGGCATTCCTATCAAATCGAAATCGCTCAACGGCATCGATTCTCTGTTGTCTATTGTGCAAATGCCCTCCGGCATTCCCGTCGCAACCGTGGCGATCGATGGTGCGGCCAATGCGGCGATTCTCGCTGTGGAAATCCTTGCGTTGGCGCATCCTCATCTCTCGACAGCATTGGATGCATTTCGCAACAAGCTGCAAGACAAAGTTTTAAAATCGTCCGTATAATTTTCATTTTCCCTTATCAGAAATCAAAACTCCATTCGCAGATATTTCAACTATGAATTGGTTTTGAAGAATTTTTCTGGTAAGTTTCTTATGCCTAGGTAACGGAAACAGCATTCGCAAAATTCTTTGAATGCCTTAGAACATGGAGTGATCGATGACGCTCCATTGTGTGCAGCGTTGAATTGAAAACCGCTTTTATGACTGCCGAACTGAACACAGTTGCGAACTAAAAACGACTGTAGTGCTTTCGGATGCCTGCCTAGAATTATTGATGGAATATAAGGATCGACTATGAAACTTGATAAACTTATTCACAAATTACTCCCGCGTGACGATCATTTTTTTTCGCTGCTCGAAGAAGCGACGCATAATCTTGTGCGCGCAGGCGAGGAAATGAAAAAACTTCCTTTATGCAAAACGTATGAAGAGCGTGTTGAAGTCGCAAAGCGCATCAAGACTATCGAACACGACGGCGACAATGTAACGCACAAAATATTTTCTGAATTGAATGCAACCTTTGTAACGCCGCTCGACCGGGAAGATATTCATTTACTTGCTTCCGCGATCGACGATGTGCTGGATCAAATGGATGGCTGCGCTCACCGATCTGTGCTGTATAAGATCGACAATGTTCCGGCTTCATTGTTAAAATTGATTGATGTTCTCATTCTTTCCATCCAAGAATTAAAACACGGCGTGCATTTGCTTCGCAATCTTAACGAAGCAGAAGCATTGCACAATTCGTTTAAATTAGTGAATGATTTTGAAAATCAAGCCGATGAAATTTTTGATCAAGCCATTGCAGATTTATTCGAAAACGAAAAAGACCCGATAAGAGTCATAAAACTCAAAGAAGTATTCGTGGGATTGGAAACAGCAACAGACAAGTGTGAAGATGCAGCCAATGTCCTTGAATCGATCCTGATTAAGAACAACTAACGGCGGCCGAGACTTCTATGTTCCCACTTATCGTTGTCATTGTACTGATTGCGCTGGTCTTTGATTTTTTGAACGGATTTCATGATGCAGCCAATTCTATCGCGACCATCGTTTCAACACGCGTGCTTACACCGCGAAGGGCTGTGTTATGGGCTGCATTTTTCAATTTAGTGGCTGCATTTTTATTTACCGGACACAATGTTGCGAAGACCATCGGCAAAGGGCTTGTATCGGGAAATTTGATGACCGAACAAGTTGTCCTTGCGGCATTGCTTGGCGCCATTGCGTGGAATATTATTACTTGGTATTTCGGAATTCCATCTAGTTCTTCTCATGCATTAATGGGCGGACTTGGCGGCGCGGCCGTTGTGCGTGCCGGTTTCGGCTGTGTGATCTGGAGCGGCTGGTTTAAAACATTAATCTTTATCGTTGTTGCTCCTGTGCTTGGCATGGTGTTGGGGTTTGGATTTATGACGATCTTGATGTGGATTTTTCATACGCATCCTTCTTCCAAGATTAATAATGTCTTCAGAAAACTTCAACTTGTCTCGGCGGCATTTTATAGTCTCGGTCATGGATTGAACGATGCTCAAAAAACAATGGGCATCATTACCATTCTTCTTATTAATGTCGGATTTATTCCCATCAGCAGTCCGGAAGATTTTCCTGTGAAGTGGTGGGTGATCATTCCATGTTATACAGCGATTGCATTGGGAACAATGTTCGGTGGCTGGCGCATCGTGAAGACGATGGGACAGAAAGTTACCAAACTGAAACCGTCCGGCGGTTTTTGTGCGGAGACGGCAGGAGCGTTCACTTTGCTTATAACGGCTTTCAGCGGAATTGCCGTAAGCACCACGCACACGATTACCGGTGCTATTATGGGCGTCGGCGCGACGAAACGTGTTTCCGCAGTGAAGTGGGGGCTGGCTGGAAGAATTGTTATTGCATGGATTATTACGATTCCGGCATCAGCAATGATCTCGGCGTTGGCTTTTAAACTGCTCAGTTACGTTCTCTAAGATTTTTATGAAACGGCTGGCATTACAACCAGCCGTTTTTTTTGTACCACTCGTACGTTTGTTTCAATCCCACATTGATCGGTGTGGGAGTCACAAATCCAATATGGTCTTTGATCTTTTGCGAACTGCAAACCCAATGTTTTTGTAAAAGGTCACGGGCTTTTTCAATGTTGAGTACTGCCGGCTTGGGAATGAAGAAGGAAATACCTTGAACAACCGCTGCGACGGTGTACATCAGCCATTTTGGGAAATATACTTTAAGAGTTCGTTTTCCGTTAAAGGATGCTATGGTATCGATCACTGTTGAGAAGTCATAAATTTCCTGGTTTGCGATATAATATGTTTCGCCAGTCGTTCGTTCGGAAAGCGTTGCTTCCACAATTCCTTTTGCAAGGTCAGGGCCATAAACTAAACTCAACGTCTTTTCAGAAGAACCAATAACAGGGCGAATCCCCAAAGCAACATATCGATACATTTCATATACATCGGTATCTCGCGGGCCGTACACTGCGGGCGGGCGAATGATGACAATGGGAACGCGATCCATCATTTCTTTGCAAAAAGCTTCCGCCGCAATTTTTGATTTTGCATAGTTTGTCAAAGGATGGCATAGATCGGCTTCCGTAACCGGTTTGCCACCTGGACTGGGCCCGGCGCCCGTTTGGCTGCTGATGTAGCAGAATTTTTTTAATGTCTTTACATTTGCAGCAGCATTCAGCAGATTTTGTGTCGCTGTAGCGTTGCCAAGAAAATATCCGGAAGGATGTTTTGCTTTTGTTACACCGGCGATGTGAATAATGTACTCTACTCCTTCAAGAGCACTCGCAAGCGATGCAGGATCGAGCAAGTCGCCCTGAACTGTTTCGATCGGCAATCCTTGCAACCAGCCGAGAGATTTTCGTTGCGGACGTACAAGGCATCGTACACGCAATCCTTTTGAGAGCAAATATTCTGCGGTGTGGCTTCCAATAAAGCCCGTACCGCCGGTCAGAAATACAGTAGAAATAAATCCTCCATTTTCGATTGTTGATTTTCGTTCGTTATTCAAGTATATTCAAAAAAGATGTCACAAGCAAAACGAGGGGATTTTTTTGTCATAACTATTATGTAGGAGTTATCATTGGACTTATTTGAAAAATGTAGAATGTTCACCCGTGCGGATGAAGTAAAAGAAACGGGCTGTTATCCATATTTCCATGCGATTGAAGAAAGCGAAGGACCTGTTGTCAAAATCGAAGGACGTATGCGCATCATGGCGGGATCCAATAATTATCTTGGGTTAACAACACATCCGAAAGTAAAAGAAGCTGCAATCAATGCCGTAAAAAAATATGGAACAGGATGCTCCGGCTCTCGTTATTTAACGGGGACATTAGATTTGCATGTAGAATTGGAACGCCGCCTTGCGAAATTTATGGGGAAAGAAGATTGCCTTCTCTATAGCACCGGATATCAAACGGCGCAAGGTGTTATACCCGTTCTTATAGAAAAAGGTGAATACGTGGTTTCCGACAAAGAAAACCATGCAAGCATTGTTACCGGAACGCTTGTCGCAGCGGGAATGCTTTCCTATGCGAACGATTCGCAAACATTAGTGCGATACAAACACAACGATATGGTGCACTTGGAAAATGTTATTTCCAAATTGCCGTTGGAAGCCGGCAAATTGATCGTCACAGACGGCGTGTTCAGCGCAACAGGTGAAATTGTGAACCTGCCGGAATTGCTCAAGATCGCAAAAAAATATAATGCGCGCGTGATGGTTGATGATGCGCATGCCGTTGGCGTGATTGGTAAAGGCGGACGCGGAACCGCGAGCCACTACAATTTGGTGAACGAATGCGATATGACGATGGGCACGTTCAGTAAAACATTTGCATCGCTCGGCGGTTTTGTCGTCGGCGATCATAAAGTGATCGACTATCTGAAACACAATGCGCCGGCATTGATCTTTAGCGCAAGCCCGACTCCGGCATCGGTCGCATCGGCGTTGGCAGCGCTGGATATTCTAGAAGCAGAGCCGGAGCGCGTCGAGAAGTTGATGGCGAATGCACGGTACGTGCGGAATGCCTTGGTCGATATGGGATTCCGTACCTTTGAACATGATTCTGCCGTCGTTCCCGTTGTTATCGGCGATACAGAAATTGTTTTAAAGATGTGGCGCGTCTTGTTTGATGAAGGTGTTTTTGTGAACGCATTCATTCGTCCGGGTGTTCCTCCGGGATTTGAAACGCTGCGCACAAGTTATATGGCAACGCATGAAAAAAATCATCTTGACCAAATTCTCGATGCATTTAAAAAAGTCGGTAAACAATTTAATATTATACAATAGCATATTAGACATTGCGACAACTGTGTTCGCATTTTTTTGATGGAGTGATAAATGGATTCAATTGTTGTACGCCCGTTACAAGATAAACAGGATATTCAAGTTTTTATTCGGTTCCTTTGGAAAATTTATAAAAATTATCCGGCATGGGTACCGCCGTTATTGATGGATCGCAAAAAACTCATGGATCGCGAAAAGAACCCGTTCTACAAACATGCCGATGCGGAATTCTTTTTAGCGGAACGCGATGGAATCGTTGTCGGCCGTATTGGAGCGATTGTAAATCATAATCACATCAAAGAGCACAATGAAAAAGTCGGTTTCTTCGGGTTCTTCGAGTGCATCGACGACCAGCAAGTAGCAAACGCGCTGCTCGATACGGCAAAAAAATATCTGAAAGAACATGGCATGACGGCGATGCGCGGTCCGGTCAATCCTTCGGTGAATGATGAAATCGGATTGTTGATTGATGGATATGATTTG
>Ga0335069_10017139_pt1 | contig 10098 bp, 8 predicted proteins | sample Lox_Sample_11_FD_206714 | JGI IMG/M metagenome (GOLD analysis project Ga0335069, IMG submission 206714) | Soil microbial communities from Loxahatchee National Wildlife Refuge, Florida, United States - Lox_Sample_1.1 | ecosystem: Environmental > Terrestrial > Soil > Wetlands | place: USA: Florida...
GCGTCGGTTTACCCGGCGGTGCAGAACGTTTTACTCAAAGCACGCGAAGAGGGGTTGGGGACCGCGCTCACGACGCTGCTGTGCATGGTCGAGCCGCAGGTGAAACAGTTGCTGCACATCCCCGACGACATCTCGACCGCCGCCGTGATCGCCCTTGGCTATCCCGCGAAGCCGTTTCCCAAGCGGCTGCGCCGGCGACCGCTAGCTGAGATGGCGTTTGCCGAGCACTACGGTGCGCCCCTAGTCTAAGCTGGCCTGCAGCCGTTCAGGGCGTTGTTCACCGCTTGGATGATCAGCGCCACACTCATCGGCTGCCGTCATTGACTCTCCGGCTCAATGGCTCGATTGTCGCGCCACCGGAGGCAGCGGATGGAAAAGTACATGAAGGCCAATCAGGCGATGTGGAACGCCTGGACGCCCTACCACGTGCGCTCGGAGTTCTATGACGTCGAGGCGTTCAAAGCCGGCCGACCACGCCGGCGCCAGGCGTTCGATACGCTGGAGGTCGGCCTGCTCGGCGACGTTGCCGGTAAGTCGCTGCTCCATCTGCAGTGCCATTTCGGCCTCGACAGCATCGCGTGGGCGCAGCGCGGCGCGACTGTAACCGGCGTCGATTTCTCCGATGTCGCCATCGACGCGGCGCGCGCGCTGGCCGGCGAGATGGGCGTTTCGGCGACCTTCGTGCACAGCAACGTCTATGACTTGCCGGCAAACCTCGCGGGGCAGTTCGAGATCGTCTTCACATCCCACGGCGTCATCGGCTGGCTCCCCGACCTTGATGCCTGGGCCAAAGTGGTCGCGCACTTTCTCAAACCGGGAGGCGTGTTCTGCATCATCGAAGGGCACCCGTTCGCATTCATCTTCGACGATCGCCGCCAAGCGCCGGAGCTACGGCTGCTGTATCCGTACTTCCACGGCCGCGAGCCGATACGCGAAGAGCATGCGGGTTCGTACGCCGCACCTGGGGCACCGCTCCACAGCGTCGAGCACATCTGGCTGCACAGGATGTCCGACATCATCGGCGCCTTTGTCCGTGCCGGGCTGCGCATCACGTCGTTCGAGGAGTATGCCTACGTGGCGTGGCCCATGTTCCCGTGGATGGAAGAGCGGGCGGATGGCGCCTGGCAGTTTCCCGGAGGCGCCGGGCACATTCCGCTGATGTTCTCCCTCACTGCCACGAAGTGAGCATGGCCCGTATTCAGAACCCGCTGCCTCAACTCATTGCCCAACGCGTCGGTCAGCTCAAGGTGCAGGTCGACGCGCAACTGTGGACACGTGTGCAGTCGTTGGACGTTGTGGGCGGGCCCGTCAATGCTGAGCCCATCAATCTCACGGCTGGCCGGCGTCAACGGTTGCGGCAGGTTAGCGCCGGAGAGCTCTTCGGGCCGCCGGGTGGTGGATGGCAGCAGCGCTGGTTCAAGGTGCCGGTGCCGGCGGCCGGAAAGGGTGAGCGCGGCCGCCGCTTCCTGCATTGGCGGTGTGAGGGAGAGACCACGGTCTACGTCGACGGTGAGCCGTGGGCAGGCCTGGACCTGGCGCACCGCAGCTGTCCGCTCCCCGATGGAGGCGCGATGTTGTGGCTCGATTGCTCGACGTGGCAGACGGGCATCTGGCTGCGCGGCCCCGGGTTCGACAACGTCGGGCGATATGGTCTGCGCTTCGACGGATGCGACCTGCGCGTACGCGATTTACTCGCGTGGAACGTGAGCTGTGATCTCGACGTGTTCATCCAGCTAATTCACGTGTTGATGCGCCGCGACGGGCTCTCCGTGACGACCGGCTTCGGATATGTGCCGCCGCTGGACAGGTGCTCACCGCTCCTACGCCGGGTATTGCGCGGTCTCGATGATGCGTGTGACGCGTTCGTCGATGGCGGCCTGTTGCCGTTGCAGCGAGCCTTGCATGCGCTAGCGCGCCGGTTGCCCACGGAGGCCTGGCAGCCGGTTGCAGCACTCTGTGGTCACGCGCATCTCGATCTGGTGTGGCTGTGGCCCGAGATGGCGACCGAGCGGAAGGGCGTGCACGGCTTCGCAACCCAGCTGCGCTTGATGGAGCGCTATCCGGAGGTCACCTTCGTCCAGAGCCAACCCGCGCTCTACCGTGCGGTGGAACGCCGCGCGCCGGCGTTGATGCGTCAGATCGGCAAACACATCCGTGAAGGCCGGTGGGAGGTGATGGGCGGTTTCGAAGTGGAGCCCGACACCAACCTGCCGAGCGGTGAAGCGTTGGCCCGATCTCTCGTCCACGGGCAGCGCAAGATTGCAGCGCTGCGCGGTGCGCCCAGACGCACAGCGTCGAGCCGCGTGTGCTGGATCCCAGACGTGTTCGGCTACTCCGCTTGCCTGCCGCAGATCCTGCGCCTCGGCGGCATCGAATTCTTCTACACCACCAAGATGACGTGGTCGCAGATCACCAAGTTCCCGTACAACAGCTTCGTCTGGCGCGGCAGCGACGGCAGCGAAGTGCTCGCCCACCTGTGCAGCACGGGCTACAACGGCAGCGTCGAGCTGGACGACCTCACCACCGCGATACGCGACCATCGCCAAGCCGACGTACATCCCGAGCTGTTGCTGCCGACGGGCTTCGGCGACGGTGGTGGTGGACTGACCGAGTTGATGTGCGAGCGCGCGCGGCGGCTGACCAATTTGGCGGGATCACCGAAGACGCGTTGGACCACCACCGAGCCCTTTTTCCGGCGCTTGCGGCGTGTGCGCGACCGGCTGCCCGTGTACCAAGGCGAGCTCTACCTCGAGTATCACCGCGGCACGCTGACGGCGCAGTCTGAGTTCAAGCGCTTGTATCGTGCTGCCGAGACCGCGCTGCAGGCTCACGAGGCGGTGCGTGTAGTGCGCGGCGGCGGTCCGCTGCCGGCGGCCGACTGGCTGCGCGTCCTGTTCTGTCAGTTCCACGATGCGCTACCGGGTAGCTCGATCGGTCTGGTCTACGAGCAGCTCAATGCCGAGCTCGCGGCGATCGCACAGCGGAACCTGCACGCCGCGGCCGATGAGCTCGGCAGGGGCAGTCATGCCTCCGGCGAGATTGTCTTCAACCCATTGCCCTTGGCGCGCACCGCTGTCGTCGACTGGCCCGCCCGCGGTGGGCGACGACGCGCACCACGGGCAGTGCGGCTGCCGCCGCTTGGTAGCGTGCTGATCGGAAGCGAGGACGCGATCGGAGTGTCGCCCGTGCGAAATGTCTCACGCACCCAGCTCGACAATGATATCGTGTGCGCTCGGTTCGATCGCCACGGTCAGCTACGTGCGCTGACGATCGACGGGATGGCGCTCGCCCTCGAAGAGGCGGCCGGGTTCTGGCTCTACGACGATCGGCCTGCCAACTTCGATGCGTGGGACATCGATCACTATACGCTCAAAACCGGACGGCGGGTTGCTGCTGATACGCCACTCAGTGTGGTGGAACGTGGGGTGCGTGCCGTGTTGCGCGGCGAGGCTGCGATCGGCGCGCAGAGTCGACTCACAGTCGACTACATTCTCGAGGCCGGGTCACGACATCTGCGCGTCGACGTGCACGTCGATTGGCATGAAGCGCATCGACTCTTGAAGTTTCACATGCCGACCGCGTACCGCGGCCGCTGGGCACGCTTCGGCACACCGTTCGGGTCGATTCAGCGGCCGCAGTTGCCGGGGGTGCCGTCGGATGAAGCGATGTGGGAAGTTCCCGGAAGTCGCTGGGCGGCAGTGACGAACGAGGACGGCTCCGGGTTGGCCGTGTGCACCGAGGCCAAGTATGGCTTCTCGTGTCGTGACGGCAATCTCGGCGTGTCGTTGTTGCGCAGCCCGAAAGCGCCGGATCGCGACGCCGATATGGGCACGCATCACATGCGCTTTGCCGTCGGCCGTCACGAACCCTGCACCACGGCGCAAACGCTCGGCACGGCCGCCGCAGCCGATGCGCTGTTCGCGCCGGTGGTTATCGGCAGGCGCGGCGCAGCGGCGCCGGCACCGCTCGACCTCGAGTCACTCGGCTCGCTGGTGCCGAGCTGGGTGACGCCGGCGGAGAGTGGCCCCGGGTTCGTTCTCCGCCTGCACGAGACGAACGGCAGCGCTGGGATTGCACGGCTGCGACTCGCGCATGCGCCGCGCGCTGTCGAGTTCGTCGATTTTCTCGAGCGCCGTGTTGGTCGCCCCGATCGTGTGGACCGTCACACGTTCGCGCTGACGTACCGGCCGTACCAGATCCTCAGTGTGCGGGTGCGCTGAGGAACATCTCCAAGGGTGCCCAGTGGGGGGAGGGAGACGAGAGGCTACGCCGACTTCTCGAGTGTCCGCTTGATGTTCGCGAGATACTGCTTCACCGCGTCCGCAGCCTCGCTCTCGACGAACGACCGGATGAGTCCCTGCAGCAGCCGCGGCACCGGCGTATCGGGTGCCAGAGTCTGCCGCAAGGTGACGCGCGTGCTGTCCGGCCCGCTCGACTGCAGGCGGATGAGACCGGTGACGTCGGTGTTGTCGCCGTCCGCGCCCGTGCCTTCGAAGGTGATGCGGTCCTTGCCGTTGCCCTCGTAGCGTGCGGTGTAGCGCACTATCATGCTCACCGGGCCGGTGGAGCGCTCCTCATACAGGAAGTTGTAGGTGTCGTTCCCCACGCGCTTGCACTTGTCGAGTCCTGGGATGCATTCGGAGGATCCGACCACGTCCCACAGGTAGCCGTACGCCTTCGCCAGTGGCACCTTCACGGTGACCGACCGTTCCACCTCGGTTGGAAACTTGGCCATCGCATCCCCCTTTGGCGCTAGGTGTAGCGCCTGTTGAGCGTGCGAGCGTACACAGACCGCATTGCGATCGTCAAGTGTGCGGGCGGGGTAGCGCGGTAGTGGCGCGTCATTGCGTCGCAGCCACAGCGTGCCATAAGGCAACACAAAAGTGCGCCGCAACTTACCAAGCGGCGCGCCGTTTCTGACATTGATACGGCGGAGCACCATGCCGCTGGAAAGGAGTCCTCATGATACTGATCAAGAGTCCCGGCATGCGTGTCATCGTGGCAGTGGCTGCGCTGGGTATCTGGTTGCCGTGCAGCCGTGCCGCGGCTGCCGAAGCGGATGCCGTGGCTTTGACGATCTATAGTACTGCCAGCCCCGGGGCGATCTCGCCCGACCTCTATCGGCCACAACCGTCGGGTGGAGGCTACAATCCGGCTCCAGCGGCGATTCCGGGCTACGCCGTCGTGAAGCAGGAGCGCGAACTCTCATTGGACAAGGGTCGCAGCACGGTGCGCTTCTCCGATGTCGCGGCACTCATCGATCCGACCACCGTGACCTTCGCGTCGCTCACCGACCCTGGCGGCACACAGGTCGTCGAACAAAACTACGAATTCGATCTGGTGAACGCCGACAAGCTGATGCAGCGCTACCTGGATCGCACCATTACCGTCGAGCAGAACCACGGCGACAACGTCTCGACCTTTACTGGGACGTTGACCAGTACCGCCGGTGGTGTGATCCTCAAGGACGCCAACGGCGGCGTACAAATCATCAACGGTTACTCCAACGTGCGCTTTCCCGAGCTGCCCGGCGGGCTGATCACCAAGCCGACGCTGGTGTGGGACGTGTCGGCGGAAAAGGCCGGGCCGCACCGCACGCGGGTAAGCTACCAGACTGGCGGGATGACGTGGTGGACCGACTACAACGTCATCTTCGCGGAGGCAAAGGATGCCAACAGCGGTGTGCTCGACCTCGGTGCGTGGGTCAGCATCATCAACCAATCCGGTGCCGGCTATCCGGATGCCAAGCTCAAGCTCATTGCCGGCGACGTGCACCGCGCACCGACGAGCCAGCCGAGGCCGGTCATGGCAGAGATGGCGATGCGGAAAAGGGCGGACGGGGGAGCCGGATTCGAGGAGAAGTCGTTCTTTGAATATCATCTCTACACACTGGGCCGTCCCACGACGTTGCCGGACAACTCGACCAAGCAGATTGAGCTCTTCCCCGACGCCCGTGGCGTGCCGTGTGAGAAGATCCTCGTCTACTACGGTCTGCCCACCGGCTTTCGCGGCGTCTTCCCCAATCCGGTGACCGACCGGAACTTCGGTGCCGAGTCCAATCCGAAGGTCGATGTCTACCTGCGCTTCAAGAACGCCAGGGACCATGGCCTCGGTATCCCGCTGCCATCGGGGCGCATCCGGGTCAGCAAGCTCGATCCGGCCGACAAGAGCCTCGAGTTCATCGGCGAGGACACGATCGATCACACACCGAAGGACGAACAGGTAATGATCAAGCTGGGCGACGCCTTCGACGTGGTTGGTGAGCGCAAACAGGTCGATTTCAAAGTCGACACGGCGCGTGATTGGCTCGAGGAAGAAATCGAGATCAAGCTGCGTAACCATAAGGATGAGCCGGTCACCGTCCTCGTCAAAGAAAATCTCTATCGCTGGGTGAATTGGGAGATCGTGCAGAAGACGCAGGACTACGAGAAGGTCGACGCGCGCACCATCCAGTTTCCCGTGCAGCTCAAGCAAGACGGTGAAGCGACGGTGCGCTATCGCGTGCGTTACACGTGGTAACGTGCGCGCAGATGCGGCGCTTCGAGACGCCGCCACACAGACGGCGGCTCCTCAGCGCGAACGGAAAAGTGATTGTCTCATCTCATGACTCCTCAACCGTTCGCGCTGAGGCTCTCGAAGCGCGCTTCCTCCGGTCAAAGGCCGCGGCTGGCATCGTGAATGAGGAGCGTCGGTACACCTGCCGTGCCCGAGCGAACTGTGGCGACGGTGGTCCCGCGCTTCTGCCCAGCACGCGGCTCACTGACGTCCATGCCGGCCTGCAATAGTCGCGCGCGGCACGCGGCCAGATCACCGACGCGGTACGCCAAGCCATAGAAGGCATCGCTGCCGCTGCGGTCGGCGGGCGGAGGCAGGGGCGCGGCGAATTCGAGCGTGACGCCGGCGCTACGGAAGAACACCAGACGCAGGCCGCGCTGGGGGAACTCGCGGTCCAGCGCTAGGCGCAACCCGAGTCGATCGCGCCAGAGCGCGATAGCGCGCTCGGCGTCAGGCGTATTGATCACCACGTGGTCGAGCGCATCAACGCCGCCCGCGATGCGTGCTGCCGCCGTCGTTGGCATGGCACGCGCGACCGCAACTCGTAGACCGTGAAACGTCTCCGCCGGTGCTGGCGGAGAATCGGCAGCGGTGGCGAAGCGCATACTGTGGAGGCCCGAGTCACCCGTTTCAATCTCCACTGCCCCGTGCTGCAGCTGAAAGCGTTTGGTACCGGTAGCGTTGCGCATCGGTGCTGCGCCCAGGAGTATTTCGTACGACCGCGCCGCCGCAGCAACGTCGTCCGCGCCAATCTGGACGCTGTCGAATTCCACAGTTAGTATCCCGTTCCCATGGAGACCCTGACGATCTATCACAACCCTCGTTGCTCGAAGAGTCGCTCCGCTTTGGCGTTACTGCAAGAACGCAAAGTGCCGTTGCGCATCATCGAGTATCTCAAGGAACCACCGACGCGTGCTGAGCTGGCCGCCCTGCGCAAGAAATTGGGGCTCGCGCCGGGTGATTGGATTCGCAAGGGCGAGTCGGAATACAAAACGGCGGGGCTCGATCCGCAGAGCCCGGAGGACAAGGTGCTCGACGCGATGGCGAAACACCCCATCCTCATCGAGCGCCCGATCGTCGTGCGCGGCGACCGGGCCATCGTCGGACGCCCGCCTGAGCGCGTGCTCGAGCTGCTGAAATAGGCTGTTCATGCCGCCTTGGTTGGGTTCCAACCGGGCGGCTGCGGAAGCGCTGCCAGATCGGGCGGCACGAAGCGCCGCCGCGCCTCGGGCGAATTCATGCGCTCGCGCGTGTAGAACAGGCGCGGCAGGGTGCGGGCGAGCAGGTGCGGATTCGCGTCGCAGAACTCGAGCGAAGTCGTGTTGCTCCCCGCCGCCTGCATCGTTGCCCACACCATGCTCATGAACGCGCACGTCAGCGTCTCGTGATGGCCCGATGACGGTCCGTTCTCGACGCCGTGTGCCTCATTGAGCGTGCGGATGCCGTTGCTCATCCTGGCCAGCGCCTCGGCAAACGGGTCGCGCTGCAGGTGCAGCCAGGCGACACGCACATGCGCCTGATGCGTCCAGCTCGATTTGGGGAGAGTGCGGCGCTCGAAGCTGTCCAGCAGCGCGGCGTCGGCGATTGGTTCAGCAGTGCCGGTCAAATCACTCCCTGCGTCCGTAGTGCCGCGATCCGTTCGGAGGTAAAGCCGAGGGTGCGCAGCGTGCTCTCGGTGTGCTCGCCAAAGCCTGGCGGTGGCGTCCGCAGCGAGGCGGGCGTAAGCGACAGCTTGATCGGCGGCCCGATCACGACCGTTGGGCCGGTGCTCGTTTGCATGTCGACGACCATACCACGGTGGCGCAGCTGTGGATCGGCAAAGGTTTCCTCGAGTGTGTTGACGGGACCGAAGCAGATGTCCTTGTCGCCCAGCTCGTGCATCCATTGGGCCAGCGTCTTCTCCTTGAACGCGTTGCGGAAGAAGGAAAACATTTCCGTCCGTCGCGGGTCCTCATCCCACTGTGTTGCGATGAAGTCCTCGCGGCCGAAATGGCGGCAGAGCGTTGCCCAGAAGTGCGGCTCGAAGGCACCGACGGTGACGTGCCGTCCGTCGCGCGTCTCGTACACGGCGTAGCAGGGGTAGCGCCCGGTGAGCTGCTCGCGGCCGCGCTGCGGCAGTTGGCCGCTGAGCAGGTACATGAGGACGTGATACGCGTTGCAGCTGAGCGAGCCATCGAGCATCGAGACGTCGACGAACTGGCCTTGGCCGGTCTGCTCGCGGGCCAGCACTGCGGTCAGAATACCTACCGTCGCCATCAGTCCACCGCCAGCGATGTCGGCGATCTGCACGCCCGGGATGACCGGTGGACCGTCGGCCTCGCCGACGAAATTCAGCACGCCGGCGTAGCCCAGGTAGTTGACGTCGTGGCCGACGCGGTCGCGATACGGTCCGTCCTGTCCGTAGCCGGAGATCGAACAGTAGATCAGCCGAGGGTTACGCGCGCGCAGCGTGTCGTAGTCGATCCCGAGCCGCGCCGGCACACCGGGCCGGTAGCCTTCGAGCAGAATGTCGGCGTCACTCGCCAACCGCAGCAGGATGTCGCGCCCCGCTGCGCTCTTGAGGTTGACCGTCATGTGCCGCTTGTTGCGGGCCAGGAATGGAATGCCGACGCCCATCGGATCGGTAGGGTTGGCAATGGCCAGCACGTCGACGCCGAAGTCGGCGAGCAGCATCGAGCAGAACGGACCAGGCAGCTGGCGCGAGAGATCGATCATGCGCAGGTGAGAGAGTGGTAAGGTCATGAAGTGGTCTCCTTCCTTGGCAATTTCGCGGCGATCTTCGTGAGCTGCTCCAACGCCGTCTTTCGAGGTCATCGGCGAGTTCCTGGGCGAGGATGGCGGGGGCGGGGAGAGCGTCCGTATCGGTAAGGCTCTCCTCGCGCACGATGACCTGGTCTCCCTTCCCCGTGTCGCCCGCCTCAGGAAGAGCAGCAGGATGAACTGTTCGAGGTATTCGAAGCAGCTCAGGCCCGCGTCTTTGCAACACGCCGGCGTAGCTCCACGCGCGCTCGCCGATCTGAGAGGCGTCCATCACAAGAGAATCTCCGCCCCGAAGGGGCAGCAACTCGGTAGCCCAGGGCAACGCCCTGGGTTCAGACGGTACAGGCCCGAAGCCCTGAAGGGGCGCAACGCTCTGAAGGCACCTCAATCCCTCAATCCCAGACGTGCCGCTCATCGTACGAAACCCCATGCCGAGCCAGAAACTCCCGCATCTCCTCCTGGAAGGCAATGCGTCGATGATGCGCTTCCTGGCGCTGGATGTAGCGTATCACCGCTGCCTTCTGCGACTCGCTCACCGAGAACACGGCGTAGCCCGCCTGCCAAGCAAAGGCGCCCACGCCTTTGCGCTTCATCCATTTCGAAGAGCTCTTCTTCACTTCTTCGACGACCTTTGCAATGGCCAGCGTGCGCGATTGGGCAAAGGGGACGTGAACGTGGTCGCGGGTGCCGCCTGTTTGTATCGATGGGCTACCGAGCTTGTCCAGGATGCCTGCAATGTACCCGTGCAGTGTCGGCGTCAGATCGTGCGGGCTCGCGGTTCTT
>Ga0335069_10017141_pt1 | contig 10097 bp, 16 predicted proteins | sample Lox_Sample_11_FD_206714 | JGI IMG/M metagenome (GOLD analysis project Ga0335069, IMG submission 206714) | Soil microbial communities from Loxahatchee National Wildlife Refuge, Florida, United States - Lox_Sample_1.1 | ecosystem: Environmental > Terrestrial > Soil > Wetlands | place: USA...
TGCTGGGACTTCCAGCAAGCGGCGTTCGATCAGCTCGTGTGGTGCGTGGACAACGACGAAGATTTGCTGATCGAGAAAAGCCGGCAGATGGGCGCTTCCTGGATGATGGTCATTCTGTTCGTGTGGCTCTGGCTCTTTCGCCGCAACGTGGCGCTCCTGATGATTAGCCGCGACGAGAAAGCGGTGGAGAGCGACAAGCCTTCCTCGCTCTTTTGGAAGATCGACTTCATCCTCAATTATTTGCCGGACTGGATGATGCCCAAGAAGTGGAAGCGGCGGAAGCTGTACTTTGGCAATGAGGAGCTGGGCGGCTCGATCTTTGGTGAGGCTTCGACGGGCAAGGCCGGCGTGGGCGGCACGCTAACCGCCATGGCGATTGACGAGTTTTCGCAGATTGAGGACGACTATGAAGTTCTACATCGCACCTCCGACGCTACCGGCTGTCGAATTTTCAATGGAACCCACCTCGGACTCGATACCGCTTTTTACGAACTATCGCAGCGAGTGGATTTCCGTAAGCTCGTTCTTCATTGGAGCCAGCATCCTAAACGTCGGGGTGGCGCGTATCGGTACGACACGAACAAAAACCGTGTGGAAGTGGAGGACACGTCCTATCCCTTCCCCGCAGATTATCATTTCATCACCGATGGATCGCCAACCGGAGGTCCTTTCCCTGGCCTTCGCTCAACATGGTATGATCGAGAATGCCGCCGTAAGGGGGATTCTCGCGCTATCGCCATGGACCTTGACATTGACCCCAAGGGGTCCGTGTCACAGTTTTTCGATCCCATCGTTATTCAATCTCTGCGTGCGGAGTATTGCTGCGCCCCCTACTGGGAAGGCGATATTCATTGGGACGATGACACGGGAAAGCCATTGGGACTCACTCGCTCGCCTGGCGGCCCTCTTAAGCTTTGGCTCCAGCTTGACGGGTTCGACCGACCCCCTCCGGCTCCTTACAAATTCGGAGCGGACGTTTCTCAGGGGGTTGGAGCAACGCCTTCATGCCTTAGTGGCGTCAATGGTTTGACCGGCGAGAAAGTCTTGCAGTACACCACGGCGCATCTGGACCCGCGCACCTTTGGGACCCTATGCGTGGCGATCTGCACGCTGTTCGCCGACGAGAGCGGGCAAGGCGGCTGGTTTGCGTGGGAGCAGCAAGGCCCCGGCATGGTGCTCTGCAAGCGCGTCTTGGAGTTGGGCTATCCCAACATCTACATGAAGCAGCCGGAAATGACGATGAAGCTGCATCTGGCCGACACCCCCGGCTGGGCCAACAACGGCGAGAATCTCCGCATCCTTTTGCACGACTATCGTTCGGCCCTGTCCATGCGGCTGTTCATCAATCGCTGCGAGCACGCGCTGCTCGAAACGCTGGACTACAAATGGAACCAGAAGGGTCTTTTGGAACACTCGGGCATGCGAAAGCTCAACCCGGCAACGGGCATGGTGAACCATGGCGATCATGTGATTGCGGACGCCCTGGCCTGCAAGCTGCTCGATCCGCGCATGCTGAGGCGGCGGCAGAAAGAGGAAGTCAAAAAGGTTGGCGTGGGCTCGCTCCAGTGGCGGCGGATGCTGGCGGAGCAGGCCCAAGAGGATGAATGGGGGGAACGGTGCGCATGAAATGGAACCCGCTTGGTGAATGGTGGCTTGACCTTGGCTGCGCTACTGGTGTGGTCTGCCTGATGGCGATTGTCGTTGCCTGGACAATCAAGTTCATTGTGGGCATGTTTTCCTAAAGGGGACGCTGTGCCTGACTTTTCCAAAGTGCTCCGGCCTGACTTCGAGCAGGTTGTACTCGAAAAGGTGAGGCTGTCGCTGGAGCGCGTGTTTCAGAGAGAGCAACTCCACTTTCTCAGGAACGAGTTGCAGGTTGAAGCCTATCTGTGCCAGCGGACCCAAGACTTAGTGCTCCGGATTACTACGGCGGTAATCGCCAAGGAGCGAGTCGAGGAGGAAGTGTGCACGCGCAAGGTTGCCTGTCCGGCCAACTGGTGGCAACACTTTCGCGAGCGCTGGTTTCCAAAGTGGTGGCTGGCGCGTTGGCCGGTCCGGTACAAGTTCACCGACATCGAAATTCACAAGCACTATTACTGCTGCCCGCATGTTGCTTGGGTTCTCGGCAAGTAACGACGCTTGCCGTTTCCAACTCCGCAAGGACGCTGGTTTGCGGAGGCATTTCAATGATCTTCCTTTCTCGACGGGTGTTCTGGGGCTTCTTCCTCATGAACCTCACGGGCACCGTGGCTGTCGTGGCAGTGACGTTCTTACCCTTTAGCCCCTGGGGCGGCCTCGGCTATTACAGCCCGGGCGTGGGCGGCTACAATACCCCAGCGCCCTCGGCGAGCCGATGGGTTGTCACGCCTGGCAACGCCTTTGAAGGCGCGATCCCTTCGCCCGACCTGACCAAAGAGCCGCTCAAAATTGGCTCGATTAGCCAGATGCCGATTCTGGGCAGCGACGTTCAGGATTGGTATTTGCTCGAAGGGTTCGGGCTCCATGAGGATGGCGAGGTAGCCAAGTGAGCGGCGACGAAATCAAGAAGCTGGAGAAAGAGGTTTTCGGCGACGTGATTGTGGGCGAGCCAACCACGGAGAAACTTTGCGGCACCCTCTTCCGGCGCACGCCGGTCAAGTGGGTGCCGCGTCTCGAACCGGAGCCCCCGACTCCGATCTACGTCATGACGATCACGCAGGCTCAATGGCTCCAGCTTCTTGAGCCCGGCATCCCTTTTCCCGACCATATCGTGGAGCAGACCGATGTTCGAAGATCATCTTCAAGCGATCCAGAAAACCATTGAAGGCGGTGCGACCGTCGAGCAAATCCTGGCCCACGTGCGGGCCTCGCTGTGCACCGTGCAGCGTGAGACGCGGGCCGCAGAGGAGCAGCGGGTTCGGGTGCACCTGAGCAACTACCTGCGTGGCTTCATTTGTGGGCAGGCGCTTGCGGAGTTGATCCTGGGCCGCCATGACGAGAGGTAAGCGATGATCGAAGTGATGTTTACCTGCCACGAGTGCAAACTGGAGAAGGTCAAGGTAAAGGTGCGTGCTCGCGAGTCTCGCGAGGTGGACGTGGTGCAGTACATGCACCAAGTCCGGGGCGAGGTGGAAGTCATGCACCGGGCACGCTCGCCCCTTTGCTCCTCAAAGATCGTGGACATGTACATTCCGATTCCGGAAGGCCAGCAAGACGGTTTCATTGGCCAAGAGGTGAGTGATGATCGTACTGAAACTCGGTGACGACCTGGCCGCCGTTTGCGACCGCTGCCTGCGTTGCGAGCTCGGCAGCTTCGAGCGCTCCGTCATGAAAACCTATCCGTTCGACTATCCCCTCCTTTGCAAGAGCTGCGACAAATATGTAAGATCGAGGCGAGAGCAGCGCGAGGGGAAGGAACGTGGCCAAAGCAAAGAAGCACAAGGTTGACGTGGATCGCCTCTGCCTGGCAATGCAGCGTGATCGCTGGTCTCTTCGCCGCTTCCGCAATGAACGCATGCGGGCCACACGCCTGTACCTGGGCGGCCACTGGTCCGATGAAGCTTCCTGGGAAAAGCAACCCGTCAACCTCCTGTCCCTGTACGTGCAAATCGTCGGCCGCCAGCTCACTCCGCAAGAGCCGCGCGTCTTGCTCTCGACCTTCGACCAGCAAAATAAGCCGATGGTCCACGCGATGAACGCCTGGGCCAACCGCGAAATGGTGCACATGGAGTTTGCCGAAACGCTCCAGCGCGTGGTGATCGACTCGCTGTTTTCCATCGGCATCATGAAGATCGCGCTCGCCTCGCCGGCCGACTCCGCCCTCTATTCCTGGAACCTGCAAGCCGGCACTCCCTTCGCCGAGTCGATCGACCTGGACGACTTCGTTTTCGACGTGCACGCGCGGAAGTTTTCGGAAGTGACTTACATTGGCCACCGCTTCCGCGTGCCGCTGGACGTGGTGCGCGAGCTGAAAATCTTCAACAAGCAGGCGCGCGAGCAAGTCGCTCCCTCCTCGGACAACCCTTACAACCTGGAGGGCGACGAGCGGATTAGCGCCCTGCTCCGCATGCCTTACGCGGTCGATTCGCAAGAGTACAAGGACTGGGTAGACCTTTGGGAAATCTACCTGCCGCACGAGCGCTTGGTGGTAACTCTCCATGACGACAATCTCACTGGTGCTGCTCCTATTGGCTCGGGTCTGTCGATGGCGACGGCGCTCCGCGAACAAGAGTGGATCGGACCAAACACCGGCCCGTACCTGATCCTCGGCCAGCAGATCGTGCCCGGCAACTCGATGTTCAAGGGACCTATTCAAGACCTCGTGGACCTGCATGAAACGGTGAACCGTGCCTACCGAAAACTTGACCGTCAAATGGGTCGGCTTAAGGAAGTCTTGCTCGTGGCCGGCGGAGCTATGGAGGATGGGAGTCGCACCCAGAACGCTAACGATGGCGACATTGTTAGAAATGACAACCCTGAACGGGCTCGAACGGTGGTGTTCGGCGGCCCTGCCCCTGCCTTACTCCAGGGAGCCATGCACTTCCAAGAGCAGTTCATGAAAATGGCTGGCAACCTGGAAATGCTGGGCGGCTTGGCCCCGCAGTCCAAAACGCTTGGGCAGGATCAGCTCCTTGCGGGCAATGCGGCCGGCGGCCTGGCGTCGATGCAGGGCAAGACCATTGGCTTCACCTCGAAGGCGATCAGCAATTTGTGCTGGTACTGGTGGCATCATCCGCAGCAAGTCATGCGGTCGAAGTTCCCGATCCCGGGCATGCCCGATCACGAGATTATCCGGCACGTCACCCCGCAGCAGCGGATGCAGGCGCGGTGGTCGGACCTGGACATTGAGGTTGATCCTTACTCCTTCCAGCATCAAACCCCGCAGCAGCGGAGCCAGGCGCTCACCCAGCTTGCGACCGGCATCATCGTGCCGCTGATGCCCATGCTCCAGCAGCAAGGCGTATCGTTCGACCTCAATGCCTTTCTGGAGAAGCTGGCGAAGTACAACGACATGCCCGACCTTCAAGAGATTGTCACCTTCACCGCGCCGCCGCAAGCGGATGCCCAGCAGGCCGCCCCGCAAGCGCCGGGCAAACCGCCCCAGACATCACGCGAGTATGTCCGCCGGTCACTCGGCAACGACACGCCGGGCGGGCGCGAGCAAGAGGTGGTCGAAGCGATGCAGAACGCCCATCAACAACAGCCCGGCATGAACGGGAAGGCGGCTTAAACCGCCAGGTGAGTCAGGTGGTTCACCTGAACCCAACGGAGGGTAAATTCATGTCTCGCAAGTGTCCGTGGCACGGTTGCGACGTGCGGGTTCCCTCAAGCTTCTTCTGCTGCAAGAAGCATTGGGACCTCTTGACCATGAAGGAAAAGGACGCGCTGATTGACGCACACGCGGCTCATCGCGACAACCACATAGAGGCCGGCGAATTGAAGCGCCGGCAGCAACACGTCCTTGGCACAAGGGGCACGGTATGAGGAAGATCACGCTGGACGACGGCAGCGTTCGCTTTGAAGTCATGGGCCAGCTCATGACCGAAGAGGAGTTTGATCGGGCCTTCGCGCCCGAAGCGCCAGATCCTTGCTCCCTGATCGGCTGGAAGCCGCTGGTGAGCGATGCGCTGGCCGTGCATCCCAAGCAGGTGAAGGAAGCGACCGACGACGCGGAGAAGAAGGGCGTGCCCACTGAGTTTCGGCGCGATGGCCGGCCGATCTTTCGGACCCGCGAGCATCGCAAGCGGTACATGCAGAAATACGGCTTCTTCGACAAAGCCGGCGGATACGGCGATGCGCAGCCGGGGCAAACCAAGCGGGACATTCCTCCTCAGCCCGACCCCCGGACGCTATATTGACAACCAAGCCTTGCCCGTCGTTTGCTCCTGATGGAGGCTCTGCCGCGCAAGCGGCCACTTGGTTCGATTCCTTGGGCAAACGACGGGCAGGCACTTTCTTCAAAACAAGGAGCTGCCATGGATCGTCGCTGGTTTCTCGGTGCCGTGGGCGCGGTTTTCGGAACGCTGGTTACGCCGGTCGTTCTGGGCCAAAAGAAGAAGGTCAAAGTGGAGCTGGCCGATCCGGTCTTGCTCACCAGTGACGCGCCCCGCTTCATCATGCATCACATGGGCGGCCAGCGCCCGCAAGACGGCGCGCCCGGCTTTTGTTATGGCGCGCTGTGGCAACCCCTGCACGGGGAAGAAGTGCTCGTGAACACCGGCACGACGAAGAGCGCGTGCTGGGTTCGGATGGATGGCGACCCGCAGCGAATCGTTAAGATGGTGTTGCAGCAGCGGCTCGTCGAAGGCCGGTTATAAGAGCAGGGAAACGAAAAGGGAACCTTGGCAAATGAAATCACGCTGAACGTCTCGGTCTCGCTCTACAAGCCGTCCAGTATGACGGCCGCCATTGCCCGGTCGATGCTGGGCGCGCTCCGCAACATGGCGGGCAACTTCTCTTCGTATGGGGAGTTGTCGGTTGGCTCCAGCGTGGGCAGCAATGCCGTGGTCGTCCCGCTCGGCGGCCTCGTCCCGGCAACCAATTCAGGAACCGGCATTGCAGGGAGCCCGCATTATGCGTGGTTTTACAACAATGACTTGGCATCCACGATCCGCATTGTGGACGGCAACCAAGGCTCCTCGATCATCGCGGAGCTGGCACCGAACGACGTGGGCTTGATCCCGCTGTACGGCAACTGCAAGCCCTACGCATACTGCCCGCAGTCGGGCGCTCCGATCCTGGAATACTTCATCATGGGGTACTAATCATAGGGCCGGCATGGTGTTGCGGGAGAGCCGCAAACTGGGGTCGATTCGGCAGCTGAACTCCATGTGAAACACCGGCTCTATGATTTTCAGTCTTGCATATTTCCAAGCTCGTCTCTAACTTTAGCATCAACCCGATTGCTCAGAGCAGAGAATCGAGCGCGAGGACGTGGCAGAGCAGGCCAAGCAAGGCACCGAGAAACCCTCTCTCGCCGAACAATACGAGTTTGGCGAAGGCGAAATCACTGATGCGGTGGCTCCTGCCCCGAAAGGGGAACCTACTGGAGTCACCGCTCCATCTTCTTCTGAGTCGCAACCCTTACGTGAAGCGCCGGCTGCGGAGGAAACTCCAAAGCCGGCGCGTGTTGACCGCCTGCGCAATCCGGACGGCACTTTCAAAGCCGCTGAGGACCCGGCCGGCGAAGTCGAGCCGCAGTTCTCGACCCAAGAGCGAGTCTCCGGACACCCTCCCAAGCTCGTTCAAGACGCGCTGGAATATGGGCTGTCCGACGAAACCATTCAGATTCTTTCCACCGCGCAGCTCTCCGAAGCCGTTCGCGGCATCGAGCGGAAGGTAGCCGCTCAGCGAGTCGAAGGCACGCACGAGCTGATTCACGAAACCGCGCGCGACCAGCAAGCCATCGAGCAACAGCCTTCGCGAGAGGCCGTCATGACTTCAGGTGAACCAGGTGGTTCACCTGAAGCTTTTCCCCTGGGCGTCGACCTGGCCAAAGAGGGTTTCGACCCTGTTGCGACCAAGGTTTTCAAGACCCTGCAAGGGCACATCAAGAGCCTGGCCGACCGCGTGGCCCAGCAAGACCGCGTGATCGACCAACTCCGCGCCGCTGAAAGCATGCGGCAGAGTGAAACTATTGCCGACCGCGTGGACCGAGTTTTCGCGCGGTATGAGCAGCACTTCGGGGCGGGGCGCGGCCGGGACCTCCAAGCCAACGATCCCCACATGGAGCGGCGGCTTGCGGTGCTTGCTTTGGTGCAGCGCGACGCAAGCAAAAGCACGCTCGAAGCCAAGGTGGAACGCGCGATCAAGCTTATCTATGGCGGCGGGACGAAGCCCGCGCCCAAGGCTTCGATTCCCGACCCGATCAAGGAGCGAACCGAAGCGTGGTCGGATGCCACGCTCAACCGCCCCACGCACCGCAACGGCGCGCCGGAACCAAAAGGCAAGGAGCGGGCCGAAGAGTCGGTGCGCGAGATTCAACGTGACTGGGCCGGCAGCCAGGAAACCAACGGTGCGGTCGGCGACGGCGACTTTCTGTGAAATCAGGCAGAGCAGATAGTGAGAGTGTAATCCATGGCAATTCCGACTCCCAATGCTTTGACCGCCTCCCAGCTCGGCGATCTGGTCAACACCACGCTTCGCGACCTTGGCAAGCCGCGCTTCACGGAAATTGCCACTGACCTTCAGCGGCACACGGCGATGCGGAACCTGCTCCGCAAAAACCGCGTGGAGCTGCAATCGGGCTATGGCGTTCAGTGGGACGTGAAGGTTGCTCAGTCGGGAGCCTCGGCTGCCGTGGGCCTGGGCGCTTCGGACTCCGTGAACATCGTGGACACGATGGTTCAGGCGACCGCCGATTGGCGGAACGTGACGACCAACTATGCGATCATCGGGCAAGAAATCTCGATGAACTCGGAACCGTCGCGGATCGTCAACCTCGTGCAGTCGCGGCGCATCGACGCGATGATTAGCCTCGCGGAGTTGATGGAAGCTTTCTTCTGGGGGCCGCCAGTCGCTTCCAACGACAACCTCACTCCGTGGGGCATCAACACGTGGATCGTGAAGAACGCCAGCGAAGGCTTCTTTGGTGGCGCGCCCACGGGCTACACGACCATTGGCCTCAACCCGACCACGTACCCGCGCTGGAATAACTGGACCTACCAGTATGTCAGCGTGTCGCGCGACGACCTGATTCGCCACTGGCGAAAAGCAGCGACCTTCACCGACTTCCAACCGCCGGTCGATGGCATCCCCACCTTCAACACCGGGGACCAATACGGGTTCTACACGAACTACGGCGTGATCGGCCCGTTGGAAGAGGCGCTGGAAGGCCAGAACGACAACCTCGGCAACGACATCGCTTCGAAGGACGGCATGACCCTCTTCCGGCGCGTGCCCGTGACGTGGGTGCCGAAACTGGAAGCCGACACGACCAATCCGGTCTATGGCGTGAATTGGGGATGGTTTAAGTCTTATATTCTGCGCGGCTGGTGGCTTCGCGAGACCCACGTTCCTGTGTACCCCGGCCAACATACCATTTCAGCACACTTCCTAGATTCCACATTTCAGTGGATTACGAAGAACCGCCGATGCCACTTTGTTTTGGCAACCGGGACCACTTACCCCTCCTAACACAAAATTAGGAGCGGCTGCCGGGATTGTGTGTGTGGGCGTTTAGGTAGGAGATGGCTTTAAGAAGGAGGGCTGGATCATCGCGGAAGCAACCCAAGCCATTGTTGCACTTCGAGCACAGAAGCGAGCGCACCGCCCCGCAGGTGTGGCAATGGTCTACGTGCAGGCGATGATTGCGTTGATTGGTGTTTTCGGGTGGTTGGCCGCAGATGACGCAAACGCCGTTTTGGCTCGCGAGCATAGCGTTGAATTGTTCCAGGGTAATGCCAAAATTCTTGACCAGATTTTGGTTCAAGAGCTTGCCCTTCGAATGCTTGGCGTTCCACTCGCGGCAACGACGTGCCCGGCAAAGTTTGCAGATGGAGCCCCGGTACCAGCGGGCAACTTTTTTGTTGTACTGGCGGGCAAAGTGCGTGAGAGGGAAGAAGTCCTTGCAATCGACGCAAAACTTCTTTACCTCTTTGCCGAAAAGATCGCTCATGGGTCTGCTCTCCAAAGGGAAATGCGGACCTTCAAATATGCCACATGATGGAGCAGAAGTCAAACCATGGCCGACGTAGCACAACTTGCCGTGTCCCCTGAACAGCGACGGTCGAAGCTGACCCCGCTGATGAAGGCGAAAACCGAAGCCATTACCGGGCAGAAGGTCAACTTCTGCCCTTACGGTTGCGAGGATGGGGACCTTGACGAGCACGGCTACTGCCGGCATCTGGTGGGCTTCACCAACGACGGCAAGCTGTTTGAGCCGATGTATCGGACGGAGGGCGGCCGGCGGGTGGTGCGTTGCGAGATGCAGCCCAAGCATCCGGGGGACCGTGGGCCGGACGTGGAAATGGTGCCCGTGCTCAAGCCGGTCCTCAAGACCGACAAGCTCGTTCAAATCACCGTGTCGTACCGGGTTTACCGGAACGTGGACGCGGTTGCTGAGGAGTCGCCCGAGAACGAAACCAAGCGGAAAAAGTAAAGAGCAGACCGGAGAGTTA
>Ga0335069_10017142_pt1 | contig 10097 bp, 3 predicted proteins | sample Lox_Sample_11_FD_206714 | JGI IMG/M metagenome (GOLD analysis project Ga0335069, IMG submission 206714) | Soil microbial communities from Loxahatchee National Wildlife Refuge, Florida, United States - Lox_Sample_1.1 | ecosystem: Environmental > Terrestrial > Soil > Wetlands | place: USA: Florida...
ATCAGCCGGGTGAGAAGCCGGAGCGCACGCTGGTTCTGATCAAGCCCGAGAATTTCCGGTTCCCGTCCGGCCGGCCCGGCAACGTCATCGATTTTTTCTCGCGCACGGGCCTTTTCATTGTCGGCATCAAAGTCCACCGGATGAGCATCAGCCAGGCAATGGAGTTTTACGGTCCCGTCCGCGAAGTGCTCCGGACGAAGCTCAAGGACATGGTTGGGGCGCGCGCCAAGGCCACGCTGGAAAAGGAATTTGGCTTCAAGCTTCCCGCCGAGAGTGAACGGCAATTGGGCGACCTGTTCGGACCCGCCTTTGGCGACAATCAATTCGAGAATATCATCCGATTCATGTCCGGCCGCGCGCCGTCGGAAGCTCCGAAAGAGGATTGGGACCGTCCCGGCTCGGAAAAATGCATCGCGCTGGTTTACGAGGGTCTGTCCGCCGTGAGCAAAATCCGCGACGTCCTCGGCCCCACCGATCCCTCGAAAGCGCCGCCGGGATCCATCCGCAAGGAATTTGGCCAGACGATTATGGTGAACGCCGCGCACGCCAGCGATTCCGAAGAGAATGCGAAGCGCGAAATGGGAATCGTAAAAGTCGAAGAAAACCTGTTCCGCAAGGTGGTGGAAGACGTTTGCGGGAAGGTCTGAACGAGGCAATCCCGGGCACCAGATCCCGGATACCGGAATCCGTTTGCACGCATCCAGGGTCTGTCTTCGCGCATGACCGTCGGCTGAAAAATCTTGCCCCCGCTTCCAAGTCGGTTATCTTCCCAAACAGGCCCACGTGGCGGAATTGGCAGACGCGCTAGATTCAGGTTCTAGTGAGTAACATCGTACAGGTTCAAGTCCTGTCGTGGGCACCACTTCAAGCGTTTCCCGAGCTTTCGCAACGAGCGGGCTATGGTGCGGCCGGCGGAGTGTCCCCCGCCAATCCGTTGGGCAAATCCTCGCGATTTACGATCCACGGGTCGCTCAACATCTCTTGAACGTTGGTGTTGGAATCGAGGCTCCAGCGCGCGTTCCAGCTCATGAAGAATACGGTGCGCGGAAAGTTCTTCTTAACCCCTTCGAGAAAGCGCCGGTAGTCGTAATCGCCCGGCGGATCTGAGGGGCCGTGCGGGCCGAATTCGGTGAACCCAAACGGCTTCTTGACCGCCGCAATTTCCGGATAACCATGAATGTGGTCCGGATCGACGAAATCCGTGTAGGCATCCAGGCCGGCGAGGTCGACGTAGTCGTCGCCGGGATAATAGTCGGCCGTGTTGTTGCCGTGATTGGGCGCGTAAACCCAGATGAGATTATCGAGCGCCTTCGTTTTCGTGAAGTAATCGAACATCTGGCGCCAGAGCCGGACGAAGGTTTTCGGGTCCTTGCCGTCCCACCAGAACCAGTCGCCATTCATTTCGTGGAATGGCCGCCACAACACGACTACGCCGTCGTGTTTGAGTTCAAGCAGGCCGGCGGCAACGCGATCCAGTTCCGCCATCCACTGCGCATGAATGTCGGTTTTTGCATCGAGCAATTGCGCGATGTCCACGTCCTTGTCGCGCAAACCGGTCATATTGGTGCTGGCCGGATCGTAGAGATGCGTGCTGACCGTGACGAGGCCGCCGGCGCGCCAATAGGCAATGGCCGCGCGATTCGGCGCATCGACCGCGATGCCGCCGTGACCGGCGTAATCCACACCCAGGATGGCGGGCCAATGGCCGGTGCGTTCGTGGATTTGCTCGGCAATGAGGACGCTGGCGCCGTCGCCGAAATTGGAGAACTGGCCGGAGAGCAGGCGTTTGTCGGTGCGGGCTTCGAGGCTCTGAAAATAAGCGAGCACCGCGCGGCCGCGCTCGTTCAATTGCGGATTGGCGGGAGCGGGAGCAGCCATTGAGACCGAAACCAGAAACGCGAACGAGAAGAGCCAGGCGAAGTATGTTCTCATGTGGCGACGGGAAGCATCGCCGTCCACGAGTGGATGACAAGGAAAATACGGAAACAAAAAAAGGCCGGCGTTGCCGCCGGCCTTGGTGTAATTCGATCTTCGCCTAGCTCGCGAGGGGGTTCTCGGCGGCTGCGGCGGGCTGTTCTTCGGGCTCCGGTTCCTCCGGCAATTCCACAAGCGGCTTGAGCGTCGCTTTGCGGTGATAGTCGAAGCCGGTGCCAGCCGGGATGATGTGGCCCATGATCACGTTTTCCTTGAACCCGCGCAGGTAATCGACCTTCGCGCGCGTGGCGGCTTCGGTCAGCACCCGGGTGGTGTCCTGGAAGGACGCGGCGCTCAGGAAGCTCTCGGTTTCGAGCGAGGCTTTGGTGATGCCGAGCAGGACGGGCTGCGCCTCGGCCGGCTTGCCGCCCATCTTCTCGACGCGCTGGTTCTCGTCTTCGAAGTCCAGCTTGTCCACCTGCTCGCCCCAGAGGAACGTGGTGTCGCCGGGCTCGGTGATGCGCACCTTGCGCAGCATCTGGCGGACGATGATCTCGATGTGCTTGTCGTTAATCGTCACGCCCTGGAGACGATAGACTTCCTGCACTTCGTTCACGAGGTGCTCCTGCAATTCCTGCGGGCCGCAGATGTCGAGGATTTCGTGCGGGTCAATCGGGCCCTCGGTCAATTGCTGGCCCTTCTTCACGAAGTCGCCCTTGAACACAATGACGTGCTTGCCGATCGGGATGAGGTGTTCCTCCTCCACGCCGGTCTGCTGGTCCTTGATGACGATGCAGCGCTTGCCGCGAACGCTCGTGCCGAAATCGACGATGCCGTCGATCTTGGAAATTTCCGCAGCGTCCTTCGGCCGGCGTGCCTCGAACAACTCGGCCACGCGCGGCAGACCGCCGGTGATGTCCTTCGTCTTCGAGGTTTTGCGCGGCGTCTTGGCCATCAACGTTCCGGCCACGATTTTGTCGCCTTCGACCACCACGATGTGCGCGGCTGACGGAATCGGGTAGCTCGCGGCCACCTCGCCGTCGTCGCCCATGATGATGATCTGCGGGTGCAAATCTTCCTTGTGTTCGATGACGACCATGGCTTCCTGCTGGGTCTGTTCATCGACTTCCTGCTTCATGGTGACGCCCTCGATGATGTCGTGGAACTTCACCTTGCCGGCTTTCTCGGAAAGAATCGGGACGTTGTACGGGTCCCACTGGACGAACGTCTCGCCCTTCTTGACCTTGCCGTTGTCGCGCACGGAAATGACCGCGCCGATGACGACGTTGTGGTTTTCCAGTTCGCGACCGTCATCGCCGAGGATGGACACCGAACCGTTCTTGTTGAGGACGATGTTGTTGCCGTCCTCGAGTTCGACGATGCGCAATTCGTTGTAGCGAATCGTGCCGTCGTACTTGGCCTTGATTTGCGGGACCTTGAACTGGGCCGACGCCGTGCCACCGATGTGGAACGTGCGCATCGTCAACTGCGTGCCGGGTTCGCCGATGGACTGCGCGGCGATGATGCCGACCGCCTCGCCGAGTTTGACGAGACCGCCGGTGGCCAGATTGCGGCCGTAACATTTGATGCAGACGCCGTGCTTGCTTTCGCAGGTGAGCACCGAGCGAATTTTCACTTTCTCGACCAAGGCGCTGTCGATGGCCTTGGCCCGGATTTCGTCGATGTCTTCATTGGCGCGGACAAGCATCTCCTTCGGGCTTTGCGGATTCTTGATGTCGTCGCAGGAGAAGCGGCCGATCAAACGATCGGCAAGCTTGACCACGACTTCGTCGCCTTCGGAGATGGCCTGCACCCAGATGCCGTTCGTGGTGCCGCAATCGTCCTCGCGGATGATGACGTCCTGCGCCACGTCCACGAGTTTGCGGGTCATATAACCGGAGTCGGCGGTCTTGAGGGCCGTATCCGCCAGACCTTTGCGCGCGCCGTGGGTCGAGATGAAGTACTCGAGCACCGTGAGGCCTTCGCGGAAGTTGGACAGAATCGGCTTCTCGATGATATCGCCGGAAGGCTTGGCCATGAGGCCGCGGACACCGGCGAGCTGGCGGACCTGCTGGCGGTTGCCACGAGCGCCGGAATCGACCATGAGGTAAACCGGATTGTATTCCTTCTTGCCCTGGTTCTTTTCGAGCGTCCGGAACATCACGTTGGAAATCTGGTCCGTGCAATGCGTCCAGATGTCGATGATCTTGTTGTAGCGTTCGCCCGGCGTGATCACACCCTTGCGATACTGCTTCTCGACTTCCTTGATTTGCTTCTGGGCGGCGTCGATTTCCTGGTCCTTTTCGACTGGGATGATCATGTCGTCAATGCCGATGGACACGCCCGCCTTGGTGGCTTCGCGGAAGCCCAATTCCTTGAGCTTGTCGAGCATGATGACCGTTTTTTCGTGGCCGCAAACCTTGTAGCAGCGCCAGATGAGGTCGCCGAGTTCGGCCTTCTTGACCGGGCGGTTCGGGAAACCGAGTTCCGCCGGCCAGATTTCGCTGAAGAGCACGCGGCCCACCGTGGTTTCGATGATTTTCTTGTTGGCGTCGCCGTAGGTGGTTGGTTTGCCCAGGTCGGGATTGGCCAAACGAATGCGCTCGTGCGTCGCCACGCCGCCATCGTCGAAGGCGAAGATGACTTCCTGCTTTGACCCGAACAATTTCAGGGTCTTCGGATCGGCCGGAGAGGGCGTGCGCGGTTCGGCGGTCAGGTAATAGCAGCCGAGCGTGATGTCCTGCGTCGGCGTGATGATGGGTTTGCCGCTTGACGGGCTGAAGATGTTGTTCGTGGCCATCATCAAAAGCCTGGCTTCCATCTGCGCCTCGACCGACAGCGGCACGTGAACGGCCATCTGGTCGCCGTCGAAGTCCGCGTTGTAAGCGGTACAAACGAGCGGATGAATGCGGATGGCTTCGCCCTCGATGAGTTGCGGCTCGAACGCCTGGACCGACAGACGGTGCAGAGTCGGCGCGCGGTTCAACATGACGGCGTGGCCGCGGGTGACTTCCTCGAGGATGTCCCACACCTCGGTGGTCTGGCGCTCGATCATTTTCTTGGCCGAACGCACGGTGTGAACGTACCCGAGTTCCTTGAGGCGCCGGATGATGAACGGCTCGAACAGAACGAGCGCCATCTTCTTGGGCAACCCGCATTGATTGAGCTTCAGTTCCGGACCGATGACGATGACGGAGCGGCCCGAGTAATCCACGCGCTTGCCCAGCAGGTTTTGGCGGAAACGTCCGCTCTTGCCCTTAAGCATGTCGGAGAGCGACTTGAGCGCGCGGTTGCCGGCGCCGGTGACGGCGCGGCCGTGGCGGCCGTTGTCGAACAACGCGTCCACCGCTTCCTGCAACATGCGCTTTTCGTTGCGGATGATGACTTCCGGCGTCTTGAGCTGGAGCAGGTTTTTCAACCGGTTATTCCGGTTGATGACGCGGCGATACAGATCGTTGAGGTCGGACGTCGCGAACCGGCCGCCTTCGAGCGGCACGAGCGGGCGGAGGTCGGGGGGAATGACCGGCAGCACGGTGAGAATCATCCACTCGGGCCGGCTCTTGGATTGTTGCAGGCCCTGGAGCAGTTTGATGCGCTTGGCGATCTTCTTGCGGATCTGCTTGCTCTTGGTCTCGGTCATGCCGGACTGGAGCAATTCGATTTGTTTGCCGAGGTCCACCTTGGCCAGCGCGTCGCGGACGGCTTCGGCGCCCATCTTGGCCAGGAACGCCTCGGCGCCGTAGGTTTCACGCGCCTCGCGGTATTCGTGTTCGCTGAGCAACTGATGCTGCTTGAGCGGCGTCGAGCCCGGGTCGATCACCATGTAGTCCTCGTAGTAAACGACGCGCTCGAGATTTCGGGCGGTCATGTCGAGAACCAGGCCGATGCGGGAGGGCATGCACTTGAAGAACCAGATATGGCAGACCGGCACGGCCAGTTCGATGTGGCCCATGCGCTCGCGGCGGACGCGAGCCAGCGTGACTTCCACGCCGCAACGATCGCACACGACGCCGCGGTGCTTGATCCGCTTATACTTGCCGCAGGAGCATTCCCAGTCCTTGACCGGGCCGAAAATGCGTTCGCAGAACAAGCCGCCCTTTTCGGGCTTGAACGTGCGGTAATTGATGGTTTCGGGATTCTTGACTTCGCCCTTGGACCAGGACCGGATCGATTCGGGCGACGCGACCGAGATCGCGACGTATTCGACCTGATTGACCTTGTCCAGCCCGAGCAACTCGCGGGCGCTTTCTTTGGTGCTAATCATAATATTTTTTCCAGATTCGAAAAATTTTCAGTTTTTGTCGCGAGGCTCGTCCCGCAACGTGTACGGTGCCGCCGCCTGATTCGGGGTTCCGGCCGAAACAACTTCCCAGCCTTCCAGCTTTAACTTTTCCGTGCCTTCTCGAATTTCACGAAAAATCCTGTGAATGTCGTAACCGCATTCGCGCGCGTGTTCGGCGCGCTCGCGATGAATCGAATCAAGTATATCGTTCTCGTGCATCATGACGCCGGATTCATCAGTTCCGCAGGTGTACAAATGACCGGGCAAACGAGCCCGCATGAGCCGCAGGCTCGCTCAATCGGCCGCTGCAAGGCCCGATTATTGATGTGCCGGCAGTTCCACGTGAGCAGGTAATCCATTCCGCTGGCTGCTGCGATTGCGAGGTGGATCGCATCGTCCGCTGCCACCGGGGGAATAACCCCGTCACCCAAGAGTCGTTCGGCCAGTTGCTCGCTCGCCGGTGTTGGCTCGAGCACGGAAATACCGCGGAGTTTTGAGAGGCGAGCGGCAGCGTACGTTGAATCGCCACGGCCCGCTTCGGCAATAACCAATTGTGAGACGAACAAGACAAAGTCCTGGCGGCGCTGGTCCCACCATTCCTCAGTAGTTTCCTGATCGGCGGCGAGACGCAAGTCCCGGCTGCGCCGCGCGACCAGATAACTGGGAATTGTGGTTTCAATATAGAGCCATGGGTTCAACGGTATGCTAGCTCGACATCGCCGTCAGGGCGGTGGTTTGCTCCGTAGCCGCTTGATCGACCGGGTTCGAGTAACCGACCTTCACGTCGAGGCCGAGTGACTGCATTTCCTTGACGAGCACGTTGAAGGATTCCGGAATGCCGGCCTCCAGCGAGTTGTCGCCCTTGACGATGCTCTCGTAAATGCGGGTGCGGCCCTGCACGTCGTCGGATTTGACGGTGAGCAGTTCCTGCAGCGTATAGGCCGCGCCGTAGGCTTCCATGGCCCACACTTCCATTTCGCCGAAACGCTGGCCGCCGTATTGGGCCTTGCCGCCGAGCGGTTGCTGGGTGACGAGCGAATACGGGCCGACTGCGCGCGCGTGAATTTTGTCCGCCACAAGATGGCCGAGCTTCATCATGTAGATGTAACCGACCACGATTTCCTGGTCGAAGCGTTCGCCAGTGCGGCCGTCGATCAGGTGAGTCTTGCCGTGGTCCGGCAGGCCGGCCTGTCTGAGATAGCCGCGGATGTCTTTTTCCTTGATGCCATCGAACACGGGCGTGGCGTATTTCATGCCGAGCAACTTGGCGGCCCAGCCCAAGTGCGTTTCGAGCACCTGGCCGACGTTCATGCGCGACGGCACGCCCAGCGGGTTCAGCACGATGTCAACCGGCGTCCCGTCCGCGAGGAACGGCATGTCTTCCTCGGCGACAATCTTGGCGACCACACCCTTATTACCGTGGCGGCCGGCCATCTTGTCACCGACTGACAGTTTCCGCTTCGAGGCGATGTACACCTTCACCGACTTTACAACGCCGCTGTCCACGGCTTCGCCGGATTCGGCGCGCTCGATTTCCTCGTCGTACTGCATCTGGAGGTCGTCGAACTTCTTTTTGAAGCTGCCGATGATTTCGTTGATCTTGTTGCGAATGGGCGAGGGGTCGATCTCGATGCGATCGTACACCGTGGCCAGCTTGCGCAGGAGCGTTTTGGTGATTTTGCGGTTGGCCGGGATGATGATTTCGCCGGTCTCGCTGTTCACGACGTCGAGCGGGATTTTTTCACCGAGCAGGATGTTGCTCAGCGCTTCCGTCAATTGCTCGCGCAATTCGTCGGTCTTCTTGCGGTGCTCTTCCTCGACCTGCTTGGCCTGCTTCTTCTCCTCGGAGGTCACGATTTTCTCGCGATCGGATTCCTTCTTGGAGGAAACCTTCACGTCCATGACGATGCCGTAGGTGCCGGAGGGCACTTTCAGCGAGGTATCCTTCACGTCGGCGGCCTTTTCACCGAAGATGGCGCGCAGCAACCGCTCTTCCGGGGCGAGTTCGGTCTCGGATTTCGGCGTGATTTTGCCGACGAGGATGTCGCCGGGCTTCACTTCCGCGCCGATACGGATGACGCCGTCCGGTCCCAGGTTTTTGAGCGCCTCGTCGCCGAGGTTCGGGATGTCCCGCGTGATTTCCTCGGGCCCGAGCTTGGTGTCGCGGGCGCTGACTTCGAATTCATCGATGTGAATGGACGTAAAGATGTCGTCCTTAACGATGCGCTCGCTGATGAGGATGGCATCCTCGAAGTTGTAACCGTTCCACGGCATGAACGCGACGAGCACGTTGCGGCCCAAGGCGAGTTCGCCGTCCCGGGTGCACGGCCCGTCGGCAATGACCTGCCCTTTTTTGACGTGCTCGCCTTTCTTGACCAGGATTTTCTGGTTGATGCACGTTGCGGCATTCGAACGCATGAACTTGCGCACCGGGTAAACGTAAACACCCTTCTGCGGATCGTTCTTAATCCGCTTCTTGCCTTCGGGCAATTTGCCGTCTTCGGTGATAATAATCTGGCTGCCGGTGACGGACGCCACCTTGCCGGCTTCCTCGGCCACGATGACCGCCCGTGAGTCGCGCGCGACGCGTTCCTCGAGACCGGTCGCCACGAACGGCGCTTCGGTGACCAGGAGCGGCACCGCCTGGCGTTGCATGTTCGAACCCATGAGCGCGCGATTGGCGTCGTCGTGCTCAAGGAACGGAATCAAACTGGCGGCCACGGACACGAGCTGCTTGGGTGACACGTCCATGAAATCCACGCGTTCCGCCTCGATATCCACGAAATCGCCGCGGCCCCGGCACACGATGCGGTCCTGGTTGAACCGGCCCTTGTCGTCCACCGGCGTGTTGGCCTGGGCGATGAAGTAACTCTCCTCGCGATCGGCGGTGAGGTAATCGATCTTCTCGGAAACCCTGCCCGTCTCGACCCTGCGGTACGGTGTTTCAAGGAAACCAAAATCGTTGATGCGCGCGAACGTTGCCAGCGACGCGATCAAACCGATGTTCGGGCCTTCGGGTGTTTCCACCGGGCAAATACGGCCGTAGTGCGAGGGGTGAACGTCGCGGACTTCGAAGCCCGCGCGGTCGCGCGAGAGACCGCCTGGCCCAAGGGCGGACAACCGCCGCTTGTGGGTCAATTCCGCCAGCGGGTTGATCTGGTCCATGAACTGCGACAACTGGCTGCGCCCGAAGAAATCGCGAATCACAGCCGAGAGAGCCTTGGGATTGATCAATTTCTGCGGCGACATCGTCTCGACACCCTGGTCGAACAAGGTCATGCGCTCCTTGACGAGGCGTTCCGTGCGGGCCAGGCCGACGCGGCACTGGTTGGCGAGCAATTCGCCGACCGTGCGGACACGGCGGCTGCCAAGGTGGTCGATGTCATCCAACGAACCTTCACCCTTTTTCAGGCGGAGCAGGTACTTGGTGGCTGCGACCAGGTCTTCCTTGGTGAGGATGCGCGAATCGCCGCCCTTGATGCCGAGTTTCTGGTTGATCTTGTAACGGCCGACGCGGCCGAGATCGTAACGTTTCGCATCGAAGAACAGGCGTTTGATCAGGGCGCGGGCATTCGCGGCGGTGGGCGGATCGCCCGGGCGCAACCGGCGGTAAATGTCTTTCAACGCTTCTTCCTCGTTCTTGGCGGGATCCTTCTTCATGCACTTGATGACGATCCCTTCGTCAGCGGTCGTGTCCACGATCTTGATCTTGTTCACGCCCAACTCGGCGATCTGCTTGACAACGGCCTTGGAAAGCGGCTCGAAAGCGCGGGCGACCACGAGGCCCTTCTCCTGGTCGATGGCGTCTTCGATCAGAACCTTGTTCGGCAGATCGTCGAGTTTCTCGGCGTCCTTGACCGACAGGTCTTCGATTTCATAGAAGAGCTTCAAGATTTCTTCG
>Ga0335069_10017143_pt1 | contig 10095 bp, 10 predicted proteins | sample Lox_Sample_11_FD_206714 | JGI IMG/M metagenome (GOLD analysis project Ga0335069, IMG submission 206714) | Soil microbial communities from Loxahatchee National Wildlife Refuge, Florida, United States - Lox_Sample_1.1 | ecosystem: Environmental > Terrestrial > Soil > Wetlands | place: USA...
CTCGGCGGTGATCTTGTCATAGGGCTGGGTGACGACATCGCCCAGCCGCACCCGGGCGCGGTCGTAACGCAGCGCGGAGAATGGGAAGATCCTTGCCATGGTCGCGGAGAACCATCGAATTGTAACAAGACGTGGAGAAAACCTGTTCTGAGGGTGCCGCCATCTCAGATAAATGGACTACTACGCGAGGCCGAAAGGTGGGACCAGGCGGCTGCGCTGTGATACCATCGGCTCCACAGAGGATAGAAGGTCCGAGTCCCCCACAAGGTCAGGCAGTATGTTGGCGGCTGTGTTTCCCGGCGCAGGAACGTTCCGCTTCTTTCCCAGCCAGGCGAAGCTGTGTCGTGTCGCGGCGGTGGTGTTGCTGGGCCTGGCCTGGTCGTTGTTTGTCGTGCCCACGGCGCGGGCGCAAGGCTCTGCGGGCGATGAAGTCCACGTCACCCCGCGCAAGCCGCCGGACGCCCCCAAGGATATCCGTGACAGCATCGACCCCGCGCTAAGGACGCACACCAAGCCTATCAAGGTGGACGTGGATCTGGTGCTGGTGCCGGTCACCGTCACCGATCCCATGAACCGCCTGGTCACGGGCCTGGAGCGAGACAATTTTCAGGTCTACGAAGACAAACAGGCCCAGGAGATCCGCCATTTCTCCAGCGAAGATGCCCCGGTCTCGCTGGGAGTGATCTTCGACATGAGCGGCTCCATGTCCAACAAGATTGAGAAGGCACGTGAGGCGGTGGTGGAATTCTTCAAGACCGCCAACCCCCAGGACGAGTTCTTCATGATCGCCTTCAACGACAAGCCGGAGCTGATTTCCGACTTCACCCACTCGGTCGAGGAGATCCAGGGACGGCTGATCTATACCGTGCCCCGCGGGCGTACCGCATTGCTGGACGCCATTTACCTGGGGATGAACAAGATGCGCGACGCGCAGAACAGCAAGAAGGCGCTGCTGATGATCTCCGACGGGGGCGACAACCACAGCCGTTACACGGACGCCGAGATCAAGTCGATGGTGAAAGAGGCCGACGTGCAGATCTACGCCATCGGCATCTTCGAGGCCAGTCCTCCCACGCAGGAAGAGGCGCGGGGACCGCACCTTCTCGCCGAGATCACAGACATCACCGGCGGGCGCACCTTCGTCATCGAGAACCCTAACGAGCTGGCCGACGTTGCCACCAAAATCGGCATTGAGCTGCGAAACCAATATGTGCTCGGTTACCGTCCCAGGAATCCTGTGCGCAACGGACGCTGGCACAAGATCAAAGTGAAGCTCTCGCCGCCGAGGGGATTGCCGCCGCTTACCGTCTACGCCAAGTCGGGATACTATGCACCTTCTCCGTAAGCTGCTTTCTCTGTTCTTGCTGCTTAGCTTGGGCCTCTTGCAGGTTGTTGTCGCCCAGAGTCCGTCCTCGCAAACGCCCGACCCGCCACCCGACGAGGAGCGAACGACTACGCCCGTTTTGTCGCCCGCTCATAAGCCTGGCGATTCCGCGCAGGCGCCCTCCGGCCAGCAAGGCGTGGAACAAAGCGACAACGGTACGTTCACGATTAGAAAAAAGGTCGAGGAGGTCGTGCTGCATGCCACGGTGGTGGATCAGAAGCAGCGCCTGGTCTCCGGCCTGCGGCAGAATGATTTCACCGTCTTTGAAGACGGCCGGCCGATGACCATCACCACCTTTCACCAGGAGGACATTCCGGTGGCGATCGGCATTGTGATCGACAACTCCGGTTCCATGCGCGACAAGCGCCAGAAGGTGAACCAGGCCGCCCTCAATCTGGTGCGGGCCAGCAATCCTCAAGATGAGCTCTTTGTCGTCAATTTCAATGATGAATATTGGCTAGACCAGGACTTCACCTCGGATATCGACAAATTGCGCGAAGGCCTGGAGCACATCGAGTCGCGCGGCGGCACCGCGCTTTACGATGCCGTGGTGGCATCCGCCGACCACCTGGCCAAGGGAGCGCGCCTGGACAGAAAAGTCCTGCTGGTGGTGACCGACGGCGAGGACAACGCCAGCCGCGAGTCACTGGAGCAATGCGTGCGCCGGCTCCAGGACCTGAACGGGCCCACCGTCTACAGCATCGGCCTTCTGGGCGACGACCGCGAAGCTCACCGCGCCAAGCGCGCGCTGACCGCGCTGGCGATCCAGACCGGTGGCATCGCTTACTTCCCCAAGGACCTCAATGACGTGGACAACATCAGCCGCCAGGTGGCGCACGACATCCGCAACCAGTACACCATCGGCTACAAGCCCGTCGACCCTAACCGTCCCGGTTACCGCAAGGTAAATGTCGAGGCTCACGCCCCCGGTTACAAGCACCTCGTTGTCCGCACTCGGAGCGGTTATTACGCGGGTCAGGACGAGCATCGCGATGGTCACGCGCAGCGCCGCACCACATCTCGGCGCGATTGACCCCGCCGCTCGTACTCCCGTACTCTAACGCCAGATGAAAGCCACCGAAGCCGCCCGCCCTCGCGTCGCCGAAGACATCACCAGTCTGGTCGGTGAGACTCCGCTGCTGCATCTCCACAAGATCGCGCCCACAGGAGCCGCTGAGCTGTTTGCCAAGCTCGAGTACCTGAACCCTGGTGGGAGTGTAAAAGACCGTGCCGCCATCGGCATCATCAGCCGCGCGGAGGAGCAGGGCCTGTTGCGCGAGGGCTCGACCATCATCGAAGCCACGGCGGGAAACACCGGCGTCGGATTGGCGTTGATTGGCGTCAGCCGCGGCTACCGCGTGGCCCTGTTCGTGCCGGAAAGGTTCTCGCAGGAAAAAGTCATGCTCATGCGCGCCCTCGGCGCCGAGGTCACGCGTACCCCGGATGCCGAGGGCATGGAAGGCGCCATCCGCCGTGCGCGCGAGCTCGCCGCCGGCACTCCTAATTCCTTCCTGGCCGGGCAATTCGAGAACCTCGCCAATCCCGACTACCACTATCGGACCACCGGACGGGAGATCTTCGAACAGATGGAAGGCCGCATCGACGCGGTGGTCATCGGCGCAGGCACCGGCGGTACGTTCACCGGAGTTGCTCGCTATATCAAGGAGCGTGTCCCGGGCGCGCTCGCAGTTGCCGTTGAGCCGCAGGGATCGATCCTGGGCGGCGGGCCAAAGGGGGAGCACAAAGTCGAAGGCATCGGCGCCAGCTTCATGCCCAAGACCTTCGACGCCGCGCTCGCCGACGAGATTTTCATGGTTCGCGATCCGGAGGCGTTCGCCACGATCGGCGAGCTGGCGCGCAAGGAAGGCGTGTTTTCCGGCTCGAGCGGCGGCGCCAACGTTTACGCCGCGATCCAGATTGCCAGGCGCCTGGGCGCGGGCAAGCGCGTGGTCACCATGATTCCCGATTCCGCTGAACGCTATTTGTCCAAGGGGATCTTCGAGGGAAGTTAACGATAAGTCATCGAGCCGGCCACTCGTCTGAGAAAGGCGCTCTTGGCTATTGGCCTTTAGCTTTTGGCCAAAAGCCAGGAGACAACAGCCAAGAGCCAATGGACAAAAACGAACTCGGTTTCGCCACGCGCGCCATCCACGTCGGCCAGGAGCCGGATCCTTCGACCGGCGCCGTGGTCGTGCCCATCTTCGCCACCTCGACCTACGTGCAGGAGGAGATCGGCAAGCACAAGGGCTACGAATACTCGCGCGTCTCCAATCCCACGCGTACCTGCCTGGAGAAGAACCTGGCGTCGCTCGAGGGTGGGCGGACGTCGCACGTCTTTTCGAGCGGCATGGCCGCTATCAATGCCATGTGCACGTTGCTGAAATCCGGCGACCACGTGGTCTGCACCAACAACCTTTACGGCGGCACGCCGCGCCTGTTCAATCAGATCCTGACCAAGTACGGGCTGGAGTTCACCTACGTCGACACAACCGACCTGCGGGCAGTCGAGCGCGCCATCCGGCGCAACACCCGCATCGTCTTTGTGGAGACCCCGACCAATCCGCTGATGACCCTGAGCGATCTCAAGGCCATCAGCCAGATCGCAAATCGCCGCGGCGCGGAGCTGGTGGTGGACAACACCTTCATGTCGCCCTACTTCCAAAAACCGATCGCTCTCGGCGCCGACATGGTGATTCACTCCACCACCAAGTTCCTCAACGGACACAGCGACGGCCTGGGCGGCGTTGTGGTCTGCACGAAGCCGGAGCACGCCGAAAAGTTTGCGTTCATCCAGAAAGCCGCGGGAGCGATCCTCTCGCCGTTCGAGTGCTGGCTTGTGCTGCGCGGTGTGAAGACGTTGGCTGTCCGCATGGAACAACACGACGCCAACGGCCGCGCCGTGGCCTCCTTCCTCAACCGCCATAAGAAGGTTAAGAAGGTTTTCTACCCAGGACTGCCTGACCATCCTCAGCACGAACTGGCCGAGCGGCAGATGAGCGGTTTCGGCTCGATGATCACCATCGAGACCGGCTCGTTGAAGAACGCGCAGAGGATGCTGCGCAAGGTGCGTGTCTGCTCGCTGGGAGAATCGCTGGGCGGAGTAGAGACGCTCATCTCCCATCCCGCTACCATGACCCACGCCGCGCTGGGCGAGAAGGGAAGGCGCGAGATCGGAATCACCGACGGCATGGTACGCCTTTCGGTCGGCATCGAGGATGCTGACGATATCACCCGCGACCTCGAGCAGGCGCTGGCGGCGATTTAGCATCGGGTGATTGAAAGAACATAGCGCCGCAGGCGCGAGCGAATGTAGCCCGGCACGTCAGTGCCGGGTAGAAGCACAAAATAAACGTGAGTCCCGCAGGGACGACAGAGTTTCACGCCGGATGGTTCATCAATCTCGGGAACGCGAATGGAACTCGGAGATTTACCACCGGGTCTCGCGGCCGCAGCTCGAGTGGGGGCTGAAGGTCCTCGACCGTCTGTCGTTGCGCGGCGACGAGACCGTGGCCGATGCCGGCTGCGGCAGCGGCAAGGTCACTGCGGAATTACTGAGGCGCCTGCCGCGCGGGCGCGTGGTCGCGATGGACCTTTCGCAGAATATGCTGCAGACCGCGCGTGAGTACCTCAAGGCGAAGTTCGATGGTCGCGTGTTCTTCGCGGCTGCCGACCTGCACGACATTCCCCTCGACGGCGCGCTGGACGGCATCTTCAGCACCGCCGCTTTTCACTGGCTCGCAGACCATGATCGCCTCTTCCGCAGCTTATTTCGAGCGCTCAAGCCGGGCGGCTGGCTGGAGGCGCAATGTGGCGGCGGCCCCAACCTGGCGCGTGTCAGAGAGCGGACCCTAACGCTGACGTCACGGGCGGAGTTCGCGCCATTCTTCGCCGGTTGGGCGCCGACGTGGAATTATCCGGATGACGTCACTACCGCAGAGCGTATGCGTCGTGCCGGGTTCGCGGAGGTCAAGACCTGGCTGGAGGAGGCGCCAGCGACTCTGGCGGACGCGGCAGAATATGAGGAGTTTCTTGCCACCGTGACGCTTCACCGGCACGTCGCGCGTATTCCCGATTCCGCCATGCGCGGACGCTTTATGGACGAGCTCGCGCGCCAGGCCGCTACCGACAGCCCGCCGTTCACTTTGGACTACTGGCGGCTGAACCTGAGCGGACGCAAACCAAGGAATTGACCACAAAGGACACTGAGGAACCGAGAGGCTTGCTCAATAACCCAATGACCCGATCATCCGATGCTTCAATCAACCGATTCCTGGATCCAATGGAGATAGTCCTCGCTTCCCGCCTCGATGTTCAGCATCACGCACTCCGGCAGCTCGTAGGAGTGCAGCTCGCGGATGGCGTCGCGCACGCGCGGGAATGCGGCTGACGTGGTCTTGATGATCAGCAGGTGCTCGGCTGCGGTCTCCACCGCACCCTTCCAACGATAGATGGATTGGACTGGCCCCACGATGTTGACGCAGGCCGCCAGGCGGCGTTCGACCAACGCCTGCGCGATCTTGCCCGCTTCTTCTTCCGACCCGGCCGTGCTCAGGACGATGCGCTCGTCGGTCATTTACAATGCCGTGTCTGCAACGGGTGGAATTCTATATGACAACGGCCATCCAGTTCGGAACATCCGGCTGGCGGGCGGTGATTGCCGAAGATTTCACCTTTGCCAATGTGCGCCGTGCGCTCAGCGGCATTGCGCGTTACGTGGTCTCCGAGAAGCCGCACGGGGCGCGCGTTGTGGTGGGACGCGATCCACGCTTCCTGGGTGAGAGTCTGGTAGCTATGGCAGTCGAGATTCTCTCGACGCGCGGGATCGCGCCGCTGGTAATCGCCGAGCCTGCGCCCACGCCCGCCATCGCCTATGAAGTAATCCGCGCGCAAGCGGATGGCGCCATCAACTTCACCGCTTCGCACAATCCTCCGGAGTACAACGGCATCAAGTTCTCCACCTCGGACGGCGCGCCGGCGCTGCCGGAAGTCACCAACCGAATCGAGGCGGAGATCGCGCTGCCGGACGGCCAGCCCGCCGCAAGCGCCGAGAAGGCCGAAGCCGTTACCATCGAAGTGCGTACTGCGTACCTGAAACGCCTGGGCGAGCTGGTAGACCTGGAAACGATCCGCAAAGCCGGCCTGCGGGTTTCAATCGATCCACTCTGGGGAGCGGCGCGCGGCTACGCGGACACGCTGCTGCACGAGGCCGGTGCGCAGGCGTGGACGGTCCACGACTGTCGCGACGTGCTCTTTGGCGGACACGCTCCCGAACCCAACGACCAGCTGCTCTCCGACCTGCGCCGCAAAATGGCCGAGACCAATTCGCAGATCGGCATCGCAACCGACGGCGATGCCGACCGCTTCGGCATCCTCGACCAGGACGGATCGTTTCTGCAGCCCAACTATTTCATCGCCCTGCTCTTCGACTACCTGGTGGAAACTCGCGGGTGGAAGAACGGCGTGGCAAAATCCGTTGCGACCACAAATCTCGTCAATGCCCTGGCGCGGCATTATGGAATCGAGTTGCACGAGACGCCGGTGGGTTTCAAGTACATCGGCGAGCTGATCAAGCAGGACAGGATCGCGATCGGCGGAGAGGAAAGTGCGGGACTCTCGATCCGCGGCCACGTCCCGGAAAAGGACGGTATCCTTGCGGGACTGCTCGCCGCCGAGATGGTGGCGCGGCGCCGCAAGCCGCTGCGCGAACAATTGCAGATCCTATTTGGCAAAGTTGGTTCCTTTTATCCGCTGCGCGAGAACTTCCGCTTGACGCCGGAAGTGAAAGAGAAGTTCACTAACAAGTTGAAGGCGGAACCGCGCGAGTTTTTTGGACGCAAGATCGCTGGCGTGGTGCGCACCGACGGGCTGAAGCTGCTGTTCGAAGACGGCGCGTGGGCTTGTTACAGGCTTTCGGGCACCGAGCCCGTGGTTCGCGTCTATACCGAGGCGCGGTCACGCGACGATCTGGCGAAACTCAGCGGTCAGGCCAAAGACTGGATCTTCCACTGATGGACTGGGAACGGCTGGCAGACTTCCTCGCGCAACATCGGCTTCTGCTCCGGGCAGGGGAGTGGATTTACGAATCGCGGCGCAAACTGGCCACGGCAGTGATGTCGGTGCTGGTGATGATGCTGGCCTACCACGTGGTGTTCGCCGCCAACGGCATGGTCGCCTACCAGCGGAAACGCGCCGAGCATCGGAAGCTTCAGCAGGACATCGGCAGGGTTCAACTGGAGAACGATCGCATCTCCCAGCGGGTTCGCGAACTGAAGAGCGATCCGCGGGCCATCGAGCGCGAAGCCCGCGAGCAGCTCAAGTACGCGCGTCCCGGTGAAGTGGTTTACATCTCTCCCGAGCCGAAATCGCAGCGTCCTGCGGCCAGCGCGCAGAAGCGCTAGTTCCCGTTACAAATTGATTACAAGCAGGGAGGTTTTTCGCTTGAAAATCCGGTGCTGTGAAGGTAAAAGGTAGTTCCTCTCCCAGTGGGGCTGTGGGGATAGTTGGGGAAAACGAGCTTGCGGCGCCGCCGCAAGCAGCGAGGAGAACAGAGATGAAGAAGTTGCTTGTGGTCCTGCTTGTGCTCACGCTGGTGCTGGTGGTGGCAGCAGTGGCGAAAGAGGGCGCCGCGGTCAACGGCTGGGTTGTGGACGCCAAGTGCGGGGTCAAGATGGCGAGCGCCAGCGGCGCCGCGTGCGCGAAGAAATGTATCGAGGCGGGCGAGAAGGTGGCCTTCGTTCCCGATGGCACGCAGGACGTGCTGATCGTAGACAACCCCGACAGCCTGAAGGCGCACGCCGGCGAGCACGTCACCGTGACCGGAACGGAAAACAAGGACAAGAAAACCATCCACGTGAACAGCGTCAAGATGATCGCCGACGCGACGAAGTGAGGCGCCAGCTTCGCTCGCCGAACGAAGAAGAAGGGCGGCCCGAAGGGCCGCTCTTGTTCTTTCGCGCCACTCCTAGCGCACCACTCCTTCGAGCGGCGAACTGGCCGTGGCATAGAGCTTCTTGGGCATGCGACCGGCCAGATACGCGCTGCGTCCGGCGATGACCGCGTGCTTCATGGCACCAGCCATCAGCAGCGGGTCCTGCGCGCCGGCGATGCCGGTATTCATCAGCACGCCGTCGTAGCCTAGTTCCAGGGCGATCGTCGCATCGGAGGCGGTGCCCACGCCCGCATCCACGATCAGCGGCACGCCGCTAATCATCTCGCGCAGGATGCGCAAATTGGCCTGGTTCTGGATGCCCATGCCGCTGCCGATGGGCGCACCCAGCGGCATCACGGCGCTCGCGCCCGCGTCCACCAGCCGCTTGGCAACCACCACGTCGTCAGAAGTGTAAGGAAGAACCGTGAAGCCTTCCTTCACCAGCACGCGCGTGGCCTCGATGGTGGCGGAGACATCGGGATAGAGCGTGGCCTGGTCGCCGATGACTTCCACCTTCACCCAATCCGAAAGCCCGACCTCGCGCGACAGCCGCGCTGTGCGGACGGCTTCCTCAGCCGTGTAGCAGCCCGCGGTGTTGGGAAGCAAAAAATATTTCTGCGGATCGATGAAGTCGAGCAGAGACTCTTTGCTGCGGTCGAGGTTGACGCGCCGCACCGCGACCGTGACCATCTCGGCGCCGCTGGCCTCGATGGCGCGCGCCGTCTCCTGCCCGGACTTGTACTTGCCCGTCCCCACGATCAACCGGGAACGGAAGGGACGGCCGGCAATCACTAGAGAGTCCATGCCGTTATTGTAATTCAGCGGCAGGAGTGCGCCCCACCTTTCGCGGCCTGCCAGCTGGATCATTTGCTTGATGCCGATTGGGTGGAGCAGGGCTTCCAGCCCTGCATGAGGCCGCATCAGTGATCCTCGGCTTCAGCCGCTGAGGGACTGCCAGTTCTGTGCACGGCTCCCGCGATTGCTGGGATAGCTCAGGGGCTGAAGCCCATGATTTAAAGGCCTGCCCTAATTGCACGCCTGAAGGCCTGCTCCACCCTGACGAATAGGCCGGCCGCTGTTGATCCCTGCGTCAACCCCCGCCAGCCCTCCGATGGGATACCCCCCTCCCCCTGCGATCCGATGAAATAAAGGACTTAGCTCGAGGGATCCGATCGAGATCCGATCATCTAAAGGACTTACACCCAAAATCTCATTGTGTAAGGACTTAAGCCCATTTTCGGGCGGTTTTGTTGTCAAAGAACGAAAACCGCGCCGTGGAGCGGCGCGCAGCAGATGTTATCTAGGTGACAACACTGCTTTCGATGATATATCAATTGATTCCAGGCGTCAAGCTTTCTTTTTGCGCTCGCGCACACTCTGTGGGAAATCAAGCCCAAGCGACGCGTGATTGCAGCCGCTACCTCACGCCTAGCGCCTATGAACTTGCCGTGCGCCGGTTCTGAAAACGAGCTAAGAGGGTCTTTCGGCCCCTTGTTCTTTAGTTGCACATTAAGTATTGCTTCGTGCCCCGAATCGGACGCCTGCTCGTTTGGCGCTTTTCCAAGTGCGGAGGTGCAGCCCCGCACCGGGGTCCCCGGCGCGCCCGGTTTTGGCGCGCTGGGGTGGCGAGGGGCGGAAAGCCGCAGGCGGAAGCCCGGCACGTGAGTGCCGGGTAGGCAAAAGAAAACCAGTCGGAGTCCCGGAGGGACGGCACCATGGCCCATAAATACGCCAATGTCCTCGTGCACATCGTCTTCAGCACCAAGGAGCGTCGCAATCTCAT